>LFCJ01003359.1_pt1 | contig 11727 bp, 9 predicted proteins | sample 643141 | NCBI WGS metagenome assembly LFCJ01 (sample SAMN03766243, study PRJNA286221) | soda lake metagenome | biome: soda lake; feature: Kulunda steppe; material: water; isolation source: sample B1-Br-g2 brine of Lake Bitter-1 | place: Russia: Kulunda steppe | collected 2010-07 | reverse complement strand
TGACGCCCGGCCGTACTGAGGGTGTAAGTTGTACTCGTTTTCCTCACGTACATAGAATACTCGTTGTTACTATGTAATTTGCATCTGTCTTTCAGGTATGTTTTTACAGAGTAAAACCACATTCTTTTTGATAGCTTCCACGTAGTGGTTCTTATGCAAAACAAACGTGTTCTCGTTACGGGCGGTACTGGGTTCATTGGTTCGAACCTAGCGAATCACCTTGCTGAAAATAATGATGTTGTTGTTGTCGACGACTGTTATCTCGGAACTGAGGACAACCTGGTTGATGATCTCGAGTTTGTGAACGCCAGTGTGGTCGACCCAGAGCTCCCGACTGACGTAGATGTGGTGTTCCACTTGGCGGCACTGTCTTCGTATGCGATGCACGAAGACGATCCCCAAACTGGGGCGCGTGTAAATGTTGAGGGGTTCGTGAACGTCGTCGAACAGGCACGCAACGATGGTTGTGAGACGGTTGTCTATGCGTCGACGTCTTCGATCTACGGGGATCAGACCGAGCCCTCGCCGGAATCGATGGACGTGGCAGTCAATACAGGCTATGAAGCATCGAAGCTTGCTCGTGAACGGTACGCCGAGTACTTCTCGAACCACTACGACATGTCGATGGCCGGGATGCGCTTCTTCTCCGTGTACCAGGGCTACGGCGGTGCCGAGGAACACAAAGGCGAATACGCGAACGTGATCGCACAGTTCGCCGCCGACATCGCCAATGGCGAGTCGCCCGTCCTGTACGGGGATGGGACACAGACGCGGGATTTCACGCACGTCTCGGACATCGTTCGGGGGCTAGTGGTTGCGGCGAAGCACAAACTGGACGGGATCTACAACGTGGGGACTGGGAAGAGCTACGACTTCAACACGGTCGTCGAGATGATCAACGACGAGTTGGGAACCGACGTCGAACCCGAGTACGTCGAGAATCCGATCCCCGAGTCCGTGTACGTCCACGACACGTGTGCTGATGCTTCGAAGCTTCAGTCAGAAACTGGGTGGGAGCCACAGATCGACTTCGAGGAGGGGATTCGGCGGGTCTGCGCACAGTACGTCGAGAGGGCCACACCCCAAACGAGCGATTGACACTCCATCTCTCAGTTTTTGAGTACCAATTCTTGGCCAAGGACCTACCAGTCTTTGGTGATTGCTCGTCGATACCGATCCGCTGCTTGATCGGCTACGGTATCCCAGTCGAACGTTTGCACCCGAGTTGTCGGATCCGTGGCTGGCCGTTCACCAGCTACGGCGCGTCTGAGAGAAGCGGTAACGCCGTCGACGGTCGGCGATGCAAGGAATCCGGCGTCGTCGATTACCTCTGACGCCGCGGATTCGGGGTGGTCCGCGGCGACGACAGTGCAATCCGCGGCCATCGCCTCCGCAAACGTGATTCCGAACCCTTCACGGGTGGACGGCGAGGCGAAGACGTCAGCCGCCCGCATGTGTGCGAGGACGTCTCCGTACTCGTCTAGGAATCCGAGCATCGTGACTCGATCGGCGTGTTCGAGGTCCTGGACCCGACGTTCGAGTCGTTGGCGTTCTGGCCCATCGCCGATCACACCCAGAGTTGCGTCAGGGTATGACCCGGCAACGCGATCGAACGCTTCGAGCAGGATATCGACGTTTTTGTCCTCGATGAGACGACCGGCATACAGGATATCAAACCCGTTGTCGGCAGGCTCGGTGGTTTCGATCTGTGCTACGTCGATCCCGTTCGGAACGACCTCAATCTTCTCTCGGGACGGTCCGATCTCGCTGAGCCGATCGGCGGTGACGTTCGAGACAGCAATCGGGAAGTGTGGCGTCTTGGCCGTAAGGCGCTCAACGGTCTTCCCGAACGGGGCGAGATGACCGAGGTACTCGTTCCAGTAGTCGAGCCAGACTTCGTGCCAGGTCGTGATGAGTGGCGTATCAGTACCTACTGAAGCGAGCTTCGAACCAAGAACGGGGAAATAGGGGAAGAGAGAGGTGACCATAATGTCGTGATCGCCGACGTTCTTTCGAAGCTTCGGAAGTAAGCGAGCGGAGAAGTCGATCGCTTCTGTGATCGATCGGCGTTCGTCAGCATAGAGGTCTCGCTCCGGTGCCACTCCGTAGAGTGTGATTCCCTCGTAGTCCATCACCCGAGGTCCATCCCAGTAATGCCGACCGTAGACGGTCACGTCGTGACCCTCCGCCGCGAGCCGCGTTCCGATTTCGTGGATGCGTTTCTCGGCACCACCTTTCACGAAGGGGAAAACGACGTTCGAGACGAAGGCGACGTTCATTGATATCACATATTTCAACCGGAAGTTATTACATTGCCGGATTGATGCGGAATCTGTCTCGTGTAGGCTCGCTCCAATAGATATAAGAAAGGTGTCCCAAAAGTGGAAAGCGAGATAACTGATGGGGACTGATCACGTTCTTGAAACAATCGGCTACCCAACGGACGGACACGACTTTGAGCCGGTTTCTCCATACGAGTCACGGGAGTGTTATATACTATCAAGGAAGAACAAAATTAGCTCGCAGTACCTCCACTCCTTAGCTGCGTCTCATGAACTGGATGCGCTTCAGACCGAATGGAAAGACCGACAACATTACCAGAACCGGTATACATCCACACTCGAAAATCTGGCCGAGGTGATGCCGGAAACAGTCAAGTATGCTCTGGTCAAGTCCGCCCACGGGTTTTTAGCTGACTCAAAGGATATCGACCTCCTCGTGTTTGATGATGAGTTGGAGTTAGTGAAAACCGAGTTTATAGAGGCCGGCTACGAATTCTGCGGCGACTCACCTTCGTCATTCGATGTCCTCGATCCAGAGACCGATATTCAACTGGACGTCCAAAACGGATTCACGCTTCAACGGGTCTCGTATTTCGACGAGGCGTATGTACGGCCTCGTGTCCAGCTCCGCGAATATCGGTCAGTCGAACTGCCGATTATCGCGCGGCCCGACGATCTCGCGCTAATTGTTGTTCATTCAATAACGGAACAGATGTTTCTTCTCAAAGAGTACTATGCCGCCGTATGTATGCTCGAATCGTTCTCAGACGACGAATTTCGCCAATTCATGAACACGGTCGATGAAAACCGATTGGGTTCCTCGTGTCGGTCATTCTTCTCGCTCGTGGATGAACTCAGCAACCACGTCTTTGACCGTCAACCCCAATACGTCGGTCAGATCCTCGATCGATATGGATCGTCCAAGTCAGAACGGCAAGCGCTTCGCAAGAGCGATTTCAAAACCCCCCATCACTATCTGGTGCGGACTGGCCTATCCGCGATAGCTTCGAAACTTCGCCATCGGGCGTTCCTACAGAGTGCCCTCGGTCAGATTCCTCGACTGGTTGATCCTCGCGTCTCGTATCATATCCTTTCGAATCTCCTCACTAGACGAAAACGAGAACATTATGTTCACGATGCGAAAGATATAGAGGATGCCCGATAGAGCTATGCTGCGTATAGGCCAGTTTACGACTCAGTATCCCTATCCTGGTCAATTTTCGGGCGATACCAACTACTTCTGCTCCGGCGCCGAACGAGTTGCACAACAACTGTCTGAAACACTCGTAGAACGCGACCACGAGGTAACTGTCGTGACATCGTCGAAATCGACTCGCCGCACGGCGACCGATCAGAACGGGGTGACAGTACACCGGTGTCCAAGCCTCACCGCGATCAATACGACGCAAATCGCCCCAACGCTCCTGTTCGACGGATTGCATCTTGAGTTCGATATTGTTCATGCGCACAATAGCACTCCGCCAGGTGTGATCGCCGCCGCAGTATACGCTCGGGCGCACGACGTCCCCTTGGTAATCACACATCATGGAGGAGAACATTACGAATCACACGGGAGCATTCCAAGACGCGCGGGCCTGTGGGCGTATACGAGGCTGTTGATGAAACCTCTATTCGAATCTGTCAGCGCGGTGGTACTACCGTCCGCTGGCTACGCACAGGAATCCCGCGTTGTAGCTGATCTCACGTCAGCAGTGTACGCGATTCCAAACGGGGTTGACCTCAAGACGTTCTGCTCGCCCGGAGAGTTGTCCGCAAAACGACAGCTCGGACTTGCAGAGTCCGACCGGGTTGTGCTCTACATGGGGTCTCACCATCCTAGAAAAGGGGTCGGTCAACTATTGGAGGCGTTCTACCGATTTAAACGCACATACCAGGCAGAGGATACGATGCTAATCCTTGCCGGTTCAGGAGATTTGACTGATGAGCTAATCATCGATGCAGAGAATAGTCCGTACGCCGATTCGATCCTGTTTCCGGGATACGTTCCGGAATCGGACAAGGCGACATACATGAACGCAGCCGACTGCTTCGTTCTTCCGTCAACGACCGCCGGCGCAGAGATGTTTCCGCTCGTGATTCTTGAGGCAGCGGCGGCGAACACCCCTATTGTCGCAAGCGACTTCCCGACGATCAGATCGGTCCTGGGAGAGACGGACGCCGGGCAACTCACCGACCCAGGCGATCCGGATGCTATCTCGGATGCGATCGCTACGCTACTCTTCGACGACCAATCCGAACGCGCGCAGAGTGCTCGTGACTTTGCACGAAATCACTCCTGGGAGCGTGTCTGTGACCAGTACGAACAATTATACGAGATCATACTACAATCATGAACGTTTGCCTACTAGGGATTCCCGGCGAGAAGTTAGACGAGGGGATGAAGAACTTCGGAATCCACCTCTACCAAGAACTCGCAGAACTCGTCGATGAGGTGAAACTGCTTGATGTCAGCCAACCACACAGACTCGAGTTCTGGCGAAAGTTGCGAGGGTTCGATCCCGACGTGATTCATCTCATTCCCGGGCCGACATTCAAAGGTCTTTCGTTACTGCGCACTGCCGCAAAGGTCACGGCGGCACGGGCAGTCGTGACGGCGACCCAGCCACGGTTCAATCGAATCGGCAAGCGTCTGCTTCCGTTTGTCGGCCCTGACGCCGTTTTCGTCCAGTCAAACGCCATGAAACCGCTTTTCGAAACGGCCTGTCGGAACGTGTACCACCAACCCAGCGGCGTCGATCTCGACCAGTTCTATCCCGTCGCCGAGGAGGAACAACGGGACCTTCGGGCGGACCTCGGAATTCCTCAGGATGAATTCGCGTTTCTGCACGTCGGCCATTTCAAACGAGGACGAAATATCGACGCACTTACCGCACTGCTCGAATACGGGGAAGTCATCGTTATCGGCAGCACGTCGACGCGGCAACAACAGGATCTCGTGACCGATCTCGAAGCGAGTGGCTGTCGCGTGGTGACTGACTACGTCGAGGCGATCGAGCGATATTACCAAGCCTGCGATTGTTACGTCTTCCCAACAACAGATACAGGGAACAGTATCCAAATTCCGTTGTCGGTTCTCGAGGCGATGGCGTGTAACAAACCGGTGTTCACGACCGAATTCGGTGGATTGCCGAATTTGTTCGAAGAAGGAGACGGACTCCGGTTTATTGAGTCGGTTGATGAGATTCCGTCCCCTTCGAAGATCGACGCGGACGCGGTTCGGACCAGAGAGAAGGTGTCACCACACTCCTGGACGGCGATTGCCGAAGACGTCGTGGAGGTGTACGAGAGCCTATGACGGCGCAGTTGGTCTGTCTGACGGGCATCGACGGTGCGGGAAAGTCGACGTTGGCCCAGAACGTCACCGACGAACTCGTGGATCGGGGATTCGATGCCAGATACGTCTACGGCCGATATCTGCCCCGGTTGGCGTATCCGATGATGGAACTTGGACGGAGGTCGGTGTTATCGGATACCTCGATAGAAGACGACTACGTGGAACATCAAGCGGAGAAGGCGGGGTTGTTCGAACGGGCGTGGGTTCGTCGCTCGTACGAGCTCCTGTTGATGACCGACTATGCACCACAACTGTGCTATCGGCTTGTGCGCCCGCTCCTGACCGCGGATTACGTCATCTGTGATCGGTACTTCTACGACACGCTCCTGACCGACCTCGGTGGCGACGTCGTTCGGTCGCCCGAGGAGGCCGTGAAACGGTATCAGCGGTATGCGCGTGTTCTTCCGTCGCCTGACTACGAGTTCTATATCGAGATTTCACCTGAGGTATCGATGGAACGGAAAGATGACGTCCCCGCGATCGAATACTTGGAGGACCGGAAATCGTTTTACGATTACTTTGCTGAGGAACTCGACATGCATGTCCTTGACGGGAAGATGTCTCGAGAGGCGCTAACGGCTGCTGTAGTTGAAGAAATCACGTAAGTACGATCATCTGTTGTTAGATATGAATGCATTAAAGAAATCAATATGTTGGGGTTTGAGTGTTTCCCGCGTAAAAGGTGTCACGTCGTCCAGTGGAAGAGACTCGAAATTCAAAACCATATGGATGAACTCTCTTAGCTCGTCAAACGTATTTTCCGTGGTGTAAGCAATGTCAGCAACATCACGTGCCGCAACAGGGGTCCCGCTTGCTAAGGACTCTGTTATCACTCTCGGGAGTCCTTCATTGTAGGTGGGGAGAATCAGGAGATCCGCTGCACGGAAATATTTCGGCATCCCTCCCAGCGGGACGCGACCAACCAGTGTGATGTGGCCTTTGTACTGGGAAGGGACGTCAGGATATTTCCCATGGCTACCGACAAATACGAACTGTAGATCGTCTCGCTGTTCAAGAATTTTGGGGATTGCGACTTCGAGATCGTCGATACCCTTGATTTTTGACCGGCGACCCGCAAAGAGCATCACTTTGCGATCGTCCGGGACATCCCAGTCAGGTTCTTGGGTATCTTCCTGGAATCGAGTCGCGTCAATCGGTGGCGGCAGAATGACAACGTCTTCAGGATCTTTACCTCGATTCACGAGACGTTTTTTCCCCGTCGGTCCGAGCGCAATACACCGGCTTGCGAGGGCGAGCGGAATTCGACCGAAAACATTGTTGATGCCAAACTGAGCGGGCTTCCGCCATCCATGGCTCACTCGATAGAGATCGAACAGGTCTCCGCTATATCGGTACGTGAATGGAACCCCATGTCGGCGAGCGATTGGTCCTGCAATCAGGCCTTGTATAGACGGTTCAACGACGTTGACGACCGTCTGTGGTGAATTATTTTGAAGATAAGTGTAGAGAGCTTTCGCTTCGCCGCGTCTGGTATTAGATTGGTCGTAAGAGTAGAGGTCAAAGTAGTCCTTTCCTTCATCACCGAAATCTTCTGGGCGAGTCGTTACTAGATCGAGCTCAAATTCTTCATGGAGCATCCAGCCAAAATTCAGCGTATCGAATAAAACGTTGAAGGCTGATTTCGAACCTGTGAAGAAGCAAATTGGACCGGACATTATCCTATTTGCGAAATAAATGAATTTCAATGTATCGTTCTAAAAATTGTGCCATATATTATAGGTATCCGAGGTCTTCAAGGTGCTGTTTGTTAGCCTCCGGTATCTTTCGATCCCCACCTTCCGCTGTAGAGTTCGACATTTCTCCGAGTTCATCTTCGAGTTTTGTTCGAAGCTCTCGTTCTAGTTCGGGTTCAGAGCCAACAATATTTTGTTTTTCGCCTGAGTCAGTGGATAAATTATAAAGTTCATCGTTTTTATCACTACTTTCGATATACTTCCATTTCGTCGTCCGGATGCTCCGAAGACTTCTATCAAATTGTTCGAAATCGGTTTCTACACGATTATAACGCTCACGGAGGGTCTCAATAGCGGGTTGCGGAGAGGGATACTCTGAAATAACGTTTTCTCTACCTGTGTCATTAGAGATATATTCAATGATCGAGGTATCAGCTGTGGTCTCGTCCGTTGGTGGTTTGATTCCCGCAAATTCCAAAATCGTCGGAAATACGTCTCTTAGTTCGACTAACCCATCAAATTGTATATGGTCATCGAATACTTTGGGGTATCGGATGATGAGCGGTACATGAAGAAGCGTATCGTAAAGACAGTACTGATGGTCTATCAGTCCATGGTCGCCAATGTTTTCCCCGTGGTCTCCAACCACGATGACCACAGTTTCATCTAGCTGGTCTGTACGGTCGAGATAATCGTACAGTTCCTTCAGCCGCTTATCAAGATACGCGAGCTCAGCTCGGTAAAGGGACCGCAAAATTTCGAACTCTCGTTCGCCCATCTCTTCCTCGCCCACGAGGTATGCCCATGGATCTTGGTTGACTTTTCGAGCTTCGTCAATACTAACACCATCTGGTAAATGCCGCTTCGCATACTCCTCTGGCGGGTCGTACTCCAAATGTGGTTCCATGTAATTTATGAACGCGAAAAACGGATTCTCGCCGCGCTCATCGAGCCACTCCGTCACAAATCGGTTCGTGAGTTTCGCCCCAGAATCGTATCGGTCGCGCAAGAATCGCATATAGAGTGCGTTCGCTAGTGTGAACGGGGCTTCCCAGTCGAGCAGGTTCCTACCGAACGCCTTTAATTGCGCTTTCTTTCCCTCAAGTTGTGAAATGCCGGCGAGATCGGAGCCACGTTGAAACCGCTTCCAGCATGCTACGAAGTCGTCGAATGAATCGAACCCGAAGTCTGGGCTAATCCATGGATTGTTCGAGAACGCAGCGGTGTCGTAGCCAGCGTCGCCAAGGAGCGAAGCGAGGTCTGATTTCACATCGAAAACTTTGTTCCCGTTCGTAATTCCATGATCAGATGGTCGCTGGCCGGTAAACAGCGAACTGTGAGAGGGTAAGGTCCAGGGGGCATTGGCAAAGCAGCTGGTAAACTGACACCCATCCATCTGTAACGTTTCGAGCGCTGGCATGAGATTAGACCCACTGACTATATCGAAGCGGGCAGTGTCCAGCACAATCAGCAAAACGTTAGGACGTTGCACGGTTAGCAGGGGGTAACCAACATTTATTGTTCTTTCGGAAAGTTTGTACAGTGAGGAATAGATTGACAAAAATATTGGTGCTGTATGAGCCATTCATCGTCCATGAGATATCTGAGGTAACGAAAGCGATAGGATTAATTATACTCGTTTGTGTTACGTCACACGATGGAAAAACCAGATATCTATATTCTTATTGGGGATTGTCTCAGGGCAGCGAATGTAGACAAAAATACGATGCCTTTTATTACAAGTATGTCGGATATTTCAGCAAAAAGATACTATTCCACCTCTACATGGTCGCTACCCTCACACGCTTCGCTTTATACCATGGCCGATCCTCTAACACATGGCCAAGTCGATATAGATGGGTATGTTGGTAAAGAACAGGCGTTGCTCCCCAAAATAGCACGCAGCGAAGGATATACAACTGCACTATTTTCTGAGAATTCTGTCTTTGGTCCTTTCAGAGGGTTTGACAATTATATTGATTACTGTGATAGTGAGATAAACTATAAGCTGTTTTCGACATCGTTTTCTCCTATCCAATCTGCTAAAGGGATCTCCCCAGAGGAAGTAGTAAAAAATGGATTTGAAGTCACTCCCGAATGGATTTCTCATGTCGGAAATGATTTGATCCAGCACCCAAACCGGATAAAGAATGCTATTAATCTTATCTATGGTGCAATTCAGCGATTTTCCAACGCCGACCCAACCGAATACCCGCATAATGGAGACCGGATTGTTGACCATTTTGTCAAATATGCTGAAAAGGATGGGGGAAAAAAAGGCCCAATATTAAGTTTTGTTAACATTTTTGACCCACACAATCCACACCATTCTCCTCCACCAAAAGAAGGAGCGGAACCACTGGGTTTAGATATAACTGATTCGGAAGCGAGAGCACTCGCGGAGGTTTCTGCTATGGATGTAATGTTGTCGGATCCAGAGCTCCCTCCTTCTGTAAGTGTAGAATTCGATTCCTGGACCGATGTATATGACCGGCAAAAAGACATTTATAATGGACAAATCCGGTACACAGATTGGTTGGTTTCACAGATTGCTGATTCTCTCCCAACCTTGTTTGACGATGCTCTCGTCATTTTCATTGGTGATCATGGACACTTATTTTACGAAGATGGTCTAATAGGTCACCACACCCATCTCCATCCTGCAGGAATCCGTGTACCACTCTTTGTCTCAGTACCTCATTCATGGAGTGATATTGACCATACTGTTGAAGGACCAATTTCACATCCAGACGTTGCCCGTGCCATCTCTAAAGTAACAAAATGTGAAATAACTGACTCAGACGAATTTATTAACGAACTCGATAAAAGTGAATCAGTGATCGTTGCAGCTGATGGCCTGAAATGGGATACCCAAATGTTATATGAAAAATATAACCAATCAGCTGTAGATGCTCTCGCTTCAAAACGTGTGGGGGTCATTCGGGATGATCGAATGATTGAATATCAGCGTGTATGGAATGGTGAGAAGATAAAGAAAACAAAATACAAACTCACAGACATAAGCCGCGAAGTGATTGCTGAATACGACGAAGTCGAAAGTTATGAAGATTCTCGGATAGAAGATTGGATACAAAGATAACCTGAGATAATCATGACTGAAAATATCCTTCTAATTGTAATCGACACAGCACGAGCAGATATCGTGCAGAAAATGATAGAAGAGGGGGAACTTCCAGCCTTGAAATCAATCTCCGATGATGGAATAACGTTCTCAAATGCAATAAGCAACAGTCCTTGGACGTTACCGTCTCACGCGTCTCTATTTACTGGTCAGCGTCCCAGTGATCACGGGGCGCACGCAGGGAATAAGAAATTCGAACCCAATTCTCAATCAATTGCCGAACACTTAACCAAATCGGGGTATGACACATATGGTATTTCTGGGAATATTTGGATAAGTCCAGAATTTGGTTTTGACCGAGGATTTGATAACTTGTCGATGAAATATGATCGGTTTTGGAGTGGAAAAAACCTGTCGGGTGTTTCTGAGAAGGATTCAATCACGGGCAAATTGAAAGAGCTAATGCGAATCACGGACGCTAAAACGGTCTTCCCAACCTTAGCCAATGGGATCTACAACAGGCTTTTCGCTGGAAAATACGATAAGGGAGCCAACAACACGACTCGTCGAACAATAAAATGGCTTCGTAGTCACAGTGGCAATCGTGATCCGTTCTTTTTCTTTATAAATTATCTTGAACCCCATCTCGAATACAACCCGCAAAAAACCTATGCTGAATTGTATCTACCAGATGACGTTAGTTATAGGGACGCAAAAGAGATTCCTCAGGACGCTTGGTCTTTTGTTGCAGGACAACTCGAATACACTGAAAAGGAGTTCGAAACACTCCGTGCGTTATACAAAGCGGAAATCAAATATATTGATGATCAGATTAAGAGAATACTAGATGAGCTAAATAGGCAAGAGTTAGCCGACGAAACCACCATTATTATTGTCGGTGACCATGGAGAGAATATCGGCGAACATAATTTAATGGACCATCAATATTCATTGTACCAAACACTCATTCATGTTCCACTATTCATATCAGGGCCAAGGGTAGACGCGAAAGAAGTCTCTTCAATCGTCGAAACACGGGATGTCTTCCCTACTATTCTTGATCTCACTGAGACTAATTACCCGAACGAAGAGTCCGTTTCCAAAAATAGTCTCCTAATAGATCCTGAGAGGGATGTAGCGATCTCAGAATACCTTGCGCCTCAACCATCATTAGACTCTCTTCGAGAACAAATTGCAGGACCGATCCAAACGGATCGAGAACTAGATCAAACGTATAGAGCAATTCAAGACGGCAAATGGAAACTAATCGAAGGATCGAATGGTGATATTGAACTATTTGATATTAGTTCAGAT
>LFCJ01003358.1_pt1 | contig 11729 bp, 10 predicted proteins | sample 643141 | NCBI WGS metagenome assembly LFCJ01 (sample SAMN03766243, study PRJNA286221) | soda lake metagenome | biome: soda lake; feature: Kulunda steppe; material: water; isolation source: sample B1-Br-g2 brine of Lake Bitter-1 | place: Russia: Kulunda steppe | collected 2010-07 | reverse complement strand
GGAGATGAAACGAGAGTTCGAATCCGGGGGAAATTGGCCGTACGCTCCGGACGGCCATCAGTTTGAGAACAACCCCTTTGCCGAACAGTGGCCCGATCCACGGCTCTTCGCTGGCTACGAGGACGAGATCCGACGTCTCCGCGAGAACATCCAGCGGAACATCAATACGTTCATCACGGGACCGTTCGGGACTGGGAAGACCATTCTCACGAAAACGATGTATGAGGTGCTTCAGGATATCGAAGGCTATCAGCCGGTTTTCGTCCCCGTTCAAAAAGGTCGTTACAGCAAGACCATGGCGAAACGTATTCTTGACGAACTCAACGAGCCGGTAGACTCCACGGCCGGCCAAGCCGATCTGTATGAGGATATCATGGAGGCGCTCGAACAGCGCTACGAAAACGACATTCGCACAGTCATCTTCTACGACGAGGTTATCAACGGCAGCGATGGGACTCTCAGACAGATACTCCATCTCCAGCGAGATATCGACGACTGGGAGCCTGTATTGGTATTTAATGGAACGGCCCACATGCTCGATCAAATCCATTCGAAAATCGAGCCGCTCTCAGATCGGATCGGCGATGAAATCACATTATCTGGGCTCGACCCGAATGGGGCCGCAGATTTGGTGAATAAGCGACTTCGATTCTACTGTGAAGCAAGTGAGTGGAACGGCAACTCGAGATGTACACACGATGACGAAAGCGTTGAACCGTTCACACGGGAGGCAGCGGAACTGCTTCATCAAGACGTTACGCCGTATCCTCGCCATCTTCGCCGACAGTGTAACAAAGTTATCGAGGAAGCTGCTCGTGAAGAGATCGGGGTGATCGATTTCGAGTTCGTCCGCGAGGTCCTTTCAGACGACGCCGCCCAGAAGCTTGATGAGCTGTCCGAGTTAGCGCTCGATATAGTCAAATTCTTGAACGAGGCTGGTGGCTCGACAGCGAATGCAATCAGTGAGTCCGTCGAGGCCAGCGCGTACCATATTCAGGAATCGTTGACCGAGCTCGAAAAAGAAGGCCTCATTCGAGCGACCGACGGCAACCGGGGTATCGAGTACAAATTAACAGATCAGACGAGTCGAGAAATCTCAAACATCTCTCAGAGCTAACATGCAGATCCCATCACAGGCAGAACTTGAACGGTTCTTTGATGAGGACCGGGCCGAAGAGGTACAGTTTCTCGAGACAGTTGCTACGTGGCCCAGTCTTCGTATCCTTGAGTACCTCTATGCGAATGAACCTGTAACTACTGGTGAACTCGCTCGTGGAGTCAACATGGACATGCGGGACGTCAAAGATCGACTTGAGGCGCTTGAGAAACAGGGTGTTGTCAGTAATCATAGTGGTGATTGGAACACCCAGTCTGATGGAATCCAGATGACGGTTCAGCGTGGTGAGAATCACCTAGAGATTTCTCACTCAATCGGAGCGTCGTCGGAGTCGGCAGATGAATCGACTATGAAAATCGTTTCGCGGTTGACTCGGCTTCTTAATCCATTTCGATAATTGATCTGGATTTAATTTTAGACTGGACTTCCCCGTTGAATCCGACGACGGCGTCGGGATCACCGTTTGAGTACTTGTTCGAGGTTGTAGACTGCGGCGGTCAACGCGAGTTCCGCGAACTCGCGGTACCAAGCGCGAGGGGGACAGCGGGGCCGAATCGACGCTTGATGGCCGAAAAGGCGGTCTCAGCCATCTAGCGCTGGCCGTATAGCCCGCTGTCCAACCGTGCGTTGTGCGCGTGATCGTACCGAACAGCCGGTGGCGCAGCAACGGCCAGACACCCTCTGAACGGTGGGCGTCCCGGAGATATTGGTCGTCGTAGCCTTTGTCGCCGGCGAGACTCTCTATCTTCTCGGTGCTGCGAAGAGCGACTCGACGACCAGTTTGGGTGTCGTGCGGCCAGTGTGCCGAGCAGTGAATATCGAGGATGGCACACGTGTTTGTATCAACAAGCGCCGTCGTTTTGAGCGTACGCATGTGGCGATCTGAGCGGTTTTGGTAGTATCTCGATGCCGTTTCGCGGTCGAAGAATGTGGCATCGATGGCTCTGTGCGAGCCCGGATCGCAGATGTTCGCGGACTCACGAAGGAAGCCGCGCCACACGGACCTGGGTACCCTCTCAAACGACCGATACAGCGTTGAGGGTGTGGGAAATGCCGTTCGAGCGAGTTGTAACAGCCTACAAACGCGATCCATTTCACTCGCCCAATCCACGATCTCGCGGCACGTTGCATCCATGTGAATTCGCAAAAAGTGGAGAATGATGTGCTTCCAGCCGGGAAATCCGTGGCCAGTCGGATCACTTACTGCCGTTGGACTGGCGGCACAGCGCTTTTGAGGCAGCGACGCGGCTTGCTTAACGAAGCGGAAGAGCAGGTTAGACACATACGGCTCTTCCGCTTTGCTTCCATCTTCAGAGCGACGCTATCCCGCCGCCTTCTGCGGATTCAACAGAACAAAAAAGAGGGGAGTACGAGGAAAAAGTTCTCGAGTCTGTTCGAGGAGAACTAGCTCATCTCACGGACGAAGTGAAAGCGAAGGCGGTGAAGGAATTTAGGCAAGGGCGGACACTCCAGTACGTGAAGGCAATGTACGATCCGGACTTTGACATAACCAAAGCTAAAGAGGAAGATTGGTAGGGACTGTGAGTAGGGTTTAGATTTCCTACGTATCTCTGGATATCATGGTATTTCAACCGTATCCGATGACACTTGTATACAATATTTCTAATTCTGAATAATGCATTCTTGCGCTCAGCGGACTACTACTGAATGCTTCCGAGACGAACACCCGGAAGTTGAATTCATCCAAGCCAGCTTTCAGTGTCTCGCCCCAGCCGTGAAAGGACAACAGACGGTGGAGAGCTAGCGTGGGTACAATCGTGTCGGATCACCCCTCATTGTCGGAGGAGTCGTATGGTAACTTGTACGAATGTAGCAGCTCTCCCCCCGTTGTTTCGATGACTATGTTTCGTGGTTCAATAGAGAGTTCGTCACCAATTCGAGTGCGAATTCGGTCTACCAAACTGGAGTCCACGCGTTGCCAGAGGCGGACGATTACCTTCTCACCTGAGAGGTGACGGACGATCGCACACTTGGGGCCAAGTATCGGCCCAATAGCGTCAAGCGTATCTTTCGGCCATCGTCCATTGATTCGGGTATCCGCATCCCGACCTAAGAGTCGTAGCCGCCCGTGGTCGTCTAGTTCTCCAAGATCATCAGTTTCAATCGTACTCAACCAAGATGATTTCGTTCGTCCACCCTCTGAAAGCTCTACGCCGATATTCGGAGCAGTAATGGACACAACCGGTTTACCGTCCCCTTCATCAATATCAACTGTCACACCCGGAAGTGCTGTGCCTACAGTCCCGGCCGATTGGTCTGACCCGTCCGTATCAAAATGCGTGAGAGAACACGTCTCAGTGAGCCCATAGCCCTCACGCAGATCTCCAACATTCTCCCGGAACCACTGGACTGCATGGCGGCTCATAGGCGCCCCTCCGGTATCCATGAGTACCCTGTCATCAACGTTGGGACACCGTTCACTCAATTCCTCTAATAAGATCGGATTTAATAGCCCAATGATCCGATCATACTCAGACGGTGGGCCGGTCAGGAGGTCGATCATGCCGCTGATTTCGTTTACAACACAGTATGTGGCGCCGACAACCGATGCCGTGTAGGCACCCGCGATAAAAGAGAAATTGTAGGTGGAGGGAAGGGGTGAGACAATGAGCGAATCCTGCGAGAGGTTATACACCTGCTTGTACCAGCTCGCAGTTGTTTGTAGTTGCTCGCGACGGAGTCCGATTGGTCGGGGAGTTCCGGTACTTCCCGAAGAATAACAAACCAAATTCCAGTCCCCCTGGAACGAACCGCTCCCTTCCCTTCGTCTGGTCGCCTCTTCATCAATGATGAGAGCCTTCGATGCAGCAAGTGGAAGACCGTCGTCCAAGGTGTTATTGAGGCTGTCTGGAAGGAGAATGACTTGATCTCCCTTTTCGAGTCGGCTCACTGCAACAGCTGCCACCCCAACATCGTCAGTCCCACCAACAATGATGCGGCTCCCGGCGGTAGTTTCCTGTTCAGTATCATCAAATCGTGCCGCCACGGCATCAATCAGTTCGGCCTCAGTATCGACTGTCAAAATCTTCCCGGCTGTCATTCGCTTGCCTCCACTATTTGCCATGAGCCTGGCTCTGGGTCTACAGTCTCATAAAACGGGTCACAAAGGTATGTTGCAGCTTGGTCTGGGGAAATCACGGGCTCATCAGGGAGCGCTTCGGGTGACGGAGGGTCACCAATTACAGTTTGCATACGAGTCCCGACGAACGGGAGGCGAACCGCTCTGACGGCCAACCGGTCCGGGAAGTCCTCAACAGCGAATCGAAACCCAGCTTCCAGGGCCGATTTTGTTAGCCCGTACACCAACCCCGAACTGACCGGGTCTGAAAGGAGAGTCGTCGACGCTAAGGACACCTGGAAGACCTCGTCTGGGCAAATCAGTTGCCGGCGGAGCATCGACATCACCAGGGAAAGTTGACTGATTGTATTGATTCGAAGCACCCGATGACAGGTCTCAGAATCGAAGTTTTTGCCAGAGATGTAACTATCGACACCAGCACAGAGTATTACACCTGTAAATGTCCTGTCGAGCTCAGTCAATGTGTCTAGTATTTGATCGGGCGAGTCGGGTCGAGAAAAGTCACCAGTAACGACAGGGACTCTCAGGGACGACCCCTCACGTGCGACGGCAACAGCCTGGAGATCCCTATCGTGGAGCTCTTGAAGAACGGCAGATCCAATCGTCCCAGTCGCACCGGTGACGAGGACCGAGTCCTTACTCTTCGAGTGTGACTCGTCCATTAGCCGTGCTGTAGTGTAGTGATTTGAGTTGAATCGGGACGTCAAGGCAGTCGATGAGTTCCCGTACTTTATGCTGTTGTAGTTCGTAGTAATCCTCGAGTACGTTTAGGTGAACTGGGGGGTCCGTTCTCGCCTCAGTCAGGACGTCGTCAACCAGTTCTCGGAATTCTGGGTCCGGATCGTGAGGCGACGTTACTTCTTCGAACTGCGAGTATAGGGCATCGATTTCTTCTCGCCGTGCGTCGTGAGAGATGTCTGTTGAGAGGATCGTCGCAATCCGTTCGTGAAGGTCGCCGTCTATATCAAAACGGTCGTGGATATACTCCGTGAATCGTTCTGGTGCGGTTCGATAGACGAGGAGCCCAACTTCGAAAAAGGCACAGCCATTGTCACAGCGGCCATCGAAGTCCTCAAAGAGTTCCACAGTTGTCTGTTGGGAGAGATTGAAATACAGGTTCCCGCCACGATATTCGAGTTGCTCCGAAGAGTCTTTCTCCTGTAGGCGGTCAAAAAGGGAAACGACAATAGCTCGGGTTATTGGGCTCGATTCTGGGATCAGTTCGAACTTATTCCCAGTCGAGAGGTATGATTCGAAGAAATCGGTGTACTCTTGTGGGGAGAGCTGGACGATAACGTGATCGTCGTCAACCATTGGCCGTAGGTCTGGTTCATGACCCGCCTCCTGTAACCACGAGTAGAGTTCGATACCGATGCGCATCCCTGCGCGCTGGTCATCGTCGATTTCCCGGTCGAGATGGAGGTGACCGCACTCGATCGATTGGACTGCTGAATGATCCAACGACTGGATAGACTCGATTGCGTCGTCTACAATCTCCTCGATGTTGACCGGATCGGTGTTCGGCGGTTCGAGGGTTACGGAGGCCGTGTTTTCCACATCTTCAAATGTGATGGACCAGGTATCGTTTTCTGTTCCGACACTGGTGTCGATAGCCAATTCCTGCGTGAGATCATCTAAGGTCAGTGCGCCTGGATTTGGTACTGTGTCGACAGATGGCGTAACTGCTTCACACCACGTAAATGCGTCAGAGTCGGGTTCTCCGGAGGGGCGGATCCAAGTGACCTGTGTACACGAGTTGTCTTCGTTGAGTGCTATCAGGACGATTGCGGCATCGGAGCTCAGGTTCCCTTCCGAGAGGTACGTTGCGAGTGCGAGGGTTGCTTCGAAGGGAGTGAGATATGGGAGGAGGTTGCGGTGGAAGAACGTTGCTTTCCGTCGGATCCGACTGTTTCCGCGTACGAATAGTGCATAGTCCGATTCGTGTTCTGGGGTTTGGATTTCGAGTCCTTCGTCGAGGGTTGTTGTTTCGACGCCTGGGGCACGTCGGCGTGGAAGTGGAACCGGCTGTCCTCGTTGGAGGTGCCGAGACCGGGTGACGGTCATCAGCTCTGTTGTGACTTTGAGTGGGTCAGGGAGGTCGGTTGAATTTCTCAGGCGTTTCGTATGGAGGCGTTCGACTCCTTTTCTGTCTTGCAGCGAGGGGATATCAACAATCCTGGAGAAGTGAACGAATTCTTGCTGGAGTTCTCGTCGGTCAAGAATTTCTTCGTCTGCTTGGGACGGGGGAACACCTTCTTCAAGATAGGAATTGGTGAGTGCGAATGCTTCACCTTCCTCAGCGGAGCTTAGTTCCTCGAGGAATCGACGTGGAACGTCCGGTCCATGATAGAACATCAATCCGGTCGCCCGAAGCAAAAAGCGCCGGAAGTGTTCTTGTAAGCGCTCGCCATCAAGTTCTGATGCGACTTCGGCGTCGATTGCTGTGAAAGCGCCAAGGAGATCTTCTTTTGATTGTGCTTGGTCGATGTAGGTGTTAGATTCTATCATTGGTTGATATTAAATCCTAGAGTGGGAGTGTAAATACCTTTTGGCCCAACTGAAGCTAGTGTTTAGATAAGCTGATTCCATGAGAAGACGAACGCTTGTAGCCAATTTTTCGGCGGTACTCGGTTTGGCATGGCTAAACGTGTTTGAGGACTGGTTTGTTCGTCGTTTTATCTCTTGAAAGATACGTTTGACGGCATTCCGATTCCCATGTGTGACGTGTTGGAATCAGAGTCCGTGACGATGGCACGCCGCGGGTAACCATGGCGCACCGTCCACGGGAAAGACCGCGTCGTCGACCTGATGTTTCTCACGGAATTCCGAGAGAAACATCGAGATCGTGTTAGTCCTCCTTGGATACAGCTGAACATGTAGCAGGCGGTTCGTGTCGGGATCGACGGCAGCGTACAGCCAATATCGCTCAGAATTGAGCTGAATCGGTTTCATCGACCGCAACCTCATTCGGGTTGGCACCGTCTTTCGGCTGTAGATCAGATTTCTGAACCCACCGATGAACGTGGTTCGATGGCGATCGACACTCGACTTCCAAGAATCAAAACTGTATCCGAAAGCGATAGACCAGCCAAATAGAGCCGGATACAGAGCTTCATCCCCGGTCCGAGTGTCGTCTCTCGCTCCAAGAGATCTAACTCGATACAACCGCTATCGCCGCTGAGGCGGTCGACTGAGAGCATAGACCACTCCACCCTTTGACCGCCTCATCTTTTGGCTTTATCTCAACACTGCCTCAAATACCTTTCTGCGGGTCCTTATCTGTGAGCTTGGTGCCGTGCGACCCATTTCCAGACGTTTTGTTGTACTGAATAAACTATATTCAGCGATTTTGCGGATTATGAAACCATAGAAGTTATTTTGTCTTAACATCAGATTTTCTCTACCATGAGGGATGTCGTCGTCATCGGAGATGGACCAGCCGGACTGAGTGCTGGACTATTTTTGAGTAAGAATGGACTCCCACCACTTATCATTGGGGACAATGACTCAGGACTTCATCGCGGATACCTGTACAATTATCCAGGCGTCACCCAGCTGGATGGGACAGAATTTATTGAAACCGCCCGATCTCAGTGTAGGTATTTTGGGACCGATTTCGAGTGCGGGGCTGTCGACACCGTCGCAGATTCTGGGAGTTGTTATTCTGTGACAACAAAGGCCGATGACGTATTCCAGACAAATTACATCATAGTTTGTGGAGCGTCGACAGAGTTATTCTCAGACTCTGGACTGGAGGTGGAGTCGAACGAGGCGGATAAATTAGAGGTAGACAAACATTACGAGACGAATGTTGAGGGGATATTCGCTGTGGGAAAGTCAACGACATCGGACAAAGATCAAGTTGCGATCTCAGTCGGTGAGGGCGCTCATGCTGCACTTGAGGTGCTTGAGCGTGAAAACGACAGTGCGGTCTATGATTACGACAGCAGAGCGATTACTCACCTGACTGAGACAGGGCCTTCTGATGCCCGATGGTTGTGAATTAGGTCTCGAGAATACAGTAGAATATATGCTTGTTTTGACATACTATGGTGTCCGTTGGCTGAGCCATCGAGTCCGCTTTTTGAACTACACCAAGCCTATTTTCGGGTATTTGAACTTCACATGAAGATCCACAATAGGGACACTCTACTTCAATCATTCCTACAGCTATATAAGCCGGATCACACAAAATCTTTTATACACCGATGGTGCTGTGAGACTCACTATTGGATTTTGTACCGGCCCAGTACACTCTGTCAGTGATTCCGGAGATGTTGCCTCAAGTATATTCGATCCTCGTTTCTGATCCCTCACGCTTGGTGTTTGGAATTTAGAAACGTGGGATGGGACTTGTTTAGCCGTCGTCTAATTGGTTTGAAATTGTAGCCGTGGGAAAGTATAAATTGTACTAACTAGCTTCTAGTCACATGGCACGTGTGTTGATTGTTGGGGATGGTCCCGCTGGAGTGAGTGCTGGGATTTTCTTGGCGAAGAAAGGGTTGGACCCGATCTTATTCGGGCAAGACACAACGAAGGTCCATCACGCGCACTTGTACAATTATCCAGGCATAAAGCAGATATCGGGGACAGATTTTATCGAAATTGCACGAGACCAGTACGCATATTTTGGCGGAGAATATCTAGAACTAGAGATAGCAACGTTCGGGCGAACTAATGAGCGATACTTTGTGGAGGACGCAGATAAGAATCAATACGAGGGCGACTATATTATATTAGCGACTGGACATTTCATGAGGGGGCATCCCCCTGAATTAGGCGTTGAAAGTGACAACGCAGGGCGAATCAATGTTGACACAAATAATGAGACAAATATCGGAGGCGTGTACGCGGTCGGCGTTGCAACGCGGACAGAAAAAATTCAGGTTGCAATCTCAGTCGGAGATGGAGCGACCGCAGCGTTGGATATCATTGAGAACGAACAGGAAGGACTCGCCCACGATTTCGACACCCATCACGATAACAAACAGGTATGAAAATCAACGACAAGGTTCCTGTTTGCTACCTACACTAGCGGTGGTACAGAAGAGTTCTCATAACGTGATGGTTGGGCTGACGATATCGTTACCTCGGTGGTAATTGGCGAGTGGAACAGCCAAGCAGAGGCAGAGCGCAAGGGAGACGTGTGATTTGACTCTCACTCGGCCTCAAACGCATGGAGTCCCGAGGCCGAGGTTCTTACACACGCCGATTACGGTTTCAACCTGTGATCGGAATGAATAGGTCTCACTGAGTTGGTTCTGCTAGATACGAATTGTGGTCCTGTACTCTTTTATTCGTTCTTCGACACAGTACTCTATGTCAAGTGGATTGGTTGTGTTTCGTGGATTATACCGAGGAACCGGCACGACCGTCTGCTTGAGCAGGTGGTCGTGCCACTCCAGCATGTCAAACTCAGAATAACCGACCATCCACCGTGGGGTTTCGACGGTGAGCGCGTCACGAGTGACGCGCATCGCCGTCTCCTCATCGACCTTCTTCTCGGGATTGAACGCCTCTGTGACCGAAATATAGTAGACGTTAGAAATAATTGCTCACTTTTGGGATAGAGAGTTGATCAAGAGCGGTGTCGATCGCTGTTGTCAGTTCGTCGAGTGAGTCGAAGAAGCGGTTGCTGAGCGCTGCTTGGAGCTGTCTCCAGCATTCCTCGACAGGGTTCAACTCCGGCGAATATGACGGAAGCGTCACAAAGGCGAGGTCGTCACGGGCCGCGAGGTCCGTGACGGCCGATGCCTGAAAATACGGTGCGCCATCGAGCACGACGATCAAGTCCTCTTCAAATTCTTCACATAGTGCTAAAATGAAATGTCTCGCGTGATCGGCGGTAATATACTCGGTGAGACGAGAGAAAAAGCGATCTCCGTCCTCGGTGATCGCGCCTAACAAGCACGTCCAGTCCCGTTGACCGGATAATTCGACGGAAGGCCGCGTGCCGCGCGGAAACCACGCGGCACGCGGCTCGACTTGGACAGATTTCTTGGTTTGATCGATACAGACTACTGTGGCGTCCATCTCTCGCCGCTTTTTTTGATCTCGTCGTGAAACGCTTCTTGGTCGTCTTCGTCGGATTCAGCAGCTGAACGGCGTGGTTTTTGATAGCTCAATCCCGCCTCTTTCAACAACCGTCGACAGCTCGGGAGTGAATACTTGACGCCGTACGTTTCTTCGAGAAATTCTTTGACAAGCGCCGGCGTCCACGCCGGCGCGTCAAAGCCGATCTCTTCGGGTGATTCGTGGACTGTTTGTTCAAACTCTTTTTGCTGTTTTTCTGAGAGTTTTCGCTTTCGACCAGATCGATGAGCATCAGTAACGGCCTGTTCAAGCGGCTCGTCCGTATCGAGTCGTTTGAGCCAACTGTAGATCGTTCTTCGGCCGGTATTGTGCCACTCGGCTAGTTCAGTCTGCGTGACGCCGTTTTTGTACGCGATCGCAGCTAACAACCGTTGCGTCGGTTTGTTTCCGTCAACGTTGTCAAGTGCGTCTTAGAGTTCTTTGACGGAGATCTTGTCGAGATGATCTATTATGTATTGTACTACTCTCTGAGCAGAAAGTTCTAACGACTACTATATTGTTTGCTACAGTCACGACGCAGCAACCATATCCGTAGTAGTAGTCGCCTTCAGCGTGGTCGTAGTTTCACTGGGCATCGTTGTCACGGTGATCGGCCGGAATATCTGTCCCGTCGATTCCAAAGATCTTGCCGAGCACATATCTGCTCGGCAAGCTTGTGAACCAAGTTGATGAAGACAGACTCTGCGACGAGTTCGAAGTCAGTAAGGAACCGTGAGAGTGTCCGCCGGGACAGCGGACGCTCGAAGCCACACTAGCGCCAGACATCCTCGTTGTGGAGTTCCCGCGCCGTCGGGCGTGGGCCGTAGATATCATGGTAGAAGCAATAAAGGACGCCTTTCAGGAGTCACGCTGGCTCATACACCCGTGTTCGTCCTCTCGGATCGGGGACGAACACGGAGTAGTCCGAAAGATCGGGATGTTCGAACAGTGTCGTCGTCTCTGTCGCCAGTGTTTTGAGGACCTGTTCGACCGTAGCGTTATCCGGTAGGACGGGCTTGGTGCTGGACACATCAAAGTCGTCCTACCACTTTCTTGTGAGGACATCTGCTCCACCGCTTACCTGCTCTGAAAGCCAGACAATCTCTCTAGGAAAGTGTTCAGGTAAATAGAGGTAGTGAAGTCGTAGCTCGGTCTGCGAGATTTACGTGCCTCTGTACTTTGAAGATCAAGCATACACGCCGGGCAGGATTTGAACCTGCGACTTCCCCGCTACGAGAGCGGAATCTCTTTCCAAGCTGAGATACCGGCGTGACGTATTAATATTAGAATTCTACTATAAAAATACATCGGGCGTTCTGCCCGTAGTGTTCAGATAAGGATTGAAAGGTGAGGCGGTGCGTTTTCAAAGTGTCTATTCCCGAAAACGACCGCCTCAGCGGCTGTTTAGACGAGATCAACTTAGAGTTTGTGGAGCGAGAG
>LFCJ01003357.1_pt1 | contig 11730 bp, 7 predicted proteins | sample 643141 | NCBI WGS metagenome assembly LFCJ01 (sample SAMN03766243, study PRJNA286221) | soda lake metagenome | biome: soda lake; feature: Kulunda steppe; material: water; isolation source: sample B1-Br-g2 brine of Lake Bitter-1 | place: Russia: Kulunda steppe | collected 2010-07 | reverse complement strand
CGCTGATTAAAACCATTTAAAATAAAATTTTATAAAAACTATTTTTAGCTCTTGATTCTAATCTGCGTTAATCGGATTTTATCTGCGTTAATCTGTGTTAACCGACTTTGAACTTGACTCTGACTTTAAACTTAGCGCAAAACTCTCTTATTATCCTCCCGCCTAGTCAACCCCTGACTATCAAAATACTCTAACACAGGAATTGTATACTTTCTCGTACTAGCTAATAAATCTCGATACTCACCAGTAGTTACTTCTTGCTGCTCTTTTAATACTTCAATTAACTTCTCTTTAGCAGCTTTAATTGCTTGCTGATGAAAATATAGATTCTCAGCCAGCTTAACTAATATCTCTTCCCGCTCTAAATAAGCAATTATTTCTTCTACAGTAGTTGCTACTATATTATAATCATCCCCACTATATTTAGCAATTACTTCTTCAGTCTTTGGTGGAGTGAATCTTTGCTGTTGATAGTCACTGACAATCTCTGCTTTAATCTCTGCTAACTCAGCTGGAAACTCAATCTCAAAATCTATTAGAGCAACCTCAGCTCCAGCTAACTGTATATCTTTAGCTGCTAAAGATTCTAAAAGATCTTGAAAACTAGCCGACTCTAATGCAAAGGATAATTTATTTCGCAGCTCTTCACGAGGCATTCCCTCTCGTAAAGGATAGCTATGATGATAATCAGCTAATAACCCCTTGATTTCTGCCACTAAATCTTGGTAATTCTTACTATGCAAAAAGTTTTGGCCCTTATTTAAAGCTACTACCTTATCATCTGTTTCTAACTTATTTAATAAAGGAATTAATCTAGCTTTAGATAGAGAAGTCCTAAGCACTAGCTCTTCAATCTGTAATGCCTGCTTAGACTCTAACTCTAATAAATAGGCCAACCTTTCTAAATCATCACTACTTTCTTTTCTTTCTAGCTCAGCAATAGTCTCTTTCTCTAAACGCTTCTTCTTATAACTTAAAGGTTCAATTATTTTACCTCCACCGATTGTAGAGACCGGTGAATACCTACGAATTACATAATTTTCTCCATAACGAGCAATAACCTCTTCTTCTAGCTTAAGCTGGGCCAACGCCTCTTGCCCAGGCATTAACTCCTTACAATCTAATAAATAAATCCGGCCTAATACCTCACGAGCTCCAATATGAAAACGAATCCTTGTCCCATGTTCTAAAATAAAATCTGCTGAATCTAAAAATTTAAAACGCAAATCAAGAACTCGAGTCGGTCTGAAAGCATCGACAGGGGCCAAGACATCACCACGCTCAATCTCTGCTGTATCAATCCCAGTTAGATTAACCCCAACTCTCTGACTAGCCTGAGTCTGCTTTAAATCCTGTTCATGGGCTTGTAGCCCACGCACCTCTACCTCTTTTGGCTTAGGATATAACTGCAATTTATCTCCCACAGCAATCTCCCCAGAGACTAAAGTTCCTGTTACTATAGTCCCCGCTCCCGGTAGAGAAAAAGCACGATCAACTGGCAAATAACTTATTTCTTCTGCCTGATTACTCTCTATCTCTTTAGCCAAAGTTGCTAGCTTAGCTTTAACCTGCTCTAAGCCTCTATTTTCAACAGCAGAAGCTGGAACTATCTCAGCAGAAGATAAGAAAGTATCTTCTAACTCTTCTTCAAGCTCAAGCATAACCAACTCAAGCCATTCATCATCTACCTTATCACTTTTAGTAACCACTACTAAGCCAGCTTCAATTTCTAATAAATCTAAAATAGCTAAATGCTCCTTAGTCTGTTCCATAATACCTTCATCAGCTGCAACTACTAGCAGAGCAATATCAACCCCACCAGCCCCAGCTAACATATTTTTTACAAACTTCTCATGACCAGGAACATCAACAACACCTAACTCTAGCTCCGGCTCTGATTCTAAATCTAACTTACTAAATCCCAAATCAATGGAAATCCCTCGCTCTTTTTCCTCATCCAAACGATCTGTATCAACACCAGTTAAAGCTTCTATTAAAGTAGTCTTCCCATGGTCAATATGACCAGCAGTTCCGATGATTAAATTCTTGGCTATTTTAGACACCTCCGGTTTTTTTAGTTTACAGTTTACAGTTGACAGTTGATAGTTGACAGTTGATAGTTGACAGTTGATAGTTGACAGTTGATAGTTGACAGTTGATAGTTGACAGTTAAGATCAAAAGCATTACAGTCAAGACATTAAACAACATCATTTAATTAAATATTTTCATTAATAATAAACCTTTATTTACAGCCAGTTTAAAAACTTTATATTTTTTAGCTATCAACTACTTTTCTATCAATCTCAATTTCAGTCAAAGTCAAGAACTCTTTGCATATCTTTAAATTGAAGATTTTGATTCTTATTGTTCTTGACTTTAACTGTAAACTGTAAACTATAAACTGTAAACTGACTCTACTATCTCCCCAAAGTCCTTTCCCCTTATCGTTCGTAAATCTAATATAACTTTTCCATCAGCAATTCTAGAAAAGATAGGAACTTTATTTAATCGTAATTTTCTTGCCAACTCTTCAGAACTTAAGCTTTGACTATTGATTGTGACTACAAAAGTAGGTAGCTCATCACCTGGAAAAGAGCCACCGCCAACTTGGCTAGTAGCCTCTTTTAAGTTGAATTCTAAATCATTTAAATTAAGCTCTTTTAGCTCCTCTAATAAAGACTCAGCCCGCTTTTTAATCTCTTCAGGCTTTGTAGTTATCATCTTTAAAGTAGGAATCTCTTTTTGAGCCTGTTTAAGATCACGATACTGCTTTAAAGTAGCCTCTAGGGCAGCTAGCGTAAACTTATCAACTCTAATTGCTCTAGTTAAAGGATTTTGTTTCATTTTATCTATATACTCTTTATCACCAACTATAATCCCCGCCTGTGGTCCACCTAATAGTTTGTCACCACTAAAAGTTATCACATCAATATTCTCATCAACTACCTCTTTGACAGTCGGTTCATGGCTTAAGCCATAATCTCTTAAATCAACTAAGACTCCACTCCCTAAATCCTCTACTACAGGAATATCATAATCAGCAGCCAACTCTTTTAGTTGATTACCAGGTACCTCTTTGCTAAAGCCAACTATTCGATAATTACTGGTATGTACTTTCATAATCAAAGCAGTATCTTCACTAATAGCTGCCTCATAATCTTGGAGATGGACCTTATTAGTACTTCCCACTTCCACTAACTTAGCTCCACTGCGCTCCATTACATCAGGAATCCTAAAAGAACCGCCAATTTCAACTAATTGTCCCCGAGAAATAATTACTTCTTTGCCCTTAGCAAATGTTGATAGAGTTAACATCACAGCAGCAGCATTATTATTAACTACTAAACAGTCTTCAGCTCCTGTGAGCTCTTTAATTATACTCTTTACATTATTATAGCGCGACCCACGCTGACCACTAATCGTATCAATCTCTAAAGTAGAATAATTATCAGCTACTTCAATTACTGACTTTTGAGCTGCATTAGAGAGTAGAGAACGACCAAGATTAGTATGGACAACTACTCCAGTACCATTAACAACTGCTGTTAAAGCATAATTATTTTCTATCTCTAAATTCTCTTCTACCTTAACTAAAATTTCTGCTATAGCTAACTCTTCTTCCTTAACTTCTTGATCAGCTAATAATTGCTGCCGCAAATCAGATAAGAGATCTCTAATGCTATTACTCACTGCTTGATGAGAAAATTTATCAATTAACTCCTTTGCTTTATCTTCTTCTAATATAGTACTAACTTTTGGTATCTTTCTTAATAACTCTTGCTGCACGGATAATTCCCCTTTCTTAGTCTCTTATTTCTTAACAACTTTATTCGTTAAACTACCAATCTTTTCTATCTTAACCTCTACCTCATCTCCCGGCTTCATTGCCCCAACTCCTGGTGGAGTTCCCGTTGCAATTAAGTCACCTGGGTTTAAAGTCATAATCTTTGAAATGAAACTTAATAATTCAGCTGGAGTAAAGATCATATCAGCAATAGTAGAATCTTGCTTCTGCTCTCCATTTTGAAATAGCTCTATCCTTAAATTGCTAATATCAACATCACTAACTATTGCCGGGCCAAACGGAGCAAAGCTATCAAAAGATTTGGCCCTAGTCCATTGTCCATCTGCCCTTTGTATATCACGAGCAGTTACATCATTAAAACAAGAATAACCTAAAATATAATCATCAGCCTCTGTTACTGGAACATCTTTGCAGCGATGCTTTACAACAAAAGCTAATTCAGCCTCATAATCAACCCGATTAGCCATTGAAGGATAGACTATCTCATCATCTGGGCCAATCACCGCTTCAGCCGGCTTTAAAAATATTTTAGGTACACTAGGCACCTGCATTCCTAACTCCTCAGTATGGTCAGTATAATTTAACCCCACACAGACTATCTTACTCGGTTTACAAGGAGCTAATAACTTTATATTTTCTAGCTCATAACTACGACCTAAAGTAAAATCACCACTAGCAAAAGGTGATTGGTCAACCTCTCTAATCTTATTATCTTTACTAACTCCATACTTAACCTGCCCATCAGCTTCAAATCTTAAATATTTCATGAAATTACTCCTCCTTTAATAAATCATTAATTGTCAATTCAGCTAGATTATCTTCTAAACCAGATTTAAAAGAATCTAAAATTATACTCATCTCTTGATCTTCAAACACATTACTTATTTCCAGCTCATCAATAAAAATAACTTGCTCACAGATCTCCCAAATTGATAACTCCTCTATTTTAGTTAAAGGAATATAATTCCCCTCATCAGTCTCAACAATTAATCTATTTCTTTTTAATTTAACTAAATTATTCTTAATTACTTTAACTGGCAAATTAATTCTTTTACTGACCTCATTAAAACTAACTCCCTTTGATTTCTGATTAATAAAATCTTTATAGAGCACTATTAATATAGCTACTGGGACTAAATCTTGCACACCTTCTTTAATATCAGACTCAGATTGTAAATAAGTTAAACTACCACGATAATGAAAAACATAAGATATTATAGCTCCAAATAAAGTAATTAACCAGACCATATACAGCCAAATTAAAAATAGTGGCACCACTGATAAAGAACCATAAATGCGATGGATTCGATAATAAGTAACTACATTTCTTGTATAGATAGTATACCCACTTCTAGCTAAAGTAAACAGTATTCCACTAACAGTACCACCTACTATAGCAGCTAAAGGGTCAACATTAGTATTAGGAATTAAATAATAAGCAATAATATATAAGAGAAAATATGATAAAGTTGAAATTACTCTAAACAAAAAAGCATCACTAAAAGTGGTATTAATAATGCTATCACTTAAATAAGAAGTAAAGACTGTAATAGTTAAACTTAAAGAAATAGTAATTAATAAAGTACCTAAAGTAATAAAAGTCCAAAATGATACAAATCTCTTAAAATAATCACGATGTTCTTTAACATTCCAGATATCATTAAAGGTTTTTTCAATTCTAGTTAACATATAAACAATAACCAATAATAAAGATAAAAAACTAATAATTCCTAACTGTGCTACATCAATTTGAGTAATATATCCTTCTAATACTTCAATTAAAGTCTCACCAGTCCCCGTAGCTAAATGAGTTAAAATAAAATCCTTCATCCCAGCAATTATTCTATCCATACCACCAAAAAAATTAAATAAAGTCATGATATAAAAAGAAAAAATCAACAAGGGGACAATTGATAATAAAGTAGTATACACTAAGCTCATCGCATTAATTGTAATATCTACTTCTTTAGCCTTATAATATACATTTTTAAAGAAAAGTTCCCATTTCATCTCTAAAAACTGCTTAGCTATTTGATTATAGAATTGATTGTAGATTTTTTTTACTAACTTCATCAGCTAATCCATTCCCTCTACTTCAATTATTTTATTTATCTTTGTCATTTTAAATATCTTTTTTATATAATCACTATTAACATTAATAATCTTTAGCTCTCCACCATTTTTTATTAGATCATCATTAAAAGATAATAAAGCCCCAACACCAGAACTTTGAATCATTTTAACTTCAGCTAAATCAATAATTATCTTATCATATCCCTCATTATACAAAGCAGATAACTCAGATTTGAAATCTTTAGCATTACTAAGATCAAGATTGCCTTTTGGTTTCACAATAGCAGAAGACTCTTTCTTTTTTATATCAAGTTCTTTCATTTATAACCCCTCCTAAATTAAATAAATTTAATTAAATAGACTTGATTACCTTCTTGATTATAATACATACTATCAAAGACTTTATTGGCTATCTTAATTCCCCTGCCTCTAGTATTAGGATCTTCTAATTCTTCTTCTATGTTAAACTCAAGCAAAGATTTTTGGTACCAATCAAATCCAGAGCCTTGATCTTTAATTATAATTATAAAATAATCTTTTCTAATCTCTATTTTCAGCTCTACAGTCTTACTTTCATCCAATTGATTACCATGCTCTATTGCATTAATTATCATCTCTTGTAATCCCATTTGGATTAATAACACATCATCATAATAATCACTTATAAATATCGATACTTCATCTAAAAGCTTATAGCCTTGCTCTAAATTACTGGTAATCTCTTTACTAAAGCTATCTTTATTAGTTACTTTTTTGCCTAAAGTAAATAAAGTAATATCATCTTTACTTACTAAATCATCAGCAAAATTAACAAAATCCTGTTTAATAGCCTCTAGTTTAATCTCAGCAGGCAGAGAATAATTTCGACTTAAAACTTCTTTTAACCTCTTAATACCATATAACTCTTGATTTACTTCCTCTTCAATTAAGCCATCAGTAGCTAGTAATAAATTATCACCCGAACTGAGCGAAAATTTATTGCCAGTTAAATTCTCTGCAGCAAAAAATTCAGCCTCAATCACACTTGAAATTGGTGGAGCATCAGAGTTTAATGCAGTTATATTACCTTGTTGATCTGTAATTAAAACAGGAACTTGAATCCCTGCATTACTTAATCTAACTTCTAGAGTATCTAGATTAATCACACCTAAAATAGTACAAATGAAATAATCATCAGGAAAATCTTCCTCACAGTATCTTTGATAAATAAATTCAATTATTTTTTTCGGTGATAAGCTATCTATATCTTTTCTTCTAGCAAATAAAAAGCTATTAATACTTTCTCTTATAAAGATGTTTAACATTGCTCCATCTAAACCATGACCTGTAATATCTACAATATAAAATAATAATTGATTCTGATATTTAATTACATTATAGAAATCTCCCCCCAGATTTTCGGCCGGTTGATAATAAGCAGCCAACTCTAAGTCTCCTATTTCTGGTAGATCAGATGGTAAAAACTGTTGATGAAGTTTTTGTGCTTTGCTTATCCTCTCTTGTAATTTAGTGGAAATATACTCTAATTCCATATTAGCCTCTTCTACTTCAGCAGTATAATCAGTTAACCTCTGTTCTGTCTCCTTTCTTTTTATCACAGCAGCAAATAATTCTCCAGTAATCTTAAGTAAAGCAATTGCTTCTTGAGACCAATTGCTTTTCTCAGTTACAGTATCAAAAGCAATTAAGCCTAATAAATTATTATTATAAATTATAGGTACTGCTAAAAATGATTTCACATTAGCCTTTATAAGTACTTGCTTGAAATTATCAGCCTCAGTAGGTAACTGCTCTAAATCACTAATTCTTATCCGCATAGAATCATTTAACTCTTCCATAAGCCAAGGGTAATTTTTAGTATTAGCATTCTTTAGCTTATTTTTTAGTCTATTATCTAAAGAATCAACATCTTCATTATGCCACGAATAAATTCTATTAGCTACTGTATTCTTTAAATCAAATAAAAATATATAACAACGCTCAGCCTCGATAAACTCTACCATATCCTTTAAGGCACCATTAATTGCTGGATCAATCTCACTTGGTGCTAAATTAATAAATAAGGTTGATAAACGATTGATTAACCTTCGTAATCTAGCTTGCTTTCTTATTTTTTGGCGCGAAAGTTCCCGCTTTGTAATTTCTTCATGAACAATAACTATTTTTATTTGCTTAAAAAATTGATTTTTTTTAGCATACATCTTAAACCAGCTTTTTTTATTAGGAGAATGACAACTATATTTTTGCTGAAAACTATCTATCTCTCCATTAATAATTGCTTCTAGCTGATTAAAAATCTTTTTAGCTGAATTATTTTCATTCTCATCTATTGAAGCTAAATAATTGTTGCCCTCACTAACTTCTTGCGGATCAATATTATTCTTACGAGCAAAATCTTTCCAGACTTGATTGGTATATTCGATTACACCAGCTTGATTGATAACTACTATTTGATCTTTAAGCGAATCTAGAATCTTATTATCAAAACTTTCTTTTAACTTAGCATGTTGATAATTTATTCTTCTTTTATCAATATTACTAAAGCTAGTCAGCAATTTATCAGCGGATAATTTGTAGATAACTACTTCATACCAGCTATTAGATTTAGTAATACAGCTAGTAAATTTTAACTGTTGACCTTGAGCTAAAACTCTATTATAAAGCTTCCTCCAATCAAATGATAACTTATTTTCATCTATAATATCAACTATTTTTTTACCTTCTATCTCTGTTTTAGCTAAATTAAACAATTCTTTAAAGGGTTGATTTACTTTTAAGAAGACATAATTCTGCCGATCTTTTCTAGTAACTACCTTATGATACACAAAAGAATCTTTAGCATCAACTAATTCTTCTTTATTATTATTTCCTTCTATCAGCATTAATTCTGCCCCCTTAGTTTTAGTCAATTATTTTATCCATACTTAATTTATTTCTTCTTTATTAATCTCTGATTTCCTTTAATTTATCCATAATATATAAAAAAAAGACCTTTTAAAAGGTCTTTTTTTGTAACTTTATCTACATTTTTAGTTTTATTCCATACTCTATACTATCTACTAGAGCTTGCCAACTGGCCTCGATTATATTAGTTGATACACCAACAGTTCCCCAGCTATCTTCGCCATTACTAGATTCGATTAAAACTCTAACCTTAGCTGCAGTTCCATCTCCTCCGTCAAGTACTCTTACTTTATAATCAACTAAATAAATATCTTCTACTTCAGGATAGAAATTTAATAATGCTTTACGTAGCGCCTTATCTAAAGCATTAACTGGCCCATCTCCTTCAGCAGCAGTATGGACTTTATTACCCTTTACCATTGCTTTAATTGTTGCTTCTGAATTAGGGTTAATCTCCTCTTTTTTCTCGGTTAAGATTCTAACACTCTCTAAAGCAAATAATTTTTCATACTTAGCAGTTATTTTATCCATCAATAATTTAAAGGAAGCTTCTGCACCTTCAAAATAATAGCCTTGATGTTCTAAATCTTTTATTTCTCCTAAGGCATCTTTTAGCTGAGCGTCATCATCTAATTCAATGCCTAGCTCTTTAGCCTTATACAATAAATTACTCTTACCAGATAGTTCAGATACTAAAACCCGCTGTCGATTACCAACTAGCTCTGGCTTAATATGCTCATAGGTTTTAGCATTTCTTAAAATAGCACTAACATGAATTCCACCTTTATGTGCAAAAGCACTACTACCAATATAAGGTGCATGACTTGGTGGATTTATATTAGCGGCTTCACTAACATACCGAGATGTTTCAGTAATTCGCTTTAATTGCCCCTCACTAATAATATCATGACCATATTTTATTTTTAAATTAGGAATAATTGTCGATAAGTTGGCATTGCCACAACGCTCTCCATAACCATTAATTGTACCTTGTACATGTTCAGCCCCTGCTTTAACAGCCATTAAAGAGTTAGCTACTGCTACACCACCATCATTGTGAGCATGAATCCCAAGCTCAACTTCAAATTGAGAGCTTATTTTATTAACTATTCTTTTTATTTCATCAGGCATTCTACCACCATTAGTATCGCATAAAACTAGCGTATCCGCTCCGCCTTCTTGAGCAGCTTTTAATACCTTTAAGGCATACTCCTGATTAGCTTGATAGCCATCAAAGAAATGCTCCGCATCAAATTTGACCTCTAGCCCATTAGCTTTTAGATAGCTGACTGAACTTTCTATCATACTCAAATTCTCCGCTAAATTGGTCTTTAGAGCTTCAGTCACATGCAAATCCCAAGTCTTACCAAATATAGTAGCTACCTCAACTCCAGAGTCTAAAATAGCTTGTAGATTTTTATCTTCTTCGGGCTTGATGTTGGCCCTACGAGTACTACCAAAAGCAGCCACTTTAATTGAGTTTAACTTTAAATTCTTAACTCGCTTAAAGTATTCAATATCTTTAGGATTAGACCCGGGCCAACCTCCCTCTATATAATCAATACCCAACTCATCGAGCTTTTTAGTAATATTTAATTTATCCTCAGTTGAATAGGAGACCCCTTCTCGTTGTGTCCCATCACGTAAAGTCGTATCATAAGTGCTTATCATCTACTACTCCCCCCAGCTTTTCTTTAGGACTTTCGCCTAAATTTTTTAGCTGCAAATTAGTCTTTATCCGCATACTACATTTATGCTCACCCCAAAGGAGTTTATAGTTTACAGTTGACAGTTAAGTTCAAAAGCATTTAAAACTATAAGTCATATCATGACACAGTTTTTTACCTGCCACTCATTCCCGCTTCCTATATCGGTCTTGACTTTCAACTATCAACTATACACTATCAACTTTCAACTGCTTTAGAGTACGCTACAAATATAATCTCCTACTCCAGCAGTATCTAGCTTACCACCCATATCACCAGTCATCTGTCCTTCTTCTAATGAGCGATCAATAGCCTGCTCAATCTTTTTCGCTTCTTCAGGATGGCCTAGCTCTTCTACCATCATTGCCGCTGCTAAAAGTGCTGCTAATGGGTTAGCAATTCCTTTTCCTGCAATATCTGGAGCAGAACCGTGAACTGGCTCAAACATTGAAACCCCTTCTGGATTAATATTACCAGAAACAGCAAGACCCATACCACCTTGAATCTCAGCACCTAAATCAGTAATAATATCACCAAACATATTACAAGTTACTACTACATCAAAAATCTCAGGATTTCTCACCATCTTCATTGTAATCGCATCAACTAGCATATGCTTTTGTGTCACTTGAGCAAAATCTTCTCCTACTTCCTTAAAGACTCTCTGCCATAAATCATGAGCATAAGCTAATACATTACTCTTATCACATAACATTAACTCATTATCTCTTTTTGTTGCATACTCATAGGCATAACGAATTACTCGCTCTACACCCTTATAAGTATTTATCATCTCTTGAGTCGCAACTTCATCTTTAGTACCCTGCTTTAAAAATCCACCAACACCAGAATAAAGACCCTCAGTATTCTCACGCACAATCATCATATCAATATCAGATGGTCCTTTACCCTTTAGTGGGGTATACTTTTCATTTAATAATCTGATTGGACGCAGATTAATATATTGATCAAAAGAGAATCTTAAATCCAGTAAAATACCATGCTCTAAAACACCAGGCTTGACTCTAGGGTCACCTACAGCACCTAGATAAATCGCATCATATTTTTCTAAATCTGCTTTAGTCTCATCAGTAACTAACTCACCAGTATCTAAATAATGCTCTGCACCTAATGGAAACTCCTCAAAGTTAAAGCTCAAATCACTAATACTACTTAACTTCTCTAATACCTTAACACCTTCTGCACTTACTTCCGGGCCAATACCATCGCCACCAATTACT
>LFCJ01003356.1_pt1 | contig 11731 bp, 12 predicted proteins | sample 643141 | NCBI WGS metagenome assembly LFCJ01 (sample SAMN03766243, study PRJNA286221) | soda lake metagenome | biome: soda lake; feature: Kulunda steppe; material: water; isolation source: sample B1-Br-g2 brine of Lake Bitter-1 | place: Russia: Kulunda steppe | collected 2010-07 | reverse complement strand
TGGGATGGCCCGAATCTACGCCTGTGGAGACTGTGACCGCTGTGGATACCGCTGGTTTCCAGCGTGTATCTGCAAGTCACGTCGTGGAAGCAGGAAGCCCCGAGGCTTGACCTCGGGGTGATTCACATCCGTGAATGGCCAATCCAATGTCCAGCCAACAGACGTTAAAAAGGCCGCCAGATAACTCAATTGTAACCCTTCAAAACCACTTTCGCTTCTTCGGCGACCGACCCAGTCCGCGTTTCATCTGTCTCGATGAACATCGTCCCAACCCCATCACAAGAAGCCTCACCTTCAAACGTCCAGTTTTCATCTCTTTCGCCCCCATCCTGTGTCTCTTCAATAATCACGCCCCCTTCACTGTCTTCTAATCTAAAGGTGATCTCATCTTGTCCATTACCTCTCAATACAGCACCCTCATACCGAACCTTCTGAGCATCTTCCCAACCAATATCTGTAGACCGATCGGGATCACTAAAGTTGGGATATGACACGTCTTGGTACTCGCTAATAGTGTGTCCATCAACAGTGTAACGAGTCCATTGCCCAAACATACCAGCCAACGCCACTTCATAATCGCTGAACGACCCTGTCGGATTAAATTCGCTAAACCCATTGATGGGGATTTCGCCTTGACTCTCAAGATTTGTAGTCTCTGACTCAGAATGAACAACATTCCCTTCAGCATCGATCAGTTCAAATCCGGGCTCATGGTCTCTCCACGTAGTACCACTCATAGAAACATCGTATTTCACGCGGTCCACTTCAAGCCAATCCTCATCCTCACTAGTCATATCTATCGAGTCATTAGGACCCCCATCAAATCTTCCGCGTATAAAGTCAAAATCTGTCCCATAAGTGCTGTAAGCTGTAACTCCTAGCCTACTCACACCTCCACCAGCCCTGACTGTATCAATCCTCGTGTCAACAGGGAAATCAACACCTCTCTTAAACACCCAAGAGCCATTATTCTCAGCTGGCTCAGGTCGGAAACTCTCACCACTAGGCAACTCACCACGCACACTAGGACCACTACTGCTCCCTCTGCAAACAACCTCAATTTTTGTAATGGGTTGAAGCGCCCCATTCTGCTCAGGTGCTATTGTCAAATTTGGATTTGACCCCGTCCTTCTAACAACACCTCCATCAAAGGAGTACGTAATAGACCCATCCCTCCCTGAATGACTATGGTTGTACACCGGAACTTCATCTCCAAGGCCGATGGAACTCCCGGAAACATCTATTTCATCATCTTGGCTGACTGTAAACCGGTCGAAGAAGTCCCCATCGACCAACAAGTCAAAGTCGACTTCCGAAATTGGTCTCAGAACCATTGCTGATCACTTCCTTGTACTCGAACCATACGCACATGTCCAACTACATATACAAAATTCTTTCTGACATTCAAGAATGTTCAAATGTGAACATATGCACCAGCCACAACGCTCCTCAAGTGCCGCCCCAGATCATTTTTTTGACTTAATTAGTGTTGACCTGCACTTCCCCCATTGGCTTGCTTGATCCACAACCCAAGACAACTACCAACTATGCCTGATAAGAACCTACTCAAAGATGAAGAATTGTACAGCCCGACAGATGAATACGACGAACTCAAAAAAGACGTGCCCCGTGGAATGGGATGGAGTCGAGAACTTGCTGTAGAAGCAATAAACGAGAAGTCCAACTTAAAAGACCTCGAGGCGATTGAGTCTCTTACCGATCTCAATAATGCACTCTTGGAAATGTCGCTTGCAGAGCCGGATGGGAGGATTCACATTGCTCCACCGAACGACGCAATTGAAACAGCAAACGCCCTTTTCGAAGACCTCCCTGAAGACGCAAGAAGCGAATTTTTAGCTGATCGCATCCTTCTCAGGCGTATTAACGCAGCAAGAAAGTCCTTTAATCGATACCTCAGCCAAAGAAAGCGAGTCAAGTCTATGCCGTCGCCTGTGGAGGCTGGACCTGCGAATTACCCAGTGAAAAAATCAAAGCGACGTCTGAAATCAATGCGAAAGGGTTCAGACGATTTCGAAGAGCGAATAACAAAAGTCAGAGCCGGTTTGAACGGTGCCAAAGCCCGCGCCTTAGAATCGATTGGTTCCTCGGTTGCAGAACAGACCGAACAAAAACGCGAGTGCAGACGAGAGCAAAAGCGCAACAATCTCCAACGGGGAGATATCGTCTTGTACCGAAATCCCCATTTACACGCGGGGGCTGTTCACCGAGTCAATAAGAAGTCCGTCCGGGTGCAAAGACAAAATCCCTTCAAAGACTCCGATTCGCAATGGGCTTCAGATGAGGAATTCACTCGAGACACGATCAAGCTTGATAGTACGCATCTTACCAAGCTCACTCCTGAACAAATTGAATCCCAGGAGTACCTCGAGGACTCACCTCACAGCCTTGACCGTGGCCAGTCAATTCCAAAATCGCTTGAAGAGGCCCAGATTCAGATGCTCGGCGAAGTGGTCAAAGACCATCCAGATATCACGACATCATCGGAAGATCGTAACGCCGACGACGAAGATCATCCTCCGACAGCTGAATTAGTGGAATCGTTGCAAGATACCGGTGTGAGTAGCCGCGCCGCAGAGAACCTTGCCAACGAGTTCTTCGATATCAAAGATATCGTCAACCATTCTGATGAGCAGCTCAAGCGAGTCAAGTACGTAGGCCCAAAAACAATCGAGAAAATCCGATCTGCTTTCGATACGACAGTCACTGATTACACCATCATCGAGTCAGAAGATGGCTACACCGTAGCTGAATGGACCGAAGAGGCCGACCCAGAAATCGACATCCGCGCTGGAGAGATAATTCTCCGTGAGTTAGTCTCAAACGAATTTGGCCACCAGAACAGCACGATCCGGGCTCTGACTGATTGGGCAACAGAAGCTCGCAAATCTCCCGACAACACAGTGGCAAAAGAGCTTCTGGAAGCGATCCGAAAGCTCACCTCGAAAGAAGTCAACTTTGCAACCCTCGACGAAGACAACGATCAAAAAGAAGCCACGCTCAAAGCCCGTGGCATTCTGGCCTTCTGTGATAGCACCTCTCGTACTGACTTGTTGCACTCGGCTATAAGTGAGGCTGCCGGCGAAATCAAAGCGGATCGAGAAAAGAAAAAGGAAGAAGAAAAGAAACTCGAGGAAGGGCAACAATTACTCGAGAACCCACCAGATAGCATCGGGTCCTGGTCGCTTGTTGACTCAGACAAGCACGACGCCTCTGTGGCATACAAAGGGTGGGTTTCCGAAGAGGGCCCCCACTGCGCTTCTTTCCCTGCTGTTGTAGTTGTCAGAGATGATGGTGAGTTTGTCCGTTCAGAGGGATTCAATCTGGCCGAATGGCACTCCAATATGGATTCGACTCGAGATGCTTCCCCATCTGTCTACCCAGAAGGCGCACAATCGCTCCGTGAGGCCGCCGGGGAACTTGCCCAATGGTTGCGGTCAAATTCCCACACGCAACCCGAGAGCGCCCCAGACAGAGACACCAATGGGTGGCTCTTAACGGCTTACAAGGAGGGGGCACTCGCGGAATACCAGCTCGCTTCGACCCCCGGCAAGCTCACTATCACTCCTCAGTCCGTCAAGATATACCGAGATGGAAATTCGAAAGAACTTGACCAGCAATCGTGGGAGGACGCACTCGAAAGTGGAACACAGTTTCTCATTGACAATATGGACCCTGAAGGTGGAGGTCCGGACCCTGACAGTTGGTTCGATTGGGAATCCCCCTCAGAATCAGATACCAGCACGAAAGAATCGAAAGCACTAGCCAACAACCAACGATCACTAGCAGACTTCTGCCGCTCTTGACCCCCGCACTGTACTCCCCAACGGTTATCACACCTTACTAAATATTGACTATCATGCAAGGCGAATTCTCCCATACCGACCACGAAATCCAACCGGACACCGAATGCGAAAGTTGTGGCACGTACCACGCTGTCGTTGACTCTTTGCCACCAAGAGAATTGACCGAAAAGGAAATAGCGTTGTTAGACGAGTCAGAAAAAACCGCATTAGCCAAGCCGGTCTGTCTGATGAAAGGGACGATCGTGTCTGGGGTTGAAGAATCCAAATGGGTAGCGGAAGACATCGTCATTGCAACAGCAACTTCGGCCCGGCTTCTATCGCTGCATGATGATTATGGATGGGTTGTGTATCTCGAGGCAGACCTGGATTGTGATTGTTGCACACCAAGAGAACACGGGGCTAACTTTCTCTTGGACCACTCCCAAGAGTTAAAATTCGCCACAGAGTCTATAGGTTGTGCAGGGCGAGAACCCCGAGGCTTGACCTCGGGGGTGAAGCCCGTCACGGGATGACGCAAACCGCGTGCTATGGCCACTCGCACCCGGTAAATAGTTTTAAATAATACCAACACTACTAATAGAGTGTGACCGTCGTCAGGAACATCCAAGTCAAACTCGACATCCCCGAGGAACATCACTCGATAGTGGATGCCACGTTTGACGAGTTCCAACAAGCCACCGAACCCGTTATCGACTATGGCTGGAGCGACGCCCCTGACGACATCATTACCAACAAGAACCAACTCAACGAAGCCACATACCACGACATCCGCGAAACCAGCCCACTCACAGGCGGACACGTCCAATCCGCCAGAAACCTCGCAGCCAACGCTCTCTCAAACTGTAAGGACTTACTCGAAGATGGGAAGAACACGAGCAAGCCAGAGTTCAAGGGCACGGTCGTCACGTACAATTCAAACACGATAACGTACAACGACGACCACTGCACACTTTCCACAGTAGACGGGCGAATCCGTGCAGAGTATGTGTTCCCTCACGACGACGAGGGAACACCGTTCGAGGAGTACTGGAACGACGATGAGTGGGAAAAGAAAGAGGCCACGCTCCACAAGAGCGATGGCGAATACTACCTTCACGTTGCCGTTGAACAAGTAGACAACACTAATTCTAGCGACGAACAGACCGAGAACGGAGTGGTTCTCGGCGTTGACCTCAACGTGGACGGCTACCTCGCCGTTACCAGCACCGGGGCGTTCCTCGGAAACGCGGACGAACTCAACCACAAACGCGATGAGTACGAACGCCGTCGTGGAAACCTGCAACAGACCGGAACTCGTTCTGCCCATCTCACCATCCAGTCACTCGGTGACAGGTTTGCCGAGTGGAGTCGTCATCGTCTGCACGATGTGTCGAACGGTATCATCCGGGAGGCTGTTGAGAACGACTGTACGCATATCGCGTTCGAACGGTTGACGTACATCTGGACGCGCATCTCGAACGCTTCCAAGTTCCAGCAGTGGGCGTTCCGCGAGATTCAGCGACAGGTCGAGTACAAGGCCGAGGAACACGGAATCGAAGTCGAAAAAGTCGCTCCGCAGTACACGTCCCAACGGTGTAGTCACGGTGAGTGCGGGTTCACTCACGAGGACAACCGCGATGGCGACGAGTTTGAGTGTCTAAAGTGTGGGAAAGAGTTGCACGCGGATTACAACGCTGCGCGAAACGTGGCGTGGCGTCTTGTCCAGAACTGGCTCAAGTCTGGTTCTGGACGGGCTACCAGTCAACTAGCCCTGAAGTCAGGAACCGTGAGCGCGAACGGTCAGTTTAGACCTGCTGCACTCAGCAGTTAGAGCAGGAGTTCACTGACAAGCCCCGACCCTTGAGGTCGGGGTTGTTGACTTTACAGGGCGACACAACACTCGGTGACGAACAGGTGCTTAGGTGGGCTGTGGATGAATTGGCACCCCCTTCAGCGTGATCGCTGGCGTTCTGTTGTCCTCTCTTTTTCGAGCCACCACAATCATTATATTGCTAGTGACACTCCAACCAATATGGAAGCTGTATTAGAGTCTCTACCACAACGCCCAGTGAGCGTTCGCCGAATATTTGATCTGATGGAACCACCACGAGCAGGAGTAGGAATTGCTTGGCCGTATCTCGCTAACAACGATGATGATGTTGTGGCAGCGTATGTCGAATATGAAGGAGACATTAGAGGGATTATATTCGAAAACGGATCATGGAAACCCTCTGAAACAACTGAATCAAACCTAAACAGGTTCATACACTATCCTCACTGTGCTGACCGGTTCTGTGACTCATTTAAAACAGAGGCTAAAGAAAGGATTTCGCATGGTTCTCTCTCCCCAGTCCACGTCAGGACCCAAACAATGGCTCCAGCTGGCTTTCAAACGAAACTCTGTATTGAACACCGGCAATTGGATTTGGGTGACATAGAGCAATTGGATATTTGGCCGCAGATCGCGCAAGCAACCCCTACGTTTGGAGTTCCTAATTTTGGCATTATCGCCGTCACCGTAGCTGAACGTCAATTGAGTGGCAGTACTGTTGTTCTCTTTATGTACTTTAACCCAGACATAGAATCCTGGAGGGTTGTCGATACTTGCCCCTCAGATGCCTCCCAAGACGTTCTAGACAGTCTCCATGGAGAAACAGAAAAAACACTTCTAAAACACTATGATTTCGTAGAGATGTTGTATGGTCCCCAGTGAACTCTCTCAGAAATGGCTCAACCAACCTTCAACCTCCGCCTTTTCCCGGAATTTTTCTCTCGTGATTGTGTGACTTAATGACACCTAAAGGCACACCTGCCCCCGGCAAGAAACAATCACAAAATGAGAGTCTACGAGAGGAGATCGCTTCTCGAGATATGGAACGTATCGGCGAGTGGGAACTGGTTGAGATCGTCATCGAAAGCTGGAATCCCTATAACCGGCTTCTCCCAAAAGAGAAATCGGTGGAACCGACTACCGAAATCAGAGAACGCGGTCGAAACTTCTGGAGACACAGTAACGGTGAAACGTATCTGACGGTCGGAAAAAACAGTTACAACGGCTACGACGCGGTAGTTTACATCGGACGCCCCGACGAAGAGTCTGTTGGGCCCGGATGGACCTGTGGAATCGACCGACGAGCTGTAAGCGCCGAAGAAGCCATCAAATGGGCTTACGAGTATATGCAAAAGAACGAATCTCCTCCCCAATCAGACTGACAATGCCCTCGCATATGCCACTCTCAGAGAGGACTTGTGTTCAATGTTCCTCGAGAGTCTACATCGATTCGTTCACCAAAGGGTGTCTGTTGTGGGATCAAGTAACCCCGTTGAATCGTCATCAATCAAACGAAGAGTACCCAAGTTCGGTTGATGTATGCAATTCCTGTCGGACCCGCATCGTAAACCGAATTGCAGCCTTTCAAAGAATTTAGAGCTACTCACGCTCTCAAGCGAATCCAATTATGAACAATAACACCACCCCAGAGCCAGACGAATTGCCACTATACGAACCGGTTTCAGATAAGATGCAATTGATCGCCACCCGACAAATGGAGTTAGAAAAAGAACTCAAGCATATCAAACAAACGAAAAAGATACTTATCGAACTGAACAGGATTGCCCTCGAACTCGACCAACACGACTATGCAGTGACGTTGGACGTATTCCCACACAACCCAGAAATTTCCACCGCACTCTCTCTAAGAGATCAGTTGAAGCCACGAATCACAATTAGTGGTCGGACACTCGGAGACCCAGTCGCAAATCTTATTGAATCAACTCTTTGGGAAAATGTTGAGCTAGACACCCTTCCTGCCCGGCGCGAAGGTCGCCCAACAGTTGATTTCACCGTGGAAGCGTCAACCAGTGTAACCCACCTCGAGAAAACAGAAATAGAGCAGTTAGAAGTATGAGTTCAGCTGTTCCCTCAAAACAACTGGATGAAAAGCCCATTTCACCGATTGAGAAAGTAATCACTCACCTTGAGGACCAGCACTGTTCTGCGGGCGAAGCATCGATAACAGCCTCTTCTATCGAAGATGAATCATCTACACCCTTTGTCGAACTACAATTGATAAGTGCCCAACTGCATGACGTAGAAGCTACGGTAGAAAGGATCAGCACCAAAGTCCCTTTCAAGGTCATTTCCTCTGCGAACACACGATCATTGCCAAACGCAGACAGCCATCCGACATCCGTTATTGTAGTAGCAGACACACAACCAGACTACCCAGAATCGCGCCGAGACGAAATTAGAGCAAGCCACATCTGACCCAGACAGCCCTTTTTCCAGCCATTTATATCTCAAGATTCCCAGATCCATGTCTACACGAACACCGAGAGCCCCAGCCCATAGCAGCTCAAGCACCACTATCTGCGAAACGGACGTACCTGCATTGTCATTCACCCATCCAAAAAACTACCTTGGAGTCCCGTTGGCTGTTGTCGCACCAGACCCCACACGTTCAGTCATCAAAAATTGCCTTGTCAAAATGGACGCCCGGTGTATCACCGGGGCCACAGCATTAGGGCTAGTCACTCCAGACCTCCAATTAACGCCACTGGGCCACAAAACCGTCTGCAACACAACGAAGCACAGTTCTACCAAGGATGAACTCACAGCCCTCATCCAGTTGAAAGGGAAATCTGACCGTTTCGTCGATATTGCTTCCCCTTACTGGTCCCCAATCGCTCGCGATGTTTTCACCGCCTATCCTCCAGCAGCAGACCTCATCAACATACTCGAGAAAACAGGACCAATCACACTCCCGGAGTTGGCTAAACTCACGGTCAAGCATACTCCTCGTTTTGCAGACTCACTCTTCAGACATCCAGATCGCCGAGAACGGTTCCATTCACCCGACGTCTATTCTGGCCAAACAGTCTACCAACTCAAATCACTACTCTACCATTCTGGCATCTTGACTGAACGTGGTTCGGATACGTCAGCCCTCACCCCAGATCAAGATGTTTGGGCCCTCGAACCAGACTTCGCTAACAGCATCCGAGGTGAACTATAATGAGTTCTCCTTTTGCCAACCTGACTTACGACGAGGTGATGGAGTCTTCCCCACCGTCTCAAGCACCCTCGCTGTTCAAACGCTTCCTAGGGCGAAATAACAAATGCAAAATCTATGTTGGGGGTAGTGTAAATCTGAACTATGACTACCCGTACCGACTATGCTCCGCCGGAAAGGTTCCAGAAGACATTCGCTCGGTGACGACAGACCTTATAATCGACTCTCGGATCAGCGAATCGTCAATTACGAACAAAGAGGTCCTCGAGGAAGCAATCAAATACAGCGCAGATGCTGTAATCCCGAAAGACTACCTTAACGACATCCAAAAAACGCACGAGTCGATCGTAGAGTTCGAACGACTCCATCGGGAAATGGGGTGCCACGCAGAGATTATCATCCCACTTCAACCCCCTCACAAACAACACTACAAACTCGACGAAGAATTCTACAGTCAATTTAGCCGGTATGCTGTTGGCGGGGTGAAAAACAAATCTCCACAGGAAAAGGTACAAGCCGTGCTCAATGCTCGAGAAGTTGTCGGCGAACACAAGCAACTACACGGGTTAGGGATTGGCCCCACCGAAGAGATTATCGACGCTATATGGAACATCACTCCCTTCTTAGACTCTCTTGATACAAGTTCGTTCGAAACACTACCGGGCCGGACAGGGAAAATAATGGATAAAAACTGGGACCAGCAGAAGTTCAACACCAACTCAGGGAAACACATCTCAGCAATCTATGCCCCCCTGATTGAGCATATGCTCTACGCCGCAAATTATCAAATGACCGAATTCCCTACCGATGTCAAATCAAACAACAGCACCACAGTATCCGGCGACACCGTACAAGAGCATCCCAAGCAAACAAACCTAGCACAATCATGGGCTGATGAAGGCCCCTCACCCCACACTCCCAACGAACCAATCCGACAAATATAAAGTAAAAAATAAAAAAATAACTCGCCCAAAAAAGACTAGTCACTAAAGCATCTATCCATACTAATCAATGAACATTTCTTATCATCACGTCACAGCCAGCGATTACGACGAAACAGTCCTATTGCGATTCAATATCGCACCAGAAAAGAAGAATAGCTGCATCCTGATCGATGCAGGAAAAGGGGCAACTCTTGAAAACATATTGACCCCGGACGATAGATTAGACGCCATCTTGCTAACCCATCCCCACAGAGATCATTATGTTTCACTAGCCGAAGTACATCGAGAAGGAGCTCCAGTTTATGTTAACGAATCCTTCGAAAAAATTGCGCCCATAACCCTCTACGAGTACGACAACTACCCTCAAACCCTCAAATCACAAATCAAAGGGATTTCAAACTGGACAGAAATTGTACCAGGGCTGGAAGTAATACCACTACCAGCAGGACACTGTCCAGCAGCATCGGCTTTCGCCATCAGATTCAAAGATACAAACACGAACCGTGATTGGCACTACATAATATCTACCGGTGACTTTACGCTACGAAGTTCAGGTGGCTTCCCTGGCTTCGATATACCTTCAAACACCGATATTGGCGTAGCCTTTGTTAATTCATCAACAACAGAAAATTTCGAGTCAAACCTAAGCGCAGCAGTAGAATCAATTACGACCCAATACTTGAAAGGTGGAAAAACACTAGTAACCGCCTCAAGTTTGTTGGGTGTCCAGTTGGCATACATATTATCAAAACACTCAGAAGAAAACGCTCTAGATATGAATCTTCTGCTAGCAGGGAGATGTGCAAAGTTGTACTCAAACCTTGGGTACGATATAGACTCTGTTACCCCAGTGGCAGAATTCAGTTCGCCAGAAGAATGCCTGAAAACTGAAACAGTGACAATCTCGAGCCCCGAATCGCCACTCCAAAACAGCAGCACACAAAGACTCCTCACCGAAATACAATCAGATAGAAACTCATCTCTCATAGAGATTCTCACAGGGGAACCAAAGCGAGAACAGAAAACAAAAGGGTTCAGTGCCAGATATAAACTTTCAAACCACCCTTCGGAAGAAGCCCTCAAACACACAATTAAATCATTAGACGCCCAGCATACGATCTTGCTACATAACACAAGCGATTACCCCGAAGCTGAAAATTGGATCGAAGATGGGTTGGTGTGGGGAAAGAACTCACCAGAAGAACACGAACTTTACCACAACGGAAACTGGATTTCTCCCCCTTGGGTAGACATCCCTCCGATCAACGCCAATCGCCCAGGTCTGCAAATAACAGGATTCAACCCTTCCGAAATCAATAAAACTCCAGTTGAACCTGATCAAAAAACACCTATCGAAAAAGAGGGGGTGGAAAATCCTTTAATCAAACAAAGTTAAAAACACTCACATGTTTTTACAATATGTTTCATAACCGTGCTTTTTTAGAAGACTGTTTTACCTACCTACCAAATGGCCGTAGTATTTAATTACCACTAGTACATCAACCAAAACGATGGACGTAAAAGGTGTGGTCGATGGGGAAACGCTGACAATGGAAGAATTAGAAAAAGGCGGATTCACCTTGTGGGCGCAAACAAAGGAAGGGGATCACATTGAACTGAAGTTTGACTCACATGGATATGAAGCTTTGATTGCTTGCACACTCCCAATGGCAATCCCCCCGAATCCAAATCAAAACAGCACGGTTTCAACCTTACTCAAAAACGAGGAACCAACCCCGGCAAAAATAACGAGTTCATCGGAAACTCTACCCCTCCAAACATCTACAAAAGATTAACTGCGTCCTCCGTCAGCTATCCTTTCACTTGAGAGGGGAACCTCAAGTATGTTGACATCCTCCTCCGCGTGAACGCGGGAGGAATCCCACGGCACCGCACCGTTGAGTTGGGAATTTCAGGTTTGCAGACCACCAAGCCAACGCACCGTTCGAATCGGTGAGTGGCCGGTCTGTGG
>LFCJ01003355.1_pt1 | contig 11732 bp, 16 predicted proteins | sample 643141 | NCBI WGS metagenome assembly LFCJ01 (sample SAMN03766243, study PRJNA286221) | soda lake metagenome | biome: soda lake; feature: Kulunda steppe; material: water; isolation source: sample B1-Br-g2 brine of Lake Bitter-1 | place: Russia: Kulunda steppe | collected 2010-07 | reverse complement strand
GGGGTCCGCATCTAAACCCGCATTTGAAACTGGGTATTTTCAATTCGCGAATTTTAGCCCTATTTTTCAATGCGTAAAATGCGATAAAATACGCATGACCCAAGCCTGCAAAACACCAAAAAAAATGTAATTTGGTGCAGAGGGTGATCTGATGTGGATATTTGGCTGTGAAAAGTAGGGTTCATGCCGCGGTCCATCAGGCACGGTCTCCGTGATGGGGACCTTGCAAGCTCAGGTGCTGTGGACAGCTTGCAAGCAGAACTACCATCTAACGCTAAGCTGGAAACGTACCCGTCACCAAGACCTGGGAGCATGGCATGCCAAAACCATACCCATTCTGGGCCTCAGTCAACCCTATCTGGTATGATGTACGTAAGGCTGGTCAAACAAAAAACAGTTCCGTTAAAAAGCGCGAATGCTTCTAAGGATGGTGAGATTCGCAAATTATTCGGATGCTTTTCTTTTGGGTTGGCCCAGGAGGGGGAGGGACCTAATTATTTTGACAGGTTGGCCAAACATCTGCCATTACCATGCTCACTTGAGCTTTTCAGTGCCACTCCTCATGTTCTAAGCAGCCAGGGGGTCCGAGGGCACCCCAGGGGCATCCCTGAGGCGCGGGTTTCAGCCCACTGTTGCTGGCTGGCTCGATGAAATTCCAGGGTTCCCTGATTTGGCTATTTTCGCCCGATGCATCCAACTTATTGATTTATTTACAAAAACAAGACTTCTTATGTCGCTGGGGGCTGCGGTGAATTTTCAACCTTCCTGCAATTCTGCTGTCCCCAGGGGAGAATTTGATACGTGCATGCGACACAGAAAACAAAACTACACACGTCAAGCATGCAGACAAGGAGCTAAAGAGAAAGGTAGCCAAGAAATGGCTGCAGAAGGCTGAAAGCTTGCGCGCGCACAGAGATCCCCGCGATGCGTGCGCGATGGCGCCATGCCGATGCAACACAGGTATTTTCAGGCGCTGTATGTTGCTGCTCAATCCTGCCTGCGCTGGGCGCACATGCGCCCAGGCCTGCTACTGCGGTTACCATCTGTTAACGTTGCTGCGCCTGCGGCTGCCGCTTGCCCCCACTGCAGCACCTGCTTGGCCTCCGCGAGCAAGTCCCGCTTGCTGCCGCTCACTTTGACAGCTCTGGCCTTGCTCTGCTGCTTGAGCTTCATGCCCTGCAGGTAGAGCCTCAGCTCTCACCCTCTGAGGCCCTGCCCCAAACTGCGCACAGCTGACCCGCCTGCTGCAGGGGGTTGTGCACATCATGCTCCGGCTACAAGCCCTTGAAGAGCTGCGGCTGTTGCCATGCAGGCACCTGACTGGGTGCCGCACTTCCTTCTGCTCCTCTGTTCCTTCCAAGCATGCCAGCACTGCCTGCTGCTGTCAAACAGCATCTGGTGCCAGTTTCTGATGCCCGTAGGCAGCTTGCTGATGAGCAGCTGCTGCTCCAGCTGCATGTGCACTGGATCTGGCAGCGCAGCTCCCATACCTGCCTCTTCTAGCAGCAGGAAGGCGCGACACAGGGGCGCGCTCCTGGTGCGCTGCGCTGGGCTCTTGCTACCGGGGTGGCATGGCTAAGTGTTGGCTAGCATGCGTTTGCAGCAAGCTTGACGTGCTGAGCAGCTGATCAGCAGGACAGTGCGCCTGGACGGCCTGGCCCAGCCCGTGCTTGGCTGTGGCCCATGCTTGACTGTGGCCCTTGGCTGTGGCCCTGCCCATGCTTTAATATCCCGCCTTTTTGAGTTGTGGCGGTTCTGGGAAGTGTGCGGTGGCACGGTAGCACCACATCAAGGACACACCCAGCTGGCAGGCTAGCTGATGGTGCACAAGGACAGCAGGGCAGCCTTTGAACTGCCCTGCGCAGCCGTCAACCCAGCACACCAGGTGCTGCGGCTGCGGCAGGGCGGCTGCAAATGCTGGGGCGGTAAGCGGGGGCGTGCAGGCTGGGGCTTGGGACAGCAGGGCAGTAGTATTGGTGACTGTGGCAAGAGAGGACGAGGGAGCGGGCTGATATGGGGCTGCTTGGAAGAGGGAGATGCCATTCTCGGCGGTCCAGTGCTGGATAACCAGCATCAAGCATGCATGTGCTGTCTTGCTGTGCCGCTCTGCTCAGACACGTCAGAAAGTACGCATTAGGTCTCCTGCCCGTGCATGCTGCACAAGCATGCCATGAACAAGCTGACCTGCAGATCAGGGAGGTTAGGCTTGCATGGTGTACCATCAAGGACGGCTGAGCTGCAAGCACGGTGTCTGTTATGACAGGCTCAGACAAAAAGGCGAGGGGATTGGGCAGCGCGCCATGCATGCAAGGCTGTGCTCTGGGTGTGTTGGGTGCGCTTGGGATTTCAGGCCCCCCAAAGCTGCTGCCCTCAGCTCCCCCGCAGCTGCTGCCCTCACCCCCCATCCAGTCATGGCTTGCGCCGCCTAAGGCCGCCACCTGCACCCCCCAGGGCTGGCGGCCCCCACCTCACAGCTGCCACTGCCCTCCATGTGCCGCTCCTCCCACTGCTCCTCCTGGAGCTGAACAGGGCTACCTATGCTGCTGGCTACCACGCTTTGCCCATCCTCCTGTCGCAACTGCTGATGATGATGACGACGCTCATGCTCTTCATGCTACTGCTGGTGCTGCGGTTCTTGGTGTGCAAGCGGCTGTCCCGATTGAATGTTTGTGGGTCTTTATTGTCATTCAACAGAGTACTGGTGACTTAACAAAAGCATGAACGAAGAAGGCAGTGTGCAGGGGACAGATGGGGAGGGGAGCAATGTGGAGTCATGGACTGCAGCAACAGCAGCAGCAGCAGTAACAGCAAACTTGACAGCATCTGGACATGAGCAGCAGACTGAATAGGAGACAGAAAAGTAGGCAGCAGAGCGGGAAGTCCATGCGATCAAGCGCCAGTTGAATGCAGCACACATTGGCGGCAAGCAGCGTGCACCCTGCTGGAGGACCATGTGCCTGTGCTTGTGCCAGTGGTTGGCAGGTTGAAGTGCATGGGGAAATGCATTAATGGTGATGGCCCTGGGGGCTGGGTGCTCCTTTTCGGCACTCTCGCAAGTTGCGAGGGGAAGTTGATGATTGATGCCAAGGAATCCTTTGTCAGGCTGGCAGGAGGGGGAGGGAGTGCAGGATGCAGCCTTGGCAGAGTTTGGGCAGCTGCACATGGGGGCTGTGCCCCCCAGCCTTGCTGGTTTGTGTGAGCTCTAAATGAGCGCACCATGCTTGAGCGCAGGTGTGCGAAAGTATGTGATGCAGATTCTTTCCGTGCCTTTTTACTAATCAACATGCATCCCTTCTTCCCCCTCATGGCAGCAGCAGCTAGGCGGCTGCTAAGCACCCATTTCACCAGCTGCTCCTCCGCACAACTGGTCAATCTTAGGCAGAATTTTGGCAAGACCAAGAATTGTTTAGCCTTTAAGCGGGCCAAGAAGCTGTCTTATATCCGCATTGACCGCGACAGCGGGGGCACAGGGGCGGATGAGGAGGCTGCTCTGTCCCTTGCAAACGTAGTAATTGAGGATGAGTAAGAGGCAGAGGAGTGAATGGTTGGAAGCGAGAAGATGTCAGTAATGTGCGGGGATAAAGGTTTATGGCTTTCAAGGCTGTGTTTGCCGGACGAGGGCAGCTTAGCCGGTTGTGAGCCTCTCGTGAGGTTTGAACCCCGAACCCACAGGTTGCGAGGGTGGATAGTTGACTTTCCATCGCAGGTGCCCCGCCGCCTGCTCTAGTATCCAGAGGAAGTAGTGATGTGCAGGGATAAGAATGAGACTTTGACCTTATAACAACTATTTGCACAGGGCTGCTTGGCACTTCAGGGTATGCAGCCTTGAGTTGATGCTGCACTTACTTCTTTTCAGACTTTGACGGACCACTACTTTCTGTGGACTCTTTAATGAAGAAAGTAATTGTTTGTACGCTCCCTGCTCTTTGAGCGCTACGCAATGACCCGCTTGGGCGTCTGATTGGGGTTTGTGGCATTTCTGGTATATGCGGTTTCTACAGTTCACGGGGTATACGGGGTATACGGGGTACATGCACGATGCATAAGTTAAAAAAGATGCTTCAATCTGCGCTGTGTACCCCTTTGCATACAGGGTAGGCTGCTGGATTACAACTTTTTCCTGAGTTTGCCTCTGGCCAATCCGACGTCCATCCAAAAGTTTGCTGAATTCCGCAACACAGCTTTGGATCCAGCTCTAGATTGTAGCGGCTTGGACCCAGCAGCTTTCGTGACTCCCGAGGTTGTCTTGACAGAAGCCTTTGTCTGTCATGAATAGAACAGCAAGTTGCACGCGGCGTGTCACATAGTAGGAGGATTGGCGTAAGAACAGCATTTGTAGATGCATGTCTTTGTCAGCTATTGTGATCTCCATTCTATTGTGAGAAGGTACATGAAAGGTCCTGCCAACATAAGGTTGAGCAGTACCCAAAACGCTGCATAAGCATCCAGTGCCCCACTTTTGCAATACCTCCCCTTTCATTTACAATGAAGGCTTGCAATACCTTCCCTTTCACATATGATGAAGGCGTTTCTCAAGTATTGATACATCCATTTTTATCCGAGTGCTTTTCCTCTGTCTGCAGCAACTCCATTTGACTCTGGCCATGCTGAAGCTCTACTCAGATAAAGCTCGCCATGAGGCCAAGCAACTCCTTAAGCGCCTTCAACCTCAACTGCAACAGCTTCTGGCAGGGCAACCACTGCAGGTTGGGCACTTGCATGTTTTATACCTGAAGAGGAGGTGGTCAGTTAAGCACATTATTGTAACACAGCTCTTGTGCTCCAATTGCATCTGTGCATGCTGCACAGGTCCACCTAAAGGGTCTTGAGATCATGAATGACGATCCAAGTGCAATCGATGTGCTCTTTTTGAAGGTGAGCCTCTGTCTTAAGCACAAGTGAATGTTGGTGCGCACATGGCCTTTTCTCAGACACGAAGACAGAGGCATGAATGGAGATACCCTGAAATTCCAGATGTTTGTTGCAAACGCAGGGACTGCGACATTGACATTACTAAGACATGGACCCAAATAAGCGCTGTGCGCGATGCATTATGGATGCATCTTCTGGTCTCAGGTGAAAGAGGTTGGACCTGGCAACCTTTTACAGCACATATGCGACACTGTAGTACAAGCGTTTGCTGCACAAGGCTTACTCCAACCGCAGGTACAATATGGCTAAAAACCCAGCATGTTTGTGAATAGCACCCATGCTTGAATTGACATGCCTTGCTTTTAACCCCAGAACCAGATTATAAGACCAAAACATTGCCAGTATACTATCCACTCTTTGTTGGGCCTTTAGCTTTTGCTTGCTCTTAGTGCAAATAGCACCTGCTTGTGTTGCCATGTATGATGCTATGTTTGTTGGTGGCAGTCAAGAGGGAAACTCCTGGCCTAGTAGCTTGCTCAATTAGGCTCAAATCATCGGCATCTTTGGTACAAGTGCAGGATTGTCGACCAGTGAAGCTGCATGCTACTGTTATAAATACAAGGTATGTATTACCTTATTGATGGTTGATCAGATGCATTTGGCAAAAAATCGAGTTATTCATTTCCTCGTTCTCGGCTTGATGTCGAGAGTTTGGAACAGTGCAAGAACATTTTTACCTTATGTACTGCTTTCGTAGTCTATCAAACTTGATCCAGTGATACAAAAAACACAAATGTGGGAGGACCTGGTTCCCGACGATGAAATTCGTTTTTAATCCGTATGTTTACATGTAAAATGTCAAATTGACCTGGCAAAAGCAGAAGCTGGGCCAAGGGGGGCAGGAAAAGCCAAAATACCCCCCTTACTGCCCTTTAACTGACCTATATGGCCATACAATGTAAATGCCTCGACCCAAGGACCCTGAATGGGACCAGGTCATTATGTTAATGCCTGGCCGTGTGTGCAGCAACAGCCACAGCTGCCTGACCGCCAAGTATGCCAATGACTTGGTGTGGTTGAACAGCAAACTGCGCTTGGCTGAGCACACTCAATCCCTAGAGCAGCAGGTCAAGGCCAGCCCTGAGTGGTGTTCACATAGAAGGAGAGAGGAGGAGGAGGAGTCCAGTGGGGTGGACTTCAGTGATTCAGTATAGAAGTATGAGAAAAATGCCAGGCATCCATCTATGTGCTCAGGTTAGGAAATGGTACAGGGGCTGCAAATTTATGCCCAGAACCGCTTAATGACCCTGCAAGGGGGGATCCAGTGGTAGGGACAACCCCTTTCTTTTGTGGCAAAAGCATCCAATAGGTTCAGGGAACTGACTCAGATCTGTCTCTCCCAATCCAAGCCCCTGCTCTCTGGTGATGTCCCCCATCCTCCTTGCTGACAGCGCCTGTAAAATAGCAGGTGCATGCTCAGGGCAGTGCTTTGTTTAAATAAGATGCGTTGCCAAATAGTCACATTATTAACTTTTCTGGCTACATTGCAACACCTGGCAGGGCGTCGCAGAGCACCCTGCGTCGCCATATTCTTACTTACAATTTTTTTTTGGTTTTATGCAATAGCGCATAGATGCACTTTGGAGGCTCGTGGGCCCCTCCAAGCCAAGGACAGTTTAAAACCAGAGTCCCCCTGCTCCCCCACCTCTCTTATTCTCCCATCTTCTAGCAATGTCAGCAAAATTGCTGTGGCGACACACAATTACAATAGAAGTGACCTATGTTGCCATTTGGCGACAGACCCCAAAACCTTAATTGAAGCACTGCACTACGGGCAGGGAAGTTAGAGAGCAAGCCTGTCTTATGGCTTAGGCAAAGAGAAGTAGAAGCATGCCTGCGACATCAAGAGTGCTTTAACAACTAATTGCTTAAGAGGTAATGCATGCAATAGATAAGCGGTAAGCCTCTCTAGCACAGTGCAGCATACAGATGGTGAATCAGCATCCCCAAAGGCCAGTTCTGACTGGTGAACTTGCGCTACACTTGTGACTTGAACAAGGTATGCCATGAGAAGCAATGGACCCAGTCAACGCAAGGCATTTGACGGACGCCCACTCCTGGAGCAGTTGGGTTCACTTGATTTGGGAGTATTCAGTCTGCCAGCGGTGAGTCATCAAATCATAAAAGATAGGCGAGAGAAAGGTAAAGCACAAATTCTGTGCAGTAAGTTAGTCACTGTCAATTTTTGACTCTGCAATAATGACTGCATTTTTTGCAGATTGGAGACATTATGTTGCGAAGCTTCTCTTCGTGCACTATTAGGAAAGACATGCTTGGCAAATGAATAGGATGGCTTCCTGATAGCAGTCTTTTGTAGCATCAAGCTTGCTTGAGCAATGCGCAATTCAGTCTTTGTGTTGTAAGTGTGAGTGGACGTGCTTGTGAAGTTACTTTTAAAGCTGACTTGCACCTGTGAAGGCTTGTGGTGATGGCAATTATTAGGGAACTGCCATTGGCCTCTGGTTGCATCATCACATGAGCTCCTTAAAATCATTGTATTATATTGCAGGTCCACCTGTCACAGAGGGGCCATTTTGACAAGAACACAGGTTACTACTCAAGCTTGGCCATGATTGAGCTTGCTTGATTGCGCAAAGGATGGTGATTATGGCCCTTGAGGAGTTCACTGCATGCTCCCAGCATGATGCCCATCACTTGCACCCTCCAAGCTCCTGAGCTTGAGCTTGAAACTTTTCACCAGCAACTTCGTAGCATGCTACAAAATTCCTGTGCGGGAGCATCTCCATTGGCTTGCGTAAGCCATCTCATGCTGGTGAAGGTGCCAGAAGTTCACGACCTCAAAAGAAAGGATTCTTCTAATCAAACTTACAGGCCCTTAGGAAATTGGTGCCACACACACCTCAGGCTTCTGCCATAAAACGAGAAGAAAGACTAGTCAGCAGGGCTCACCCTGGTGGCAATATAAAGGTGTATACCTGGTGCGGCACAAGACAAGCCCCTCACTAAGGAAATGATCTACTCAATGGTATAAGGGGCATCCGCCAGGAATCACTCAAAATTACCAAGAGCCAATCAAGTTCACGAGTTAAGGTTAGTTGTTGGCCTAGCCGTTAGGCTGATCGGTTTGTGGCTGGTCATCGCCAACCAGAAGGTAGTCCATGAATGTCTGAAATGGAATGGCAAACTTTGTTGTACCGCTGAGGAAGGATGTCAAAGACATCCAAACAACAAGGAGGTTAAACACAGCCAACCAAAGATACACTATGCGTTAGGGTTTACCGCCAGACTGATTGTTTAGACAGATTGATTGAGGCTAGTCATTGCCAGCCAAATAGTGGTCTTATGTCATAAGTCATGATCATCAGACGCGACGTCTTATGAAATGGCAAAATTGTTATGCAGCTAAGAAGAAGAATTGAAGACGATCTGATTGGGCAATGCATGCAAGAGAAAAGGAGCATCTGAGGTGTACACAGAAAAAGCTTGTCAAACAGGAAACGGACAAAAATTCCCTGGAGACACACACAGATAACCTAAGACGCTTAATTCTTTATGATGGTGATTTGGCATCATTGATTTGTCATAACCGTTATGACAAATCAATGATCAATGTCGTGACGACAAACCCGAGATATCAGTAACAGCAGCCACATTTTTCTGTCCAGCCTCATTTACTGCCACCGTCTTCAAATGAAACAAGTGTTAGACAACAGGCTCTGCACAACCAAATCTTTCCATAAATAAGCCAGAGGGAAGATGCTTCTTGTAATTTCTATGGCTTGCTTAGGAATTGAAAGATACCAGCCTTCGTCTTAGGGCTTGCTGAAAAGTTTCAAGTCTGAGCTACTAGCTACTACATTGTAGTACAAGCCTAAGTTAGGCTGTCATTTAAAAGTAGCTTGAGGTGGCTTCCAGTCATGCAGATGGTGTCCATCATAGCTCTTGCTTGAGCATTGTGCAACTTGTCTTCAAGTGTTCAAGCAGACTGTAACGTGTCTCTCACAAAAAAAAACTGTCTTCCTTCTGGCTTATACCTAGACAGTTTCTCGAGCAAAATAGCAATTGGGCGCCAAGAAGATGGACCCCCCGCAATGGGACTCGTTCAAAATCTCCCTTGAGATCCTCTACCCAACATCCACCATCTAGGTGCAACTATACCCCTGGCTTGTGTTTGACACATCAGCTACTCCAAGCTGCTCCATCCATAACTCAACCGGCTCATGCTGGCGCCCAAAGTACGCCTGAAAAATCATTTTTTGGTATGAGTCAGTAATTTTCCTGAAAAATACCTGATAGTTTTCCAGCATGGCAGCATGTGGGACAATCTCCACTCCTTATCTGACCTCCATCTTCAAGATGAGAAGGGAATCATCAGCAAGTTGCTGATGATTCCCTTTTGAACCTTATACTTTATACTTTCTCATCTTTTACTTTTTGGCCTATCCAAGTAGACCCAACATCAGAACAAGCAAAAGTCCAACCATGTCCTAACAGCACTGTATTCAATGCCAAGTTGGCAATACATACCCCTGTCCCTCCTTGCCCAACATAATCATGCGAGACAACATCTACCTCTCTGGCAATCATCAGCAAAACGATTCTAATCAGCCCATTCCAAGTACTGACAATCATTACCTTCATGGTAATGAAGTTCTCAACCTATTGAAGGAATATTGACTGAGGCCTTTACAAAATCCACTGGGATTTAGAGCACACCTTAGCCACTCTTAATCCAGACTCCTTGTGACTGAAACTAAGCTGAGAAAGAGAAATAAGCCACGAGCATGGCTCTCTCCTTATAAAATATATATTTTGGTCAGCTTCCGACAGGACAGGTGGCGCTACCATCTGTGTTTGTAAAGAGGTGGCTCTTTCCACACACACTGCTCTGTATTGACGATCAACCATACCGGTAGACATGCCTCTGTCATCCTCAATGGCAAGGATTCAAACCTCATGCCTACTGGTCCGCTCGCAGCTCCCTAGGAGCACTAACTTCTAGACAGCTCATGCAAAACAAGTACACCTTCAGCCGTGTTGATGACATCACTATGCCATCTCATAATGTCTCCAATTGCCCGTCTTGTAGGACATGCGAATTGAGCTACCCGAGTGATCATATTCCCCTCATGATCAGCTTGCCCACTAATTCCATCAACATTCAGATGCCTTGCCTCAACAGTATGATCCCCACGAAACAGAGCCTGCCACGTGTTCTGGCTAGGTTAGGTTAGGTTACAAGGTGTTCTGGCTAGACCGGTGAGCCCTACATAGGCTAAAAACCGAGAAATTCACCTCTCTCTGTGGCAGAATTGCCGCAAAAACAGTCGAAGACTTAGCTAAATACATTGCCAATATTCCACTCTTCCTACAGCATAGCCCTAAAACCTGTGAAATCAAAATAGTACAAGTATGCACCATCAATCAGCCGCAGCGGCCACCTTTGATGAGGGCACACAGCCTAGGAATGACAGCTTCCTGTCTTGTGGCAGTGCCACTGGGTAGACTTGGCTCGTTGGTAATTGCACAAGTGTTTTACGCTGCATGTAAGGAGCAGTACTTCCAGACACCATACTTGCTGGCGCTCCCAGGTGTTCATGCCTTGCAGAGAAGTTAGAGCAAGTAGCTGGCAAGCTGGCAGCTTGTTCTTCTTTGAATACAGCTCCTGCACCGTTGATGAGTTGGTGACGCACCGCTAAATCACATAATCAGGCAAACATGAGCGCTTGGCAGCTACAAGCCCATGTCAGTATCCATGGTGAACAAGGTACCCTCAGCTGCCGGATGAAATAGATCAGCAGAGGCTCACCCCAAACACGTTGTGGGGGCATGATGTAGTCAAGCATGGTCTTCTGCGGCTGAGCTTGTGGAGGCCGAGGCTGTGGCGAGAGCAGCTGTTGAGGAGGTTAGGGGAAGAGGAGAAGGGGCAGGGGACAAGGCATGTCAAAGACGGCTGTACAGGCATGTGTAGTTGTGCAGCAGGGCTTCTGGCACGCAGAGGATTACTTACCGCTGCATGCACTTCAATACTCCTTTGCTGCTGCTGCCCCACGGTGTGTTGAGACTCATCGTGCGAGATACAGGCCCAGCAGGAAGGCTCCTGCATGCATGCACACGTCAAGTGCTATGGTTGAGCTCATTTATCCATCATCATTACGACCAGGGTTATTTAAGCAACTGAAAATCCCCACATGAAAACAAATGCACCCCCATGTCTGACAATTCCTAGGCTCAAAAAGTTTCCAAATGTCTGGAAGGCTGGACACTACAGGAATTCAGCTCCAGCTAGCTGGGCATGGCCGAGTATTTCTTGCTACTTGCTGGCCAAATTAAACGCGACGGAGCAGGCCGGTTGTGGACATAAGTTGGTGTCAAAAGGCTGTTTGGGGGGTTCTTTATACCAAAATTTTCTTGGGCGCAATGCAGCACCTTCCTTTTTTTTGTACCTACTTTTTTTAATACTTGGGGCTCATACGCTGCATTGCAACAATAAAGAGCCAGCTGAGATTGCCTGGAAATGAATGTGAAATTGTCAAACGGAATTTTGCACACTCCCGTTGACTCCCTCCTTGAGTTATCGCGAGTAATCAAAATAATATTCGGGGGTCTCCGCGCTATGAAATCCGTTTGTAAGGCCGCGGTCACACACAAAATTTTTCACTATTTTTTTCACTTTTTTTCCACTCGGAAGTGAAAAAAATTTGCGGTCACACACGATTTTTTTCACTCCTGAGCGAAAAATTTTTCACTTTTGAAGTGAAAAACTTTTTAGCGGTCACCAGGAGGGTCAAAAAAAAATTCTTAAGGACGCCACGTGTAAATTCTGGGCCGGGGCCCTC
>LFCJ01003354.1_pt1 | contig 11733 bp, 7 predicted proteins | sample 643141 | NCBI WGS metagenome assembly LFCJ01 (sample SAMN03766243, study PRJNA286221) | soda lake metagenome | biome: soda lake; feature: Kulunda steppe; material: water; isolation source: sample B1-Br-g2 brine of Lake Bitter-1 | place: Russia: Kulunda steppe | collected 2010-07 | reverse complement strand
GTCCGTCGGATCGGATCGCTGGAGCTCGACTCCCACGGAGGCGATCCGACGGTGATCGAGCCGTTTTCCGGGTTGCTCGGTGGCGACTCCGCAGGTTCGACCGCCCCTAGTGCAATGAGCGACAGTAAGGACCTAACTCGTCCAGGGGGGCCACTCCCGGAGCTGTCGTACCTGACCCTTCGTCCCCTCGTGATCCGAACGTTACGCGAGCGACTCGCCGCGACGTCTCGAAGTGGGGAAGGGCCAGCGGAGTCGGCGACCGACGCGACCGGCAGCGGCCCGGCAGCGACCGAGGGGTCCGACGGATCGGCTGACTCGGGCCGGCTGACGGTTCGCGAGTTTGTCAATCGCAGGCGCGAGGACTCTGCGACCGATGAGTCAACGGCGTCTGGATTCGATCGAGTGGTGGATTCTGCCACCGGAGACGCCCGCGACGTCGATCGACGGAGAGCAAGCCTCGAGGGCGATCACACTGACAGTGCAGACGTCTCACGCGGTTTGTCGGGACCGACGGACGACGAGGGGGCAGGCCCGACCAGCCAGGGTCGACCCGAGGACACGGCGAGACCGTCCCGACCAGCGCCTCGAGGCGAGGCTACCGTGGACGAGACGAACTCGCTCTCGGCGGAGGCGAATCTGTTCCGGGAACGCGGAAGCGATTCGGGCCCCGCTCAACCGGGCGCGACGCCGCCACCGTCGCTCGACGTGCTGACCGGCCCACCGTCGTCGTCGGATCGGGGGCGGTCGTCCACACCGCCCACCGATCCAGCGGGCGGATCTCGGACCGATCGCCCGACGGAGTCCGAGCAGGTGAGTCGAGACGCCCCGTGGAGGAACCCCCCGAGAACGGTCGTCCTCGACAGGGCCGTGACCGGTTCCGGAGACGCGGGTAGGAACCGCACCCGATCCCTGGCCGACGCCGACCCCTCCGACGATGGCGGCTCCGGGTCGGCAGCGAGAGGGGTGCGTCCGAACGGTGACGTCGGGAAGAGCCGTAGCGCCGACCGATCGTCCGCCGACCGGTCTGGAACGACACTCGAGGGGCACGAACTCGAGGAGGAAGTCGCCAGTTCCGTCGCGAAGATGGACGGCGAGCCGTTCGAGCGGTTCGTCGACCGCCTCTCGAGTGAACTCGACCGGAAATCGCGGGTCGAGCGCGAGCGGAGGGGCCTGTAGATGACGACGGCCGCTCGGTCGGGGGCGTACGAACCCGCGACCATCCTGATCCTCGACCGCGACGGGCGAACGGAAATCGACGAGATCGAGGTGTTGTTCAATCCGACGGAGTACAGCCTCGAGAAGTCGGTTAGCTACGGCGAGGTGACGATGCCCGGCATGGACACGCCGATCACGCAATTCGTTCACGGCGAGTCGCGGTCACTCTCCATGGACTTGCTCGTCGACACGTACGAGAGCGGGGAGGACGTCCGCGAGCACGTTTCCCGGCTCGATCGGCTCGTCACCGTCGACGGAGAGCGACACGCACCACCGATCTGTACGTTCGCCTGGGGCAAACTCACGTTCACGTCGGTCGTCGAGAGCCTCGATAAGACGTTCACGGTGTTCGCTCCGGACGGCCACCCCGTCCGGGCCGAACTGTCCGTCACGTTCACCGAATACCGAACTCCTGTCGAGCAAACGGACGAAGAGCCTCGCAGCTCGCCCGACCGTGCCACGCTCCACACCGTCAGGGAGGGCGACTCGTTGTGGGCGTTGGCCCATCAAGAGTACGGCGACCCGGGTCGCTGGCGCATTATTGCCGAAGAGAACGATATAGCAGATCCCATCCGGCTCGAACCGGGTCGCGAGCTGCTCCTTCCCGCGATCGAACAATGAGGATACAACCTGCAACCGAGCCATGACTGCATCGAGCCCCGAAAACGAGACCGCCACCTTCGAGGACCTCCAGGAGCCCTACGACGCCTTCTTCGTCCCTCGGTTCACGGTCGACGTTGGCGGCGAGCGATTCACGGAGTCACAGGGAATCGTCTCGAACCTCAGCGTCGACACGTCCGTCGACGCGGCGACCACTTTTTCGTTCACGCTGAACTACCGGTGGAACACGGAACACGCTACATTCGAGGGACTCGACTGGGAGCGCTTTTCTCCGGGCACCGGCGTGACGATCCGGATGGGGTACGGAGACGCCGACCAGGTCGAACTCTGTCGCGGCCGGATCGCCTCGGTCAGCCCATCGTTCCCGGCGGGAAGTACGCCGACGGTCGACGTCTCCGGCTACGGCCTGCTCCACGAGTTGACCGACCCCCCATCACCCGGCGAGGGTCGGGACTCCTGGACGCGGACCTGGACGGAGGCGGCCCCCCACGAGGTAGTTGAGAAGCTCGTCGCCGAGCGCGGCTACGATTTCAAGGCCGTCCACGCCGAACCGGTCGACGTGACCCCTCCCGAGATCAAACAGGAGGACAACCAGCACGACCTGCAGTTCCTTCTTGAGCTCGCAGAGACGTACGCACACGAACTGTTCGTCCGTGAGGGCGAGCTCTATTTCCGCCCGGCACGATACGACGGGAAACCAGACCTCGAACTCGAGTACGGCGAGTCCCTCGAGTCGTTCACGCCGCGGGTCGACTCGACCGACGAGGTCGACCGGGTCGAGGTGCGCAACTGGGACCCCGAACGCGGCTCGGAAATCGTCGGCACAGCAATCCGGTCGGGCTTCGACGGGGACGACCCGACGACCGTGACCGTCCGCCTATCGGTGCGTGATGCGGCGGAGGCAACGGCTCGAGCCGAAGCGGTGCTCGCTAACTACCTCGACGGGACCGTCGAGGGAAGCGGCGAAACCGTCGGCATTCCGCGGTTACGCCCGGGAACCCGCCTCCGGATCCGCGGGCTGACCGATCGATTCACCGCGACGTATTACGTCGAGTCTGCCACACACCAGTTTTCATCGAGTGGCTACCGAACGTCGTTCGACGCGAAGCGGAGGGAGCTATGAGTCCCAGTGGCGACGGCGGCGGGCGACGGAGCGGCCAGCGCGGGGTGTCGATGGCTATCGTGACAGACAACCAAGATCCCAAGAAACTCGGACGGGTAAAGGTGACCTACCCCTGGCGGAGCGCGAGTGACGAGAGCTACTGGGCCCGGATCGCCGCCCCCATGGCGGGCCCAGATCGGGGTGCCTTCTTCCTCCCGGAGGAAGGCGACGAGGTGCTCGTCGGGTTCGAAGACGGCGACTTCGAACACCCGTACGTCTTGGGCGGGCTCTGGAACGGGGAAGACCCACCACCTGAGACGAACGAGGACGGGAACAACGACGTCCGTACGATCCGTTCACGGGCGGGTCACGAGGTGACCTTCGACGACGCCGAGGACGGCGGTGGCGTCACAGTCGCGACGGCCGAGGGAACTCAAATTGTCCTCGACGATGCCGATTCCACGGCCGTGACGATTACCGACGACGCCGGGACGACCCGGCTGACGTTCGAGCCCGACAGTGGTGACGTGACGCTGTCTGCGGGCGGAACGCTGACGATCGAGGCGACGAACCTCGAGCTCTCGGGCACGGGAAACGTCTCGATCGAGGCCTCCGGCGTCCTCTCGCTCGACGGCGGGCTCATTACACTCAACTAACCAGTATACCAATGCCACACGCAGCAAGAGTTGGAGATCCGACAAGTCATGGACCGCCACTGACCGGCCCAGGGAGTTCGACCGTTCTGATCGGAGGATTGCCCGCCTGGCGGGCAGCGCTCGACTTTCACGCCTGTCCGCTGACGACGCCAGGTGGGACCCCCCACGTGGGTGGAGTCGTCCCCGTCGGCAGCGCGACCGTCCTGATCGAGGGTGCACCGGCGGCGAGAGCCGGCGATCAGATTCCAGAGGCTGGCCCGCCGAACAGTATCCTCAGCGGCTGCCCGACGGTGGATATCGGATGACGATGGAAGACCGGTCGTTCCTCGGGCGCGGCGTCGGCTTCCCCGTTCGATCCGCGGGCGAGGAGCTCGAGATGGTCGCAGGCGAGACGGACATCGAGCAGTCCATCCGGCTGATCCTGGGAACAGCACCCGGGGAACGAGTCATGCGTCCGGACTTCGGCTGTGGGATTCACGATCGGTTGTTCGACCCGGTCGATACGCGAACGCGAAGCCTGATGGAAGCAGACGTCACCGACGCCCTCGTCACCTGGGAGCATCGCATCGACGTTGAGAACGTCGACGTCGCCGATCCACCAGGCGAGGAGGGGACCCTCCTGGTCGAAATCGACTACACCGTCAGGAGTACGAACACCTCGAAAAACCTGGTCTATCCGTTCTACCTAGGGGGTCGCTGAATGGCCGAAGACGGCGGACCGAATTCGGGCGACTCGAACGCCGATAGCGGCAGTGGGTGCAAGGGTCGTTCCTCCCCCAGTCGACGCCTCGAACACCTGGTGTTGTCCGCTGCCGTAGCAGATCGCTCGAACGGGAGTGAACCAAATCCGAGTGGGAGCGTCTCTACAGGATCGACCGCGGGTCCGGGCTGGTACGGCAGCGGCCCAGCCACCCGGCCAGGATCACGGCGTTCGTCGGTGGGAGACGACGACGGCGCGCCGACGCTCGACGGACGAGACGCCGACGAGATTCTGGAGACGCTCGCCTCCCGGGCGGTACACTACACTGGCGAGGGGTGGGACCCCGACGCTGGCGGTGCCGGTGGTGCCCTCACGACGCTGTTCGCGGGAATGGCCGAGGAGGTGATCGAGCGCCTCGACCGGCTCCCCGCGAAACACCGGCGAGCGTTCGTCGACGCACTCGGTTTCGACCGCAAGCCACCGCAGGCCGCTCGGGTCCCGGTGACACTCTCGATCTCGGACGGAGCGGGCGATTCGGTACGCGTCCCGACCGGGACGCGGTTCGAGGCAGAGACCGAGGACGAAGACGACGAGCTCACGTTCGAACTCGAGCGGGGGTTCACGGCCACGTCGGCGTCGCTCGGCCCGGTCGTCTCGGTGGACACCGACCTCGATCACGTCGGTGTCCACCAGCCCGTGTCCGCCGGTGGAAACTACCTGTTCGGGGGCGGGAACGACCAGGCCCACCGACTCTACCTGGGTCACCCGGAACTGCTCGAACTGCCCGCCGGCTCGACGATCTTTGCGGCCGTGGAGTCAGACGCCAACGTGGAGTGGCTCTACGGGCTGAAGTGGGAGTATTTCGGAGCGGTGGGTGACGAGGACGAGGACCCGGCCTGGAACGGGCTTGGGCTCCCTGATGAGGGGTCAGATGCCTCGCTACCCGGATCGGACGCGTCGGCCGATCCGAGCGAGGTCGCAGGGGAACTCGAGACGGAGGGCTATCGCCTCCTCACCGACGACTCTGCCGAACTCAATCGGTGGCTGACTAAACAGGCCCTCCACGATGGACCGATCGCCGAGCACGCTCGAGCGGTGACCGGCCTCTCGCCCGGCGGACCGGCCGACTCCTTCGATGAGCCGTGGACCGCCCACCTGCTCGAGTTCGAGCTCCCCGGCAAAATCGAAGCGGTCACGCTCAAGGAGGCAACCGACCTCGACGAACTCGGTGCCCTCGAGGAGGTCGAGAGCTGCTGGGTTCGCTGTTCGATCCCCGACGGGGTCCCGCCAGCGGTCAGGAGACGACTGTTCGCGACACAGGTTTCGGTACTCGGGGTAGGCGGCGGTCGGCTCGGGGACGGCTCGGACGAAGAGATCGACGAACCTCCCAGTGGGACTGCCTCGACAGAAACGGCAGCCGTAGCAGGATCGGCCGACCAGGAATCGAACGGCCCGTCCACCGAACCTTCTGGCGGCGAGTCGTCTTTCGGGACTGGCTCGTTCGAGTCGCTCGAGGAGCAACTCTCAGCGATCGAATTTGCCCACCCACCGGACGCCCTGTTCGCGGACGACGTCCCGCTGGCGGTGCTCGGCGAGGGTTCAGACGAAGACGAAACGATCCGTCCGTTCGGCCGAATGCCACGTCACCGAAACGCCTTCTACCTCGCGGACGACGAGGCGCTTACCAAGTCCGGGGTACACGTCGAACTCACGTTCGAGGGCGACGGTGGTGACGGAAGCGACGAACACCCGCCAGAAGTCTCCTGGGAGTACTGGAACGGTGACGGCTGGATAATCCTCCCGCTCGAGGACGACACGGGCAGGGCCTTCCAGAACGATGTGTCGACGATCTCGTTCGCCGTTCCAGACGACTGCGAGCCGACGGAAGTGTCCGGGCAGGAACAGTACTGGATACGAGCACGACTGGCAGATGGTGGCTACGGTGAGGTGGCCGACTTCGACGACATTTCCGACGAGCAAATTACCGACGGTGAGTATCACGGCACCTGGCATCGGATCGACGAGGTCGACGAGCCCGTGTTTTCGGCGATCACGGTCCGATACGACCCAGACATCGACGAAAACGGGGAGAACGGCAGTGGATCGAACGGTGACGACAACGGCGGCGGCGGTGACGACAACGGCCAGAACGGCACTGATTTGAACGGCAACGGAGACTCGACGTCGCCCGAGGAGCCGTCCGTCCCACTGTCTGGTCCCATCGGGGTTCCGTCGCAACTCGTTTCCGAAAACAACCTTGAGGCGGCCGTCCACGACCCTGACGATCGGATGCGCCCGTTCCGAGGGCCGGAGGCGGTCACCCGGGGTGTCGACGGGGAAAACGAAGATCAGGCGCTGTATTTCGGATTCGATGGCGGGCTCGACGGTGGCCCCTATCAGCTCTACCTCGCGCTGACCGACGCGACCTACCCGCCGTCGTTCTCGCCGCGAGTCCGCTGGGAGGTTGAGACTGCGACAGGGTGGGAGCCGCTGTCGGTGCGGGACGAGACGGAGGGGCTTCGGGAGACCGGCGTCGTTCGGTTCTCGCTTCCCGCCGCGAGCATCGCTCGAGACCGGTTCGGATCGAGGCGTCACTGGATTCGGGCACGTGTTCGCACGCCCGGTGGGTTCGTGCTGGAACCGTACGCGCCCGCGCTCCCCGAAGGTGGCGACGGCGATTCCGGGAGACGCTGTTCGTCCCCACTTCCGACACATCCGCCCGGGAGCGGGCCATACCGCCGACGCCCGGAGTTGACCCACGCACTCGAGAACACCGGGTTTGCGGCGAACGCCCGGTCGGTCTCCGAGGAGCGTCTCGGCTCGTCCGACGGCACGCCCGGCCAGACCTTCACGGTGGCCGAAGCGCCAGCCCGGGACCCCGAACTCTGGGTCGACGAGTCGACAAAGCTCTCTGAGGGGGCCCGTGCGGCGCTACAAGCGGCCGAAGGCGTCGACGTCCGAGCCGTTGGTAAACCGGATGCCCTCGAAGCGTTCTGGGTTCGGTGGGAGCCCGTCGACGACCTGCGGACTGCTGGCTCCAGCGACCGTCACTTCGTGTTCGAGCCAGTGACGGGGCTGGTACGGTTCGGAGACGGGACCCGGGGAGCGATCCCCCCGAGCGGGCGAGACAACCTCCGGATCAGCTACCGCACCGGCGGTGGCGCCGCCGGGAACGTCGAACCCGGTGACCTCACTGACCTCGAGGGATCGCTCGCGTTCGTTGAGGACGTCGACAACTATCTGGGAGCAGACGGCGGTGCGGACGCGGAGTCGACTGGGGCCGTCCTCGACCGCGCCGGACCCGAGCTACGGGATCGAAATCGGGCGGTCGGGGTTGCCGACTACGAACGACTCGCCACAGAGAGCGCGCGAATAGTCGAACGAACCCGCTGTCTCCCCGGCCTCGATCGAAGTGGGCGCTACCGACCCGGCTGGGTAACAGTCCTCATCGTCCCTCGCTCAAGCGACCGACGGCCAATGCCCTCCGACACGCTCGCCGAGCAGGTGGTCGACGGGCTCGAAGCGCATGCACCCGCCACCCTCGGTGGCGGCGTTCCCGACGGCCGGCTGGTAGTCCGTGGCCCCCCCTACGTGGAGGCGAGCGTGACAGCCACGATCGGCGCGGGCGACGTGAGTAGCCTCGCGTCCCTGGAGACGTCGGCCGAGGAGGCGCTGGCAGCGTACCTCCACCCCCTCACCGGTGGCGACGATGGAGACGGCTGGCCCTTCGGCGAGTTACCGTGTGTCTCAGACCTCGTTTCCGAACTGGAACGTCTGAACGGCGTCGATCACGTCGCCGACCTCTCCGTGGAGTTCGAATCGGATGGTGGCAAACGGACAGTTGCGATGGGACAGCCAGAGCCGTCCGTCGGGCCAGACGTGCTCGTCCACGCCGGGAGGCAGGACGTCAGCGCGGAGGTGGATCCGTAATGGGTGTCGACGTTCCCGACCTCGATGACCGGACATACGCACAGTTCCTCGAAGACGCCCGCAAACGAATCCCCGCGGTCGCCGAAGAGTGGACCGACCACAACGCCCACGACCCGGGCATCACGTTACTGGAACTGTTCGCGTGGCTCGCGGAGGCCCACGCCTACCGACTCGACCGGGTCGAGGATCGTCACCGGCGCAAGTACCTGCAACTACTCGGCGTCTCACCGAATCCCCCGCAGTCAGCGTCGGGAACGGTACGGATCGACCCGTCGCCGTCGCTCGCCGGCGTCGAGGTCCCGAACGGGACCAGCATCGTCGCCGAATCGCGCGATCCAGACGATCATCGTACCGTCGGGTTCCGTACCGACGGGGCCACTTCGCTGTCGGCGGCGACGGTCGACGCAGTCCACCGGAAGACCCGAGACGGAATCGTCGAACGGACCGACGAGAATCGCACGGACGAGACGTACTTCCGGGCGTTCGGTCCGCGCGCCGAGGTCGGGTCCGTACTCTACGTCGGATTCGCTGGCGACCCGTTCGCCGACCCGACGGCGGCGTTCTCACTGTGGGTCGACCACTACGACGATAACCTGCCCGACCCAGCGAGCCACGGCTCGGAAGCGTCCACGTTCGAGCCGTCTGTCTCGCTCGCCTGGGAGTACTGCCGGAACTACGACGCCTGGGATCGTAACGCGGCCTGGGAGCGACTCGAGGTAGTCGACGATGGCACAGACGCCCTGTATCACAAGGGGCAGGTCACCCTCAAGCATCCGGATCCGTCGCGGTGGCCCGGCGTCGACGAGGTGGGCGTCGCCGGCGCAGAACCGGGACGGGCGTGGATCCGCGTCCGTCTCGAGCGTACGGGGTACGAGATTCCGCCGCAGATCGACCGACTCAGCACCAACGTCGTTCGGGTAACCCACCACGGAACGGTGGGGCCAGAGAAACTCAGTACTCCCGAGGGAGACGAGGAAACGAGCGCTCGACCAGGTCAGCGATTCGAGTTCGATCGGGCGCCCGTCCTCGAGGCGGACCTGGCGGTCGGTGGCGAGCGATGGGAGCGAGTAGACGACCTCGACGGCTCGGCCCCGGACGACCGTCACTACGTCCTCGAACGTGAGGCGGGCGCAGTCCGTTTCGGCGACAACGTTCGTGGCTCCGTCCCCGAGCCGGAACAGTCAGTCGTCGCGACGCGGTACGCGTTTGGCGGCGGCCCTGCCGGAAATGTGGGCAGTGATGTCGACTGGCGGATCGACCCCACCAAAGATGGCCCGGCGAGCAGTGACGACGTCCCGACGTCCCGACTCAGCGACGCGAGCGTGAGCTCGCACTCGGATCCGGTCGGCGGCCGATCGGCCGAGTCGGTGACCGACGCATTTGGACGGCTCACCGACGACCTCGCGGTCCCCTATCGAACGGTGACCGCCGCGGACTACGAGTACGTCGCGACGCACACGCCCGGACTCCGATTCGGACGGGCGAAGGCTGTCGTCTCTCGGACCGGATCCGCGGGGGACTGTGCCGACAGGGACGGCGTCCGGGTCGTCGTCGTCCCCTACGCCACCACGCCCCGACCGATGCCGAGCGATGGATTTCTCGAAGCCGTCCACTGCCACCTCCAGCGTCACCGGCTCGTGACCGATCGGGTCGAGGCCGTCCCGCCGACCTATGTGGGAATCGGCGTCCGGGCAGTCGTGAGACTCCACGACGGGTACACTGCCGCGGGTCGAACTGCGGCGATCGAGTCGGCGCTCGACACGTTCCTCTCACCATTGTCGGGCTACGATGGCACCGGTTGGCCCTTCGGTCGTCCGGTCTACCGCTCGGAACTGTCGGCGGCAATCGACGCCGTTGAGGGTGTCGACTGCGTCCACGACCTTTCGATCGACGCAGATGCCGAGCCGGGTACCGACCTCGAGTACGTCGGAGAAGGCGTCCGCATCGACCCCGAAGCGCTGGTCTACCCGACCGATCACGCCGTAGCGATCAGTGACGAGCACCGCACGTGCCGGGAGGTGGGGCGGTGACGGACTTCGCACACCTCGGTACCGCTCCAGGTGAACCCTGGACGGACTGGCGCGCCGATAACGCGACGGCTGACGACCGGCTCGTCAGCCTTCGTCGCGAGTCCCGCCCGTCCTACGAAGACGCTGCGGCCGTGTTCGAGCTATCTGCGAGCGAGCCATCGATCGCCGCCTTCGACGTAGACAACTGCGGGGAGCTGTACCTGCTCTGTGAATCAGGGATGCTCACTCACCTCGGCCGCAACGGCCTCCGCCCGCTCCGGTGTGACGGGGCCCAACTTGACGGGGAGCCCCGGGCACTGCTCGTGGACGAGAACACGTTCTACGTGGCAGAAGCGACGATCGGAGCCAACGAGCCGGCCGGCCGGCTCTACGCGCTCTCCAGGGAGGGGCGCCAGCTCCGGTGGGTCGAACCTATCTCCGACGGCGTGCCGGTCGCACTCGTCTCGGACGATACCGGCGTTTACGTCCTCGTTGGACGGGGGGATACGGGATATCTCGCCAGGTGCGATCCAGGCGGTTCGATTCAGCCGGTCGTCGAGGGCTATCGCGATCCGCTGGATCTCGCGATCGACGCCGGCGTAGCGAGCGTGCTCGATGCGACCCCGCACGGGCCGGTACTGCGGCGAACGGAGACGGCGTCGCTCGACCCGACCACGGTTCGATCCGCGCCGGACTCATGGGTCGAGGCGCCCTCCGCACACGTTTACTACCTGGCTGGAGAGGGTGAGGACGCCGCGCTCGTCGCTCGTGATGACCCCCTCGCCGATGAGCCGACGCTGGTTCGCGTCACCGACTCGTCCACCGAGGAGCTGATTGGGCTCCCAGACGGGATCGATGGCCTCGTCCGATCTGACCTCCTCTACGTGTTGGCGGCGGACGGCCGGGAAATCCACGTCCTCGAGCCCCGTCGGCGGTTCGCCAGGAACGACGCCACGGACTCGTACGACGCTCAGCTTGTCCGCGGCTTCGACGCCGGCGAGTCGGGAACCGAGTGGCACCGCGTGACGCTGGGATTCTCGAACTCCGGAGCGGAGAGCCAAGTCAGGCTCTCCTACGCCGCCACGGAGGATCCCGACCCACCCGACATCGCCGACTGGCACTCACACGTGCCGGCGAACCCACATGACGCCTTGCTCGAGGACGCAGTTGGGCGGTACTTGTGGCTCCGGGTAGAGCTGTCGGGCTCGGAGTCAGCCTCGCCGACGCTTGCGTCGGTCAGGGTGTACTTCCCCCGGCAATCGTACCTCCGATACCTTCCCACAGTCTACCAGGACGATGCAGAGAGCCGGGCCTTTCTCGAGGCGTTTCTCTCGATTTTCGAGAGTACATTCGTCGACGTCGGCGAGGAGCTCGAAGGCGTTACCAGACATCTCGATTCCCAGGGAATCCCACCCGAGTACCTCGACTGGCTGGGGAGCTGGCTCGCACTAGATCCAGACGAGACCTGGCCGACCGAAGCACGTCGGGAGCTGCTCGAGC
>LFCJ01003352.1_pt1 | contig 11739 bp, 13 predicted proteins | sample 643141 | NCBI WGS metagenome assembly LFCJ01 (sample SAMN03766243, study PRJNA286221) | soda lake metagenome | biome: soda lake; feature: Kulunda steppe; material: water; isolation source: sample B1-Br-g2 brine of Lake Bitter-1 | place: Russia: Kulunda steppe | collected 2010-07 | reverse complement strand
TTTTTAACTCAAATTCCGCAGCCTCCGCTGATCAGTTGTTCACAATAAAATGCTCCGACGGGGATTTGAACCCCGGTCATTGCCTCGAGAGGGCAATATGATTGGCCGGACTACACTATCGGAGCGTCTCTCGCCAACAGATAGTTGCGCGGTTCGGTGTTTAAGCATTCCGTTTCCGTGCGGCAGTGGCTCGCCGTGGCATAGTGCGTTCACTCATCGAAGGGTGATTTTGTCGCTTCGGGTTCGAAGCCCTCGAGGCTGATGATGTTTTCGCGGCCGACCCGAAGCTTGCTGATCGTTCCGTCTGCTTCCATATCCGAAAGGAGCATACTCACTTTCGATTTTGACCAGCCGGTTTCTTCGACGATGTTGACCTGTTTCATCCGGCCACCGTTTTTGCTAATCAGGTTGATGACGCGGTCTTCGTCGGTAAGGAGTTCGTCTTCTGCGATCGAGGCGGATGGCTCCGCGGAGTCTTCGGCCGGTTTGGGTTCGCTGTCGGCGTCGAGACTCGGTTCCGTTGTCGAACTCGAGTCTGTCGATTGGCTGGTGCGGTGGCGATACCAGATGGCGATGCCGGCAGCGAATACGAGTACGACGAACCCGAGCGGAAGGACGCTCGTGGGGCTCGGTTGTTCGGACAGTGTGCTTTCGGTCCCAAGACCCTGAGTCGGGTGTTCGAAGATGACACGGGGCTGGCCGTCGAGGAACTCCTGTTCGCCGTTCCACTGGACCGCGGTTGCATCCTCTAGCGACGTGCCGACGTGTTCGGGGTCGGGCTCTGCATGCTGGAACTCGAGGGTGTCGTCGGGTTGAATGCGGATCGCCTGGTCTTCCGTGATGTACATGCCCTCGAACACGTCGCCAACGACGACTTGCTCGTCAGTGGTTTCGGCGAATCCGTCCCAGCGAAACGACATTTCCACGACGCCGGTTGGGTTGAGTTGTCCGTCGACCGTTGCCGATCGGTTAAATGCTGTCGCCTCCATCTCCCGGTCGGTTTGGTCGTTCCCCTCGACCATCGCGCGTGTCTGGTCTGTAAACTGCTCGTACATGTCGGTTTCTTCGGCTTCGAACGTTTCGGCGAACGTCTCGAAGGTCGCCCGTGCATCGCTTTCGGCGTCGTCGTCCAGTCGTTGTTCGTATCGGAACGTCCAGGTCGCACTCCCGTTTTCGTGGACGGTAATCTCGAAGGTTGTCGTATCGAAGTCACTCGAGTCGACGGTGTTGGCATCCGACATCGACTGGCCAACCGCCCCCGAGGCTGTCGCCCCTGGAAGCACCAGCAGTCCCAAGATACCGGTAAGGACGACGAGAACGACGATCCCGACAGGCCGGTTCATTCGTCTACCACTACGTGCCGGAGCTAAAAATGGTTGTGAATAGGCGTGCGGACACGGAAGGCGGTCGAACCGAGACAGTAGGTGACACCAACGCAGCCAGCCACAGGTGTCGACATACACAAACCACTCGACAGTCTACCAGTATGCATGATCGAGAATCTCGCGCGGGGAGTACAGACGTTTACCAGTAATGCGTTTCTCGTCTCGGGAGACCGGACGGTCGTCGTCGACCCGGGGGCGAACTTCGACGTTGTGGATCGGATCACCGAGCATGCAGACGATATCGATGCCGTTGTTCTCACGCATACCCATCGAGATCATATTGGAAACCTCGAGGCGGTGAAAACCGCCTTCGATGTCGATGCGTGGGGCTACGACCCTGCGTTCGAGGGGGTCGACCACGCCATCGAGGACGAACAGCGACTGCAACTTGGCGACGAGGAGTACGTTGCTCTCCATACGCCCGGCCACAAGGACGATCACCTGTGTTTGTATGCAGCCGACCCTGGCGTGCTCTTTGCCGGCGATCTGGTCTTTCAGAACGGCAGCTTCGGCCGGACGGATCTCGAGGAGGGCAATCGTGACCTGCTCATCGAGAGCATCGACCGACTCCGCGCGGAGGTTTCGCCGGACCTCGAAGAGATGCACACCGGCCATGGACCGAGCAGTACAACGGATCCCTACGACCACATCGAGTTAGCCGCACGGATGGCCAGGCAGGCCTGATCAGGTTTTGCGTCCGTAGTAGCCGGGTTCGTCGTCGTGGCGGGGTTCGGCAACGACGAGGTCATCGGCGTTGGTCATGATCCAGGGAATCGCCCAGTCGAGAAGAATGTCTTCTGTCTCACGGTCGATATCGGCGTCGGGCTCGAGACCCTGAAGCAGTCGGGCAATCTCGTAGACGGTGTACATCTGTTCGGCCTCGAGCAGTTCTTCCGGCGTGTAGAAATCACACGGTGGGAGGCTGTCGAACTCGGATTTTGGAACGGGCATCGTGCGTGGCTACCGTCGCCAGCCGACTAAGTCGTTCGTTTCCGTACTCGACCGTCGAGCGCTTGCTTGCGCTTGTTCTGGTTGTTGCGACACAAAAAACTCGAGGTTGACCGGGTCGTCGCGTTCCTACTCGAAGTGATCGAGGCACTTCTGGTACTCTTCTTCGACGGAATCCCAGTTGATGACGTCGAAGAAGCCGTCGATGAAGCTGCCGCGGTCTGGGCCGTAATCGTAGTAATAGGAGTGTTCCCAGACGTCGAGCGCCAGTACGGGATGGGAACCCCAGAGTGCGCCCTGGTCGTGTTTGTCGACCGGGACGTTGCGAAGTTGCTTGGCGACGGGGTCATAAACCAGCAGTGCCCAGCCACCTGCGGCACCGGCTGCAGCCTCGAACTCGCCTTTCCAGCCTTCATACGAACCAAAGTCTTCTTCGATTCGGTCGGCGATCTCGCCCTCTGGCTCGCCGCCACCGTTTGGCGACATGTTCTCCCAGAACAGCGTGTGGAGATAGTGTCCACAGCCGTTGTGGGTAACACTCGAGAGTGCGCCGGGCGTCGAGTCGAACTCGCCTGCTTCGCGGTTCTCTGCGAGGGTTTCTTCAGCTGCGTTGAGACCGTTTACGTAGCCCTGGTGGTGGGTGTCGTGGTGCCAGGTCACGACCTGTTCGGAGATCGATGGCTCGAGTGCGTCGTAGTCGTATGGAAGTGGTGGTAGTTCGTGGTCAGTCATGGATAACACCTGTTAGTCATTATTGGTACGTTGCCTGTTAAGTGTTGAGGAGTGAAACGATACCACGCCTCATATCTCTGGCGTACTACTTCCTCAAGCGTCGACTGATGAACCGAACCGACTGGTCTGGCCCATCAGTTCAGGCTTGCCAAAGCAGTACAGTCGCCATCGGAGACGACGCCGAATCCGACCACGGACGCCGGCTTAAAGCTTTCATACAGCGATGGTTCTCCCCGTCGTCCGGGATAGCAAAAATTGGTTACGGCGTCTGTCCGGCAGTGTCAGGACAGTTCTTTGTGCCGAGCGTGTTCGAGCCACTCCTCGACCGAGGGCTGGGTCCAGTATCGAAGCGTCTCACTTCGTTGGTCGGTTTCGACGACTCCAGCCGTCTCGAGTTTGGGTAAGTGAACGTGTTGTAACTCGACTCGAACGTTTCGTCTGTACTCGTTGCTGGACATTCCTGTAGGTAAACCACTCTCTCGTGTTTCAAGCGTGACGATGTGGTCGGTGATGTCTGCGATCGTCGCAACACCATCCGGTCGGTCGTAGAGACAGTACAGCGCATACCGGCGGCGACGATTCGAGAGGATATCGAAGACGAGATCGAGCGACGGTGTCGCCTCGGTCACGAGCGGCGGTGACTCCCGTTCAGTTTCACGCATCCCCAGACCACCTACCGTAAGTTACCATTCGAAACCACCACGGATGCCTACTGCGGGCGACACATTAGATGTTACGTCTATACGAAAATATATGTGTATTTCATATGTTAGTACCAAAAATAAATTCAACTGCAAATATAAAACTCCCAACACAACGTATACGATGTGCGTAATAATAGATAGCGTATACTATCTGGACGACTCTCAGTTCATCTATCGAAAAACTCCGTTGGCGTGAACGTTACTCGTAGAGCCACTCGGCGTCGTGTTGCTCGTACTCGATCAGTTCGTCCGCCTCGAAGTGGATCGCGATCTCGCGTTCGTTTGCACCCTCGTCTTCGTGGTCGGCGGCATGAACGATGTTTCGACCGAGGTCGAGTCCGTGATCGCCACGGATCGTGCCGGGTGCGGCCTCGAGTGGATCCGTCGCGCCGATCATCTGGCGAACCTGCCGGACAGCGTCTTGACCCTCCCAGACCATCGGGACGACCGGGCCTGCGGTGATGAACTCGATCAAGTCGTCGAAGAAGGGCTTGTCTTCGTGTTCGGCGTAGTGTTCTTTTGCCCGCTTTTCGGACAGGTTTATCACTTTGATACCGACGAGTTTGAGCCCTCGGTCCTCGAGTCGGGTGACGACTTCACCGAGGAGTCCGCGTGCGAACGCGTCGGGTTTGACCATCACGAAGGTTCGCTCGAACTCGCTCATTAGTTGTCCTCGGCTTCTGCGACGGCCGCTTCTTCGACGTCTTCGGTGTCGCCATCGGCGTCGTCCTCGTCACCGGTAGATTCGACATCGTCATCCTCATCGCCAGCTTCTTCGGCATCGTCGTCTTCGTCGGTTTCGACGACATCGTCCTGATCGGCTTCTTCTTCGGCGGGTGTCTCGGCCTGGGCGGTGCCCTTGCCGGCACGCCCTGCCTCGGTCCACTCCAGATCGCGGGGTTCGCGGCCGAGTTTGTAGTTTTTCTCGGCTTTCGAGTCGACAAAGTGGAGTACGGTGCCGTCGTTTCGGACGTACATGATGCCCGTTCCGGGCTCGATCTCTTCGCCCGTGTAGTCACAGGTACGTTTTTCGACCATTATTGTCCTCCGATGGAGTCGGCCTCGCGGGCGGTCTCACGAAGCTGGAGTACGTCCCCTTCGCGGACCGGCCCGAGGCAGTTCCGGGTGATGATTCGTCCCTGGTTCTCGCCCTCTTTGATCCGGCATTTGACCTGCATGGCCTCACCATGCATTCCGGTCTTGCCGACGATCTCGATGACCTCGGCGGGCGTCGAACCGCCGTTTTCTTCTTCAGCACTCATCTTTGGTCACCTCAGTCGAGGTCCTCGACCTTGCCGGCGATATCTTCGACGTCACCGGAGGCTTCTCCGGCGTCGACGATCGCGGCGGCGGCCGAGCCGACCTCGAGGCCGGCGGCGTGGCCAACGTCGTCTTGGGTCTCGATGAAGACGACCGGGATGCCTTTCTCGTCTGCGAGTTCGGGGATATGCATGACGATCTCTTCGGGCGAGACGTCTTCGGCGACGTAGACGAGATCGGCGTTGCCACGCTCGATCGCTTTCGTCGTTTCGTTCGTTCCTTTCTTTACTCGTCCGGTGTCTCGGGCGACCTCGAGCGCCGCTAGGGCGTCGTCGGCGAGGTCGGCTGGGATGTCGGTGGTTACGTAAACTGACATAGGTTGTTCACCTCTCTACGCGTGGGCTCGCGCTCCCCTGCCATCCGGGAGCTGGGTCCCGGGCCGATGTGAGTCGGCGGAAGTCCTGTGAGGCTAGGAGCATCATCAACCCCGCGTAGGGTGTAGTACGGAGTAGCGTTGCCCCCCTTAAAAGCGTGTTCAAACGGTCGGAGCTGTGACACCGTTACACACAGAACCTGTCTGTTTTTTCACACTCGGCTACAATCTCGTGGTCGGTGCCTATTTTTCCTCCGCTCTCCGATCTACGGCCATGCCCGTCGACGTTCCTGCCCTCGCACGGTCGCTTACAGCGGAGGCTCGAGAAACAAACGAGCGACGGCTTCTCGTGCTCGCGGGCGAGCGCGAACGCGGCTACGATATTCTCGAGTCGGTTCTGGATACGCTTTCGGTCCCGATCAGCGGGACGACGCTCGTCGGTCCCGACGACCGGTTGCGCTGTGAGCAGCTGTTGCAGGCTCGAGCGGGCGACCTTCTTGGAACGACTCGTGACCTCGTTGCCCTCGACGCCCACGAGGGGCTGCGGCCGAACGCCCTTGGTGCCGTCGTCGGCACCGTCGATGGAGGTGGACTGCTGGTCTTGCTGACGCCGTCGCTTGCAGATTGGCCCGACCACTGCGGTGCGTTCGAGCAGTCGCTTGCGGTTGCACCGTTCGGTCTCGAGGCTGTTACGGGTCGATTTCGCCGCCGACTCGTCGAGACCCTCCGTTCTCACCGCGGTATCGCAATCGTCGACCTCGGAACAGAACGAGCCGAAGATGGGGGCCCTCGAATCGAACGCGAGGGCCTGGTTCGACCTGCCCCGCGAGTCTCACGGCAGACGGATCCACGTTCGACAGTGCCGGCGGACCCCCGGTTTCCGCTCGAGGCGTACGATGCCTGCCTGACGACCGATCAGGCTGATGCACTCGCGGCGTTCGAATCGCTCGTCTCCGCCGAGTCTGCCACCGAACAGACGAGTCGCCAGCGGGCGCTTATCCTCGAGGCCGACCGTGGCCGGGGAAAATCGAGCGCGGCGGGACTCGCTGCGGGTACACTCGCCGCCGAGGGTGTGAGTGTGCTCGTGACCGCCCCCCGATGGCGAAACGCCCGTGAGGTATTCGAACGCGCCCGCGAGTTGTGTACGACCCTCGGGTGTGTGAGAGCCGACAAATCGAGCCTCGAGTATGTGAGGTCCAACGAACGGAACGTTTCGGATAGCAAATCACGGGTGCTCGAGACCACCACCGGTGGTCGGGTCCACTTCCTCGAGCCGGCAGCCGCGACCGATCCGACTGTACTCGAGGCAGCCGACGTCGTGATCGTTGACGAGGCTGCAGCACTCCCCGTCCGAACTCTCGAGTCGTTTCTCGTGGCCGATCGAATCGCCTTTGTGACGACGATTCACGGCTATGAGGGGGCGGGTCGGGGGTTTTCGGTCCGGTTTCGTGATCGACTGGCCGAGAGCGACCACACACTCGAGGAACGAACACTCACCGAGCCGATCAGATACGCGGCGGGTGACCCACTCGAGGTGTGGGCCTTTCGGGCGCTGTTGCTCGACGCTCGACCACCCGTCGAGCAACTCGTCGCTGACGCCCGTCCCGAACGCGTCGAATACCAACGCCTCGAGCCGGAGACGTTACTCGCCGATGAAACCTTGCTTCGGGAGGCCTTTGGGCTGCTCGTCCTTGCACACTACCGGACCGAACCGAACGACCTGGCACGGCTGCTCGATGCGCCAAACCTCGAGGTCCGTGCGCTTACCTTCGAGGGCCACGTCGTAAGCGTGGCCTTGCTTGCCCGTGAAGGGAATCTCTCCGCTGAGCGGCGGGCAGCGATGTATGAGGGCAGGCGGGTCCGCGGGAATATGCTCCCGGACATACTCACGAGCCAGCTTCGTGACGAGCAAGCGGGTGCGCCGGCGGGGCTCCGGGTCGTCCGCATCGCGACACATCACGCGGTTCGTTCGCGCGGCCTGGGATCACAGTTGCTCGAGTGTATCCGCGAGGAGTTCGATGATATCGACTGGCTTGGAGTTGGCTTCGGCGCGACGCCCGGGCTGGTTGGGTTCTGGCGGGACAGCGGCTATCGGACCGTCCACGTCTCGACGACGCGAAACGAGGCCAGCGGCGAGTATTCGGCGCTCATGCTCTGTCCGACGAGCGATGTCGGCCATCGGCTCTCCGAGCGCCACACCCGGCAGTTTGCCCGCCGCTTCGCTGCGGTCTGTTCGGACTCGCTTTCTGACCTCGAGCCCGATGTCGTCCGCGCGGTGCTCAAAAGCGTCGGGCCCGATACAGCACCGTCACTCGAGATGACCGATCGGGAGTGGCAAATTGTCGCCAGCGCAGCCTACGGTCCCGGACTGTTCGACGTCGATCCTGGCCCGTTTCGACGGCTGGCGATGCAGTTTCTGCTCGAGCGTCCCGATGCTGTTTCCCTCTCCGAACGCGAGCAGCGACTACTCGTTTTGCGCGTCCTGCAGGGGCGACCGTGGTCGGCCGTCGCCGACCGACTCGACTACCACTCGGCGGGACAGTGTCGGCGGGCGCTGGGAGAGGTTTACTGTCCGCTCGTCGATCAGTATGGAACCGACGCTGCACTCGAGGTTCGCGAACGGTTTGCCGACGACTGACGGCCATCGGAGACTCGCGAGAGCGATACGCCTTTGAGTCGGCCGGCCATCATCTCTGCATGGTCGAGGCGGTGACGATTATCGCGCTCGCGTTGCTCGTCGCGGGCGTCGTCGGCACGCTCGTCCCGCTGGTCCCGGGTGGGGTGTTTTCGTTGTCTGGACTCCTGGTCTACTGGTGGCACTCGGGCTTCAGCGAGCCCGGCTTGCTCTGGATGGTCGTCCTCGGTTCGCTCGCCGTGTTCACGCTGTTGGTGGAGTTTCTGGGTGGATCGATCGCCGCCAAAGCCGGTGGAGCTTCGTGGGCAACGACAGCTGCAGCCGCCGTCGTCGGTATTGCACTCATGATTCTCACCGGGCCGTTGGGCTTACTCGTTGGCCTCTTCGGGACCGTCTTCGCCCTCGAGTACGCCCGTGACGGCGACCTCGATGGCAGCGTTCGGTCGGCTGGCTATGCCACCGTTGGTATCCTCGCCTCGACGGCAGTACAGGTGCTTTTGACACTCTCGATCCTGCTGGGGTTTGTCGTCGCCGTCTTCATACTGTGAGCCGGTCCTCGAGTCGGTGGCACCTTGCCAGGACGTATCACGATCTGTTAAGATGGTATTTTCGGTGGTGTTACTGTTCACAATCAATTACTCTCATCGAATTCCTCGATTTAATTTACAACCGTGGAACGGGTAGCAGGCTGTATGCGTGGGATTGACTTCACGACACGGAGAGTAGTTCTCAAATCCGCTGGCGCTGCTGGAGTGGCGGCGTTGCTCGCTGGTTGTGCCGACGAAGGCCCCGGCGAGGAAGAAGAAGACGAGGAGGAAGCCCCTGAAGATGACGAGGAAGAGCCCGAAAACGGCGAAGAAGCCGCAATCGAACCCGGAACCCGAATCGAGTTCGACGCCCAGACACCGGGTTGGGTCGGCATCGAACCCGAAGAGATTGCCGACGAGGAGAACCCAACGCTCGTGTTGACCGAAGGCGAAGAGTACGAAATCGGCTGGGAGGAAGGCGACGGTGCCGATCACAATATCGAAATCTGGGACGAAAACGACGAGGTCGTCGACGACTTAGAGACCGAAATCGTCCAGGAAGGTGGCGAAGACCAGTTCCTCGAGTTCGAAGCCAGCGAGGAGATGGTGACCTACGTCTGTGAGCCCCACGAGGGGACGATGATCGGTGACATCGAGGTCGAAGCGAACGGAAACGACGATAACGACGAGTAATACCGTTTACTCGGCGTTTTGGTGTAAGTGATACGCGACGATGGGTCGCCCCATCAAGGGTGCTGTGGACCACATTTTCGGGGCGACCCGAGACGCCCTCGAGCGATCCCTACTATGGGTGTGCGTTATACGCGAGCAGTCGGCCGTCTTCGTCGGTGCCATCGATCCGTGCGAAGCCGACGCGTTCGAACTGGACCATCTCATTTTCCAGCGAGTCGACGCCGGGTTCGGCCTGTCCGGTGACGTCGCCGTCGAGCGTTCGCATCCGGACGGGGACGCTCTCGCTTGTTGGTACCCAGTGGACCACGTCGACGCCACCTTCACGGACAACGTCGATCTCCTCGCCGGTGTACTGTAACCGGTCGTCTGTATACTGGAAACAGCCGAGCCCTTTGAGCCAGATGCGTTCTCCAGACGTAGGGAGGTCCTCGGACTCGAGCAAGACCGAATCGGAGATGGGAATCTCGCGGACGCCACGATCCTCGTGGTCGGGATGGAGTGGGGGGGTCGCTTTTTCGGGTGGGTTGCCGGTGAGAGGGATCTGGTCGCCTTCGCGGACGAAAAACCGCCGATCAGTATCGTCGTCGATCAACTCGCGGTTTTCGGCGTAGATCGAACTCATCGCCAGATCGACATCGCTAGTCGAGGTGCCGAGGCCGGTCATCGCGGAGACGATGGCCTCCCCACGGATACCTCGCTGGCGAAGACTCGCAAGCGTCGGCGCACGCGGGTCGTCCCAGCCCTCGAGGTCACCGGCACTGATTAGATCGGCAATCGTCGACGTACTCATTTTGACGTCGTAGGCGTCGATCTGGACGTGGCCCCAGTGGACGACTTCGGGATACTCCCAGTCGAAGTACTCATAGACAAACTGCTGGCGTTTGGCCGAATCCTGCAGGTCGATCCCGCGGATGATGTGGGTAATGCCAAGCAGGTGGTCGTCGATCCCCGACTGGAAATCGAGCATCGGCCAGCACCGATACTCGCTGGCTTCCGCTCTCGGGTGTGGGGTATCGATCATCCGGAAGGCGACCCAGTCTCGGAGTGCGGGATTTTTGTGCTCGATGTCGGTTTTCACCCGGAGGACGATCTCGCCGCTTTCGTACTCGCCGGCGATCATCGCCTCGAACTCGTCTAACACCGTTTCGGGATCTTTGTCGCGGTTTGGCGACGGTTTCCCGGCGTTTTTGAGCTCCGAAAACTCCTCGCCGGGCAGATCACAGGTGTAGGCCCCACCCATCTCGATCAGCTCACGAGCGTACTCATAGTAGGTCTCGAGGCGATCACTCGCCCGATAGACGTCGTCGGGTTCGAATCCGAGATACGCAAGGTCCTCGAGGATGGCGTCGTAGGCGTCGAGATCCGGCCGTTTGGTCTCGGGGTCGGTGTCGTCGAAGCGGACACAGAACCAGCCATCGTAGCGGTCGCGGTAGGTGCCGATGACGGCCGGCATCCGGGCGTGGCCGACGTGCCAGGGACCGTTGGGATTTGGCGCACACCGCATCCGGATCTCGTCGTACTCCTCGGCATTTGGCAGGGCCGGCAGGTCGTACTCGTCCTCGTCGTCTTCGGCCTCTATTTCTTCGAGTTCTTCGGGAGCAAGATCCTGGAGCGTCTCGCGTTTTTCCTCGTATGAGCGGTTGTTGACCTGACTCACAACGCCACCGATGATGCCGGGAATCTCGTTTCCGTGCTCGCGGAAGTCGGGATTTTCGCCCATCAGCGGTCCCATAATCGCGCCGACGTCGGCGTCGCTTTCGTGTTTGACGGCGTTCAACAGCGCGTGTTTTTCTGCCTCGCACTCGATCTGTTGGCGTAACTCGTCGTCCATTAGCCCCAGATTGATCGGGGCCATTGAAAATCCTCGCGGTGTCTCCGCCTCGAGGAACGATATCAGAACGTCCGGAACGCCTCGGCTGGATTCTCGTCGACGATCGTCTGGAGAGTGTCGTCTAACTCCGCCTGGAGGGTCTCCATCCGCTCTATGAGGTCCTGATACTCCTCGGAGTTCGTCTCAGCGAACCGTCCTTCGGACTCGAGTGCGGCCCGTTTCGACGCCAGTCTGAAAAATTCTCGGCTCTTTTTATCGTAGTTCGCTCGTGCGAGCAACAACTCGATGGTTCCGCGGAGTTTCTCGCGGTCGATCGGTTTCGTCAGGTATTCGTCGAAGGGCATATCGACGATATCGACACCGGGATCGACGGCCGTCGCCATCGCAACCGGAATATCGTACCCCTCCGCCCGAAGCCGCTCGAGTACCTCGTCGCCGTTGAGATCGGGCATCCGACGGTCTAAGACGACGGCATCGACCGACTCATCGACGAGTTCGAGCGCTTTCTCGCCACCGGTCGCAGTCAACACGGTAAACGAATCCTCGAGATAGAGCGAAAAGAGACGAACCAACCGAGATTCGTCATCGACGAGTAACACTGTTGGGTCCCCCGCTTCCCTACGTCCCATACCACGTATGGTACAATCAATT
>LFCJ01003351.1_pt1 | contig 11740 bp, 16 predicted proteins | sample 643141 | NCBI WGS metagenome assembly LFCJ01 (sample SAMN03766243, study PRJNA286221) | soda lake metagenome | biome: soda lake; feature: Kulunda steppe; material: water; isolation source: sample B1-Br-g2 brine of Lake Bitter-1 | place: Russia: Kulunda steppe | collected 2010-07 | reverse complement strand
GGCAGCGATGGCTCGCGAGCTGACGGGGCGGCATGTCATCACAGGGGACTTCCTGGAGGCGCAGTTCGAGCAGGCGCCCAGCGTGATCGTGGGTAACCCACCGTTTGCGACCAAGACCATCGAGGCGTTTCTGGATCGAGCGCATCATCTGCTGATTCGCGACGGCAAGGTGTGTTTCGTGTTGCCCGCGTACTTTTTCCAGACAGCTCGCCGCGTAGTGCGGTACAGCGATAAATGGTCGATGATCCAGGAGATGTTGCCGCGCAACCTGTACCATGGGCTCAAGCATCCCCTGACATTCGCTACCTTCATCAAGGATCAAAAGAAGCTGATGTTTGGGTTTGGGCTCTACCATGAGCTGGCGTACCTTCAGAGCCTTCCAAAAGAGGTTCAGGAGACCATGCGGGACGGGCCGGTGACCTGGGGTGATCTGGTCGCAGAAGCAATTGAAAGGATGGGAGGGGTCGCTCATCTGAAAGACATCTACGAGTACGTGGCTGACCGTCGACCGACACCCAATAAGCATTGGCGAGAGCAGGTGCGCAAGGTGTGTCAAAAGAAGGCGAGTCGGGTAGGGCGGGGGATGTATGCACAACAAGGATCACTCGACCTAGCAACAGCGTAATTAACGAACAAGGGGTTTTTGTGTCACTGGATCTTCAGCATCTTGAGAAGCGTTTTTTCATGCGTCATCTGCCTGGTGCGCTATCCGAAGAGAGTCGGGATAGCGTGGTGGATGACGCGATTGCATCTGAGCCGTTTGGCAATCTTCATGAGAAGGTTGATGAGTTCCTTGCGGACTATGCGCCTGATCTTCATCATCGGATGATGAAGGCGTATTTGTTTGGCATTGGCGAGAACAAGTTGTATCACGTTGAGCATAATCTTATGGATGTTCCGATGCGTGAGATGCCAACGCTTCATGCGCTGATTCGGCGTCGGAATGATATTAATGTGGATTTGATGCTTGAGGATAATCCGTCCTTTGATGAGGCAGCGCATCGAAAGGAGAATGAGAGGCGATTTAATCTTTGGCTGTCTGAAATTAAGGAAGGTCAGCTCTGCTTTATTGTGGCCAACTCCCTGTCAATGGATCACTATTTTGTGGTCAAGGATTTGGCTCTCGATATCATGAATAGCCTCATGCCGCTGGAAATTGAGGTGTCTGATGACCTGGAGGTGCTGCCAGTCGAAAGAGATCGGGAGCATGCCAGGATGCGGAGGGAGGTTAATAAGCGCGTCTGGGCGGTGATCCCTAGTCTTGTCAGTCAACTCGACGCTATTTCTTCTGAAATGTATGGGGATAGCAAGGCGGTGGCGGTGTCATCGGAGATTGATCACCGTGGCTATCTCCGCAAGAACTACGCTTTCCTGAGCTTCGAGCATACCAAGGAGGTTGTGTTGGATGATTGGGAGGCAAGTCTGGATGGATTCAAGACCTTGGATCGTGAGGTCCTTTTGTCTCAGGCGAACAGCACTATCAAGGATGTTGTTAAGCAGTCTGTGGGGCGCATTTATTCCGGGGTGCGTCAGGAGATGTCATCCAAGGTCTCAACACCAATCTTTACTAAGAATAAAACGCGTCGGGTGTTTTTGTCGCCGTCCATGCTGGAAAAGTAATATTTTTGCCCCCTGGGCGGGGGCAAAAATATTTAAGCAAAAATCCCTTTGATCAGTGCTTGGTGAGGCGCCTGATAGCTTCGGCGACTTCCGGACCCTGGGTATCGATACTGCCGATATGGCTCCCGGTGTCCTGATTAATGACGCGCACCTGGTCAGGACGAATACTGGTATCGCTTGGAAAGCGAATATGGAAGGTGCATTTCCGGATATCCTGCTGGCTTATGGGATCAAGCACTACCGTTGCGCAGTACTGGTTGCTATCTTCTTCTGGTGTCCACTCACTAACCTCGTGCACGCCGCCGGGGAAGTCGAAGTGCTCCAAGAGGTGGTTGGCCACGATCAGTCGCTTGTCGAGGAGGTCATGGCAGCTCGTCAAGTTACGCTCGACGTATAGCGCCCATGTGCCTTCGTATTCTGTCGTGTCGCCGTTGTTTTCCACCGACACCGTGAGGTGACCTTCTGTTTCGCCTTCAGGAAGGCGAGGGGATACGGTGTCGATAACGTGTTGCTCCAGCTTTTCCTGATCCTCTTCAGAGAGAACCTTCCCGTTAAGCTGGAAATTGTATTCGATGGTCAGTGTGCCGTGCATGGTGTGTCCTTTTTTGGCTAGCGCCTTTTGCGCCAAATGGTCCATTGGTCCCTAATATGTGCGTGTTGGGCATGCACATCGTAGAGCGCTTCATTCTTGTTGTTGAGTGGCAGGAAGTGGCTGTCCAGATAGTCATGGAACGCATCATTGCCGGTGCATCCACCATATCCTTCGCCGTTGTAGATGAGGTATTGACCATGCCGCATCTTTTTGACGATGCGTTCAGCATGGTTGGCGGCGTAGGCGGGCCAGGTCATGATGACGACATCGGCGCTTTTGATCGGGGCTTGGAAGGCGTTTTTTTGGGTGACGCCAGGGTAGCGAATGCCCCGATGCTCTTTGTGGGTGCTGTAGTTATCATAGGCGCGATATTCGCGCCGGGTCAGGCCGGCAGCAAGGCGCAGGTGGTGAGCGATATAGCCGGTGCCTGCAAATACCTCGATCACCGACTTACCTTGCAGGAAGCGCCCCAGGATATCCGCTACCTCTTGGGTCAGAATGCACCAGGACGATACCTTAACCAGATGCTGGCGGAGGTAGTGATCGTCAGTCACTTTACTGAAGGGGCGCCTTTGGAGGCTTTCCCAGGTGTTCTTGGGAAGGAGTGCTGGCGGGGTATTCCCGTTGACCTGATGGACCTTCTTGATCAGGTCAACATTAGCTTCTTGTGTCGGATCGACTTCGGCATTGAGGTTCAGCATGGGTGCGCCATTATAGTGAAGATGGCTAAATAATACATCAAAAAATAAATAAGTCAAGTGATCAGAAGGATCTGCCTTTTATGGATGCGCCATTCAGGCTATAGCAATCACCGAATGGCGCAACACCTCTCAGAAAGCGATATCGCCTGATGCCACTGGCAAATCTTCTTTGTCGTTGCGTCCCCAGGTGTGGCCACCAATAATGATGGCCTGAATTTTTTCATCTCGGGCCAGGGCAATGGTGCAGCGCATCTCGCCGTCAACGAGGCTAATAGTGCCATCCGGCAGCCTTTCGAGGATGATGGGGTCATCAATACCAAAGTTCAGCATGTCTACATAATGACTGGCGAAGAGGTCGGCGGCACGAAGCTCGTCAATGACACCGCTGACAGTCTTTCTTGCGCTCTCGCTGTCGTCCGCTACGCCATAGTCTCTTGGATCGATCTCGCAGATTTCGATACTGGCCTTGCTGAGATCGGCGTCAAGCACGGCTTCGAGATGGGATGTCAGGACAGCGATCAGGGAGGCGGTGTTCTGGGTGTCAGACATTGGATTCTCCTGGAGAGGACTGGCAGAGCGACTAGGCCCTGCCGAAAGGTGGGTGGCGAGCGCTATCTCCTTGTGGTCCTCGGGAAGAGAGGGCCTTTTGCGGGTTGAGCACTGTTGCCGAAAGGTCAGTGGGCGAGATCGAAATGGATGGTCATGCCATTCGGGTAGCGGCGGGTGAAGCCGGTCTCGCGGTACTCGGTATCACCTTGCGCGGTATCGCCACTGACTGCTCGTTTTTCGTCGTTGACGAACACGTAGTCCTTGCTGCGAACATTAAGTATGCCAACTTCCTCGCGGTGCATTTTCGGCTTGAGTACGAATTGACCGTTGGAGAAATGGAAGCCCTGATCGTCTTCGGACATCGCCTCCAGGGGTGCCCCCTGTGCCTTGAGTTGCTGAATCAGCGTGTCTCGGATGGCGTCGATGTCCTCAATAGTCCTGATGCCTTCGACACGCTTGACCACGCGCTGGCCATTCAGGCGAGAGAAGCAGCTTTTCTTGGTGATCTTCTTGAGGGTGGTCATGGCGACTCCTTAGCGCTTGGCGTTCTGGGCAGTGAACCGGATGGCTTCCCGCTCCACCATGCGCTGGGCCATGACCAGGGCATCGTGAGAGGCGCAGAAGCTTTTGCACAGCTCGGCAAGCGCTCTTACGCGACCATTGGCGAGGATGCCAGTGCTCTCAAACTCCACGAGTTCCTGTGCGCATTCGGCCAGATGTTGGCTTACGAATGCGTTGGCATTGCTCAGGTGTTGCTTGAGGCCTTCTGAGGAAGTGGCGGTGTGGCTCATGAGGGCTTTCTCCGTGCGCTGTGCATGCCAACCAATATATCAAAAAATAAATAGGCCGTCAAGGCAATGCGCGACGAAGGAGAGGGAGTTAGGAGGAGGGAGCCCCTGGAGAACTCCCGGAAACGCCAAAAAAGGTGTTTTTCTGGTGGGCGGCTGGCGCTATCGAGCCAGCATGTCAGAAAGGTACCAGTCGTCATGGAAGCGATTGTGGTCTTCCATCTGGCGGCCAAGGACGCCGATGAGGCCACCTCGCCACTCGGGATAGGCACGTCGTCCATCGAGTGTGCGGAGTGTGTAGGTCGGATTCTGGAAGGCGTATTCGTGACCGAGTTGACGGAAATAGTCGCCTTCCAAGCGGAAGCGAGCTTCACCGCGATAGGCTAGGACGACATGGGAGAGGTCGCGCTCCTTCAGTGCTTCAGCATACTGGAGGAGGGTCCGCGAGACGTCGAGTCGGGAGTTTGTCGGTGAAAGATCGCGGAGATCGAGGACTATCACCTTGGGGTTGACCAGATGGCGGTAGTATCCCCATGCCTGGACACCTTCGTTACGGGTGTCTCCAGCAATAACGGCTTGGAGCGGTTGGTTGGCCATCCAGTGGTTCAGGTTGGCGACGCTGAAGGCGGTGACGAGGACGACGCCTGCGATAATCCTTTTCTTTGGCATGAGCATTCCTTGTTGATGAAACTGCTATCAGTCTAGTGCTTAAGGATGCGGCGTCAATTCCGAGCAGGAAAAATTAAGTCTGATGAGGCACTATATCCTTATTACACGTTATGATTAACAAATCGGGCAATAGGACCGGCGCATGTGTCGCTGGGCGATATGCATGAGAGTATTGGAAGTGCCTTTGGCAAATACGGCGCCATCAAAAATAACCCGAGTTACATATGGGTAAATAATGTAAGTGATTACTTCTTAAAGCCTGATCAACCATTTAGATAGATTAGTCAAATTATGATATAATGTTAATATTAAACAAGATATAGCAGAGGATGCCATGGCGATTACTCAGAGTTCCAGAGAGTTCCAGATAATGCAGGATGAGGCAAATCTTAAAACAGATGCCTTAATTGTGCACCGTGTTTTGGGGTATGGGGATGATCATCCTAACGGCTTTTCATCAAAAATAAAGGCGTATGCCAAGACATTATCCTGGGATGGTACTCAGGGCATTGATCTTTACAAAAAAGTGGCTGTTCAAATGATGGCTGACGGGTTTGGTCCGGCGAGAGGGACATTCCCAGAGGTGTATCTAGAGATCCTCAATGATCGCGCAAAAGCTATAGATGAAAGAATAGAGGACATGGATAAGGCTGATTTTAGTGTGGCGCAGCAGCAGGCCTGGGCAGCGGACCATCAGTATAAAGAGGTCGATGAGCGCCATCAGCCTGTTGGTATAAGTCGAGAAGGATTGGTGACCCTATCGCAAAGAGATGCTGGCAAGGAGGAGCGAAGAGAAGAGGTCGTGGCTAGCCTTGCGCAGAGGGCGATGAATAAAATTGTTGATACCATGGTGGCCTTTGACAGTAAGGTTGACGCAGCGCAGGCCAAAACAATGTCACTATGGGGGGCAGTGACTGATGCGCTAAGGTCAAAGAAAACCAAGCTGGCCGCAGTGGCTGCGACGGCTATCGTGGCAGCCGGCCTTACGGGTAGTCCTGTCCATGGGGCAGAAGTATCAGAAGCCAGCGTTCCGATGACGCACGCGGAAATGATGCAGTCGATGCATGAGGGGCGGCTGGAGCATATCGAGCATGGCATCCAGGAAGAGCTTAGAGAGGGAATGCTGGAAGCGCGTGCTGATCACATGGAGAAGCAATACAATGACCGGCTTAGGCAGGCAATGCATGAAGGTCGGCTGGAGCATATCGAGCATGGCATCCAGGAAGAGCTTAGAGAGGGAATGCTGCAAGCGCGTGCTGATCACATGGAGAAGCAATACAATGACCGGCTTAGGCAGGCAATGCATGAAGGTCGGCTGGAGCAGATGGAGCATGGCATCCAGGAAGAGCTTCAGAGAGGAATGCATGAGGCCCGTGCTGATTATATGGAGGAGCAGATCAAGCAAGACGCAATGATCAAGTTTTCAAGTCACTTGCAGTCAATGAGGGCTGATGCTGTTGATGAGTTTTCAGCAGGCCTTGATGAGGCAATCTCAGTGGCTGAGGCGAGATATAAAGACGCACTGAATCACGGCCCAGCCATGGATGAAATTATGAAAGATCCGGTTGTTCAGCAGGAGTTGCTAAAATCAGAGGGAGTTCGAAGCGCTGTGGCAATGTCTGAGCCCTTCCAGGCTGAAGTATTAAAGCTAGCCGGCTCTCCTGAGAGGGTTGCCGAAATAGTCGAAGATAAGGTGCTACAGGATAAGCTTTCCTCTAATCCGGAAGTTAAAAGTCGCCTTCTTGAGAAGTCGGGAATCCCTGCTGATGTTGATTTGAATATTAGTGGAAGAGGAGGTCTTTTTGATATCCCTGGAGTTAAGGATGCCTTCAGTAATGACGAGCTTCTTGTTTGGAGGTCTTTCCGTGATAGTCAGGTTTTAGATCAACTTGTAGACATGCCTGAGCTACACGTGGCTGCCTTTGAGGGAGAGGTTTCTCAAGTAGAAATCCTTGATGTGGAGGATTCTAAAAGAGTTCTCAACTCGCCAGAAGTAAGGGGGCATGTAATTCAAAATATAGATATTGAGAGAACCCTAAATATCCCTGATCAACCAGAAAGAAGGATTAGTCTCCCTGAGCAGCGAGAGAGAAGGATTAATCTCCCCAATGAGGGGAATGACCGAGCTTTTACTTCAACGCTAGGGTGAATTAATATCTTGCCCGCCTTGAAGGCGGGTTTTTCGCTCATTTCTAGGCGGCGAGCAGAGGAGAGCGCTGGGCCTTGATAATCTCCACGCCTCGTTTTGCGGCATAGTCGTTAAGCGAGGTTGGGGGATTGATCAGGAAGCGATTACCAAGCTCACTCAGGGTCGGGTTTACCTCTGTTTCGTCAAGGAATACCTGACCCTCTTCGGTGTCTGCGCACCACTCCCTCATGGCTTTTTCGATAAGGTCTTTCCCGTGCTCCTCGGAGAGGGGGATGTTGGCCGATACGGTGAACCAGCCGAGAAGGGGGGCACGCCGTGTTGTGCCATCACGGAAGGGGATCGAGGAAATCATTTTTCTCCTTGCTTTCGGTTGTCTAGAGGATAGAGTGTATCGAAATCACAATGCCGTAGAGCACAAGGCCGACAGCAGAAAAAGCCATTGTGTGGTGGACCCAGGTTACCAGTGTCTCCATGGCAGGATGGGTTACGGCCCTGCGCTCTGGACCAGCGAGATCGCTAGTACCGCCATCAGGGAGGGGGTGCCAATCACGATTATGCCCAGGGCGAGATAGCTGAGGTTTTTTTTGAAGAATGGCATGAGTCGGTTCCATAGGGTGTTACTACTTCTCATCCGAGTGAGAGCGCCAGGCGGGAGAGGACGTGCAGCCAGATAGCGATGTTGCCCAGAAGCAATCCCCAAAAAAGGGATGGGCGAAAGGACCACTGCCTAATCATTGCGCTTCTCCGATCTGTTCTCCCTATAGTAACATAAAAAATAACGACGTCTAGTGCGGCGAGGGCTTGACGTAGAAATAATATATGGCATAGTAATAATCATCACACAGCGCAGAAGGAGAGGCACTATGACCAAACATCAGGAAGTCGTTAACATCAGCGTCACCGTTCCTACCCACCAGCTCCTGGAGTCTATCGCGGGGTCGCAGACGCATGAGCAGGCCATTGATTCCATCATGGTCCTCGATGCTGAGATGGCGGATATGGATGCCTCCATTACGGTGCTCGACAAGCTGTTGGGGTCGCTGCGCGATGAGGTGGCCGCTGGTGAAGGGGCCGAGGCTGACCTGAAGCGCTTCGATGACTTGCATCGCGACATGATCAAGCTGCTCAAAGCCGGTGTGGAGGCGTAATGATGGATCCTCATATGCACCGCTGGTACCGCGAACTAGAGCGCCTGAAGGCCGAAGCGAAAGAGGCGCCGGTTATTATGGCCGCAGCAGAGGAATCGCGTGATGCGCCCAACAATGGCCCGTGCATTTTCGATGATGTCATTGTCTCGGGTCGCGAAGATAATCTCTATGCTGGCTTGGGCGTGGGCCATCTGCCGCTGTACCACCTGCATACCGCAGACGGCAGCTTGATAACGGCCAGCGGGGAAGACTTGCAGGTCATCAAGGGCGGGCGTGTCGAGGCGCTCCATGCCTACGTCAAGCGGGCCATGGTCGTCACCCATCAGATCAACCGCCTGATGGATGCGGACTTCCTCGATCCTCTGGATCTGCTGGAGCGGGGCACCGAGTCGGTGGTGGAGGCATTTGAGGCACTGGTTGACCTCGCGTGACACCAAAAAGCCGGGCCCCCTAGAAAGGAGGCCCGACCCGCACAGGGAGCAAGAGAGCCTTGCCTAGCGCATAGTAGCAAAAAGGTGCTCTTGCGCCTCTTCCCCTAAGGTATTGGGCCCAAGCTCCTCGTCGCTGATTCTCTCACCGCGCTCTTCTGCCTCGGCCTTTTTAGCGTCAAGGGTGTACTTGCGGATGCGCTGCATCATGTCGGCGAACTCGATGAACTCCTCACGAGAGAAGCTGACATCAAAGCGATCTTGGGATTTCACGTAGCTGACCCGTGATTGATCCTCGATCAGGCGGTCTGCCAAGCCGCTCAGTGTTTTCTGGACCAGGCGGTTATCCTCAGGCTTCAGCTTCATTCGTCCAGGCAGCTTTCGCTCGGTGACTTTCGGTGCCTTGTCGACCTTCTTGCCCATCTTCTCTGCCTTGGCCACGGCCTCGTCCATTTTCTTGACCGTTTCTTCCACCATGGTGACGGCTTCGGTGCCGTGCTCTCGGAAGAGCTTGGTAGCCAGCGATGCAGAGATACGTCCGGCGTTGATGTACTGCTTCAGCTTGCTGGGTAGTTGGTGAAGATCGAGGCGGGCACTGATCTGAAGGACGCTTTTGCCAACGTGCTCGGCAATCTCTTCGACCGTATAGCCTTGGGTATTGTGCAGGCGATGGTAGACTCGCGCCTCTTCTGTCGGCGAGAGGGAGCGACCCGCATTGGCTGTCACCAGCATGAGCTGGCGGTCAAGTTCATTGTCGCCATGATACTCAACGACGGGGACGCGCTCGATCTCCTTGCCCCGCTCGATGGCATTCAGGATCGCCTGGAGGCGGCAGTGCCCATCGACAACAGTCGGTTCGCCATCCCGCATCGAGACAATGATGGGGGGTACAAAGTGATCGTTGATATATGCCTGAGTGAGGCTCTCGATGTAGCCCTTGAACTCGTCGGTATCTTCCTCTCGGACGTTGAAGCCTGGTTCAACGCGGATAATCAGCGGGTTAAGGCTGAAGCCGTTGCCTTTGGTGACATCGTCCTTGTGCTGGTCGCGGTAGCTGCCGAGGCGCTTGGGCTGGTTATCGCTAGGAGGTGTCATGGGTATCATCCCTTGAGAGATTGCATGCGATTGAGGTGTGGTGAATCACGCTGACAGCATAGCGGTTTCTCAAGGCAATGCCAAGAAAGCCACTCAACCATGCGATTGGTGGCCCTTTTTGATGTGTGTCGTGAAGGAATTAAGCGATAACGGATTTAATTCGATTGGCGAGCCTTCGGTTCTGCCGCTGGCGGAAGTTATTGATATCTTGCCAGGCTGACTGAGTGACCTCTCTGTGGTCCGGAAGGGCGGCCAGGCTGTCGCTAATGAAGAGTTCAATTGAAGGTGGACCTGAGTGGCTGGAGGTTGTGGGCTCGGGTGAGCTAGCTAATGAGTATGCCGAGCGCCAGGAGGCGAGGCACTGGGTGATGGAGAATGTCACGGTGGGCTCGACATGGGATGGAGATAGCTGGGTGCGACGGTTTGGCGAATGGGAGGAGTTCCCTGCGACCAAGCGAAATCCGGAGATCATCAAAAACTACTACTTTCCCTATCTGGACATGACCATTGTGGTCAATGTGCTGAAGAAAGAGATCGCCACCTGGATGATGGGGAGGGATGGGCTCTAGGGCAAAAGAGAGGAGGGCCTGGCGCCCTCCTTTTGCTTGCAAGGGTGGCTTGCCCGGCATTGACTTTGATTATTTATTCTATATAATATCGCAAAGTCCACAAATTAAGCGGAGAGCGCCATGATTCGAGAAAAAGGCTGCTATTGGGTTGTGCCTACCGATTACGCTGAGCCTGTCGTCATCTACTATGATGGCGAGAGCTGGCATTTTCAGGGGCTTGTGGTACCCGATAACTATTTCCATGCCATTGTGGAGTCTCGCCTTCCGACCCCAGGTGAGTTAGAGGGTCAGATCCTTGTCCCGCGAGACGCTTGGGGGCAGGCGCTCAATGCGGAGGTAGCCATCAATGCAGGTGATGAAGGTAGTGCCAAAGCGGCGCTTGCCAAGATGCGTCGACTGCTGGAGAAAAGTGCATGAAGCTTCAGGGGCATCTGGGGCTGAATGTCCCTTTTGAAGAGAGTGAGGATGCCAAGCAGCTTGGTGCTCGCCCCTTCTACAAGGAGGGAAAGTTCGTATGTTGGTTTGTCCCCAAGGGGGTCAACACGCTGCCTTTTTTGCGCTGGTGGAATGAGAGCTTTACGACCAGCGTGCTTCAGGGGTCTCTTGATGTGCCAAAAAGTGACTTGAAGGAAGCGCAAGATGCACTCATGGCGCGCTCATCGGCAGCATCAGGTGGGCTTTCTAACCAGGAAAGCACTCTTCATCAGGGGGGCGTGTCGACGGAAGGGCAGGCTCAGAAAGTCGACGGGATGTCGCTCTCTCAGTATCTGAAACAAGTCAAGGGCGTGGTGGAAAAGTCATTTTCTGCTGCGGTCTGGGTCATGGTGGATGTTGTCAACATGACAGGGAGAGAGGGGAGTCACCGCTACCTGGAGCTTGCAGAGTACGACGACAAGGGCAGTGAGGTTGCCAAATCACGCGGCATGCTGTGGGCGCGTGATGCCAATGTCCTGCTTCGTCGCTTTCAGGCAGCCACCGGCATGCCACTGGCGAAAGGGATGAAGGCGCTGCTTGAGGTCAAACCTCAGGTTTCGGAGCGCTATGGGCTCTCTCTGAAAATTGAGAACATTGACCCCCGTTTTACGGTGGGTGAGATGGAGGCCAAGGTTCAGCGTATCCGGCAGCAGCTACAGTCGGAAGGGGCGCTGTCGCAGCGAGGACGGATGTTCTTGCCGTCGAGCTTTGAGCGAGTGGCCGTGATTGCCCCTGATGGCGCGGCAGGACTTGGTGACTTCAATACTCAGGCGGATGTGCTTCAGGGCATTCAGCTTTGTCAGTTCACGCATTTTTCAGCGCTCTTTCAGGGTGATCATGCCAAGGCGTCGCTAGAAAAAGCATTTTCCGATATCGAGACGCAGCAGGCAGCCGGTGCGGGCTTTGATGCGATTGTCATCATTCGGGGCGGCGGTGATACGGCGGGCTTGATGGCGCT
>LFCJ01003350.1_pt1 | contig 11741 bp, 10 predicted proteins | sample 643141 | NCBI WGS metagenome assembly LFCJ01 (sample SAMN03766243, study PRJNA286221) | soda lake metagenome | biome: soda lake; feature: Kulunda steppe; material: water; isolation source: sample B1-Br-g2 brine of Lake Bitter-1 | place: Russia: Kulunda steppe | collected 2010-07 | reverse complement strand
CAGAGAGTGCGTGTGTATCCTCAAGAGAATCACCTGATAGCTGTTTTATACTGTCCGAAGACTGCGTTGAGTCTGCGAGAACGGCCGGAAGAGCAAGAACGCCTGTAAAAACAACAAGCAGGCAAATGATAAGAAAAATGGCTTGTCTTCTACTAATCATAGAGTAATCAAGCGGCCTGTACATATATACATATTGAACATATGTATTTTTGTGAATAAAATATCGCGATATCGAATCAGGCCGTCGACTGTGTCATGAATTCAGTGCATTCACTGAAGTATGTAGTTTCACTGCTCTCTGTGCTTTCAGGGAAAGTTAACGTATGAAGATCGAAATGGCTAGCTATGGGTCCAAAAGGCAGGTGCTCAGAACAGTCGTTGCAGGTTAAACCACTTCTTTAACGAGAGTTATTTCGACCTCTGAGGTGCGTCGCGCGTCGACGCGGGAGTGTGGCAAAGAAGTTGTAGTAGACAAATGAGACAACCGGTCCTATCACTAATCCATTGTGAAATGTGTTGTCTCTAGACGGTCGAAAGACTGATCGGCACTGGTCCAGACACACGTTGTATTCAACAACATCTCCTCTTTAGACTTTGGCAAAATTACAGTAATCCGAACTGATATTACACAACATAATAACCTGTAAACATGAAAAATCCGTGGACTCACGATGACGTACCCGATATTCCGTCTCAGCCAAGCATTGGAATGCGACTTCTCAGTGTAATCGTCTGGGGAAGTCTCGGTTTACTATTAGTTGGTCTACTTGTGGTTTCATCTCGCGGGATGATTTCTACAAGTGGAATTGATACGCTAATAACAGTGTTGTCGGTGCTGTTCATGATCGTAGTCTTCATTCCGATTCTCAAGAAGTTGCTTGCCATTTCACAGCTGCTCGCTGCAATGGCGTTCCTACTCAGTATCTGGCTTATACTCCAAGTGATGTCTTTGCAAGGCGTTCAGTGGGTCCAAACGCTGTTTGATGGACAACCGGTCGAGGCCGCCTCTGAGTTACTTTTCGAGACATTTGAGCTATTCAGCGCAGTTCCGATGCTGTGAGTAGAGGTTCGTCGATGAGTGGCTGTGAGAGGTACGTCGACAATATGAGTTGGATATCCCTTGGCTTTGAGAATGGTCTTCGGCGACGAACGTCAGGACTCCGCTCACGTCGACGTCGAAAGTGTGGATGTCGACGACGAAGTGATGTTAAAGAAGTTCTTTAAACTGTGATCAGTGGGTCGAACATGTTAAAGAAGTTCGCTAACGAGCGAAGCCGAGAATTAGTTCTGCACTCCGTGGTCCGAATCGATTCATATCTTCAACAACCTCTGGTTCGTGAGTAATATTCAACGGCTCATCTCCCTGTTCAAAGCCACGGGTATTCGCACCACCCGACCGATACCCAATCTCTTTCTTTCCAAGATCTGTCGCATCTGAATAGAAATTTATTCGCGGGGACCACACCTTTGTATATATCTTCATATACTCCCAGATTCGAGTTGGTGTCTCGTAAAAATATCAGATATTTTATGTCTCTTGCAGAGAGATTATTGACCAAAATATAGGGTATCTAACCCATCCCTAACAAGAGTACCCCCCACTCATCGAACCCCACCTGTAGGTATTCACTGTCATTACCCCTCCTTGAGCGAAGTCCCCCTTAAGGGTACAACTGTTCAGTACCCCCCACCGAAAACACCCTCAAAAAGATACCCTTCACTCGAACCCCCCACCTCAGTGAATCCCTTCTAAAACCCACCCATCTTCAGTCCCCCCACTTGAGTAAATCCCCCCCTTAACCCCCCTTGAGTGAAGGACCCCTCTCTCTAACCACACTAATAGTACCGAAAGCCACCCCATTGCCAAAGCAAAGTCGACTATGAGGTGGGTCGGGTCGCGTCGACGGTTCGCTGTGAGGCTCATGTCGACAATCGGGGTCGCACTTCGCGTCGACCATCGCGGTGTCGACTGCGTCGACGAGCGCGTTGATTGTGGCGTGGATGCCATCGACATATCGGGGTCGAACCAAGCGTCGACCTCGTTCTTATCGAGTTCTCGACATAGCTGAATCGAGATTTCGTGTCTACCCTCGAGGTCAGGTTTCGCGTCGGCCAGGCGAGTCGAGTGCGTCGACAGCGCGGGGGTGTCTCCCGTCGACTGCCGGGTGTGCCGGGTCTATAGCCGATAGAAGAATTACGTCTTCGAATACATGAAACAAACGCATAGTGGAGTTGCGCAAACCAGGAGGAAAACGACGATCAGAGCATGGTCGAAATATACGCAACGAATGAGATCATCAACTCTTTCAGTACACTCTATGAATTCTGGTCTGCGAATGCTCCATCATCCACAAGCGTAGTGAACCTCATTGTCAAACCATAGACTCACTTACAAATTCTCTACCTTTCGTAGTGACAGCTTCAGTACCTCGGATCTGATAGTTTGCGATGATCAGAGTATCGTGAAGTGAATAGTTAATTGTATTTGTTTTTATACATTTATTTCTGAACATCACGCGATCAAAAATTTAAATATTATGTAATTAAACTGTACAGAGTAACTGCTCATGCGACAAGCCAATCTCCGACGTAGGTCAATGCTTAGTATTATATTGACAGGTGGACTTGCTGGCTGTCTTGGAAGCAGTGATAGTAGTGGTGAGGAACCATTGTCTTTTTTTAGCGACCATCTTGAAAATGAGGGGATCGATGTTGATTCTCTTGAACTCGCTGGCGATGGTCTGAAACTCGTGTATGCAAGCGAGGAAGTCACTGGACCAGCTCTCGGTGACGAGATTGGAACAATTGCTGGTGGCTATGTACGTGCAATGGATAAAGAACTCAATACCGTCCGATTAGAAGCAACAATTACCGATGGTACAGAAGATCTTGCTACATGGTACATTCGTGATGAGTGGGTCACCGAATTTGAAAATGGATCACTGTCACCAGACGAATTTACCTCAACAATTCTTGGAACGGTTGAAATTGTCGAACATTAATCCTCCTGCCGTTTTAACAAAACAATATGTTTATTATCGAATAATATACCCACATATATTTGTTAGGTATGTCGGCAATAGTTGTTTTTTACATTACTTTATATACAAATTAATTAGAGTATCAGTTAATGCTATACAGACGATTAAGCATTATCTTAATAGCAACCTTATTTGTATGTGTTGCGGTTGGCACAGGGGTTGTCATAGCCGAAAGCGGAGAAGAACAGTTTGACGAAAGAGATTCATTTGTTGATGACGACTCCACAGCGATCAGCGACAGTTCAGCATCTGATGATGACTTGGCTGCTGCTGTCGATGATGGTGCTGGCGGCGGAGGTCCAGCAACCGACGTCGCGATTACTGTTGCACCACCAGGAGATGGATCATTCACAACGGATGATACCGTCGACATCTTCGTTGGTGCCTACCAGCAGCGAGATACAACTCGTGTTGGGGTAGAAAATGAGGAGCTCAACGTAACCATAGATAGGCCAGACGACGAACAAGATGTCCTTACCGTTGAAACTGATGCAGATGGAGGTACGTCTGTCGAGTACGATCTCTCTGATCTCGATGATGAGATGGAATTCGGTGCAGAGGGAGTATATGAGGTCACAGTCACAGATACCAACGGACAAGAAGCGGCCATTGAGTTGACTGTCGGTCCAACAGTAGATATTCTTAATAACCGTGGTGCTGGCATTTTTGTCGGTGAAGAAAACACGGTGAGTATTCTTCTCCGTGATGGAGAGTTCGGTGTGGAAAATGAACCCACCGAAGTAAATATCACTAATCCGGAAAATGAAATTGTCGCTAGTGAAGAAATCAGCGACGAGAACGGTATTATTGAATATACGTTTACACCCGAACAAACAGGTGAATACGAAGTTGAGGTGTTTGGACCGGTTGATGAGGATACAAAAACACTCACCGCAACAGAGGTTACAATGGGTAGTAGTAGTGATCTTCAAGACGCAAAAGCCGGCGAGGAGAACGTCTTTGGTGGATATCTTCGAACGGCTGACGGACAACTGTCAAACACTGATGTTACCGTCTATCTATCAGATGGAGACTTCACAACTGAATTTGAAGCGACAACTGACGAAGGAGGTTTCTTTTTTTCAGAGTATGAGCTTCCAGAAGATGTTGAACGTGATCCTAATGTAGAGATTGAGACCGAAGATGGTGAAGAGGTTGAGTCCCGCTTCGATACAATCAGGGTCGACAGGCCGGATGACGACGAAGATGATCCAGAGCCAGAACTTAACATTGACACCGACGAAGATTTTTATGCACCTGGAGAACAGATTGAGTTGGAAGTATCTGCAGTTGATGAGGACGGCCAACCAATAACCAACACCGAAGTAGATCTATTTGCCGAGTGGGAGTTCCGGGGTGCACCAGCACTTTCAGCGACAGTTGAGACAGGTAACGATGGAACAGCGGTAGAGACATTCACTGTCCCAGATAATGCTCCCAGTGGTGTGTTTCTAGAAGGTGAAGCCGCATTCGAGCGTGGCGGGAATGTTGTATTTTCTACATTTAGTCCGAGGATCGAAGAGTTGGAAATACTCTTCGGTGCCGGTGAGATGATCGCTGGAGAGGAAACCGAATTTAGAATCGAAGCGACAGATCCAGTTACCGGAGATGATAAGGCCGACATTCCAGTACAGTTCGGAGCATTGTACACAAGTTACAAAATAGATTCCTACGAAACAGGACAACTGATAAGCGATGAAGAGGGAACTGACTCGGTAACTGTGGATGTCCCGTCTGATCTTTCCCCTGAAGAGAGTGTTAATTACGTTAATAGAAATACACTAGACACTACTCTTGTGCCAACAATAGGCCATCCTGGATCGATGGTGATTCAGGATGCACAGGAGGACAGATTCCGTCAGATAGTTGCACCTGGTGAAGAGATTGAACTTGAGTTTGAGACACCTGACGGTACTGATACATCAGGTATCGCATTTATACGGTTCTCGCCAGCTGACCAAACACTCGCTACAGAAATTACATCTGGAGAAACGGTGACAATTCCAGATACTGATCAGTTCGAAACCGGTGATAGATTTGATGTTGCTGTGTGGACAGCGGATGAGGATGGTGATTTCTACACAGACCAAGTCTTTGTAGATGTCGACGACATCGACCTGACGGTTGCTTCGTTCGACGTTGAGCCGGAGAGCCAGAGCATTGAAGAACCAGTTACGTTTGATGCGTCGGACTCAAATGCCGAAACTGGAGACCTAACGTATGAATGGGAGTTCGGTGATGGCGACGAAACAACGACCACAGATCCGGTTGTCGAACACACATACAATGAAGAAAGCGAGTATGAAGTGACGCTGACTGTCGTCGATGAGGATGGAACCGAAGACAGCACTAGCGAGCAGATTGAAATTGTTGACGAAGCAAACCTGGTCACGTCCATCGAAGCCGACGATGAACAACCGCTCGCTGATGGACTCAAGGCCAACATTACTGTCGCCAATGATGGTTCGGTTAGTATAACAGATGAGTTTAGAGTTGACGTCGATCTAAACGGAACCGACTTCACCAACAGTAATTTCACCGACACCGAACAGTTCACCGTCGATGAGACACTCGAACCTGGTGAAAACGTCACGGAAACAGTAATCAGCACAAATGTGACCGACGAACGGGTTATTGACGATGTCGAACTTGTGGCAACCGCCGATCCAAACGACGAGATTGACGAAACAACAACTGAGACGAACGTCGATGCCACAACGATCGAGCTAACGTATACTGACCTTGCTGTGGATGCATACGTTCCTGACTCGGTCGCCGAAAATAAGGACGTAATACTGCGGTCGTTTGTGAGTAATGATGGAACACTTGAGAGTGACGAAAGTGATCTTACGGTCAATGTCACTGACGAAGACAACGAAGTCGTCTACGAAAATGAGAGCATCACAGTATCAGAGCTCGATGCTGACGAAGTCCAACGAGACCGGTTCGAGGCCTCATTTGAGAACGCTGGAACGTACAATCTAACCATCGATGCCGAAGATGATCGCTTCCCTGAAACGGCGACAAACACGACGGAATTTGTTGTAGAGCCATACAGCTTGGACATCAATAACGAAACGACACGTGTTGAGTCCGATATAGACGTTGACTCGAGTACCACGGTTGCGTTTGGGTTTGAGACAAACGCCGCCGAAGAAGTCGAAGCGAAACTCGAACTACCTGAAGGAAATGATGCTGTTGAGTTTGCTGATGATTCAGAAACAGATACTAAAACGGAAACGATAGATGCAGAAGCCGATCAAACGAATGTCGTCAGGTTCGATCTACACACAACCGACGAGACGGCATCAGATGTCGAGCTTAATTTCAGCGTAGAGGATACGATTGATGCAGATGAGTCGGCATCAACAGAAGAGATAACTAACGTTACAGTCCCAACAGAGACCATTCGCGAAGACGTCGCAGTAACGTTCAATGATGAAAGTGACGAAGAATCTGGCACGTTTGAACTGTACAGCGACGATGTTGTGGCTGATCAGTCAGTAGAGATTGAGGTCCAAGCAGGTGCCGACGGTCGAACGCTGCAAGGTCTTGAGTACCTGGTTAATTACCCATTTGGTTGTGTTGAGCAGACGACGTCGGCGTTCCTTGGCGCGCTGAATACGGACGAGTATTATGATGACCGACTCGATGAGGATGGAAACCCCATCGAGATTGACGACAGAGAACAAGAGGTCATCAATGGCAGCATTGAACAAGGAATCGATCGACTTGAGCAAGATGGCGAGCGCGGTCAGCTGGATGACGGCTCGTGGAACCAGTGGGGTCGTGAAGGCCAGGATGGTCAATCGTATTTCAGTTCGTACGCACTGCTCGGTGTCTCATCAGTTGCAAACAATGAGGATCAAGCAGCACGTAACGAAGATGGACTCGACAACGTTGACTTCAACAAGGCTGTCGACTGGATCGCTGACGATAATTGGAACCAGCCTGACGGCTACCTCAACGATCAAGAGGCAAGCACTGGCTTCACTATGGTTGCACTGAGTGAGGCCAGCGAAACAACCCGAATCGACCCTGAAACTGAAGACCAAATCGTCGATATCTACGCTGCAGCGTCACTCGAGTTGCTCGACAGTCAACAAGAGGTACAAGACGGTGTTTCATGGAATGATGAAGCACGCTCAACTGCACTTGCCGTCCACGGACTGCAACTAGCAGTCGAAAGTGAAGCTTACGAGGCTGAAGAGGAGCTAAATCAGTCTGATCTCAACGAAGCTATCGATGGCGGTGTCGACTGGCTTAAAGAAAACCAAGAATCTGATGGCTCTTGGGAAGCCTACCGAAGTGTTGGATTCAACAACGTCGGCGATAAGAGTGAAACAACAGCGACCGCACTACTCGCGCTTGATGAAACTGGCGTAGAGCCGGATGCAGATACCGTCGAAGAGGGTGCTTCCTACCTCCTCAACCAATATGAACGAGATGGCTCATGGGGATACCCACGAGCAACACAGGCATCAATTCTGGCGTTGAATGAAGTGACACCAGGAGCAGCTGACAGAACGGTCGATATCGAACTCATCGGTGAAGAGGGAACATACGAGACGTCGGCATCTGTCGATGAAGACGATCGAACCGATACAATTGATCTCGCTAGCGACGACATCGAAGAGATCACACCCAACGACGGGAATGGAAGTGTTGAACTCAAGGTTACAGACGAAGACAACGGTATTGGAACGGTCATAATCGCCGCTGACGCGACTCAAGAGGTTGAGACTGGAGCAATTGGAGGTGATGACGAATGACAGAACTAAAGCTGCAATCTAAGCTGAGCACAATGCAGACACTAACAGCCATTACACTCATTGCCGGGTGTTTAGTGTTGTTCGCTCTTGGAGGTGTGGGTGTTGTTGCTGGCGAAGAGGCTCCACAGACAGTGGATGTCGAGACGCCGGATCCAATGGTCGAAGGTGATGGACAGACAATCGATGTAACTGTCGAAAACACCGAGGACGAACGCATTGAGTTCCCGCTTGTCGAAGTTCCACTCGATGATATAACAATCACAGAGGATGACCAGTTTGACCGTGAGGATGGAACTAGTGGTGTTGAAGGCGTGGCAGTGACGCTTGAAGGTGATACTGAAAATCGGTTAGCGTTCATTGATGAGAGCTCTATCCAGGGTGATACTGACGCACTCTATATTGAAGGCGAATCGATCCCAGCAAATACTGAGAAGACCTATGAATTTAACGTAGAGGTCGATACAACAAACCAAGCCGACATTACAGTCGATGTTAGACCACTCAATGACGAAGGCGCAAACACTAGAGTAAACGAGCAAGTCGATCTGGTCGGACCGCTCACAATTGAGTCTAGTGTCGATGGCGGTTCAAATGTTACAATCAATGGTACTCTGTTTGAAGACGATGAGCCGAGCAAAGATCTCCCAAGCAATCAAGACTATGACGTCAGCACAGACATCTCTGCACTCAACAAATCTGTATCGGTCGAAGTGACCGGTGGGGATTACGAGACGGTGTCTGCTGAGTTTACTAATGTGGAGTCTGGAGATGCTCAGGATCCAACAGTAGTGGCACAAACAGGCTCAACGGCAGACATTATCGGTGAATCAACATCGCTCGTTCGTGGTGATGCAGAAACCAATACGACACAGGACATCGAATTTGACATGGTTATCAGCAGTGGTGAGACACGAGTCATCGTTGAGTCTGATGCAGGATACCCGATAGGTAGTATTGAGCAGACAAACGGTGTCGATAACGACGAACTGGTTACTGTCGACGATGAGAGTGCTGCACTGCTTGAGTTTGACGGTGCCATTGACGAAACAGTCACTGTTGAATTAGATGGGTATCCAGTCGGTGATGTTTCTCTTGATGGAGAGGTAACTGATGAGGACGCACAAATGATCGCCAGCGCAATCGCATCGGGTGAGTCAGCTTCTCTATACGGTGACGTGACTGATAGTGGAGATATTACGGCCGTTGATGCAATGAAAATACAACAGTATGATGACGGAAACCGAGATGCAGCGTACAATCTCAATGGAGGAAACTAACCATGCCAACTAATACTGTAAACTATGCTCGGCTGGCTGTACTAATCAGCCTGGTTGCAGTCTGTGTCTCGATGGTTGCTGTTGGTGCTGCCGTCGCAGAACCGACAATTACCTTCGACGACCCCGACGAGATCGACGAAAGTGGATCTGCCGATCTGATCGTCACTGAGATCCCTGATGATGATAATACCGGCGTAGGTGCTTACGAAATAGAGATATCATACGACCCGACAGCAGTTTCATTCAGTGCTCTCGACACTGATCGGTTCACTGTTGAGACCGACACTGACCAGAATGAACGGTCTACGGTCACCATTGTCGGCTACACTGGGTCAGTAGATTCAACAGCGGGAGAAGTCACACTTGCTACAGTTGATGTAGATGCTGAAACCACCGGTGAGACCGAACTCCGGGTCGAAGACGTTGAGACGTTTGTCGATATAGATGGAGAGCCAATTGCGCACGGTAGTGATGATACCACGTTCGATGTTACTGCACCCGGTAACGGTGGTAATGGTGGTAATGGTGGTAATGGTGGTAATGGTGGCGGTGCTGGCGGTGGTACTGGCGTCCCTAGCATTGCACCGAGCGATGTGAACCCACCAGAAGGTGTGAATGTAGCGTCTGATGTCCAAGATATGATCCGCGCAAATGAAGGCGGATCAGCAGTTACGTTTGGAGGTATCACAGACGAGCCAGTAGCGACACAAGCCTTATTCGAACGAGAGGATATTGACGGCGAAGCTCGAACAAGAGACTACGATGGTGTTCCTGATGACGCCACTGATCCACCAGGAAACGCAGTCAGTGTCACTGAAATAGCAGTTCCACCGACATTCCAAGATGAATCTGCGACCGTAACGTTTGACATCAGCCATGCAGAACACACCGAGTTGGATGTTGACGGTGTCGACACAGATGATCTAACAGTCTGGCGGTATGCCGACGATGAGTGGAGTGCACTCGAGACAACAGCAGTCAGTGACACAGAGATCCAAGCAGAGACGCCTGGATTCTCATACTTTGCAATCACTGACGAAGATACAGTTGCCGATGGTGATCCAGAAGATGAAGATGAGGATGTCGAAGAACAAGAAGTCGACGACAGTATACCTGGCTTCGGCATAGTAATAACGGTGGTTGCACTGAGCCTGTTTGTCGGACTAAAGGCGGTATATCGGCAATAAATACATTATATTAGCTGCCGAGAATCCATACGCAAGCTTCGGGTTGTCATTCTGTTGGATTTTGAGTGTTTTCAAGTTATCTTCATATAGTCCGATCAAGATTTTCGATAATACACATTACATACACGAAACTTTCTGACTAATCTGGTTGATAATCCGAGATATCCGACTGAAACGCGTTGTTGTCGGTAGCTATGGATTGGATGATCGCTGCCAGATCCTCAAATCGACCGATTGATTGGAGCACTTCAAGCACCGTCTGTAGCGGAACATCCAACTCGTACTCGTGATACCGACCAGCAGAGAGACCCTCATTTCGCTCATAGACGTTGATCAAGCCGAGCATGTTCATATCCGAGAGGTGATCACGGACTCGGCGTTCGCTCACACTGTCTGTGCCAAGCCGGTCACAGATCTTCACATACCGTTCGTACAGACCGCGTGAGCGTATTGGAACCTGCTGGAGTGCTTGATGATAGGCGAGTGCACACAACACAGCGTGTCCCTGTGTTGTGAGCTCTTCCATGCCTTCATACAGTTGGTTCTTTTCGAGTTCTTCTTGTGCAATCCGGACGTGCTCTTCGGTCACAGATTCGACACTGGCTGCTTGTGCAAGTTCACCGGCTTCGCGAAGTAATCGAATAGCCTGTCGAGCCGAACCGGTATCCTGTGCAGCAAACGCAGCACAGAGCGGTACGACATCGTCAGTGAGAACGCCGTCATGGAAGGCTCGTTCTGCACGTGGCTGAAGAATCGCACCCAGCTGAGTTGCATTGTACGGCGGAAAGAGGATTTCTTTCTCAGCGAGCGTGTCTTTGACCTTTGGCGAGAGGTTATCTCGGAACTGAAAGTCATTGCTGATGCCGATGATTACTGGCCGAACAGTATCGACATAGCCGTTCGATCGTGCTCGTGGAAGGCCATACAGGATATCATCAGAGTGGCCAATGTTGTCGATCTCATCAAGGACGATGATGACGGTGCCACCAAGTTCATCGAGTTCTTCATACAGAATATCGAAAACTCGCTGTTGAGAGTAACCAGTAGTGCTAATCTTCTCTTTGTCCTGGTCTACTCGGAGTTCATTCACCAGCGCGACAGCGACTTGGTAAGACGACGAAAGGTTCTCACAACTCACCCACACAGTCGTAAGCTGGACATCATCGTACACTGTCGCATCCGCCTTCAGATGCGATAGCATATGTTTCGTCGCGATTGTTTTGCCGGTGCCAGTTTTGCCGTAGAGAAAGATATTCGACGTCGGACGGTTGTCGATAATCGGCTGGAGTGCGCGTTGATATTTGGTCAGCTCGTCGTCTCGCTTTTGGATATCTGTTGGCTCGTAGGAGTCGTCCAAGGGTTGCGCGTCAGCAAACACCTGCTGATCTCGCTGAAACATACCCATCAAAAACACGGATACGTCATGAAACAATAAAACCACCGCTTCCTAAGCTTCCTAAGCTT
>LFCJ01003349.1_pt1 | contig 11741 bp, 11 predicted proteins | sample 643141 | NCBI WGS metagenome assembly LFCJ01 (sample SAMN03766243, study PRJNA286221) | soda lake metagenome | biome: soda lake; feature: Kulunda steppe; material: water; isolation source: sample B1-Br-g2 brine of Lake Bitter-1 | place: Russia: Kulunda steppe | collected 2010-07 | reverse complement strand
CAAAGGCACATGTACCCCTATTGTGGGCAGATGCTTGATTGGAACTAGCCATTGTGCCCCACGGACAAAGGCACATGCACCCCTATTGTGGGCAGATGCTTTTGATGTCCCACTCAGTGGGCAGATGCTTTTGATGTCCCACTCAGTGGGCAGATGCTTTTGATGTCCCACTCAGTGGGCAGATGCTCAAACAGCATCCCATCCAATACCCCATAAAATACTTTTGTGCCTAAAGGTTTCCCTTGTTTGTGCATCGTGGACCTTACTTTTCGAGCTTTGCCCATATTTCCATCAACTGATTTAAGATGAGCTGCCATTCACCAATGCCCTTCTTGCTTTTTTTGTAGCCTTTTGGTGCAGCATTATTGTTTTCACATCCTTTCCTCGTATCCTGGCATCATGCTAGACTGAAGTTCAGGTTGCAGCCCTTAGACTTCTGTGAAGTTGCAGCTGAATAACCTAGCCTAATGACCTGACAAAGGCAATGCAATCCAGGCAAGAAAGGCAGTCCCAAGTTCGTCCCATAACAGACACACCAAACTGCCAGGGGAGGGTGGACCCTGGTCAAAGCTCACTCCTTATGGATCGACCTGCTGGGCTTATGGATCAACATGCTGGGCCTGCAGACAGGATAAGATGCTTATTACAAGGCATCACAGCAACCCAGTTCATTGTGTGTTTGTGCGTGTACAGAGCCGTACTATGAGTGGGTTGACCTCAGGGATAACAAGCCGGCTGCTCTAGACGCTGAGGGCAGCCCTGGCAAGCTGTCGCCAACCACGGCCAAGGTGAGCAATTTAGCAGAGTGGCCTGTGGTTGCCTTTAAAGGACAATCATCATGGGAGATTCCTTCAAAATAAAGTCTTATGGGGAAACCAGTGTGCGTAGGTGTACGCAGAGGGTTGCTGGGAACTTTGTATGGAAGTATTTCAATAAAAATATGTAGTTACTTTCTGTACATGAACCCACTACATAGGTTTACCATATTAACCGCACATACTTCAATCCTAATCCTTTCAAGGGGATTGGCCAACCGGACTAACAATGAGGGTCAATGGGTAAACTTAAAGAGCAAACACACACAGAGAGAGAGAGAGAGTGTCTACAGAAATAAGTAGCTTGTCTGAATTTGAAAAGCACAGATAGCAGGATTGACTCATGTTTAACTTTCTTGGAGCGCTAAGAGCCGTGTGCGCACAAGTATTTCAAGTGTCAACCCTCATTATAGTCCCTGTCTGCCACTGATTCACTCACATACACACACACTCTCTCTCTCTCTCTCTCTCTCTCTCTCTCTCTCTCTCTCTCTCCTTCCACCGTTCACTCTTCTGCCTCTTGCTGGTCCCAATCTGCACACTGCCTTCCTCATTTGACGCTCAATTTAGCTTTTTGTAATCAAAACTCACTTGGCTTTGGCGTAAGCTTTACCACAACCACCCATTTGACTTGATAACTTAGCTGTTGCATTAGCGTGTGCATGTGTATGCTTGACAAATTCCAATTCTAGAGCAATGGCTCCTGTTTAAGTCCTTAAAAGGCGCACACCTGGTTGGACAAACGTACAAATGTGAAAGCTCAAAATCCAGCAGTTTGTGCTGATCCTCCCTTGCTTCTTTGTAGGTAGCCACTTACCGCCAACCATGCCCGTCTGCTTACACCTTGACAGAAAATGTGTCCCCACAACATGGTTCACAGGTGCGAATCAACAAATGACACTTTCACATTAAACTTCAGAATTGTGGTCATTGAGCACAGCACTGCATCTCAGCCTTGACAGGCAGAAGCTTAGAAAGGTCCAACTGCATTCACATTCCACTGATTGGACACTGTCTAAAAAACAACAAATGTTTGTCTTGGTGTGCTCGCAGAGCCCGTTCCATCAACGCTATGCCCATTACAAGCAGTATGGCTTTGCAGGCAAGGGCGCAAGCTCCTCTTGGGCCAGGAATCCCAAATATGCTCAGCTCTGACGCTTTTTATGGATTCAATACGCTTAAATGTTTGAATCCCTTGCGTGGATTACCCAAATGTTTTTGCCCATGCTGAATGTCCAGATGTGTTGTTTCAATGACTCACTTGCCCCTGAGTGGAAGCTCCTTTGCATGTGTCATCACAAACGTCAGCACTTTTTGCACCTTGAATGAAGCAAAGAAACGGCACAAAGGCCTGTTCTAATACAAACGCTGTTGTTGGCCGGTAGACCGCTCTAGACTAATAAAATTGTAAAGGCTCCACGTCATCCCCATGACCAGCCCCCATGCCAAGCCAGTTTGTTTCCTGATGAGCTAGGGAGGCTCTGGTACTGAACCCGATAAGGCTAAGACTACAAGCTTTTGAAAACTTGTGTAAGGTTAGGTTAGGTTACATAGCTGTATCCGCCGAACGAGGGCAGCTTAGCTGAAGCCTAAAAGGCCTGCAACCCTAAACCAAAAACGAAAGCGCTCAATTCAGGAGAAAGGTAGTGTCTGGAAGCCAGATGTTTTGGCGAAAACAAGACTGAAAACCTGAAGATGTTTGAAGGCAGTTCACGAGCGCGCGAGTGGCAAGATCACAGAACTTGTGTAAGACGCGCAGGTCACGACCTGCCACATTCCAGGATTCTTTTTATCTTAGGATTGCCCATGTTGTCGAAACAATTGCTTGCTTGCTCAGCATCAACGAGTCTGTTGAAATCGGATCGGCATACCTTGATACCCCCTGATGCTAAAATAAGTAAACCAGTGGGCTTCAGGTTCAGAGATGCTCCGCCCATCTGGACATGAGGGGGCCCACTTGGCACTGATGAAGCCTGGCATCCCTCAGCAGTGGCCTGGGATCAGGGCCCAAGAATGAGGCTTGACAGTTTGATGACAGTATGGCTTCTAAGACCTTGGGTCCTGGGTCAGGACTCCTGGCCTCATTCAACCGTTTATTTTGTCATGCCAAACACAGTTTGATGAAAGTATGGCTTCTAAGACCTTGGGTCCTGGGTCAGGACTCCTGGCCTCATTCAACCGTTTATTTTGTCATGCCAAATCATCGCCAAATCAAGGCCACAGCAGTTCACTTCGCCAGAGTGCTAGGGTACTGTGATGCTGCTGCCCCCCATCCATGCTCCTCTGTCGCCGTACGCCTTCTGCTGACTCAGACTATCACTAGGTTCACGTTACATGGGGAAACGAGGAGGTGCTCTCGCCCAGCAACAGGAAAGGCTAAATCCAGGGAGTTAAGGGGGCTTAAAAGAGGAGAACTAGGAAAAATATGAAACATAACCTAGGCACTCAGATTAAGATCCGTTGTTGGCTATAATTCGTCCTGACAATTCAACCCAACGGCTAATGACTCCTGGCTTCACAGAATAAAACATAGAGATACCTGGGAATAAAGATTTGACATAGACATCACACCATGTTAGTACGGCGTCAGATTTGTGCTGCATTCTGACCTGGAGGTTGGTTGAGTTGGTTGTTGTGGTATTTGATCTTGCCGTTGATTTCAGCTAAAGCTATTTGAGCACACAAATCGCGAACTCACAGAAATACTTTGTTTGCTTCAAGTGATCTTGTAAGATGTACCTAAGGGAGTACAAGCCCTAAGCCCAGGCCCTTGGTAGGCAACGAGCGTGGCAGCGTCCCAATCCAGTCCATCCCGTTGGCACAGTCTTGTTTGAGTTTGTCCGACAGCAGCTACATGCAGCGCTGACCCTGCCTGTCCACAGGCTGACCAGAGAGAAATAGGTTAGGGTACCCTATAGGGCATACCTAGGGAACCTAGCTAGGGCATCAGAGACATTGTAGACTCTCATTGCAGGCAGCCTGTTGTTTACTTTGCGACATCGCCGTCTGCAGTTTGTCAACACGTAACATTTGCTCAAATTCATAACTAGAAACAAATAAATGGAGTGTCGGTTTGATTGACCGACCAGGCAACTGATTCCAGGACCACACAATACCACAATTGATTTCCGTTTTGAAAAGATCATTGTTTGGTTCAAAATAAAAAATTAACAAGAATATTGATGGCAGACGTAGAACAGGTATATGCCTCTGCTCAGTGCATGCGCAGGTTTTGTCATCACAATAATGATGCAAAGCAATTGAATGTTTTATGGATACCTATTTGGAATGTAATTTCCCTCCTAGATCAATGGACAAGCCAGTGCGTGAATTTGTTTCTGAACAGCACTTGTTTTAAAGCAGCACAGCACTTTTATGCACATCATGCCAGGAGATAGAGCCACATTATCAGCAATATTTCAACATTGACAGTTAGTAATATAGCTTTGCTGCGCAAAGCATGTCAAGCCATCGCGTTTGCAATGTACCGATTGGTGCAAGAGGTATAATGCAAAGATGGCCGTGTCATATACATATTTAGCAAGTTGGACAGTCCTGTGCCTTTTTCTTGCTCCTCACTCTCAGGCAAGGAGAGCTGTAAAAGAGTTGAAGCGCGAAAGAGACAAACTTCACCAAGAAATTAGGGATTTGAAGTCATACTATCGGAGATTGCAGGTATATTACTGACATGTGACTGCGCAGGCATACATTGGCAGAGTCAGTTAAATGCAGCAGTTATAGATCTAAGCCAAATTTGGCTTTAAACCGAGGATGAAATCTGCATAAGGTCAGAACTTATCGATGGGCCTTCAATGCATTGCAGACGCACTTCTCTTGCCATGCCACGCTCTTGCAGTAGCTTGACCCTACCCTGCTCACATGATTGCCATGAGTGTGTCTGTGTATACATGTAAAGCCTAAACAAGATTTTTTGTGGACTTAATGGGAATTAAGCAGCGGCCTCGTTTGTCCTGGCACATGTGCATGTAATGGCCTGACTTAAGCAGAAGCCATGCTAGCCTAGCGTCATGTATGTCAGCAATGGGGGCCGCTGGAAAATGTTGATATCTAGGTAGCCCACACTTTGCACAACAAGCGTCCAACGAGTAAGAAAGTGCTAGCCGCTTGCCTCGTCTTTTCCCCTGCAATGGCATGGCCTATTCTGCTATATGACCTTAAGATATGTGCTCATAGGATGCCGCTTCCTTCTACGTGGACGTGCGTGAACATCCCTAACTCCTTTTGTTTGATGTGTTCCTCTTTGGTAGGCCATGCTCCCATCAAGGAAGAATGTTTCTCGTCAAAGAAGCAAGCTTCCTCTCATGCCACAATGAGCATGCATGCTCAGAGAGTGTTCAACCCCTTGATCAAGCCTTCTGGGGAGGGTGTTGCTAGTGTCAGAGGCTTCCAGAGCACTACCGGGCATATTTGATGATAGATGCCAGGATGCTTAGCTATTCAGTAAAAGCTTGATATCCGTCATGTTGCGTCCTGGAACTGCATAGTGTTAAGTTGAATTCAAACTTCAAGTTTCGCTTGCTCAATGTGGTTGCGGCATTGTCATATCTTGCAGGCTGACGAGGCGCTGCGCTGCCGTCAGGTTGTGCAGTCTGGTCAGCCTTTGGCCTGCAAGGTCGTTTGCATGCTGCTGACGCTGCCACCTCAGGTAAGCTTGTGGACTTCCCCTTGTAAGATGGAGTGCATGCCGCAGATGAGGCTACAGGGCATTGATGCTCACCAGGAGCTTTGATAGCCCAGTCTTGGGAACATTTTCCTGCGTAGCTAGCCGGGGGGGGGGACTCCAGGGAGTTGGCAAGATTGAGAGAGAGGAAAAGAGAGAGAGAGAAAGAGAGAGAGAGAACAGATGTGTATATGAAGCGGACTTATAACATGTTAAAGTGACAAATAACATGTTAAAGTCATGGTACTGCCAAGGTGGTGGGTTGGCGGTATTCCATGTGCGCAACAGCTTGGCCATGATGACATAGCATGCATGCACGCTGCACGCAGGAGCTCAGCAGGCTTGAGGATGCGCACCGGCTGGAGAAGGCTGTGAAAGAAGTGCTGCAGCAGCTCTTTCGGCTGCGGGTGATTGACAAGGATGAAGCACAGCTTAAGCGGCCATGTCCCACGGGTGCAGAACTAGAGGTGTGTGCATGCGTGTGTTAGAGAGCAGTTAGCTATGAATGTAGGCCGTGCATACATGGATGTCTAGTGTGGCAGAATGTGTGGTTCCCAGGGAGTCCACACCTGTTGGCATTCTTGTGTTATGAAGTGTGTATTCATTGGTGTGGGGATTTGGAAGTGCGCATGAGCATGTGTGGAAACATGGGTGCCTATATGTCTGCATGCCCTAGTGCATGTCCTTGTGTGAGTGCTTTGCTCAAGCGCTTGCACATAGAATTCTTATCTAGATTGCACAGAAGCCTTCCTTGTACTCTCGCTCCTTCCTCAATGCATGTGACTGTGCATTCCATCCATAGGGACTCCTCAGGGCGCTGACGTTTCAAAACGCGCCGCAGTCATCACAACAAGAGCAGCAGCAGCAGCAGCAGCACCCTTCAGATCAGCACCATTCTTTGCATCATCAGCACTCAGAGCAGCAGCAGCAGCAGCAGCAGCACAGGCATGTGGGTGCGGAGAGCCACCAGCCCGTCGCTCCACCTGCTGCTTCGCCGGCTGCCATTTCTCCTTCGTTGGGCCAGCTTGAGGCCGCTGTCGCTGAGGAAGCCGCTAGGCTGCCTCCGGACCCAGCAGCGCTGCCGCTGGCCCTCCTGGCCAAACTTGAGGGCCGGCTACTGCAGCGCTTTGGGGTGGTCCAATTCAGAGACCTGACTCTTTCTCCTGGAGGAGGGCAGCAGGGCCCGCGCTCGCTGCTGGAGCTGGTTGCAGCACGGCCGCAGCTGCTAGCAGGGGCTGCCTTGGGGGCGGTCATGCAGCCCATGGACGAGCTGGAGCTGTGCCGGTGTTGGGGCGGGGAGGCCAGGGAGGTGAGAGGGGTGTGTGCGTGCATGGGCTTAATACTCGCACCTGTGTGGATTTGCATGCCTGCTGCGTGCATGGGTGCGTGGGTGTGTGGATGGGTGGGTGTGTGCCTCTCCCCGCATGTAGATGGACGCACGTGTGCGTGTGTGTTTTTTTGGCTATGCTTGTCTGAATGGAAATGATTATCTTTCGTTACTGTATACTTAGTGCTGGAATGGTATGAAATCTAATCAATTTCAACCATTCACCTGAAAAGGGAGTTGCAGATGGATGGGTGTTGCTGGGTCGGTGTGCAGTGGCATTGCAGATGGGTGGGGGTCGCTGGATTGGTGTGCTGAGGCATTGAGGCTTGTTCGGAACCTGCACGTGCGTCACACCTGAGCAAATGGGCGACACGTGCGTCACACCTGAGCAAATGGGCGTGCAAACTTCCACCAAGACATGCGTCACACATGAGCAAATGTGTGTGCAAACTTCCACCAAGACGTGTGTCGCACCTGAGCAAATGGGTGAGCACACGTCCACTGAGACATGCAGAAAGAGAGCTGCCCTCAAGGCAAGCACACCAGTGCTGCTGACTGCAAGCATATGGGGACAAGTGGCATAAGAACAAGGCAAGGTTACACAGTGCCGAGCCTGCCCTGCTCAACAGTCATCCCCTGACGCAGCGTCCCTTGTCCCCTGCAGACCTGGCCATCACCTGCAGCTTGCCCCCATGTAGCACACCCAATGCGCGTGCATAAGGCCTCTGCTTGCTCCCAGCAAGTTCTGCGCACTCCTCAGCCTGCCCCTGCCCCCAGCCAGTGCTGCGCACCCCTCAGCCTGCCCCTGCTCCCAGCCAGTGCTGGGCAACCCTCGCCTGCCCCTGCCCCCAGGAAGTGCTCCGGGTGGTCCAGCAGGCAGCACACGCATACAACCAGAGCCGCCAGGGGCGTCCCATCCCCCAGGAGGGCCAGGAGCCGCCTGTGGGCGTCATGTGTCGCGCCGTGGCAGCAAGCGTGTGCGAGCATTTCCGCGTGGCCGATGTGGAGCACCTGGGTCATGGCTCTATCGAGCCCCTGCTGCAGCACGTATGGAACAGGCACCGTGAGCACGCGGGCGCTCCCAGCAGCGGCTGCAGTGCCACGCAGCGCATACCGCTCCGCGCGAGCAGGGTTGCAGCTTGCGCGCTGGCATGCGGCGCTCCGCCCACAGTGGCAGAGCAGGGCATGCTAGGGCTGCAGGCGGATGATGTGGAGTGTTTGCTGAGATCAGCTCCCCTGCTGGCTGAGCTCAGCCAGTGTGTGCCATGGGAGGAGGTAGCGAGTCGTGGCCAGGCTTGGGGGAGGCTGCGTGGGGCCCGAGGCAAGGCCCCCCTTGTGCAAGCTGTGGACGAGGCTGCAGGTGCGAAGGACCCTCCGAACCGCGCATCTTGCTTGGTGGTTTCCAACCATGTACAGCTATAGGCCCTGGCTGTTTTGGTGAGGGGTGGTTGGGCAGGGCCTGCGGAACGCAGCCCCCGGTGGAGGTGCAGGGCGCAGGCATTGGAGCATATGTAAGGAAGGGGGGGGGGCCGCTGGTGGGTGGCATGCAAAAAACCTGGGCATAAATGACAGGCGCTGCACGCGTTATTGCCCTCCAATCGTGTGGCACATGCATGTGACTGTGGCCACTTGACTGGGCGTAGGCATGTGTCAACATCAGGCAGGGCCCCTTCCGTCACACGAGCGCGGTTACTTGAGCATACGGCAAGCGTGACGAGGGTATGTGGGTTTGCATGGAGCATCTTCTGGCAGCCTGTAAGCTTGCCATACAAGATGCTGATGCGAGCGGCTTGTCAATCCTGCCCAACGGGGCCCTGTTGTGTTGTCAATCTGCCCAACGGGGCCCTGTTGTCAATCCTGCCCAACGGGGCCCTTTGTGCAGGCGCAAGTGCAGCTGAGGGTGGGCGTGGCTGGTGCGCACTGGAGTTGCCTTCAGGGCAGATGCTGAAAGTGCCGACGGAAGTGCCCCTCTCTGCTTTCTCGCAGGTAAGCTTGTCAATGGTCAGGGAGGGCCATGGCCATGCTTTGTGTGGCACACTCCCTTTGCATACGTGGCACATGCGCTACAGGCCCTGTGATGCTTGCATCCACTCCCTTTGCATACACAGCACATGCGCCAGAGGCCCTGTGATGCTTGCATCCACTCCCTTTCCATACATGGCACATGCGCCAGAGACCCTGTGATGCCTTATGGCACTCCAGACCAGACCCAAAGGTGCACCTCAAAAATGGGGTCACAGTCTGCTTGGTCATTTACTCTTCTGCACGTCACCTCATGCCCGAATTGTCATGCAGCTGGAGCCCGCTTGTGGACTTTTTCATGTTTTTTTAGTAACACTGCCACTCCTTAATGCTGCTGCAGGCTATCTAATTCCCAGAGCCTTCTGCATCATGGGCCTGCCCTTGCACTCCATGTTTCCAACATGGGCCTGCCCATCCATGTTTCCAACCAGATGAAGGATCAGCCCTGCTCATGATACTGCAGGCAATCTCATGCATGGATCCGACTGCAGCTGTGGCTGCCCTGCTGGCCCAAGTGTTGAGAGACGGGAGCTGCTGCAAACCGGATGGTGCCATGAGCTACTTGCCAGCGGAAGCAGAGGCGGCTTTGGGGCAGATTATCGGCAGAGCTGACAATGCCAGCGGGTGTGTGTGTGTGCGCGCTCTGGTCATGGGTGCTCATTTGTCTGAGCCCCCAGCCCTGCATGTAATTGTGCATCTCATGCGCCTTTTTACCCCATTGTTGGCAAATAGGAATGACTGGGTCACCAAGACAGAGCTGCACCCTCTCAACAAAGCTTTGGCCATTGCCGGTGGTAAACAGGCACGATGGCATGCCTGTACATGGGCTGACACAAGGCATTCCCACGTGGCTACCTGCATCCTTCTCACAAACTGTGCCTCAGTCATCAACTTTAATGCCTATGCCAGCCCATGGTGGCCCCTGCTAAACTGTGCTTGCCATTCCTGCTCGTTGGGCTCATTCCTCTGAGTCCTTCAGGAGGCTCGCACCCTTGCACTTCACCATCCCTCGCTGCTTCCTCTGATGCTGCTGCTTTGTTGTTGGTGGCAGCAGCAGCAGCAGCAGCAGCAGCAGCAGCAAATGCCACTGTCATCATGCACAGCTCACTGATTACTGGTACGGCGGCAGCAGCATCAAATGCCACTGTAACCCATCACAAACGCATGCACACTCAGCTGAGTTACTCTTGCTGCTGCTGCTGCAATATCTTGCCTGCTGACCGCCGCTGGTGCCCCACGTGCTCCTCTCAGGAGCCAAGAAGCTTGTGCCTTTGCGCTGCGCTGCCTGCTGCTGGTGCCAGCGCCACTGCTGCCGCAACTCGCAGAGCCAAATCTGCTCTCGCCTCTGGCACGTGCGCTGGGGACGTCACAGGCATCAGACACTCTACAGGTGAGGCCTCCGGCATCGGACATTTTGCAGGCGAGGCCTGGTGCACTTGCCAAAAGTCTCGGGCAAGGTGCCCCAAACGATGTATCAGTGCCCCAACAAAGCCTCAGTACAAAGCACTTGGATTTGTTGTGCATGCATGTGCTGTGTGGGTGCATGCACTGTGTGCGCATTTGCACACAGGTGCGAGGTTTGCATGCTCAGACATGTGCTGGTGTGCGCTGCCCTCATGCTGTGTGCGAGAGTTTGCTTATTCGTGCGTCTGCATGTGCGTGTGCCTGTTGTTATTTGCTGTTCTTGTGTGCCTTGCGCTCCATGCAGGTGCCTACAGTGTGTGTTCACCATTTGTTCTGTACATTCCTGGGTGCACACTTAACTCTCATCTTTCCTTACTCTCTTATTCTCTCAATTTCTTACTCTCTACCATGCTCGCTCTCTTATTACCTCAAGCTCTACCATGCGCGCCCCTCACACTCTCACATGCGCGCTCTCTCGTTCCCTTGATTCCTCACACTCTTCCATGCAAGTAAAGTCGCAAGCACCTCGCAGGTGTTTGGCCAAATTGCCCCCTCTCTTGTACGTTTCATGCAGGTTGCCCTACTGCAGGCATCTGAGGCAGAGGATACAGCAGCTAGCCTGCGCCTGCGTGGCCTGCATGCTTCCCTGGATCCCCTTTCCCACAGCCCCTCACTTGCCAATGGGCTTGAGTCCCATGCCCCACGCACCAGCAGTCCAAGCCTCAACCTTCTACACTCTCCTTCTACACTCTCCAACAGCCCAAGCCCCAACCCTCTGCACTCCAGCAGCCCAATCCCCAATCCTCCACACTCCAGCAGCCCAAGCCCCAACCCTCCGCACGCCAGCAGCACAAGTCCCAACCTTCCACACACCAGCAGCCCAAGATCCCTACCTCTGCATCCTAGCAAGCTGGCCCCCTCACCCCTTCATGGCTGCACACCATGGCCCCATAACCCATCGACTAAGGTCCCAGGCCCCTACACGCGACTTCTTCACTGCCTGGGCCTGCGCCTGCCGACTTACCACCTCTGGCGTGTGCACTTTTCCTCAACCAAATTGAGCGCCGCCTTGGCTCCTGATGCAGACGCCGCGGATGCTACCTGTGCCACTGCCACTGCCACTGCCACTGATGCGCCCCAGGCTCCTAAGCTCCAGGCTGCAGCCGGGCTCAGAAGCAGCGCAGAGCTGCCACCGTTGCACTGCGCGGATCGCAGCCCAGGGTGTGGCCGCGCAGCAGCAGCAGCAGCAGCCACAGGTGACAGAGAAGGCGTGGTGCCGGCAGTGGGGTTGCTGTGTGGTTCTCCACAGCCGGGGGCTCCAGAAGCTGCGGGCGCCCAAGCAGAGGAACCTGGTTGGAGTGAGGCTCTGGGGGAGGAGCAGCCAGAGGAGGACTGCGACCCACCTTTGTGTCTGCCTGACGGTGAGGGCGCTGGTCTGGGAAGGGTGAGGGAGGGAAGTGCGTTCAGGTGACCTGATCCCTGCACAATTGCT
>LFCJ01003348.1_pt1 | contig 11743 bp, 13 predicted proteins | sample 643141 | NCBI WGS metagenome assembly LFCJ01 (sample SAMN03766243, study PRJNA286221) | soda lake metagenome | biome: soda lake; feature: Kulunda steppe; material: water; isolation source: sample B1-Br-g2 brine of Lake Bitter-1 | place: Russia: Kulunda steppe | collected 2010-07 | reverse complement strand
CTTCATCCTGACCAGCAAACCTCTGTGAGCCGAGGCACCTGTCCCCCACGTCTACCATGCTCGCATTCCCCTCAGCGTCATCGCAATCACTATGTATGAGCATGTTTTCTTGCAATAATAACATAATAAAATTTACATGATTTATCTGAATTTTTTTGAGCGCGTCTAGGCGCTGTTTCAGTGAAAGAGGGTCACCGAGGCTTTGGAGTTTTTTGCAAAGAGGCTCTCCGAGGCTCTCTCGCGAGTTGGGTGCCCATCCTTACCTATATGGCGTGCAGGTGCTGCCTGTTTGACCTTGTTCCTCCCGAGCACACAGGGAAGCCCCAGTACTTTATCAGTCATACATGGAGGTCACCTATTGTGCAAACATGGGATGATGTGTGTGAAGCACTTGTGGCTTATGAGATGCCTCAGGTTGCTGGCTCTCTAGAGGCAGTCACTGCAAAGTTAAAGCAGGGCCCATCAGGCACCACATTTGTGTGGCTGGATGTGTTCTCGGTGAGGCTCATGTGCTTATTGCTCAATTTTGGCATGACTAGTAGCATAGAAAACCAACTCAATGCAAGCCTCTTCCTGCTCCGCCCATTTTGTAATATCCTAATGAGTCCTCCTAATGAATTATGTTGCGGTCATGTTGAAGCTGTGGGGGCAGACTCCTCGACCAAAGTCATATCGACGGTGACAACACAGCACAATGTTATGATATGATACAGCATTCGCTTGTGGAAGTGCCAAGCTAGCAGAAGAAACTGTTGTAAACAGTGCACAGTACATTTTGTCAGTTACTAAGCAGATGTAGTCATGCAAAAATCAATAGCGAGCTATGCATCATTGGCGATTATAAGTTGTCGCCAGCACAGCAAACTGTTGGTGATGTAATGTTAGCCTCTCTGGTCACATAATAGTAGACTTCAGAGTTTGCTTGCATTGTCAGCTCTTTGCTGGGTAGCACTAGCCCCGTGATTCAATCTGCTAACCCTTGCTCTCCATCCTTCACACAGATAAACCAACACCCTTATGAAATTGGCGAATCTGCCCTGGGCGCTGATGACATGTTGGACTTGGCTACAGTCATCCAAAATACTGCAACCACACTGCTGGTATTGGGAAGTTCTAGCCGTGACAGCTGCCTAGCGCGCATCTGGTGTCTTTTTGAGGTCTGGCAGACTGTCAAATGGAGAGGCGCGCGTAGCCTGATGGTAAGTGTAGACATTGATGTGCAATCTGATTTCCACCATAACCTACAGTGGCATCAGTGAAGCTATCTTAAGTTTGTTCTTAGCTGGGGTTTGTTTCTCACGTATCTCTGCCGTAACCTAATCAAACTTCATACTTGCACAACACTGGTGTGCGTGCTCCCATGACATAAACAGCTGCTTTCAAGCCATAATGGAAGTTAAAACACCAGAGTAATGAGTGGAAACGCAAACACAGATCTGTCAAACCCATCGTGACAGCCTGGTATTTGTGCTGTCCTGTATACATGAAATGACTGGGCCCTGCTGCACCTGCCACAGTCAATCAATACACCCCTTCATTTTCATTTACAACCTCTTTGCAGGTTGCAGTGGGTAAGGAAGAGAAGAGGCAACGTAATGGGTATGGAGGCCTTAAGGAGCTTCCATTTGCCTTCCTTGAGAAGCTGGATGTTTCCAGAGCCAGAGCCTCTCATGAAGGGGATCGGAGGCGCATCATGGAGCTTATCGAGGAAGACTACCAAGGAGATGTGATGCGGCTTAACGAGGTACTGAAAGCTGCCATTGTATCTAGTGCATGCACACAAGCAGAGTGGGCCTTTGCGTTCCTCAGGAAAAATGATGCTAAATTGGCTCCAGAAGCTGCTCTGTGGGCAGCAACAAAATGCGACAATGCTGCACAAGGCTCAGAGTATGCTGACCGCTTTCAGGCAGCTTCTGAGTTTGTATGGGAGAGCTTCCAGGCACGGAAGAGAGTACTAGGAAGCCGTTATTTTGCAACCTGGGTAACAGGTATGTACTGGCTCGATGTGAGGCTCAGGGCAAGCACCGTTGGGTATTGGCTGAGGCCTTGCATTGTTAGGAATAGTTGGTCGTGGAGGTGTGCATGGAAGGAGCGGGGGGTCATGCCACTTGATTAGTGACCATCCTGAGAGGGTCAGCCGCCTGTGGAACCCAGCGGCAAGGACTGTTACAGGTTGACAAGGTTGAGCATGCTGTGCGCAATGGGACAGGCATCGATTTATTAGTTCCTTTCCGTAAGGGAATTTCCAGTAGACTTGCATGCACGGCTGTAATTAAGGGTAATTCAGATGAAGTTTAGCATAGGAATCATAATTGTAAGAGTTGTCAAAGGTCTCTGTATCTCCTGCGCAGCTTGCACACTTCAGCACGTATGCAAAAGAAAAGCACATGCTTCTCATCTTGAACATCTCCACACTCACTTTTATCACAAATATACCAGAACCACCATGCCATTTACAAGACTCCACTCTCAAATGGTATGCATGCAATCTGAACCAGCTGAAATTCCTCAACACATGTTGTCCAAATCCTTGAACAGGTAATAAAAGGGAACGTAAAAAAGAGCCCCTCTGGAACCACTCACTGAATTCCCACACCACTTGTGATACGTCACTGCCTTCTTGTTGACTGAGAGGACACACAACATCAGCTTCTCTCCGCACCTTCTGCTGTCTGTACCGCAAATCACCAACAAAATCTTGCAAGGGAATCTTGGAAGCTCATCCCATCATTCACTGTCTAAACGCAGCACCCTTCTGCAGACCGTTGAAAGCGTTGCAGACTTGAGCAGACCAGCGAGAATTGTCAAAAGAAGCGAGATGTAAATCAGCCTTGAGCACACGACGTCACTCCCTCATGAAAACAATATGAGATTCTTTGCAAGCACTTGAAGGCTAAAAAAGTCATCCTTCACACCATCCTTATTGGTGTGGGAGGCTCTATCTAAACATCTCATACTTTCAATCAACTTAAAGAGCTCGGCCTTGATACATAAGAAAAAGAAGCCCATAAGACTGCCAATGCTCTTGAATTACATGCTCACTCTGTGCTTTATGCACACAAGCTGACAACTAGACGCGCTCTTGAAAAGAAAAAAAGAAAGAAAAAGAGAAACTACGTAGGCTGTGAAACCACTCCCTACATCGATGAAGGAAAAGGAGACACATTGGCCCGAAGAGCCGTGAGTCTCCTCCACCAGGGAGAATGAAGAACTCGTGATGATCTGGAGGGTGACAAGCCGCCCCCTGCTCCAGACCAAGACCTTGAGAGCAACTGGATTTTTCAAGAGCGCGTCTAGTAGTTGACAGTTCATGTGCATAGAGCACAGAATGAGCATGTAACTTGAGGGCAGTCTTATGGGCTTTTTGTACATCAAGGCCAAGCTCTTTAACTTAAGGTGATTCAAAGTGTGTGAGGTATGAATAGAGCCTCCCACAGCAAGAAGAATGGTGTGAAGGATGACTTTCTTGGCCTTTAAGCGCTTACAAAGAACGTTATGTTGTTTTCTAGAGCCTTCTAATTAGTGTCCAGGCCGTGTGTCCTCGCAGTATTTAACCTCAACGAGGTGTATCTCCCTCATATTGACATTGAGCTTGTGAGCTCTACGTGCATCTCTGCTGGGTTGCTGTGGTTGTGACACCTGGTGCAAGTGAGGTTGGTTGGCAATTTGGGTTTTTAGGTAACGGGGTGACCAAAATGGCGTCGGAGCGACTAGAGGTGAGTTTATCTCTAGCAGATAAACGAGCATCAAAAAGCCAGCTGGGTAGTGTCCTGTTACTAGCATGCTCAGGAATTTGAAGGTTGTGTTGAGCCAAGCGATCAGTGCTGCCGGCATCTAACTGGACCAAACAACATGCCAGAGAGCCTTAGCGCTCTTGAAAAATCCATTTGTTCTCCAGGTCTTGGTCTTGAGCAGGGGGCGGCTTGTCACCCTCCAGATCATCACTAGTTCTTCATTCTCCCTGGTGGAGGAGACTCACGGCTCTTCGGGCCAATGTGTCTCCTTTTCCTTAATTGATGTAGGGAGTGGTTTCACTGCCTACGTAGTTTTTCTTTTCTCTCTAAGGAAGCCCGACTTGGGCTTGAAGTCGTACATGATCCAGGGCATCTGGTCATGGTCTGGTGAAAGAAGCTGTAATGTGAAGTCAACCAAGATTCACAATGCCGTCCTGAAGCTGGTGTGTGGTGTCTTTTTCAGCGCACTTGAGTGTCCTGGTGACAAGTCAGGTCTTCAACACCATGTTGGCCAGCCCAATAGTTATGTAGGAGGAGTGAATGGCTCTACTCCCTTATTAAGAATCATTCATAGTCAATCATATAGTATGATACTATGAGTGTCCGAGAGGATGGTGTTGCTGATTTCCTAAGAAATTGGTGTGACACGAGTGCCCCACATGATGATAAAGAGTCTGCGGATTGTGTCTAAAATGCATGTGGAATAATTACCTTGTCGGCAATGCCATCAAGATTTGGAGATTTGCTAGTGCTATGAGATTTGGTGCAATAACAAGAGCCACTTGACACAAGTATTCAAGTGAAGGCAGCCCCTTCACTCTCGTGCTCCAATATTCCATGCTACTACGCTCGATCCATCATGGACGTCCACGGTGGACGTCCACCGCATTGCGGTTTGTGTAAACTTTCCTTTTCCTTTAACCTGCCCACTTTCAGCAGGTAAAGTGGGCCCTTAATGAATGAGGACCTTATTGAGGTATTACCTTTATCAATGGGCAGAGGGTTTCAGCATGCAATTCACATAGAAGCTACATTGCACCCAACCAGCAAACTTAAGTTACATGGTGGGCTTCAGTTTGGGCAACGGGCGCAAGCGCCAAACGTTTAAACTGCCTAGCGATCTGAGATTTCAGGTACTACCTTGAAGTATAAGTTTAGACAGACACTTTTGAACCGCAGCAGCCCCTTCTGCTGGATCAATTTTAGTTGTGCATGACAGACTTTGCTCAGAGAAAGGTTGCAAGGTGGGGTTAAACGCCAGCCTGGACATTTTTGATTGACAGTAAAAACATTCCATCATGTCTGATAAAAAATGGCATACTGAAAGGAAACAGTCTGATTAGCCAAGGCATACAAATGTAAAGGAGTGCTCGCAGCCTGAGAGTCTGAGAAAGAGGAAGTGTGAGAACTTTTTCTGCCTGTTCAAATTGCCGCAATCACTCCTGCTTGGTCAATCCCTTTTGCGCATATCACTTCAGGCCCATTATTCTCCAGCTCATCGCAGCTTGTGCTGGAAGCTTGCATGAGCACAGCTAGCCTCCCTAAGAGTCGCTCCTCTGTGGTAATTTGATCACCAGCAGTGTCCACAATAAAATGCTGCTTGATGCTGGTGCTGCCATCGATGCTCCACCGCCAGCAGCCAGCATATCTGCGCGAACACAACAGGCCGCCTTCCGACAGTCATGCCAAACATCGCTTGAGGCAGGTGAAAAGCTCATCCTCATCAGCGCACAGTAGTGTCCTTGCTAGTACAGCAACGAGTGGCATGTGAGCTCTGCAGATGGTGCTCATGTCAGAGGAAATGAGGATTCGGTGGCCTCATGCGTCAGGGCATCTGTCCTGGTAAGAGTACTTGCGCATTTTCAGGAGCAGAGCCAAGCACCAAAAGACAGCACCTTTCCGACATGGATATCCAACTGCAACCACCAACCGCCTGCTTTCTACATCAGGACCCTGCCAATTTCCTGTAAGCCAATGCAGCTTCCCACTGGGCACCAGTTTGATTCCCCCTCTGCCATGCTTAACTAAGCACAGTTTCCCAAATCAGCTCAGCGGCCACTCTGCAGCGCCCGAGCCAGTGCACCAAGGCACTAAGCACATATGAAGTGCCTGTCCTGAGTGACACTATGGTATCAAAGCCGTGCTTGCGGAAATAGGCAGTCACTTCTCCTAGCCCAAGCTGCAGGCCCGTCGTCGGGGAGGCGGCAGCTCATGAACAGGTGGCAAATGACACGCAGCCGCATCTTGGAGCCTGGGTGAACTGAGAAGCCTCCGGGAGGAGTGTAGCATGGCAGAGCAGAAACATTACATCTGACATTACATCTGGTACAATTCTACTGCAGCAGAGAGCAACATGACAAACAGTATAGTTTATCAAAACACTGATGACCCAGGAATGACACACCTTGCTAGCAGAGCCTGCATTTGCTCCCAGCTCCGTGGCTTGTGTGATTGGTTGGTACCCACACTCAAAGCACCACGAACGCCAATCCGTGTTGCCCACTCCTCAGTGTCGCTGCATACGCACTCCACCAGGATCAGATCTGCATCAAACTACTGCATTCAAGGGCAGGCAAAATAGGTCAGCAGGCAGCAGGAAGGTTCTGTCAAGATGTTACACTCTCAGGGGGATCTGATGAGTGTGTGGAACTCCAAGTGCACTTTTGGGCAGGTTCGTCAGTGATTGCCAGGCTGCTGGGCACACCGTTGGAAAGCCTAACGCTTTACATCCTGGCACACACTAGCAATGCCGCCTAATGTGGATATGGAGTTTGGCAGCTTAACTAAGGGATATCAGCAGTGTGGATCACACAGGGCACCAAAGTATGCACTGTTACTGCTAAAAACCGCATTGGAAAAAGAAAGGGATGAAAAGAAGCAGGGGATGCAGAATTATGCGTTCTGGTCACTTATCAAAGGCAAAAGAGGCCTAGAGGGTGAGAACCAAGCCCTCTCAGACCCAGAGTTGCTTAGGGTTCTACAATGATGCATTCTTGGTGCAAAATGGCCACTTGTTGGGGCTCTTTGGGCAGAGCCTGCATGCAGGAAATACAGCGTACGCCAGCCCCCAGCCCTCCTGCCTCTGACCTAGGGCACTTTCTGCCTTTAGTTACGGCACTTTCTGCCTTAACTTTTTCCCTCAAAATTTATCAGATGGGGTTATCTGACCAAAAGTCCGGGCATGATCCTTTTTTGATGTAAATTATATCTTTCATATAACTAGGCTACTGGCAGAATTTGGGGTGAAATGAACGCCCCTGGTGGCCTGGGAGGGTGCTCAGCCTCTGTTTTTGGCCTATTTTGGCATAAACAGCCCACATATGCCCTCAACACGACCCAACCACACGTCTTTTATCCCCAAAGCACCATCAATATACTTCTAATATGTTGCTGATTGGTATGAAATGTTGAAACTCAGGTTTGGAGGGGGTCAGATTTTGACCCATGTTGGCACCCCTTCTGCTGATTTTTTCGGCCAAAAATCAACATCTCACCAACCATCGGGTGTTTTCACTCCAATTCTTTTGCAATGATTTTTGTTTATTACAAGAGCACCAAAACACCAAAAATCATGTAATTTGGTGCAGTGGCTGGTCTGCTGTGGACATCCGGCAGTGAAAAGTACTGTTCACGCCGCGGCTCATTGCGCATGGGCCCCGTGACGCGCAGTTTTCAAGCTCAGGTGCTGTGGACAGCTCGCAACCAGGGCTACCATCTAACACTAAGCTCAGGTGCTGTGGACAGCTCGCAACCAGGGCTACCATCTAACACTAAGCTTGAAAACTGTGCATCACGGGGCCCATGCCCTGGGATCATGCCAAGACCATACCCAATTTGGGCCTCAGATAATCCCCCCTGGAGATTTATTCAGTGAGCAACCTGGATGAACTTAAGAAGGTGCAGCCATTGGGCCCCAGAAAAGTTTGGCCAAAGGAATGCTCCCAAAACAGCCATTGACACCCCCCTGTTGCACACTAAAAGTAGTGTGCTCGTTTAGAGTTGCTTTCTACGACATACTTCCATTACACAGTATGCAGCGTGCATGCAGGAGGGCTCAGATACTCAACCACCTCAGCAGCCTACCAAGGCCATCGAGCACGTCCAGAAATTGGAGCACCAGCAACATACCGGACGTGTCCAGACCGCCAGCGGACCTGTTTGGCTTCGCTCTCCAACTCTTGATACAGTGACACCCTCGCGAGTGGGGTGTCCACCACCACGCTGACTCCAAGGGAGATCTGCCTTCTCACTACCTGCAAGAGGACCTGTGGAAGGGTCCAGGAGCAAAAGCTTGCACCTGGCCTGGCCACAGTGATGGGAGGAGCTAACAGCATTCAAGGGTTAACTAACCCTAAACCCTAACCTCAAATGGATGGCAAACTTGTACACCTGCAGGTTGGTGCAACCTTAATTGGTCGAGGATGCTATCAGCCTCAGACAGCGCCGTAAGAACAAGTCTGATGACAGACCTAGGTAAGAGAAGCACAATCTGTCTGCAAGCGGGAGCATGGGCACGTGCAGCTGCTGTCAGTCTGTACAAAGTCGAAGCGCTTGTAAGTAATTACCTGATAAGACAGATCATTCCAATCGATGTCTGATCCCTTGTGGATGATTGGCTGATAGCAGTCCCTAACGTCATCCTTGTCGAGTAATGGAATGCCCATCGTCTTGCATATGCTCCTGTGCCAATCATGTTGTCCAGCGGTTGTCGTGGAGCGCAGCGACAGATGAAAAACCAGTCACAATACAGAAGAACAAATGACGCAAGCACAGCTTCAATGACTGCTGCCTTGGGGAAATGTCTGCTGACAAGAGATGAGCATTCCCATGCCTGGTGGCAGATCTTGAGGCCCATTGTGTGTGCGTGCAGATCCAGGCAGGGTCTCTGCAGCTGTACCTGGCCAGTGAGCTTTTGCCAGAGCCCGGATGGCCCTTCATGAGGATTAAAAAGACCATGTCCCGAAACCCAAATCACCCACATCAATGCAACTTGCAAGAAGCCTGCCACATCATCGGCTGGCAAAGTCCTAGAATATGAATCAATACTTGATTTTTTTGGGGGAATGTGGATGATACATCTACTGAAAAAATAGAATCGCATAGTTCTCGTGGTTTTTAATAAAAATGAGCCCGTCAGAATGCCCTTAGGGAAAGAGAGGCCGTACTTGCGCTTGACTCAGGTAGGTCCTGCCGGGTTGCGGTCATAGCTAGTGCCCCTGTGGTGCCTGCTCGCTGTATCAGGCAGCTCATGGCACTCTTTACCTTCTTTCATGCAGACATTAACAACACTACCTGAGAGCAACTCTACCGGTACTGCAGAGCTAGCCCAGAACCCTGCCAAGCCGCAAGGCGGTCCTGAGAGCAGCAACAGCAGCAGCAACAGTAGCAGCAGCCGTAGCAGTAGGAACAGGAGCAGGAGTAGCTGCAGCTCTGAGTGGCAGGTGCGGTGTCACTGCGTTGTGGGAGCCTGCATGCCCGTGCCAGGCATGCCCATGCCTCAACCCTCCTTCCTGCCCAATCTTGCAGGCCATCCTGTACCTGGACAGCCGTGCCAGTGGCAAGCTGCTGAATCCTTCTGTCAGAGTAATTAGTGGCTTTAGCAGCGAGAGCAGCACGCCTGTGGACGTGCTGGAGTGCAAGTTTACGTGGAATACGTGGCAACCAATTGGACGCACTCAGTTCTTGCAGCCCCTGAGCATACCTTTGCAGCAGCTCCGCAGCACAAGCAGCCTCAGCTGTACTCTGTTTCACTTTCCACGTGGAGTGGCAGCAAAGAAGGTCTTCCCTGGCTCCACAGTCCCCTGTCACAATCTCACCCAGGCCATCTGCCAAGAGCAGCAGCGCATTGACTACATCCGTGAGCAGCAAAGGCGATTTCAAGGGCAAACCAGCAAGCAAGACAGGGAACAACACCCGTACATATACGAAAAAGGTAAGGCGCAACGGATCGTTGCAGAGTCAGCCTGCTACACACAGCCAGCATCTGCTTTCACACTCAAAGCAGAGTAAGCATATGCATTGGAAGTTCGGCCTCAAGGTAGGGGCTGCTGCGCAGCAGCTGAGAGAAAACAGCTCTGTGCACTGCGTCCCGATCGCAGGTGACGGTCACAGCCGAACCGCCTTGACATTCCACAACGTCGAGGGTGTCTTGCGTCTTTGCGTGATCCAACTTTCCCTGGCAGTCCCTCGGCAGGACCTGGATGAATTAGCACTTGGTAGCATGTCCGCCCCAACGTCCTTGCAGCACAGCAGCGAACAGCAGCAGCACCAGCACCAGCACCAGCACCAGCCGCATGAGCATGAGCAGGCTACATGTCCCCAGAGTGGTGGGGTGATCAGGGATGAGGTTGGAGGTCCGCGCAACTCTGTCTCTGCTGCTGGTGTGTCATCGCGGAGTGATGGCAGTGCAGACTCCCTTGGTAAGACTGGGGTTTCAGGCCTGCATACGTGTAGTTGCTGCCCCTGATTCTCGAGTGTGGCCAGATACATTGTCCGCTGCCTGGTGTCCTAAATAGGGATCATGCACAGCCTCAGCTGTCACCTTGGACTTGCCTCCCATGTGCGCTCCCTTTCCAAGTTTGGAGTCTCTATGACGACGTTACACACCCAAAAGCTCATTTGCCCTTTCCCTCTCACCTTTGGCACCATGGGTCGCTGGAGACTCTATGCCAAGTTGTGCAACCCCCTTTCTCCCTGCGCCTCACCCTCAGATGCTGGCGTCAGCAGCAGCCGGCACCAGACTGCTTCAGGGAAGAGCAAAGGTGGCAGTCCCCCCAACGGCACCAGCACACCAAGTAGGACGCACCGAAGGCCAGAAGTGCACAGGAGTGGTGTCCACAGGAGCCCTTCAAGACACTGCAGTGCAGCGAGCGACGAGCAGCAAGCGCTTGTGCCAGGCGTGCCAGGCGATCGAGCAGAGGCCCCACACACAGATGCGCGCAGAGAGCCTGCTGCCAAGGAGAGTGCCCAGCAAGGCAGCACAGCCGGGTGCACGCAGCAGTGCAGCGGAGTTGGGGGTACCGCGCAGCGCCAGCTGGAGACAGATGCGCAGCAGCAGCAGCAGCAGCAGCAGCAGCAACAACAGTCGGAGCATGCTAGCAGCACCATCGAGGCCAAGGCTCCACGTAGACAAAAGCACTTGGGGCCGGGGGAGGCAGATGCAGGCGGCATGGGCGCATGCAAGAAGCAACCCAGCACCCAGCAGGAGGACTCGGCAGCGGTGATCCAGAATGGCAAGGTCAGGAACGGGGTCATTGCATATGCAGGGGGAGCACTGTTGCCGCACAGCAAGCTGGGCAGCCACGCAGACAGTATGGGCCCGCATGGCGCGCAGCCCCAACATGCGCACAGTGCAAGCAGCACAGCAGCAGAGGCTGCTGCAGGTGGTACGCACGTCAGCGACAGTGCACCGCTGCCAGGCCCACCCACCCAAGCCTTGCAAGCTATGGCAGGGCCCTCTGAGCACGCAGCACCCTCGCAGCGGCACGCTGGCCTGAATGGTAGTGCCAGCAGCTCTGGCAGCCCACCTACAGCAGCGCAGCTGCACAGAGGCAGCACCCGCTCAGAGCCACCCTCCCACGCCTGCAGCCCGCCCCGGGCCCCAAATGGGCAGCCTGAGCAGCGGCCTCCACAGCAGCAGCATGGCGCAGGCGCAGAGCATGCAGCAGCAGCTCGTGGCTCTTTGCAGGGGCCAGGCAGCAGCAGCAGCAGTTGGCAGCCCCATGTGCCTGTTTCAGCCAGCCACGGCAGTCTGAAAGGCGACCGAGGCCACGTGAGCATCAGCACACGTCACAGCGTTGGGGACCCCGCCAGTGACCTGGGCCAGCCACTGCAGGGCAGGGGTGACGACGCTGCAGCCGCCACCGCCAGCAGCTCCAGCGCCAGCGGCGGGGGCAGCCTGGCTCACCGGTATAGCGTGGGCGACGCTGGTCACGCGAGTGGCAGCAGCAGGGGGGGTGGGCACACGCGGGGCATGGGCCACAGCCACAGCTTCGATGCCAGCAATGGCG
>LFCJ01003347.1_pt1 | contig 11745 bp, 11 predicted proteins | sample 643141 | NCBI WGS metagenome assembly LFCJ01 (sample SAMN03766243, study PRJNA286221) | soda lake metagenome | biome: soda lake; feature: Kulunda steppe; material: water; isolation source: sample B1-Br-g2 brine of Lake Bitter-1 | place: Russia: Kulunda steppe | collected 2010-07 | reverse complement strand
CGGCAACGAGTCCGGCCGTCGGCTCGAGGTCGAACCACGCGACCCGGCCCTCGAGTGTCGTCACCACGACGAGTGCGCCGAGAGTGACGGCCGCTCCGAGCGTGCGATAGGCCACGCCAACACGGTCGTCTCTGGCAGCGCCAATCGAAACCAGAGCGATTCCGAGCAATCCGATGCCAGGGACAGGGTCGGCGGGCTCGATGAGTTCTGCGGTGAGGGCCACGAGGACGAGCAAGCCCAGGCCGGTACCGACCCGTGAGCCGAGTGCGTGGCCGGTCGGGAGGGCAACGGCCATCCAGGCGAGCAACAGCCAGGCGTCGGCAAGCCCGAGAGCCAGGAGGTCATCGAACAGCACGATAGACGGGCCGACTAAAAGCGCACCGACGACAACCAGTGCGTGACCGATTCGGGGCGCACCACGGCGGTAAGACACCACGCCACCAGCGTACCCCGCCCCCGGACCAGCAACCAGGACGGCCGCTCGAGCGAGCCGTGGGAGCCGCTCCCAGTTTGTCGCGAGAAAGGAAGTGATACCCACGAAAACGAGCGCTGCGCCGACGATCGACAGTGCCAGTACCGCCCGTGATCGGCCCGATTGTTCGGGCTCATAGCGCGACAGAATATCGCTTGCCTGCTGCTCTGTGATGATCCCGTCGGCGACCCACTCGTTGACTTCCTCCTCGAGGGCGTCGACGTCCATATCCAAACAGGCCAGCGGGATCTGCTTATACTGTTCGGTGGATTGACTATTTTTACTCAGACGACCGGATGGCGCTATTAAAATTCATAGTGAGTGATAGGATTGAACCGCTGTGGTGAATACAGAGGATGGTATGAATCAGCCGTGTTATTCGAAGTGTGTACTAGCCAGCACCTGACCCCGGCGACAAACACGGGGACGTCAGGTTAACTGATGACGGTGCCCCAGTTATAATCGATTGCGGGACTGGGCCTGACTACACCAAGTGACCGAACCGTGCCACTGAAATCTGCATTATTGCATACTCAATAGCAGTTCAACTTTCACAGGCCTTACATTCGAGGATGTTTCGGCTGAATTTCTGTGCAGCGTTCACGCTGTTTTGGTAGTAGAGACTTTTCACCCCCTTCTTCCATGCCTCGATGTAGAGTTGATTAATTTGTTTGACACTCACTTCGCTTGGATCGATCGAGATGTTCAGGCTTTGAGCTTGATCTATGTGTTTCTGCCTCTGTGCTGCCTGATTGATGATCGCCATCTGCGGTATCTCAGCGAAGGTTTTGAACACGTCTTTTTCTTTCTCCGTCAAGCAGTCGAGATGCTGCACGCTCCCATCTTTATTTGCAATGCTATCCCACACTTCTCTGTTGTCTTTACCTCGTTCTTTCAGTATTGCTTGAAGGAATCTGTTTTTTTGGGTAGATTTGAGCTTTGCTCCATCTCTCACGAAGTAGTTTGACTTCAGCGGCTCAATGCTCGGACTAACTTGACCCAGAATAATACTACTTGATTTCGTCGGAGCCACACTCATCGTCGTCGTGTTCCGTCTGCCATACCCCTCGAGCACCTCGGGTTCACCGAACTCATCGGCAAGTTCTTCACTGGCCTCGTAGCTTTTCTGTTTAATTGTCCGGAATATTTCTTCGTTCTTTTGCATTGCCTCCATGCTGTCGAACGGGATCATGCTACTCTGGAGATAACTGTGCCAACCGAGGACGCCGATTCCGATCGCCCGGTGTCTCTTTGCAAACCGCACAGGCCGTTCCATGAACTGGATCCCGTCTGCTTTCTGAATGAATTCCTCCATAACGGCGTCAAGGAACCGTGTCAGTGTTTCAACTGCATTCGTGTCCTTCCACTCGTCGTAGTGGAGCGCATTCATACTTGAGAGACAGCAGACGAAACTCTCATCGGGAGTGGCCGGTAGTGCTATTTCGGTGCACAGGTTGGATGCGTTGATCTCGTAGTCCTTGTCCTTGTAGACCTGCGGCTTCCCGTCGTTCATGTTGTCCCTGAAGATGAGGTATGGAACACCGATGTTGATTCGAGTCTCAATGATCTTCGCCCACGTCTCTCTTTTGTCTTGATCACCGTCGACCATCTCTTGGAACCACTCATCACCGATGATGACCCCGTAGAAAATATCCTGTACCGGGTCACCTTCGGTCTTGATGTTGAGCCACTCTTCGAGGTCATCGTGTTCAACATCAATGTATCCCGCAAACTGACCTCGCCGAGTTTCACCTTGGCTCACGACATTAATAGCGGTGTCGAACAGTTCTGTGAAGCTATAACTCCCATTACTTTTCCCGTTGTTCGTTATTGGGCTGCCTCGCGGGCGTAATTCACCGAAGTAGCCGCTTGTACCGCCGCCCAATTTAGTCATCTCACCCACTTCGGCGTGGGTGTAAAGAATACTCTCCATGTCGTCTTCGATGTAACTACCGAAGCAACTGATGGGGAGGCCTCTGTCAAGTCCAAAGTTCGCCCAGACTGGGCTTGCAAGACTGTAGAATCCTCTGCTCATGTAGTCGTAGAACCGGTCTGCGAAGCCTTCTTCACCGAGGATTTCTTCGGCGTTCTCGGCGATCTGTCTGATTCGTTCTTTCGGTTCAACCCCCTCAATGAGGTATCCCTCTCTGAGGAACTGTTTGCTGTCTTCGTTCAGCCAGTAGAATGGTTCGTTGTGCTGTTCTCTGAGTTGTGTGGGTTCTGCGTGTGCCATTGTTAGAACATCTCCTCTGCGGTAACACTCTGGGTATGTTTGTTGTATGTGGTCGATCGTTTGCTGAAGAAGTCGTTGTCTTTTGTCATCATGATGTCTTCATCGAACCAGCGGGTCTCTTCAAGAAGATCATTGTCCGTCTCAAACAGCGGATCGACGTCGACATTCTCCAGACTCTGATTGAATCGGTCTTTCAAAAACTCGTTTATATACTCTCTGGGTAGGAATTCTAGTTCTCCCTCGCTGAATATCCAGTCCAGTATATCCATCTCTGCTTCGTAGGCCTGCTGACAGGCCTCTTGAATTTTCGCTTCGAATTCATCATCGAACAGATCTGGGTTCTCTTCTCTGATCGTATCTACCAGTTCTACTCCGAACAGCCCGTGGATCTGTTCTTCTTTGCTGGTTGCTTCGACAGCGTTGGATATTCCCTTGAATTTCTTCTCGTACTTGTCGAAACTCGTCATTATCAGGAACTGACTGAACAGTGAGACATGTTCGACGAACGTACTGAACAGAAGGATGCTCATCACGTACTCTTCTGTGTCGTCACTTTGGGTTCTTTCCAGGCATTCGTCGAGATACGCTATTCTGCTTTTCACAGCTGGAACTTCAGTCACCTGCTCGAAATCGTCTGTAATCCCCAACACATCGAGGAGATGACTGTAAGCATCCATGTGTCGCACTTCACTCTCTGCGAAGGTCATGCCGACACTGCCTATTTCTGCTTTGGGCATCTCTTCGTAGATATCTGACCAGAATGTCTTTACCTGCACTTCGATCTGTGCGATAGCCAACATCGTCCGTTTGATTACGGTCTTCTCGGCAGGAGTTGTGTTGACCTTGAAGTCTTGGACATCCCCTGAGAAGTTGAACTCAGTATGAACCCAGTAACTGTTCCGTATCGCATCAGTGTACTCAAGGAATTCGCTGTACTCGTACGGTTTTAGCTGTGTTCGTTCCGAGAAGATGTCAGTACCTTCATCTTCGCTGAGGGCTTTTGACTCGCTCATTGATATATAATCAGTTTGATATTTGTCTGTTCATCGACTATTCCTGTTGGACTGAAAGGTAATTCAGCCTCTGTTTGATTTGTGTGTGTTTGTGGCATTGTTAATCGTCTGGGGCTTCGAAGTCGTCGAGTTCTGCGTCCAAGACTGCATCAAGTTCTCTCAGGAATTCCTGCGGCTCGGAGAATGCTTTGTAAACGGAGACAAATCGGATGTAAGCTACTTTATCAAGCTCGCGGAGGTTCTCAGAGACGAGGTCTCCAATCAGGCTTGATGCGATAATTCGCTCGTTTTTGGCGTGTAACCCTGCTTCGATTGTCTCCAGTATTTCCGTGACTTGTTCGTCTGTTATTGGGCGTTTCTCTACAGCTCGAACGATACCGTTGCGGAGTTTCTGTGAATCGTATGGTTCGATGCTTCCATCCCGTTTTTTTACCTGAACCGCGTCCCATTCTGGACGCTCATATGTGGTAAACCGAAACGAACAACGCTGACATTCACGTCGCCGTCGCACAACGTCACCCTCCGCATTCGGCCCTGTATCGAGGACACGTGTGCGATCGTTATTGCAGTCTGGACAGTTCATGCGTTCGATAGCCAGGTTCGTTTGTTAACCCACTGCTGTATATATGGTGTTAATCAGACTATGCCCAACATGTACCGTGTACTACGAGCACTAAAAGATATTGTTTATTTGCACTAGTACAAGTATGGTTGATTTTCCAAGTCGTTGGCCTAACCGGATCACGATTATCCAGGTCCAAGCCTTCGGGAATTGGCGGTGAAAAAAGAGACAACGTCCAGTAAGACACCAGTACCACTCAGCCGTCTCGGATCGTTTGATCGTTATCAGATTTAACAGAGCCTGTCGGACGGAACTGTACGAGCGGTTCTCGCTACCCTGGGGACAACGAGCATCGTTTACGACGTCCGTTCGGCAGTATTACCCGCCGACCGGGACTCGTCCCGAAAGTACGCCTCGAGTTCGAACGGTTCGTCCTCGCCGGAGACACCCGTAACGTCGAGGGCGGTTACCTCGGCGTCGGTCTCGAGGAGGCCTGCGAGACTGGGTTCGGTTCGCCCGTCGTCGCCGCTTATGAGTTCTTTGATGTAGAGGCCGCCCGCGCCGTGGACGCGGACCTCCGCACGGGTTGGCTCCTCGAGGTCGCCGTCGGCTTCGTAGACGGTTCGCTCGCGGGTGAGGTTCGCCCGTCGGTGGTCGACGCGCTGGGGGGTGTACTGTTCGACCGTCGTCCCCGATAACTCTTCGAGTGCAGCCTCGAAGTCGGCTTCGTCGACGGGATCGCCGAACTCAACGTCAGCACGATAGCGTTTGCTCGCGTCGTGTTCTTTGACGCGTTCGACCATCTCGTAGGTTGCAAGACGAAGCCCCTCGACCTCGACCGTCCCCTCGGCAGCTTCGTTGATTTCGCGCTCGAGCGTGGCTGGATCGGGAGAACGCTTGCGGGGTCGTTTCACTTCGGCGACGAAGGGCCGGCCCTCCTCGAGCATCCGCGCGTCGACATCCTCGCGGCCTGCGCCGTGGAAGGTGCCCTCGTCGCCGTCCATTGCCTCTGTGACGTGGGGGAGAACGGTCTGTTCGACGCTCGTCTCGTACAGATAGCCCGAGCCACCGCAGTACTCACAGGGCTCTTCGCCATCCGGTCCGAGTTGGATGCCACTACCACCACACTCCCGACAGGGCCACTCCGTCTGGGGGATGTTGCGCTCGAGTTTGCGATAGCGACCATACACAAAGGCCGGGTTCACCTGAACATCGACGGCGTGACTCGTCACCGTTCCAGTATCGAGGGCCTCGAGTGGATCATAGCCCTCGAGGTCGACGATTGCGAGGACATCCGGTCGGTCGAAATCGACATCCGTGCCCGTCTTTGCGCCGACGCGGCGGCCGACTTCGCGGTTCATCTCGCGTTTGACCGACTCGCCGACCTCGGGCTCTATGCCAGCATCTTCGCGAAGCAACCGTTCGTTTTCCTCGACTAACGGCGGGACGCGCGTCCCGACCTGATAGGTGTCGAAATCGGTTCCCTCGAGCGCCTCGACGATCGTCTCGGCGACAGCGTCGACGGTCTCACAGTAGCCTTCACAGACCCAGCAGTCGCCGGGCGCTGTGGGTTCGAAATCCTCGTCGTCGGCCATTGCGACCGTCGTTCGCAGCGCCCGACCGCGTTCGGCGTTTGTCAGTCCAAAACTTCGCTCTGCGAAGGGGGCCCCGAGACAGGAATCACAGATCGGCCCGGTCGCAAGCAGGTCCCGGGCGTCGTCGACGATACTCATATCTGGAGGGTCGAAGCCCGTCCGTAACACGTTTTCCTTTCCCGGGGCGGCAGGAATCGTTCAGAACGAACGTCCGGAAGTGTCAGGCGTGGGTGCTGTCAGCCGGTTCGGGCCCCTCGAACTCGGTCGTCAACTCGAGCAGTTGGACGAGAATTCGGCCGGTTGCTCCCCAGACGGTGTAGCCGTTGACGTGGAAGTAGTGAACGACGATATCGCCATAGTAAGGGTGTGAGCGGCGTTCGTACTCGAAGTTCGTTGGATCGAGCAGGCCCGACAGCGGGAGCGTGACGATTTCGGCGACCTCGCTGCCGTCGCCGACGTACGCTCGATCCGGCACATGGCCGACAAAGGGTGTGACCGCGTACTCGGTCACGGTCCGGATGTCATCGAGTTGGCCGACTATCTCGACTTCGTCGGACTCGAGGCCGATCTCCTCGTTTGCCTCCCGAAGTGCCGTCTCGAGGATCGACTCGTCTTCGGGTTCGGCTCCGCCGCCCGGAAAGCTCATCTGGCCGGGATGTTCGCCGAGGTGGTCGGCCCGGCGGGTAAACAACAGGGAGTGTTCGCCATCGCGGTCGACGATCGGTGCGAGGACGGCCGCGTCGTGGGGCTGGTCGTCGACTTCGGTCGGTTCGTACGTCGCGACGGGATCGAGGCACATCCGGCTCATTAGGCTGCCTCCAGTCGCTCGCGTTCGGCCGCCAGCTCGACCGGTGCCCACGCTTCGATATCGTAGCTGAGATCGAGCAGCCGTCGACACCGACGGTCATCATCAGCTTCGAGTGCCGCCGAGACGTCCTCGACGAACCGTTCGTAGACGGTCTCGCCGATGGCATCACGATCCAGTCGTCGGCGCTCGATCTCGAGGATGTGTGGGACGTCCTCGGCTCCTTCTGGAAGCGTCGGAAAGGCGGTTGGGCCGGCGACGAAAATTTGCTGTGGCCGCTCGTCTGCGTCCAGCCCGTCCGCCGGATTCGGCTCTGCAACGGCTGGTTCCGCCGCGACGAGCGCGAACGACTCGAGGGCGTCGTCGATTGCTGTCTCGAGTGTCGCCTCCTCGAGGCTGCTCCCGTCGACCCGAAACGCCGCCTCCGAAAGCGCCCGCTCGAGTTCGGCCCGTGTCAGTCCGCCGAACAGGTCGACGACGCCTGCCAGTTCGTCGGCGGTCACGTCCATACCTGGCCAAACGAGCGGTTTGCAGATAAAGATTCATAGCCGACTGCGACGCTGTCCGCTCTCGAAAGGCGAAACTGGTATTGGCATTAATCACCGGTCTGGGCCTCGAGGTGTCCATCCAGCCACGGACGGGTGGCCTCGAGGACGTCGTCGGCCTGAAACGGCACGTCAGTCCACGCCGGCAGTCGCCGGTCGGGACCTGGCGGTGCGATCGAGTCAGCGTATCTCCGCACCTGCTCGCGTTCACTCCCGGCGTCGTACTCGAGACCATTGAACAACGCATCGGCTCGGTACTGATCGATCAGCCGGTCGCCGGCCTCGCGGTAGCGTTCGGCGAGACGCTCGTAGTCCGGGTCGACGCCACGGTCTTCGACCACCCGGAGCAGTTCCGCCGTGACTTCGTGGCTCATCCCCTCGAGTCCGCTGTCGCCGGCGACCGCGCGGTGGTCGTGGACGTGTCGGCCGAGGTCGACCTGTGCGCTGGCCTCAAAGCCGGCGTGGTCGAAGGCCTCACCGAGCGTGCCTACCTCGAGTCCCCACGACCGGGGGGCACGAAGCTGTCGTGTAAGCTCGGCACTCGCAGCGAACTCGCCGGCCAGCGCGTACCGAAACGCGCCGAGATACTCGAGGATATCGGCGTCGTGGGTCGACGCCAGCGCGTCGAGGACGGGTTCATACAGCAGTCGGAACAGTCTGCCGTACAGACGGTTGCGTTCGACGCGGGCGTAGTAGCCTTTCGAGAAGGTATATCCCATCTCCAACGGCGCAAGCAGTCGTCGGACGTGGTTAGCCTCGTAGCTTCTGGCATCGGCGTCGTGGACGACGACGTACTCGCCGGCGTCGGCGGCGGGACCAAGCGCGAGCCAAACGTCCCGGCCCTTGCCGTACTCGCCGTCGAGGTCGGCGTTTATCAGGAGCTCGTCGACAGCCGGGGCGGTACACCAGAGGGGTGAAATCGGCAGGTCGAACGACTCGAGCCACTCCCGGACCGAGTCGATCCGGTCGGGGCTAGCACGGACGGGTACGAAGACGGCGGCTGGATCCAGCGTCTCGAGTTCCGAGAGCACTCGCGTGGCGGCGGAGCTTTCGTGTTCGCGAGCGGTCATCGGGACGACGATGGCGGCGTCGCAGACGGGCTGGTCCACCTCACGTCTAGGTGTGGGTGTGTCGACCCCGTCAAGGTCGTGGAGCGTCGCGATTCGCTCCTGTACATATTCCATCGTCTACCCCTTCGACTGCACTGATAAAATGGCCACGACTCCGGCTATCTGTACTAACTGCCAGCGAAACGGCTTTGTTGTGAACGAGGCGGTAGGATAGACAACTCGCTTTTGTCTCCGGAAAATAGCTCGTATCGGCAGGAAAAGCACCGGTCTTTTTCTTCCCCACCTTCCTACAGGGTGAACATGAAATCAGTCCGGAAGGCACTCCGCCAGGGCGAACTTCAGAAGGATACCTACGACCGACTCGTCTGTGGCACATGTGAGAAAGCACTGAAGACCGAAAACGATCCAAACGAGATCAAGACAGTCAGGATCTGTCCAGAGTGTGACGCCGAGTGGAAAGAGATCCGTTAGCGTTCGCCGGCCATCGCCGCGAACAACCGCTGTTCGAACTCCGAGTTATCGATACCGTTCGACGGGCCGATACCGCGCATGTGATCGACAGAGAGCTGACCACCCCCCATCCGGGCGTGGCCGCCGGCGTTGGCCATCGGAATGTCGCTAACGGCGTGCCGAAGCGTCTCGCCCATATGAACCCGGTCGTCCCGCGAGCGACCTGAAAGCTGGATCGTCCCGTCGTTTTCCCCGTAGACGACCACGGCTGTCACCCCCTCGAGTTGCATCAACTCGTCTGCGGCCTGTGGAATCGCGTCCGTGTTCGAGATCTCGCCGACGTCACAGACCGCAAACGGCCCTTCGATGCGTTTTTCGGTGATCGCGCGTGCTTTGATCTGTAATACCGTATCGCTGACCTGCGGATTTGCGATTCGATCGAGGAGTGTCTCGTCGACGGCGTCGAACAGCGTCGCACAGGCGTCGAACTCGGCGCGCGAACAGCCGGTCGTGAGGTGGTTGGTGTCAGAAAGGATACCATAGAGCAATCCAGTTGCGAGTTCCGAGGTGAGCTCGAACGAGCCGCCATCGTCTGTGGTTGCTCCCAGTTTATCCAGGTACTCGACGATGATTGTCGAGGCCGCCCCGTACTCCGTCCGGACGTCGGTAAAGCGCGTGCCGGTCCCATTGCCCGGATGGTGGTCGACGACCGCAACAGGTTCGATCGACTGTGCGCCGGTAAACCCTCGCGGTGTGTTGTGATCGACCAGGACGATCGTCTCGGATTCCAGTTGGGAACTCGAGTCGATCTGGGAGAGTTCGAGGTCGAGGACGGTCCGAAACGCCCGGTTTTCCTGATGGCGTATCTCACCGGCATACTGCAACGTCGTGTCGGTCCCGACCGCGTCGGCGATCGCCGCGACACCCATCGCACACGACATCGCGTCGGGGTCGGGATTTGGATGCATCAACACTGTCACCTCGTCGTACTCCGCCAGCACGCGTTTCAGCCGAACGCCGGGCGGGCGGCGAAGCCATCGGACGAGCCACCAGCCGCCGACGACGACTCCGGCGACGGCCAGGACGAGCAACGAGAGCAAAAGCGGCTCGAGCGAGCCAAGGACGTCGAAAACGCCCTCGAACGTTGAGACCTCGACGAAGGGCACGCTCGTCGAGACACCCCGTACGTCCATATCTCACACTCAAATCCTACGACCATGAAATTTCCCCTACGTTGCACCGTGTACAGATTTCGGTGCGTTCGGGTATTTCGACAACGTCAGTACGTGTACGACTCGATCGCTTCCTGGTACCCCTCGCGGAACGTCGGATACTCGAGCGTATAGCCTAACTCGTGGAGCTTCTCGTTCGAACAGCGTTTACTCGTCAGTAGCCGTCGACGGCTCGCTTCGGAGAGGTCGTCGTCCTCAAGTCGCTGGGCTTTCGTCCGTTTCGGCGGCGCTTTCAGTCCGCACTCGCCGGCCAGCCAATCGGCGAAGGCCCACTTATCGACGGGTTCGTCGTCGACGACCAGTACCACCTCCCCACGTGCGAGGTCCTCACAGAGGAGATACCGGACGACGCCCGCGGCATCGTCGCGGTGGACCATGTTCAGATAGCCCTCGGTGACCGGCCCGTGGATGTACCGCTCGAGTCGGTAGCGCCCAGGGCCGTACAGCCCGGAATACCGGGCAACGCTGCCGTCGAATCCGTGCTCGCGTGGTCGCTCGAGGGCGACGCGTTCGGCCTCCGCGAGCACCTCAGTTTTTTCGGTAGTTGGCTCGAGGGGTGTCTCCTCGTCGACCCACTCGCCGTCGTGGTCGCCGTGGACGCCGGTCGAGGAGGTATAGACCAACCGATCAGGTGGATGCTCACGCTCGCCGAAGGCATCGATTGCCGTCTTCAGCCCCTCGACGTACACCTCGCGGGCGGCCTCGGCCCCGCGACCGCCACTACTTGCAATGAAGACGATCGCGTCGACGTCCGCCACGGCAGCCAGCGACTCGCGGTCGGTGACATCCGCCCGAACAGCCTCGAAGCCAGCCGCCTCGATTTCCTCGAGTCCCTTGGCCGATCGACGAACGCCGATCGCCTCGTGGCCTCGCTCCTCGAGTTGCCGACCAAGCTCGAGGCCAACGTGGCCACAGCCCAAGATTGCAACCTTCATACACGGACTCGCTGATGGAGGAAGATAACCGCACCGCTCGAGGCGACGTGTTACTCGAGCCGATCGACTGCCATGGACGACCTCGACCGGCTTCTTGCACGCTTTGAAATAGTTGACGTGAGCCGGCCGGTCGCAACTACCGCAGCAGAAATCATCGCAACGCTCAAACAATGCGGCCAGCCACTGCACAATCTCCACGACGTGTACATTGCAGCAACGGCCCAAACAGAGCAGCTACCAGTGCTGACAGCGAACGTCGACCACTTCGACCGGATTGACAACGTGACAGCCATCGACTGGAACGACTACTGACAGTATTTACGCAGTGGAAAATGTCTACACCGCTCGAGTCATCGCATCCCGTCGACGATTACGTGCTGAATATGGACGAACTCGCCAAAGCCCATCGGCGCGCGGCGTTCGATCTTCTGTTGGATCTCTTTGGCGTCGAGGTCGACCTCGAGTTCGCGCTCGACGGCATCGACATCGAGGACCGCGGTCGTCATCCCCAATAAGAGATGCTCACAGGCCATCGTGACGATCGTCTCGGCGTCGGGTTCGCCCGCCGCTGTCGCCTGTATCTCGGCTGCTTCCTCGAGGGTAAGCTCCGGCTTTTCGCCCTCGAGGACGGCCTCGAGCGTCGCTGTGTCGATGTCAGTCGTTTCGGCGACAGCGTCGAGATCCTGGTTCTCGAGGATCGACGCGAGGTCGGCGTCGTACTCCGCTCTGAGTTCTGCGGGCGTCTCGGGGACTGCCATCCGCTGTTCGTAGAACATATACGAAAAGAGGGTAGTCAGCCACAAGTGGCTTCGCTTTGGCACAACGGCACACCT
>LFCJ01003345.1_pt1 | contig 11745 bp, 17 predicted proteins | sample 643141 | NCBI WGS metagenome assembly LFCJ01 (sample SAMN03766243, study PRJNA286221) | soda lake metagenome | biome: soda lake; feature: Kulunda steppe; material: water; isolation source: sample B1-Br-g2 brine of Lake Bitter-1 | place: Russia: Kulunda steppe | collected 2010-07 | reverse complement strand
CTGTTACCCCTGGCACCACACTGTTACCCCTGGCACCACACTGTTACCCCTGGCACCACACTGTTACCCCTGGCACCACACTGTTACCCCTGGCACCACACTGCACCACTCGCCCTCATCTGCATCACTTGCAGGTATGACTGGGCCATCAAGGACACAGGCCTTGAGGTGAGCACCTCCCCAGCCTGCAGCTCGGCACATCTGCCTGCACCTCAGTACCTTTGCCTGCAGCTCAAAACCATTGACAGAAGCCCAATGCCCCTCATTCTCCTTGCCCAATGCACCTCAGTACCTTAACCTGCACCTCAATGCCACTGACAGAAGCCCAGTGCCCCTGCGTGCAGCCCACTAGTGCTCCTCCCCGCTTTGCATGCATTTGCTGTATGCACAGCCACTTCCTTTGTGTTGTGTGAAGCTGCACTACTTCATGCTGGCATTCAAGTATAATACCACGAATGCGCCCAAATGCTGCTGCATGGTTACTGCACACTGCGATCAGATAAACACATGCCCTCTTTCTTAGGCCCATGTGCACAGAGCTTGCACTCTAGTGGTAGCGGGGGTAGCAAAGTTGGTAGGACAAGGTAAGAATTAAAGAAGCAGCAAAAACAGACTGCTCACTTGCTTCGCATCCTCACACACACACATGGTGTGCTCCCAATTCATGCAGTTTCGTGAGGAGCTGGAGGAGAGCAGCAGGTGGGCCTAAGAATGCACTCCAAAGGAGTCCCTCCCACAGGGACCTACAGGGATGACAGAATTGCGCATACCTAGCTAAGTGTTTTTATTCACATACTCAGACACACACACCCTCCCTGTTGTGGTTTTTGATGCACCAAAGCTCGGGTGCTGGTGCCTCCATGGCAGTATCACGTGGATCAAATATTGGCCTACCATAAGCTGTTGCTGGCCCAGGCGTGGCGCTCAGCAGCACCAGGTTTAAATCCTGACAGCCAAGTTTAAATCCTGGTGTGTGTCTTGAAAGCATGGCTTGGATTGACATGCGTGCCAAAAGGTTTATGTAAAGGTGAGTGTCAACATAGTCCAAGCGGTTGGGTGTAACGTGGGAGGCCTGCTTTCTATCACAGCCATGTTTTGAGACTAGGCAATGGGATTTAGCAACAAAACCTTTGAATACCAACTTCCCCCGCAAGCGCCAGCAAACAGGAAATAGTGTTTAACCCTTTGCAGCACGCAAAATTGCCATCAATTGCGCCAAAATGCAGGTACGCATCAACGCCGCCTGAGCCACCAGATGGCCTCCAGACCGACCTGTACCGGTTCCATAAACAAGTCTGCGCAGCAATTGTGAGCACGTCCAATGAACATCAATGTTTTTTCATTCTGTGCAGCAATGGTGGACCTTCACTGCACGCGCGTGTTTGCTGCCGCCAAATCGCTACTCAGCAGGATTTGCCCTTACACCGAGCATGGTGATATGGAAATTGTGACAAGGGCTTGATGATCAGGAAGTAGATTTGCATTCCAGCTTCATCTTCCTGATTCCTTAGCTTTTACTCAGCTCCGCCTAACAGCTCCCGCAAACTTGGTTGGATAATGAGCTACTTGCGCCCTAATTCCTTGAAACACTCAATGCGTACGTAGTGCCTGGTGTCCCATGGACTCTGCTGCCGTCTCTCTTAGGAACCAGTGACCCTGCCCACAGAATCTATAACTCCCCACTGTTTCCACTGTTTTGGCAGTGTAGCAGCAGCTGCAGCAGCAGCAGCAGCAGCCCTCCCTGCAATACCTTGCCTCTCATTCATCTAACCTGTGCTGCTACCTACAGGTGAAGTCTTCTTTTCGGGCATGCCGGCTCCGCAAAGCCGGGAGGAAGTGGCTACAAGCCTTTGAAGACTCCACCCAGAAGCGACGCAGGCTCATCCGCACTCGCTCATCCGGTAAACAATCCTTTTGCACCCCTCTGCACAAGCCGAATGTGTGTGCATGTGTTTGTGCAAGTAAGGAGCGGGGCTACAGTCATGTGTTTGTGTTCCAGGTGCAAGCTTGAAGATTGAGCAACCAGATAAAGCACCTTGGGTGTAGATCCTAGGTGCCGGTTAAGCTCTCTTGTGTGCACACAAACACGCCCCAAAATACACACACGCACCAACTTGCGCAGGTAACTTGGGCCTTCTTGGGCCACCCTCTGTCAATCCGTCCACAGAAACCACCATCTACCCTTTGGTGGGCAAGCCAGAGGCTAATGGCACCAGGGAATGGGTCCACATCCAGCTGCAGGTACGCCACTCTTGGGACCACCAATAGTTGATCAGTACCCAGTCGCGGGGCCTCTGCTCTCTGCTGATCACTAGTTGGTTAAAGAATCTTGATTGCTGCAGGCTCATGCAGGCTTTGTGTCCCCTGGTTTATCAGAGGTCCTGCCGCATTAAACTGAGTAGATTCCGGTGCGGGCAGTCATGGCTATACCATCTTGGTGTGCTTTGGCACAGTCCTGGACCCTCACCTAAACCTGAACTCTAAACATATGTTGCTCACCAGCACCATGCATCACTTGCCGTTGTGCTGATAGTGTCATGGAGTAGAGGGTGTATTGAGCGCTGATGAAAAAAATTGTTCTTTCATGATTGGTCACTGCATCCTCCCTGAGCGTGCCAACTGGCACTTGGGAGGGTGAATTGTGTGGACACCAGCGTCTGAATTGCATTGCAGATTCAAATGTTGCTCATTTCAATGTGTGACGCACAAGAAGCTCAGCGGCCTTGTGCCTCAGACAACAAAGACACCATACCTGCATGTGTGCGGCTCCGCAGAAAATCGTGGAGTCCCAGGCCAAGCGCCGCAAGTTTGGTCGGGATGTGCGTCCCCTGCGCTGTGTGAACACAGAGTGGATGGGTGGCATCGACTGGAGGCTCATTGAAAGCCGCGTTACAGGGCTGCCCCTGCCTAAAGGTCTGGCACGAGCAGTGCAGGTCCTCCCTGCTGTGTGCCTGGGAGTGTTGCATGTCTGCTGCGGAACCTGCCTGCTGTGTGTACGCTCACCCTGAGAGGTGTCAATGACATTTGCCCTCTGTGTGCAGCTTCAAAATTCATGGCGGAGTCAGTAAGTGCAGTGCTACCTCGGATGCACAAACTCCTGTCAGCCAGCAATTCTAGGTGCAAGCGCGCATGAGGCATCATCTGTTTTACGAGCTGTCTCCCTTGCTGCCAACAGACTGCCTGCCTTCTTTTAAAACTTACAGAACTTCAGAAACTGTTTGCTCGGGACCCTTGCTACACACATGGCGTGTGGTGATGCACAGCTCCTACCTTCCTCAGGCGGGGCGGGGTGTCCGTCTTGCATGTGGCTGCCAGCCACAGGGGTGCCCCCCCCCATCACAAGAGGAGCGCGATGACAGTGCATGCCCAAGCACCGGATGCTCTGGTGCATGACAGTGCATGTCACTGCATGACAGTGCATGCCCAAGCTCCGGATGCTCTAATGCATGACACTGCATGTCCAAGCATGATAGTGCATGCCCAAGCACCGGATGCTCTAATGCATGACACTGCATGACAGTGCACGCCCAAGCACCGGATGCTCTAATGCATGACACTGCATGACACTGCATGACAGTGCATGCCCAAGCACCGGATGCTCTGGTGCACTGGAAACCACAGTTGGTCCATGTCAGGAATCATCAGCGGGTGCCTGCCTGGCTGCAGCATGAACGGGCTGTCACCTCCGTGTGTGCCCGTGTGCGCGCGCCCTTGCTGGCTGCCAGGCCCCCGCATCCCTCCCAAGCCCACTGACGCGGAGCTGGGCGACTTGTTTGAGGTGTTCTCGCCCAAGCGAGGGGGCACCATCTTTGAGGGCCACGAGCTCGCCAGCGACTCAGAAACTCAGCAGCTGAGTGGGTGTCAGGGCCATCGTACGGTGTCCGCCAGCGACACCAGCACGGCCCGAGGGTCAGAGCAGGCCAGCGGTGGGTGGGGCTCAGCAAGTGGCCTGCAGCTTGTGGGCTCAGAAGGCGTTGTGCGGGTGCGGTGAAATGACCAGTGATGGTTGAGCTCAGCTAGTGGTGTGTGGGTGTGGTGGGCACAGTGAGTGGCCAGCAGCTGGAAGGCTCAGCAAGTGGTGTGCGGATGCGGAGGAGGGGCCAATGGCGAGTGGGGCTCAGCAGGTTGTGTGTGGGTGTGGTGGGCACATCTGGCCAGTGGCGAGTGGTGCGTGGGTGTGGTAGGCGTTGTCTTGTGGCTCTGCGCGCGCGCCGCCCGTGCGCGCATTGCTGTGTTGGCGCCCTGTGCTGCCCGGTCCGCTCATTCTCGTCAGCTCTAAGTCCACCCTGCATGCCCCATGTCCACCCTGCATGCCCCATGTCCACCCTGCATGCCCCAAGTCCACCCTGCATGCCCCATGTCCACCCTGCATGCCCCATGTCCACCCTGCATGCCCGGCCCCGTGTCCACCCTGCATGCCCGGCCCCATGTCCACCCTGCATGCCCGGCACGGGCTGTGCAGGCTGACGTGAGCAACCATGCTTGCCTGCACCTGACCGCGTGCCCAGCACCTGTCACAGAAGCTGCCCTATCCTGGATTTGCTTGCAGAGCTAGGCTTGGGTGAGTCAGAGGCGTCATTCAAGAAGCTGTCCGCGGCACCACTGCCAATCCCCTTCGACAGCAGCAGCCTGTACGTGGAGGAGGTGCACGACGTGCTGCAGGAGAGCGGGCTGACAGGTGGGCGAGCAGCTGTGCACCCCAGGCTGCGCTGCGTGAAATGGGCCGCGGGTGATGCAGGCAGCTGCGCACCTAGGGCTGCGCTGCCACGTGTGCGCTGTATGCAGGGCAGGTGCGGCCGAGTGCATGGTGTACCAATAGCAGGCTGGATCCAGGTTGATCCTATTGCAGCTGAACCTGCAGCGAGCTGAGTGCTGGTGGCAGTAAGGCAAGCGCTTCTTAGAGTTGTTTGGTCGGTAGGAGGTGGGGTACTGGTCGAGCCAAAATGAGGTGGAATACTGGTTGAGCCAAGAGGAGACGGGGTACTGGGCGAGCCAATATGTGGCGGAGTGCTGGGCGAGCCAATAGGAGGCGAAGTGGTGGGTGAGCCAATAGGTGGCGGAGTGCTGGGCGAGCCAATGGGTGGCGGAGTGCTGGGTGGGCCAAGGCGCCGAGAAGTGGCGGGGCCCACAGGAGTCTGAGTTTGCTTGGTGGACAAAAAGCAAGCGCTGCTGAGTGCTGGCGGGTCAACACGCAGGTGCACACGCGTGTGCTCGCAGCTGTGCTGACTCCCACCTTCCCTTACGCGGGCGAGTCCTGCGACCCTGCATGTAGGCCCATGCGCAACGTGGCTAGCAGGCGTGCGCTCTGTACTGATGCCTTGTTGGGGGTATCTTTTGCAAGAGGCAGCCTGCCTGCACACCACTTGCCTGCACCTTGTGTGAACCACTTGCTTGCACCACTTGCCTGCACCTTGTGTGAACCACTTGCTTGCACCACTTGCCTGCACCTTGTGTGAACCATCGGGGCCTGTGGAGCGGCAGCAGCGCCCAGTGAAGCCACCCTCTGCTGGCCGAGGCGCATACCGCAGGTGCAGGCAGAGGCCCTGGCGCAGCACGCGTGCTGTGCTGTGACCTGGCGATTGTTGTGAGCAGGCGCGTGCCGCAGGTGCAAGCAGAGACCCTGGCGCCGTGCTGTGGCCGGGTTCTTGTTGGAGCCCAGGCCATGCGCTTGGGCTGAGCAGGCGCCTGCCCTGACAGATACTCTGCCCTCCTGGCCCCCTGCAGGGCTGGACTGCAATGCCGTGCTCAGCAAGCTCATGGCAGCCGCCCGGGCGTCCCCCCTGCTGCCTACCCTGGATGCATCGGCGGCAGCGGTAGCTGCGCAGCGGTGGCTCAAATCCTTCCAGGACGCCAGGAAGCAACTGTACTTTGCAACGCAGCAAGCACGCCTGGTGAGCACGTGCCAGAGCCTGCGCGCGCTCATGCTGGTTGAAGCCGCAGGTTGTGTTGCAGCCGCGTGTGCGCTTCCAGCTCGCGATGCACCGTGCGCAGGGATGGGCGCTGGTTGGGAGTGAGGTGTGCATGAATGGGCATGAACTTTGCATGGATGAGCGTGAGGTGTGCATATTTGGGTGTTAGATTGTGCAGGGATGGGCGTGGGATGTGCAGGGGTGGTATGTCCATTACTTAGGCAGTGCACTGACCTGCATGCAGGGGCGCCTTGCGCGTGCAGGGATGGACACAAGGTAATGGGATGGGTAAATAGGGATGGGTAAATAGGGTTTGGCAGACCCTCGTCGAGGCTCTGTAGAGTCTCTTTAGAGCCTATATAAGCCTCTATAGAGTCCTCCTCTTTGGCATTTTGATCAGTCCCCTATTTACCCATCCCTATTCAAATGCCCCTGACACTGTTCCCAGAGATCTGGGCAAAGATCAAAGGCCAGCCCTGGGCGGAGGAGCACTTCATGGGGCTGTGGCCACAAAACCAATGGTCACAAAGCCATGGGAAATGTTGAGGCAGCCCTTAAAACCTGCTGCACCCATTGTGTGAATAGGGCACAATCATTGCTGTGTGCGCGCGCACACATGCACACATGCATGCACATGCACACTCGCGCGCAGTTGCACCTTGACCAAACCATCCTGGGCTCTGTGGTTCATAACGAGGCTGCCTTGAGGGCAGCCCAGGAGGAGGGCGCCGCAGTGATGGCTCGCTCCTTGAGCTGCACCCTGCCAAACGAGGTGCGCCCCTCCTGTTTCCCGCACTGCAAGGCGTCGGTGGCGCGTCGGCATTTGTGAAGGCTCAGTGCTTGGGGCCGCAAAGTGCTGCAGCAATGGCGTGCTGCCTGAATTGCGCGCTGCCAGGTGGGGTGCATGGACCCCTTCCCTCACCCATTGAAAATGTTCTGTCCATATGCCCACACCGGCAGTTCACGACTTGAGGGTCCTCACTGCCTCAAGGGCCCTCACTGCCTTGAGGGTCTCTGAGGCGTGTGGCGCCTGGCAGCCAGGCTTTGCTGCGTGTGCGCATATAGCCATAAACGGCCGCCACGCATGCGCACGTGCGAATGCACACCTCACGTGCACACCTCACGTGCACGCGCACACACACACACACACACACACACACACACACACACCAGCACTTGTGCAAGCTTGACCATCAACACTCATGCTCGCAGCTGGGCCGCGTCATTGAGCAAGCAATTGAGCACAACCGCATCGAGCAGTCATCCCAGGACGCTGACCCCACAAAGCCGGAGGTCACTTGGCCCATGCTGCTGCGCGCGTGGCGGCAGGCAGGGCTGCCAGGTGGGCATCATGCGTGTATGCATGCTTGCACACACGCCCACGCACAAGCACACGCTTACGCACAAGCACACGCTCATGCACAAGCACACACTTGCGCATGCACGCACACACGTGTTGTATGTGATGCGCGTGCGCACCGGTGCTGCGCAGGCTGGCAGGGCCAGGACGGGCGCGCGCTGTGGCAGGCCATGGAGCTGCCGCCTGCGGACGCTGCTGACGATGCGGACTGTGAGGCGGCCCCCTCCACTTGGGATGCCTCCCCGCCCTCCACCGACCTCCCTTCATCATTGGGCCGCTTCCTGCCCAATCAGAGGTCCCCGCTGCCCGGCATGGCTGCTGCCAACCACACCACTGCCGCCACCCCCTCCCCCAACCCCTTGCCCTCTGAGGGGCCATGCGCAACCGCTGGCGTTTGCGCGGCAGGCGGCTCGCCAGACGAGCTGGGCGGTGGCGGCACACCGCTGCTGGCCACCCCCGCGCCACCAGCGCCCAGGGCCGCGCTGCGGCGCTCCGAGTCAGCCTCTGACCTGGGCATCACACCTGTGCGCGTGGGCCTGCCCAGCATCAGGGACCCATACAGCCCCAGCATCAGCAGCAGCGGCGGCGGCGCTTACCCGGCCACGCTCGCCTCCCCGTTTGCGGCCAGCAGCGCGGCCAAGTTCGCGTCGCCGTTCTCGCAAGGGTGCGCCCTCCCCGGCACACGCAGTGTGTCCCCAGCGTGCGCACTCCCAAGTGTGTGCATGTGTGCATGTGTGCATGTGTGTGTGTACGTGTGTGTGTGTCTCCGAGTGCGTCTGTGTCTGCCCATGTATGTGTGTGTGTGCTGTACGTGTGCCAATGGAAGCAGTGCGTCTGTGTCTGCCCATGTATGTGTGTGTGTGCTGTACGTGTGCCAATGGGAGGAGTGCGTCCGTGTCTGCCCATGTATGTGTGTGTGTGCTGTACGTGTGTGTGTGTCTCCGAGTGCGTCCGTGTCTGCCCATGTATGTGTGTGTGTGCTGTACGTGTGCCAATGGGAGCAGTGCGTCCGTGTCTGCCCATGTATGTGTGTGTGTGCTGTACGTGTGCCAATGGGAGCACAGGCGCACAGAGGACAGCTGTGCCCCACCTGGCTGCACCCCAAGGCTCTGCTCTTCTCCGGGTATCTCATACATACTCCAGCCTGCCCCCCTGCTGGTCGCATGCATTCTTTGGAGACCTCCTGCCCCCCTTTCGCATGCCTTGAAGCCCACGTGCACCCTCCTGTATGCCGCAAGGCCCACGCACACCCTCCTGCATGCCGCAAGGCCCACGCGCACCCTCCTGTATGCCGCAAGGCCCACGCACACTTATGCTGCAAGGCACATGCGCAACCCCCTGCATGCCGCAAGGCCCACGCGCACCCTCCTGCATGCCTTGAAGCCCACGCGCACCTCTCCAAACAGGGGCTGCTAGAGCATGGCGACGCCTAGCAGCGCCTGAGTCCATTGCATAGGCCCATGAAATGCATGCGTGTGTCACATTTCTGTTGCGCATTGCATGGGCCTGTTGCATTCCTGTTGTGCAGTGCATGGGCCTGTCATCCAAATCAGTTGCGCTTTTACCTTTTAATGCACACAGCCAAAGCTTGAGCCTGGCTGTGCATGAGCCCACCACTGCCAAAGATGGCCCCGCACAGTGCAGGAGCCCACCCCTGCTAAAGCACGAGGCTACCCCTGCAGAAAATGCGCCCAGGCCACGCACAGCGCAGGAGCCTACCCCTGCAGAAGCATGAGCCTGCCCCTGCCAAAGATACACCCAGGCCGCGCACAGTGCAGGAGCTCACCCCTGCAGAAGCATGAGCCTGTACCTGCCCAAAGATGCATCCTGGCCGCGCACAGTGCAGAAGCCCACCCCTGCAAAAGCACGAGCCCACCCCTGCAGAAGATGCACCCTGGCCGTGCACAGTGCAGGAGCTCACCGCATCCCCTCTGTTCACGCGCCGCTCCTGACTGCAATCTGGAAACTCCACTGCGAGGCTCTCCACGACACTGACTCTCCCTTTCCGTGCGCTTGCAAGCAGGTCCGCAAACTCCCCCACCGCCATGTTGCACGCACGCGCCGCGGCGCGCGAGCGGCGGCGCCTGCAAGCACAAGAGGCAGCGGCAGCGAGCCGCGCAAAGCGGGAGACGTGGGCGCACGAGGCGTGGGCGGGAGCCACGCTGGAGTCCAGCCCCAGGCAGTCCACGTCACTCAGCAAGGTGCGTGCGCACGCGCGTACGCATAAGTTTGTGTGTGCGTATGCATGTGCGCTCTTGTGATGTGATTTCGTGGGAGTGGGCCTCGCTGGTGTCCCAGGCTATGCCTACCTGCCTGCCCTGCCAGCCTGCCTGCCCACCTACTCGACAATCCCATACAGCCTGCCTGCCCACCTAATTCACAATCCCATACACCCCCCCCCCCTCCTGCCGTGCACTTGACGTCAATGACCGGCACGGTGCTCTACAGCTGTGACCCCCACCCGCGATCCTGGTGCTGCATGCAGACAACGCTGGGCTTGCGCGGCTCCACCAGCCTGAAGCCCAGCTCATCCGTCCTGGCGCAGCCCAGGCCCAGCATGAGCCTGAAACATGCCGCCAGCAGCGCAGCACTCAAGCCGCGTGCCAGTTCCCAAATAGCTGCCGCAACGCCCCTGGCCACAACGACCATTGAGGACGAGTCGAGCAGTGAGGCCGAGGAGGAGGGCAGGGAGGAGGAGGCGGGCGCGGGGGGTGTGGTGGGTCACATTGGGCCGCCCTGCAGCGACATGCTGCTGCTGCGGCGGGGCAAGCACTGGGCGACCGTGCTGGCGGATGCGCGCGTGATCCTGCTATTTGCGGAATTCCACTCCCCCTGGAAGCCGTACTGGCACGAGGCGCGCACAAAGCAGGTGCGCCGGGCGCGTGTGGGCTGGGGCGCTGATGGGCAGCTCTGCTTGCCTTGAGTTTGGCCCAAGTTTTCAACTTTTGGAGGGTCTGCAATGCAATTGTGTACATAAGCTATGACAAGACAAGTCGATCAAGGTCAGCTATTCCAAACATGCAAGGTAAAGGATGAATCACTCATGGTTTGGGTGCAAGGTGGAAGATGCTTCTCAAGGCTTCTGTAATGCACAGTAAAGGACGTTAACAAGGTTAGAATTGGGGCTAGAGTGCAAGGAGGTACTGTCAACTAAGGTCCAAGGTCCTCTGATCCGTTGTCAGGTGGAGGAGTTGGGAGAGGCGCGCACTTGCAAGGTGTACGGACAGGCCTGGGCAGCGTGAGGTGTGCGCTGCGCAGGCCCAGGATTGTGGTGTGCGCTTTTAGCTGTGGATGTGTGCATTTGCTCGCAGACTTTGTAGACGTGGAGCGCCTCTTGGTGTGCTTGCCCACACCAAGTGGCGCCTTCTGGCCTGCTTCCCTGCAGCAAGTGTTTTGTAACTCATGCGCAGTTGGTGTGCTGATGCCTTGTTGGTGTGCTGATGCATTGTTGGTGTATCGATGCCGTGTTGGTGTGCTGATGCATTGTGTGTGTGCACATGCCTTGCTGGTATATCGATGCCTTGTTGGTGTGCCGATGCCTTGTGTGTGTACCGATGCCTTTTTGGTTTGCCGATGCCTTGTGTGTGTGCCAATGCCTTGTTGGTGTACTTTCCTTCATGTGAGGACTCCTTCGTCTTGTGGCTTGCAAGGTCACTTGCAGCGCGCTATTTAACAAGGCTGCCTGCCTTTCAACCCTAGCAGCCAGGTAGGGCTGCAGCTGTACACAACCATGACTTCCATCTGCCCCAGCTTCTTGTTGTACCTGCCGCGGCACTGTCACTGGTTTGACATAGAATATTGTCACTCGCCACAGCATTGCCGCAGTCATGCCTGCCGCGGTACTTAAGGCCGCTCTCTCCTTAAAAACTACACACGCTCTAGCCCCCCTTTTCTTGTGTGCTGCAGAAGCAACTGCGCAAGAGGGCGCGTGCTGAGGCATTCCAGAAGCTGGTTACCTACATTGAGCACCATGTGCAACAGATGAAGATCAGCAGAACCATGAAGTGAGCGTAGGCATCCCCCTCATCTTGACGGCGACATCTCTGCTTGCTCAAATGCACACAACATATAGAGCGCAGGGCACGCCTTATGGCACTCATACCTTTTAAAAGGACGGCATGAGTGGTAGGAGTATGAGGAGGACGCTGCCTGACCTGGGCCCCATGGTACCCCTGTGGCCCAATGCTGCGCGACCAGCCATGCAGCCGGCAAAAGTTTGCGCAGACCATGCATTTTTACCTCATGCCGGCCGAGACCCTCCCTTGACAACGTGCCATGCAAGAGTCATGCACGCGCCGCTGCCTGCGTGCACCCTCCATGCCCTGCACTCTACCCGTGCTGGCCCGCCTTTTGGCTGCACAGGCGCTCTTCCGCCGCCCTCGGCCCACAGAACCATTGAGTCTCGACCGCTCACGCTGCCCACGCACCACGCTTAGCACGCGCGCGCACACACACCCACACACCCACACACACGCG
>LFCJ01003343.1_pt1 | contig 11749 bp, 8 predicted proteins | sample 643141 | NCBI WGS metagenome assembly LFCJ01 (sample SAMN03766243, study PRJNA286221) | soda lake metagenome | biome: soda lake; feature: Kulunda steppe; material: water; isolation source: sample B1-Br-g2 brine of Lake Bitter-1 | place: Russia: Kulunda steppe | collected 2010-07 | reverse complement strand
CTCCACCACGATTGATCGCCGTTACAATCGCTTCTTCCGCACTCGTGGCATTCAATCCGTCGTGCAGTGCCGTTTGTAGCGAGTGAACGACGTATCCGGATGTCTCCAAGGTCTCTGGTGACTCCCCTTGGGCAATAGGCGCGAGTGCACCCGTGAGTTCGTCCGGCGCACTCGCGCCAACATAGTCGAGGGCGTCCTGGAGGGGCCTCTCGGCGTCAGTCAGCAGGCCGGCGATAGTGAGATTAAGAATCGCACACCCGTACTCACAGCGTGGATCGGCGTGCGTGATCTGCGACGATTGGCGGCTCACTGTTACGAGCTGCTCCCAGTCGTTTGCATACGAGATTGCAAGCGGTGCACACCGCATCACACTCCCGTTGCCTGCATTCTGACCTTCTGGACTGCGTTCCCAGCCCTCTCGGCCTGCTTTGTCCCAGGCTGTTCCGTGTTTAACTTCGCTGAGTGCCTTGGTGGTCATCATCCCGATATCGAACGGGCCACTGTCGTACCACTCAACGAATCGCTCAGCGACATCTTTGGGGTCGAACCCCTGTTGTTCGACGAGGCTTCGAGCGATACACAACGCTTGGTCGGTGTCGTCAGTGATCGTCCCTGCAGGCTGGTTCCAGGTTCCATGCCCCACCATTTCGGTGAGTCGACCGTGTTCAGCGCTGATTGCTAACGCAGAATTGAACTCGACTGGTCGGCCAAGCGCATCTCCACACGCTAAACCAAGTAGTACGCCGCGTGCTTGGTTCGGATTCATGTATGTTATGATGAATAGCTCCGGAATAAAACGTCGTTCTGTGCGGTGGAGCTCTGCACTACTTTCAGCATACACTCAAAGAACTCACGAGGCGAGCGATGTGAGACAGAGATATTTTCGTGTTCCTCTCCAAATTACCACCAGAAATTAAGGATACTTTCTTAACATGATTTCTCTAGTATTACATAATGACTGACGACAAATCTAGGGAAACAGAAGAGCGTTATCGTGAGGATGAACGAAAAGAGTCAGCAGACGAATCAAGATCTGAAACAACAATAACCAGTAGCCGTAGTCAAGAACAACAGAGAGGGAAAGACAAACCTGAGCAGACTGATCGTATCACAGACCGTGATCCTCCTGATAACGGTGATGGTAGTGGTGGAAGCTCTGATGAAGAGGACCGTAGTACACCGCCATCCCTTTCCGATGATGAATTGCATCTCCTGACGTTTTTGTGGTTCCTTGAGCGGAACGATTCAACCTTTGACATTACAGGGTTCCAAGCAAAGCGGCTCTATGAACACACGATCAGTGACAGCGATGATGTGAGCGAACTCTATGCAGCTCTCAAAGGTCAATTTATTCGAAACCATCGAGATGCGAATCCGTTTGAAGTGACCACAGAAGGCCGTGAACAGGTTAGGCAGGCAGAAGACGTTCAAACTAGCGTGAGCAAGCAACTGGCGGGATTCATTGCTGATACTTCGTCGGACGACCGGGTCTTACAGCGGTTTTTGTGGCTTGCTGCCACGAATGAGAGTGACTTTAACTGGTATCTTCAAGAACACGCTGACCAAGTTGATGAGCCGCTTCGATTTCTCCCAGTTGTCTTTACAGAGGAAGCGATACAAATGCAGTCGAGTATCCGCTCTGTACTCAACCATCTGGAGGACCTTCCAGACAAAATTTACAGAGAAATCAATAGCCTTCTTGAAGGTGAATCGTATCTAAAAGGATTAGCCACTGTCGAGGGAGAGGCAGTCACAGAATTACTGCAGATAAATACTGATTCAACAATGCGGTGCAGTGATTCTAACGGGGTTCTCTCATACTATCTCGGTGAAGATCAAGCTGATACTGTTATCCAGGAACTCAAGCAAGCGGGTATCGATGTTAATCGGAATACGTTTGGGTTAGATCTTGATCGGCTTCTCAGTCAGCATAGAGATCAATTAGAAGATTGGTTAACCTTTGACCGAGAGGGCTGTCAAACTGCTTTTGAGACCTACTGGGATCTTATTATCGAGTGGCATCGTGACTTCCGGGGCGAAACCAATGCGATGAAGCAACAGCTTGTTGATGTTGGTGCCGCCATTCCGCAAGGCAACCAACTTGCGGTTCGGATTGAAGCCTATGATGTTGCCGGTGAAACCGTACACGAACTCCAAACGGTACTTCAGGATAGACTAATTCATGTTGAAAATGTTAGCTCACAGATATTCTTTGATTTAGACGAGGCGAAAAAACAAGATGAAGAGATATTGGTTGTTCTCCATGAGAATAGCTGGAGTTCTAATAACAATTCCTATCCTGCTTTTATTGGTGGTCGTGATCGATCAGACCCAGAGGACAATATTTTCACACAAAAAGTTGTCCTCGTCCCTTCACCCCGTGAGTTAGGATTTGACGATGGCCATCTCAAACAAGGTCGGTATCACTGCCATGGCCAGCCAGTAGAGAGTCCTGAAATCAATCGTGAATTCAACGCTATTGGTGAAGTAGATGGCCTTGATTCGGCGAAAAATAAATTCAGTCAGTTAGGGTGGGAACAAGCTGATGATTACACCGTTCGTCGAGCTGTAAAACTACTCAAACAACGCAACCAAATCTCGCTTGCCGAAGCCTTCGACCAGATCGCAGACTATGATAACCCATACCAAGAAGCTCTGTATACACTCGCTGCGAAGCGGACAACAAAAACATCTCGGGATAAAAACAACTACACTGAAGATATTCTCTGGGATAATGTTGAAGAAATGTTACAAATCCGATACCCGTCTGTTTCAGAGTCGGAGCAGACAGAAATCCGAGACACTCTCAAGCAGATTCTCGTCGACCGTGCTGGCGTCGAATTAACTGCATTCCAAGATGAAGATCACGTGCACCGTCGATTTGGTGACCAGATCGACGAGCGTATCGAACACCGTATTCAAAATTTGGCGATTGAGGAGCAACGTCTGCTTGCTACATTCCTTGTGGAGTGGGATGATACAGACCCAATTTCAGAAAGCGTGATTCACCCCGAGTTTCCGTTGTATCATGAATTCTGGTTCGGCGAACCACCATCGACTAAGCACTCTCTCTACGATGTGCTCGTTTCAACTGGGATCTGCTCACCCGCGACGTACCTTACCTCTCACAAGGATCCAGGAGTCTATCAAAAATATGCGATCTACAAAGGCGTGCGAGAAAACCCTGACCGGTTCCTGTCTGTGATGGATATTGAACCCACGTCGGAAGGCATCGAAGCGCTTCATCCATACGAAGACGACATCGTACAGCTCGCGGGGATCGAATACCTAATTGCCAATGACGGTAACGTATCACGGGATAATCTTCGTGATCATCTTCTCAGTATCGATGCTCAGGCATGGATGTCGTTTGATATGATTGACGGCGTAATTGCAGAGAATGATGATCAAATCATCCTTGATACCCTCGTCCTCGATGAGGTTGGGGAATGGTTTATCGAGGCCAAACGTCACTGTATTACTGATGTCGACGAAATAAAAAAACAGCTGAGCAAAGCGAGCATTTCAGATCTGAAACTTGACTTCGATCCAGACAAAGGCATCTATAATGGCTATGTGCTGACAACAGAGGGTGACGAAATTCAGGTCGTTATCGCGCCGTGGCTTGCCGAAAAGGACGATGAATGGATTGACTCATCTGCCATTGTTATTATTACCAGCGAGTTCTACGAGAACTTCTTCACGCGACACGAGAATAGCTACAGTGACTTGCTGCTTATCGGTTTGTTTGACAACGAATTCGAGGTGTACCGAAGCCTACCTCACGAGGATATTGGTGAGCCAATTATTCAAGCATTCAAATCGGAATATACGCTGCTCCAACAGGACGTAGCTGTAGACGCGGATAATACAGACTCGAACACAGGCTCTCAGAAGTCGATGGCTAAGACCAGTATAGATACAAATTCACAAGAAGACAAACGTAGCGAACCAACTGCTGCTACGGAAGAAATATCAGTACCGACGACCTCCGGTCAAGGGCCACCACAGAGAGACGAGATTGATTTAGTCGGTGAACTGATTGAGCAGTCCGGCGCAGCGTTTCCCAGCGATGTGCTTCGGGACCGCCCGCTAATCATCGTTCTGCACGAGACACGGAACGACCGGTTCGGAACCACTGTTCAGTTCCTGTGTCGTGAGTTGTATCACCAACTCGAAGGTGGAGTTCCCAGAGGACGAATAAGAGGCGATTCAGACGAGATCGAACGGCAACTGAGAGCCGGCAATCGAATCGAATTTATTGACGAGTCCGATGGTGAGTTCTTCGACCACGTTCGAGGACCAAAGAGTTCAGCGACAGGGAAATCTGTGCAATGGTCGAAAATTCGCCGTCGAATCCAGGAATTGGATACCCAAGGCCTCGGGTTTCTCGTATTCCAACTACCTACTGAGTTCGCTTCGGAATTCAAGACCGAACTAGAAACTCGTGTCCGTCCACATCGACCGCAGATTATCGAACTCAAACCACGGCTACCGATGGACGAGTACAGTACTGAAGAGAGTTACTACAGTCGTGCCATCTCCACCGCAGATGCACTATGGGGGTATCCTGGGTTACAGCACCAGGTCGAAGGATATGACCCTATTGTTGAATTCGATACGTTCGACGATATTTTCACACTCGCTGAACGGCGTGCTTGGAACCATCTCCATACTGGCATCACAACGCCAATTACATCCGAAACAAGCAAAAAATCTCCCGTGATGGTTGTTCAACCACACCAAGTCGGGGATACAGGTCGTGGGAACGAAAGCTACCTCCATTACGGACTTAAAGTGTTCACTGTCCGATGGTTGATCGAAACTGAGGGCTATACATTCGGTTCGGTTACCACAGAAACGGACACACAGCTCGCAAACCAAACCAATAACGACGTGATTCCAGATATACAGGTTGGTACCACAGTCTTTGAAATAGAAACACTGTACGGATCTGGAACTCCTGTCTTGGCACTCAAAGAAACCATTGAGAAATATCACGGACGCAGTGATATTTCTAATGTCCAGGTAATCGTGCCACCTATCGCTGGCTTCCTACACTACAGCGATCTAACGCAGCTATTGCATGAAATCAATGAAGCTTGGAATCTTGATGTTAGTCTCTCAGTAACACGGTTAGAATCTACAGAAATCGTCTCAATCGAACAGCTTCGCCAAACGATAGAAGGTAGTATCGACTAGCTTAGGACACATTCTTCAGGATTTCAGATTCTGCACGGATAGGGAGACGTCAGTGCTCACAAACGGCATCTGCAAGTGTCGTAGATTGGTTGGTTATTGGCGTCGATTAGTGCTTGTTTGTCCGGCGGGTTATTAGAATCTCAAGAGTTAGCAAGCAAGCCAGAGGTCTGGAAAAAAGCTCTCATTGGCGAAAACACTAAGATGACCTGTCTGATATAATCTAATGTAGAATTATAATTCGCTTCGGTTCGCCCCACGCCAGTATTCTTCGCGTGTTATTGACCCAGCATAGGCTCTGTCGTCGACAGAGCAGGCACGTGCTGGGTCAAGTTCACTAATGAGCGAACACACCCACCTGACAGCAGAACTCCGCGCAGCCCGCGAAGAACTCGTCCGCCGAGAACGACACCACGGCACGCCTGGTGAAGGCGGTCTCACACCGGAAGTAGACCCAGCTTTCCGTCGACTACAGATCTTGTCTGCTGAGGAACTCACGAAACACATTGAGCGGCTTGAACGCGATCTCGATGATCTGGCCGACGGAGTCGACGCATGGAAAGAAGCTACCGATGCTTCAGATGACTAATCGTTAGACATTACGCGGGTTGGTTTTGTATCGATTTGTCCCGTTTTGATGGGTCGTCAAATCTGGTTTTGACTTTGTCACAGCCCCTCGAAGATTCTCAAGCGCATGATCTATCGTGTTTAAATAAAATGATAATAAAGACTTGTTAGGATGTATGAGCGAAGAACAAAATAATTTGAACTTGCAGATTCAGAGTGAGATGAAAAAATCGTACATTGGTGGACTTTTTGATGGTTCAGGAACAGTCACGGTTTCAGTTCGGAAGGACGATGACTATTCTCTTGGATACACAATGGCCCCACGAGTTAAACTAATCAGAACTAAACCGTTTTCGATTCAAATGGTTGATGATTGGACGGCTAAAAACGGTATCTTTGCTACAGTTCGACAGTATGACGACAGATATGAGTTTGTCATTAACCGAGTTCGTGACATGTTTATGTTCTGTGAACAGTTAGCTCCGTACGTTCAAGATCGACTAGGTGAGTTTGAATTACTTGTTGAGGGAATATTACCACGGTTAGATCGAGATGAACATTTGTCTGATAAAAAAAGATTTGTTGAGATAGTTGAATTATGCGACGAATTGAAACAAACAAGTATCAATTCTGGTGGCTCAACAAAATATAATGCCAACTACTTTAGAGAGGAGTGGGACATAGCCTAATCACCGTTCTAACTGAATTCATCTCTGGTTTTGTATAGCTCTAAACCATTCTGAAACGTCTCTTTGTCACACCCAAAGATGCTCATAACACGTCTTGGGTCGTCTTCCATTTCAGGAGATTTAGACAGAAGCGTTGCAATCTGTTCACCAACGTCTTTGTCGGAAGTGTGAACTGGTCTTTGAATAGTATTGAACGCTGATTCACGGCTACGACGGCGTTCCTGAATACGGTACACGTCGTCTAAGTCCATGAATGGATTCCAGTTGTCGTCACACGGAACCAGTGTAAACTGTCCGTCGTCAATTGTGGCGTCCTCGGGGTGCAATGGACCTCCCGTAAAATTGCCGAGATGAATCTTGTATCCTCTTTCACCCTTACAAAGTTCGTTACACCAATTGCATAGGAAAATACGCTTAGTGGCTGTTTCAACCTTAGAATAAGAGCTGTCTCTGACAGTGTGAGGACTCACAACTTTGAGATTATCAGTGTCAAAACCATTAGGAACCTCGCCACGTACACCATGTCCGCCACCAGAACTCTGCATAACATGAGTGAAAATTCCTCGAATGTCGCGTATCTTTCCACAATACGGACACACCTTACCCAAATTTTTATTCTTGCTCATATGTGTTGGTGATTTTTAATACTTAGAACTATACAAAGATCATACCCAGCCAAGGTCTGCATTGTGTCGACTCACGTGATCTGGATCAACACTCCCGTCTGGCAAGGCCACTCGCTGGCCGGCACGATCAATGAGTGTTCGCTGCAACAGGTCGCTCTGAGTTTCAAGCGCCGGATTCACTCGAAGCCGATAGTCTATATCAATTGTGAAGAGGCCTCTATCGAAGGCTGCGTGGTGTGTCTTACTGAGCGGGAGCACGTTCGTCACATCAGCTCGATACTGAGGGTACTCACTCCACGACAACACGTGCGCAACATCCAGCAAGCCAGGGTGATCCACACCAGAAACCGGGCACCTCTGGTCATGTCTTGAGAGAACTGTCGCCCGAAACTCAGGGTCGACCACTCTGGCGTGAATCGTCGTTTCGTATGTCTCAGCAGTACGCTCAGTTGCACCCGCTACTGGTCCATTGGAACCAGCCCACTCTTCGACTGCCTCCGTAACAAATTCTCGCCCGTTGGCGGTGAGCTTGAATCCGCCTCCATGTTTCTCAACCAACCCCATACTACGAAGCCAGTTAACTCGCTGGCTGGCCATATCCGTCTGTTCTGGACTCCACCCGAGTTCCGGGTGCGTGTTGAGTTGTTGCGTACTGATTTCTGCGAGAGACATTGGAGCCGCAGATAACGCATAAAGCAGACTCCGCAAACCAACATTCCGTTCACACATGATTCGAAGAAGCGTTGCTGTGGTCTGGTTTTCGACGTACGTACGCCCTGCCTCTCCAAGCTCCCACCGATCATCGACTTCATGTAGAAACCCAACCTGCTGGAGGTAACTTACTCTCCGCATAATCGAGTCCCTACTGGAGACATTGGCGAACGTGCCTCGGTGCCAGCCGACGAGCTCGTCAGTCGTTGGATTGTATCCTTCGACGAACTCGATGATGGCATCGAGCGTGTCGACGTACTGTGTTCCGCCGCCGAACATGGGAACGAGACTACGGAGGCGATCTGTTGGCATACTATAACACTACAGTAGACCGGTATGGTTCTTTCTCCAACAAATGACTTAGCTGTCGGGTGGGTATGTCACACTTACTCGACTGTCGCTAGCACCCGAATATCTGTTTCAGAATGGTGTTCGCGCTGTGTGTGGGCTCCGTGTTCAGTACAAACCTCTTCGACGCGGTCCGCTAGCGAGCTGGCTTCCTCACCGTCGACGTGGACGATCAGCGTGGGCCACTCACCAGTACTGGTATCGATAACGAGTGAGAGTGTTTTGAATTCATCAGACTGCCTGTGAGAGGCAAACGCCTCGTCGAGTTTGGTGGCGAGATCATCGAGAGAGTCAACTGCATCCGTAGTCATGGCTGGATCATCGCGGGAAGACGGTTAAAAAGTGGGCTACTAAGATTGGTAGTCATATAACGAATCAATTTGCGTATCAAGTAATTAAATTATTATCATACGATTACTATTGACCCTCATTCTTCCTTTTCGGTCCTATCTAGTATCTCTATGCGTTGGGCTTGTATGTTCACTTTAATCTGACAGGATGGGCAAGTTGCGTACCAGAGTTTTCCTGTGTACGTCCATTCGTATTTGCACCGATGACACCGTACTTCGACGCCCTTCTTATCAACCATCTTTTTTAAAATAAAAGATAAAAATAAAACTAGCTGATGACATCAGCCTGATACCATCCTGCGTGTTGATCCCACTCATACAAGCGGTATCCTGTACGAGCAGCACCAAATATCTCCCGAACAACTTTAGCGGCTACAATCGAATCTGCAAATCCGTACTTGTCGTACTGGTGCGGACTAGCACCGAAGATACGGTTTTCCACCTGCCGTAGTGATAATGTTTGGCCACCAAGTTCGTCTGTCACTATCGCCTGCGACTCAGGCGTATCTGCCCACGCACCTGCGGAATATATTTGTCTTAATTCGAGTGCATTCCGTCCCCATTTAAGTCCATTTCCGGACCAATATTTCGCCCCATCGTGTAGTCCATCCATCTGCTCGTAGATAGGCTCGTCATTTGGGTTCTTATGATTCAATTTTCGAGTTCGGAAAATAAGAACAAAAGGACCATAGTATGCATCTCCAGGATCTTTTCCGAGCGCACGAGTATGCAGAGACCGTCCAAGCTCGTTCAACCTTTGACTTTCAATCATCACAGCGTAGTAGTTGACAGGTAAGTCGTGATGTGAGCCGGCTGCATCAAGATGCTCGATAAGTTTACTTGCAGCGAAGCTATCGGTTAGTGAAGGCTCCATCTCTGCTTCATCTCGATCAAATGCCAACACAAGTTCTTCTCCGTTGGTTTGTCGACTCCGCCTCAAGTAGTGCTGTACATCCGCATCGGGGGTAAACATCGCAAGCGGTCGTTCATCGATTTTTACAGATCGTGTCGCTCGGATACGTAAGACAATATAGTTACTATCAGCATCGCGTTCTGCCTCGTCCAAATTCCGTATCGCTTGAGTTGCAATATAGGGTGTTGCTTTTCGACCTTTACTTGTGGGATGCTCTTTTTCTAGAACCTCTTGGACATCCTTAGAAGAGGTCAGCAAGTTGAATTGGTTTGACGGCGTTCCTGTTTGATTTGTGTTACTGCTTGACATAGTCTCTACAATTGACCTTCTTCGTAAAGGTCAGCAATTTCTGAGGGTTTCTTTCTGTGCGATTCCAAGAGATCGTTCATCTCATCTACCGATAGGTCAGTTCCTGCAAGCTCACTACTGTTAGTAAGGTACTGCTCTAACGCAATTCGGCCGATCTCCTCGTGAGTAGTCCGTTTAATTGCTGCAAGGAACTGAAGGCGAACCTTAGTTTCACCACGGGCCGAAAATAAAACTCGGGCACTACCGTATTCTGCTTCGGTGGTAGACTCGATCTTTTTATTCCAGACCCATTCAATTGCCTTGATAGGGGTCATGTCTCTTCGGGCAAACATACGTTTGGCTTCACGGAAGTCTGGCTCGGTGAATTCGAACGTAATATGTGGTTTCTCGGTATCGCTCGAATCATAGTGAAATTTCTCCAGTTTATCGAGACAACGGCGTGCCGACGCTTCCTGTTCTAATGGATCGTCTGTATACTGTTGAACCATCAGACGAAGATGGCGTAACTTCGTATCACTAAGGAAGTCGTATCTAGGGGGAAGAACGAATTGTTCGGCACCTTCCGACTTACTTGTGGTGGTGTTGTCACTTGTGGATGTTTTTGAGGGCTGGCCGACATTCCCAACATCTGATTCTGTTACCTGTTTTGCAGCATCTTCCTTGTCGACGTCACGGGTGATTTTGTTCTTGAGTGACCGAATCGCGGGCGTTGTTGCTGTCGACGGACGGTTCTGTTCAGATTGCGGGGCTGAGAAGACAGGCTCTACTTCGACGGGCTTTGACGTCTGTGGCCAGGGCCTATCAGCCCGTTCGAACCAGAGGGAAGCTGTAGAACGAGATACACCGATTGTTTCGACAATAAAATCAGCATATTCTGGTTCATCTTCTCCTTGGTTGCGGGCATCAGATTTAGCCATTTCCCAGAGCTGGATCGTCGCTTCACACCGAAGTGATCGACTAACGTTTTTTCTGAACGCTTCAATATTCTCGGTGATAGACGCTCGGAGAGACTCGAAATCATTCCACTCCATTATTAGTGCATCAATTGTATGGTCATCCGACAGATCACCATCAGATATCAAATGCTGTACAGCACGCACCCGGCGTGCTCCGACGACAATTTCATAATCAAACTCTGGATCGTCTGCTCGTCGTACCAATGGCGGCTCAATTAAACCAGTCTGCCTAACTGAGTTTTTTAATTCGGCAGAAATATCGAAACTTGTTCTACCATCAGTAGCGTTAGTTGCTGCTGCTCGCTCATTATACTCCGAGATTCGAACCCTATTCGGGTCGATTGTTCGAACAACGGGTGATCCATCGATTTGTTTTGTTGGTTTCATTTCAATCCGCCCATTCTCGTTGTATGTGGGCAAGTAGTGAAGTGGAGGTGGAGGTGGATATAATGTGTTGCATGTTAACAAGACAAACTCATTGGTGGTCAAGTCCGCGATAAAGATGTTTAAAATAATTTATTTTCCACCATTTGCTCTGATATTAATACAGCCGGTAAACATATTGTAACACATAACATCGTTATTTCGACATGCTGTACATGGGTTCAGCGACGCCGTCACCAAGATCATCCAGTACGTCGACGTTATCTGGCTCAACGGAGACGCAATCGTTGCCATGTTAGAACTCGAAAGCACGACAAGCATTTACAGCGGCATTCTACGGATAACCGATTTCGTGACCAGAGTCCCCAACTTCGTCGTCGACATGTATATTGTGGCCCCGAGTCGGATGCTGACCGCTTTCGAAAAGAAATGACTCGCCCAACCTTCGAAGCAGTTCTGAGTCCCCTCGAGCACAGCTCGCTCCAATACCTGAGTTTCGAGGACGTTCAAGACACATACGAAACAGTCGAACGAGCCGGTCCGCTGCAAGAAGTGTTCTGAAGCCAGTCTCGGATCATGACTTTTGTGACTGTGGTCTCTGGTTATAATAGACCTGTTTTCGTGCAAATTGCGTTTTGTAGCTATGTACGCTGGTGATCTAACATAGAGTTCTGAGCGGGTTACCGTATAACTCGAT
>LFCJ01003342.1_pt1 | contig 11751 bp, 6 predicted proteins | sample 643141 | NCBI WGS metagenome assembly LFCJ01 (sample SAMN03766243, study PRJNA286221) | soda lake metagenome | biome: soda lake; feature: Kulunda steppe; material: water; isolation source: sample B1-Br-g2 brine of Lake Bitter-1 | place: Russia: Kulunda steppe | collected 2010-07 | reverse complement strand
TGGGGTTGGGGTTGGGGTTGGGGTAGCTGTCTTTTTGAGATCGCCGTCAGATGCTGCATTCACACCCATACTCAGGTTTGTGGCGCTCTCAGCCCGACCGTTGGGATGACTGGCCGGCCCAGCCGGTGCCAACCGAACGGTCTCCACGTGCATTGCCGGGTCGGTTGAATCAACAGTCCACGAGTCACCGTAGCTCACAGCGCCTGATTCGCCATTGGAGGGATCAGTATCGGTCGCTGCCTCGAGTTGGGACTCGAGTTCTCGAATCCGTTCGTGACAGCGCGTGAGAACTGCGACGTCAGAAGATTCGGGCTCGAGTGCCCCCCGGTTGTCGACGATCCATTGGACGTAGGCTGCTCTGTTTTCAAAGCCGAGCAGTTCGCGTTCGACCTCAAGTGCCTCGACCGTCTCGTCGTCCATGTCGACGGAGAGGACAACCATTTGAAACGGAGTATGTGTTGGAGAATAAAACGGTTTTCGACTGGGGTGAGCGGGAACGGTCGTTGCGGTTGGATTGGGTTGGAGGAGGGTGGGGTGGGTTGGATTGGGTTGAGTTGGGTTGAGTTAGTGACTAATGGCCCATGGATAGCCGCCTGTGTCCTCAGTCTGGGTATGAGGGTGGGCGTGACCGTGAGCGTGAGACCCAGCACATGACTCACCGTGTCCATCGTGAACCGCACACCCCGATCCGTTCGAACTCACAGCTAGCACATCGTCGATCCGAAGGACCATGCACGCTGCTTCGACGGCAGTTGTCAGACACCGGTCAACAACTGGATACGAGTCGAAAACGCCGTCGGCAATCATCTCTCGTGGGGTCCCAGAATGACCAATCCCAACGGTTGACTCGCCAGCCTGGTGTCGGTTTCGAAGCGTTGTAAGCGCATCAATCGGATTCCCACCAGCGTTTCTCGCGAGAATCGCAACGACCGCCTCGAGGGCCGACGCAAATGCCTCGATCACAAACGGTTCACGACGTGTGTTGGTGGTCCCAGCGGCCGAAACCTCTTGAGCAATTCCTAGTAAACTGGCACCGCCGCCGGGGAGTACCAGTCCCCGCTTTAGTGAACACAGAAGGACATCACGGCAGGTTTCAACGATGTGTTGCATCTCGTCGGCAACGTGTGGTGTCCCCCCACGCAACAGGATCGAGGCGTGCGGTTGGCCGGGAGTGTCAGTGATTACGAGGGTGTCCACCGACCCAACCGAACGCCGGGAAACGGAGCCCGCATATCCAGTCGAATTTGAGTCAAGTTCTTCAAGTGCAGCGACGGCAGTCGCCCCCGTCGCTCGAGCAATGGCGTCGAACTCGTCTTGGCGTGTTCGTTCGACGACGAGCGTCCCATCCCTCGCGAGGGCGTTTCGAACGGCGTCATCGACTGATTTCTGGCAGAAGAGGACGTCAATATCGGCCTGTCGTACCGCGTTCACCATCTCGGACCGACGGTCCTGTTCGTGGGTCTGGAAGTCACGCAGCCCGTGGGTGTCAGAAACCGTCACTCGCTCGACGACAGCCGGCCGCTCAAGGCTGACCTCGAAATCGATCAGCCCAATTCGGGCCGCAGTAAGCGTCTGGCCCAGCCGGGAGTCGAGCGGATCGATCGTCGTCGATGAGGTATCCATGTCGATAAGCAACCCATCAATGAGTGTTGAATCCTCGAGTTCACCGCCGGCATATGCATTCAGCGTGAGCCGGCTCTCGTCGTACCCAATGCACTCGAGTCCAGACAGGGTAAGATCGGCAAACAGTTGTGCTGCCCGGTCATCCCACCGGCCGGTAACGGTCGTCTTTGCGAGACGGGTAAGCGTCGTTTTGTCCTCACTGCCGACGGCGATCCCGTACTCGGGAAGGCGCTTACGGGCCTGTGAAACGGCAGCATCATACCCCTGAATAATTGTTGTCGGGTGAAAGCCCTCGGCAAGAAGTGAGCCACCACTCGAGAGCAGTGCCTGCGCAAGTAGGACAGTCGTCGTCGAGCCATCGCCGACGGAGTTGCGTTGGCTTGTGGCCGCCGTCCGTAACACGCGACCGACCGGGTCCGTAATCTCCAGGCGGTCGAGAATGCGCGACCCGTTGTTTGTCACCATAACCGTCCCGGTTTTGCCGATCAGCATCTTGTTCATTCCGTTCGGTCCGAGCGTCGTCTCGAGTGAGGTTGCAAGCGCGCTTCCACCGTCGAGGAGTGGATAACTCGAGTCGCCTTTGTCGGTCTTTTGTTCCGGAGCGCCTGTGGATGGGTGTGTGAGTGACATTAGCAGATACGTCTCAAATACGTGTGTCAGTCCGGCGTTAGCTGAGGGGGTCGTCAGTGATGAGGAGATCGCCTCGATCTTTGCTGTTAGCCTCGAGCGCCGCTGGGGAGATATCGAACTCGAAGGCTCCTTTGGGAAGCGCGAGCGTCGAACAGGCATTTGGGACGTCGACGACACCACTGTGACGACCTTCGACAGGCACTGTGCCGAGGGTGTGGAGCGCCTGCTGACCGGTGTAGCCGAACTTTTTGAGGTAATCGATCGCCTGTAAGCACGCCCGCCGGTAGGAGGTGTGTGGATCGATATAGCGTTGTTCGCCGTCTTCGGTCACCGAATACCCACAGAAGGTAATATAGTCTTCAAAATGCGGTCCGCGGTGGCCCGGTTCGAAGATCGGGTGATCAACGCCGAGAGTTTCCATGCCATTGTCAATGACTTCAAACTTCAGGTCGGCGTAGCCAGCCATCTCGATGGCCCCACAGAACGAGATTTCGCCATCTCCCTGTGAGGCATGAAAGTCCCCAAGCGCGAACTTTGCTCCCTCAACGTAGACCGGGAAGTAGACCGTCGACCCGATAGAGAGGTCTTTGATATCGTGATTGCCGCCGTGTTCGCGGGGTGGAACCGTCCGGGCTGCCTCCGCTGCGGCAGCCTCTGCCTCCTCGGGGTCCATCTCACCCATCAACGCTCCCTCCGCCGTCGGTGGGTTCGCGACACCCGGCTCAGCTTCGCCAGTCGGATGATTTGGAATCGATTCTGGATCTTCAGCGTGCTTGTCAATAAGCTTCTGCTCTCGAGTCGTCCACTCCTCTAGGAGTTCCTTACTTGGCGCACAGCCGGCCAATCCAGGGTGTATTTTCCCTTCGTACCGAATGTCCGGGATATGTCGGGAAGAGACTGTATAACCGTCGAGGTCCCAGATTGATTTTGCGGCTGTTGGAAAGTGGTCCGTCAGGAAGCCACCGCCGTTCTTTTGTGAGAACGTACCGGTAAAGCCAAACTCCGAGCGATCGTTGAGCGGGCCCATATCGAGAAATTCGACTTTGAGCAGGTCTCCAGGCTTAGCCCCGTTGACATGGACCGGACCGGCCAAATAGTGGACCTGCGTCAGGTCGACATCTCGAACCTCGTTTGCGTTGTCGTTATCTCGAATCTGTCCACCGGTCCAGTCAAGGGCTTCAAGCCGCATCGTCTCGCCGGGATCGGTTTCAACGACGGCGGGAATGTCGGGGTGCCACCGGTTGAACGGGTTAGCACCGGGCTGTTCATCCGGTGGGCTGTCGACGTCGACTTCGAATGTTACTTCCGGCATGGTTCCTCTACGTTAACAGACACCACAGCAAAAGATGTTTCCCTACCACAGACACCAGATGTACATATTGTACTAGTATTAGTGGACAAAAATATAGTCAAAGGACGATAAAAACACCGTTTATAGACATACTCGAGAGTTAGAAGAAGACGCTGTCAGAGCTATCCAGCTGCTTGGCAAGAATCAAAATGAACGAGTAATCAACCGGCAAGCGTAGTTGCGCAAATCTAAAACTGCGCCGGTTAGGGTGGGGAAGGACTCAGTCGGACGCTTCAAGTCGCTCAGTCACGAGATCCGAGAGGTCCTCGCGGAACTCATCGACGGCGACCTCCTCGAGAACGGGTACGAAGAAGCCTTCGACGAGCATGTTTCGGGCGAGTCGTGGGGAGACACCGCGGGAGGTCATGTAGAACAGATCCTCCTCGTCGATTTGGCCAACCGTTGCGCTGTGGCTGGCTTCGGTGTCGTGGTTGTTGATGATGAGCTTCGGGGAGGCGTCGGCCTCGGATTCGTCACTCAGCATCAGCGTGTTTTCGCGCTGGTAGGAACTGGTATCCCACGCGTGGCGGCCAACGTCCTGGACGCCCTCGTACACCGAGCGGGCGACATCGTCGGTGACGCCACGGGTGACGAGGTCGGCGGTGGTGTGTTCGGCTCGGTGCCAGACTTTGACATCGAGATCGAAGTGCTGGTCGTTGTGACCGTAAAAGGCCCCGACAATCTGGGATTCCGAACCATCACCGGCGAGTTCGGTCGAGGTTTCCGTTTTCGTGAGGCGGGAGCCGATGTTGCCTTCGATGTAGTCGACGGTCGCGTACGTATCTGCAACGGCACGCTTGAGCGTGAAGTTGTAGGTCTCCTCAGAGAGGTTCTGTAGCGAGCCGTACTGGACGTTGCTGTTCTCGCCGGCGTTGAGTTCGACGATGCCGCTGTAGTAGCGCTCGCCCTCAACATCGTCGCCCGTCGACTGGCGCTCGAGAATCGTCACCGACGAATTCTTTTCGGCAACGATGAGCGTGTAGTTGAACAGCGACCGGGCGTTCATCTCCGTCCGGATTTTGACATCCTCGGCTTCGACGCCTTCGGGGACGTAGATGACCGTTCCCGTCGAAAACAGCGCCGTCGACAGCGCCGTCAGATAGTTCTCCTGTGGGTCGACCGTCGAGCCGAAGTACTCTTTGATGAGTTCCTCGTGCTCGGAAACGGCCTCGGCCCATGGGAGGACCCCGACTTCCTCGGGTCCGACCTGGTCTTTCTCCTCGGCGGCGTTCAACGGATCGACCAGCGTCTCGAAGTCGAGTCCGTGAAGGTTCGTCCAGTCGCGTCCGGGCGTCCGGATAACCTTCGGCATATCGAGTTCGCCGAGTGCCTCGAGTGCCTCGAGACGGGTCTCTAGGAGCCACTCGGGCTCTCCAAGATTGCCGCTGATCTCCCGTACCTGTGCTTCCGTAAGGTTGGCGTGTACCTGCGTGCTCATGTATACTCCGGGAGGTTATCCCAGACTGCCCTCCATCTCGAGTTCAATCAGGCGGTTCAGTTCGACGGCGTACTCGATTGGCAGCTCCTCCGTAATCGGTTCGATGAAGCCCGCGACGATCATCTTCTTTGCGTCGTCGTCATCCAGTCCGCGCGATTGGAGGTAGAAAATGTCCTCGTCGCCAATCTTTCCGACAGTTGCCTCGTGGGCGACGTTGACTTTCGACTCCTCGATTTCCATGTACGGCATGGTGTCGGAAGTCGACTCGTTGTCGAACATCAGGGCGTCACACTCGACGGCTGTACTCGAGTCTTCGGCGCCGTCAGCGATGTGGACGAGGCCGCGGTAGTTCGTCCGGCCACCGTCTTTGGAGATGGATTTCGACTCGATTGTCGATTTGGTGTCGGGGGCGTTGTGGTAGACCTTTGCCCCGGTGTCGATGTTCTGGCCTTCGCCGGCGAAGGCGATGGTGATGTGGGTGTCGACTGCGCCACGACCCTTGAGGATCGTACATGGGTAGAGCATGGTGGCTTTCGAGCCCATCGAGCCCGAGACCCACTCCATCTTGCCGTTCTCCTCGACGATTGCGCGTTTGGTGTTGAGGTTGAACGTGTTTTTCGACCAGTTCTGGACGGTCGAGTATTGGACGTGGGCGTTCTCTTTGACGAAGACCTCGACGCCACCGGCGTGGAGGTTGTGTTTGCCGTATTTCGGCGCGGAACAGCCTTCGATGTAGTGGACTTCCGAGCCTTCCTCGGCGATGATGAGCGTGTGTTCGAACTGGCCCATTCCCTCCGAGTTCATCCGGAAGTAGGCCTGGACGGGCATCTCGACGGTAACGTCCTCTGGGACGTAGACGAAGCTCCCACCGGACCAGACGGCTCCGTGGAGGGCGGCGAACTTGTTGTCGCTTGGGGGCACACAGGTCGTCATGAAGTACTCTTTGACGAGCTCTGGGTGTTCCCGAACGGCCTCATCCATGTTACAGAAGATGACGCCTTTCTCTTCCCACTGGGTCTGCATGTTCTGGTAAACGACCTCCGACTCGTACTGGGCACCGACGCCCGAGAGGGCGTTCTTTTCGGCTTCCGGAATGCCAAGTTTGTCGAAGGTGTCTTTGATGTCGTCGGGCAGTTCGGTCCAGTCGTCGACGCCTTCGCGTTTGTCGACATCCGGGCGGATATACGGAACGATCTCTTCGATATCCAGTTCGGTCAGATCCGGCTGGCCGGGCCAGTCAGTTGGCAGCGGCATCGCCTTGTACTGCTTGAGCGCACGCAGTCGGCGCTGGCGCATCCAGTCGGGTTCGTCCTTGTCGTCGGAGATGAGGTTAATGACCTCTTCGGTCAGGCCCTTCCCCGATTTGACAGCCGATCGTTCTTCTTTCTTGAACTCGAATCGGGCTTCAGTGTCGGTTTCTTTGAGGTGGTCTTGTTCGGAACTCATGATTGGTATCTATGGTTGGTTACGGCTCTAGCACCATTACCGTTCTTCTAGTCGAATCCAGTTACGCCGCTTCGTACACTTCCTCGCGGATCCAGTCGTATCCCTTGTCCTCGAGTTTGGCTGCGAGGCTTGCGTCACCGCTTTTGACGACGCGGCCGTCGAGCATGATGTGGACGTGGTCGGGTTCGACGTAGTCGAGAATCCGCTGATAGTGAGTGATCTGGAGGATGCCGGTTCCCTGGTCGTCACGGAGGGCGTTGATACCCTTCGAGACATCCTGCAGGCGGTCGATGTCCAGTCCGGAGTCGATTTCGTCGAGGACTGCAACCGACGGCTCCAGAATTGCGGCTTGCAGCACTTCGTTTTGCTTTTTCTCTCCACCGGAGAAGCCGGCGTTGAGGTAGCGCAGAGCGAACTTCTCGTCCATGTCGAGCGATTCCATCTTCTCTGAGAGAATCTTTTGGAACGTTGCGACATCGACTTCGCCATCGTCAGCTGGGCCTTCCATCGGCGATGGGACGGCTTCTTCTTCGGCTTCCGCTTCGTCGTCGGCCTCGTCTTCGTCCTCGAAGAGCTCCTCTCGCTCTTCGATCTTCGCGTTGAGGGCCGTCCGCAGGAAGTTCGTCATGGTGACGCCTTCGATCTCAGCAGGATACTGGAAGCCAAGGAAGACCCCAAGGGCCGCTCGCTCGTTCGGTTCGAGATCGAGCAGGTTCCAGGTTCGCTTCTCTTCTGGAATCTCGAAGTCCTCGCCGAATTCGTCCTCACCGAGATGAATCAGAACCTCTCCCTCTGTTACTTCGTAGGCTGGGTGACCAGCGATGACCTTTGCGGTCGTGGACTTCCCACTCCCGTTCGGTCCCATCAGGGCGTGGATTTCGCCCGACTCGACCTCAAGGTCGACACCACGGAGAATAATTTCGTCGCCCTCTGCCACTTCTGCGTGCAGGTTTTTGAGTTCTAGGCGTGCCATAGTTGAATTTGACTCTGTCATCTAAACGGTGGGTCGCCGCCCCCATAATGGTTTCGTATTCGAGGTCAATCGATGTCGATTTGTGAAGAAAATTTTTGGAAACGAAAAGCCTCGTTTCCAAGCGGGCTACATAAACGAGTCCAGCCCCGTCTGTTCTTGGCCGCTTCGCACTTCGTCCCAGGAGACGTCAACCGCCTCGAGAATCCGCTCGATTGGTCCTTTCAAGGTTTTCTCGAGCATGATTTCGTAATCGACTTCGAACGCGTCGGGTACTTGGTCGTCGTACTCGATGCAGATGACGTCGGGATCGCGTTTGAACGCCCCATACAACGGGTCAGTACGGGGGTCAAGTCCCGCAGTTTCCTCAATCTCGCGGAAGAAGGCTGGATCGACCCGCTTCAAGTAGAGTCGTTTCGGCTTGCTCCCACGCTGGAAGTTCGTCCCAAGGAGGAGGTTTGCATATTTTGCTCCGCGTACGTGGGCGGTGTCAGTGTCGTAATCGTCGAGTCGTTTTCCGATGCCACCCGGAATCGCAATCTCCTCGAGTGAAACCTCGTTGTTATCGAACTGCTCGATTACCTCGTGGACGTAGTCGGTGACGGCGTCGATATCACCGTCGCGGACGATCATTTCGATAACGCGGTGTTGGACCTCCTTCGTGATCGCCGCGATATCAGAGCGTTTGTACTCAAAGCCCGTGATGTCGATGTCGTCGACGTCCTTGCCCTCCTTCCAGACGATATGGCCGGCGTAGCGTTTCTTTTTTCCTGCCTGGAAAAAACGCCGGTAGAGTTTCTCGAATTCGATCTGAAAGCGGTGGAACTCCGCATTGAGCGCGTCCCGCGCGAAATCGTCGTACCGATCGTTGACGTACTCCTCGATTTCAAAAGACTGCTCGAGTGCCGTCTCTTTTGACACCTCGCCTCCGAGTTCTAACATGACAGAATCCGTATCACCGTAGGCGACGGTGTAGTCCAACTCGTTTGCAGCCGTTTCGGTAAACTCGATAACCTCACGCCCGGTTGCGGTTATTGCCGATGCAGCTTCCTTGTCATAGAGGCGAAACCGATCCCATCCCGAGACACCATACAGTGACTGACCGACAAACTGGAATCGCCCGTTTCGACCCGCCAAGAGCGTATGATTGTCCTTTACGGTGACACAGTAGACGCCCTCCTCTGCCGTACTCCGATCAGCGCTCCGATGCATACGGAGCGTGTTTTTTGAATGTTTGGTAACGTAGATACGCCAAGAACCGCTGTCTCGGTTATAATTCGCCGTCAAACCAAGATGCGCACACAACCGAAGGACATCATCTCGAAGACGGTCACTCGAGGTGGTATACCGCCATGAATTCCCCGTTCGATCGCCGTCACCGTCGAGGAGCACATCGAGGAATCGACGTTTTTGACGCTGACTACACTCGAAAACGAACGCCGGAATCTGCTTTTCGAAACTATTTGCCCCACACAGCTGCTTACAAAACTCACCGAGCAGTTTTGAGGTGACCGTGTATGAGCGGTCGTCGACAGAGTAATCGAACCCCATCGAATCGAGGAGTGAGCCGATTGATTCGTGGTGGTCGACACCACCGTCAGCGATCAGGGCTTTGTTTTGGGCAATCTTGATAGTCGTTGCAGAGCCACGGTAATTGTCGCCAAAGGTTTTGTCCGTTGATGTGTAGACGTTCCCCTCGGTGATAAACCAGGCGAGTAAGTCGAGAAAGTCATCGCCGTCGTACGTCCGTGGAATCCACTTCCGGCCTGACTCGCGGTGGATAAAGCTCAGGTCCGAAACCTCCTCTAAGTATTCCCGGTGGGTTTCGAACTCCTCGGCGGTAAACACGTAGCCGACCTGTCCGACATCCGCTTTCGGCACCCGTCGGGGCGTCCAGCCCAATTCCGCTGTGAACGTATGCCCGTGGACGGATGGGCGAACCCAGACTTCGTATGCTCCATCAATATACTGTGTCAGATCAATACGCTCGAGTTCGTCGCCGTCGGGCCCGTCCCAGTCGTGGGGTAGTTCGTAGTTCGTCGCCCGGTCTAACTCGCCCGCTTCGACGAACCGGTACTCGTCTTCGGTGATCCCGTTCGTTTCGTTCTTTCGAACGAGCATTCGATGGTTCGGGGTCACTCGGAAGTCGATCTTGTCCGTTCGAATATCGATCAGCTCATCCCGATACTCCGGATAGGCGTGGGTTTCGACGACCGGTTTGCGTTCCATCGTCATCGTCTCGGGGTCAAGTGAATACACCTCGTCACCGACCTCGAGATCGGTAATCGACTGCACACCGGTTGGCGTAAGCACCTCGGTGTCGGGGGTGAAACAGTTCATGATTACCTTGACAGCTCCCTGCTGCCGGTCATACTGCTCGTATTCCAGCGAGCCCGGTTCGTGCTCGTTTCGCAACGATTTCTTCTCTTCACGCTCAGCGAGCAGTTCGGTAATCATCTCACGCATGACGCCGTCTGGCTCCTTGCGGAAGTGGGTGCCAGTCGGAGCGGTGTAGGTCTCACCGTCGTACGTCTCGGGGTTGACCTGCGTCTCCGGGGAGGCGTTAATCGTTGTCATGCACATTGGGTACAAGGACTTCAGATCGAGGACGGTTACGTTCTCACGAACCCCCGTAATCGGATCGAACACCGCCCCACCTTCGTACTCCTCGCCGGCTTCCTGTTGGCCCTTCGAGGGCAATCCAAACCGACCATGGGCCTCATGCAAGACGTACATATCCACCGTATCCCCCGGCGTCGGCGCATCCTCGAGTTTGCAGCCGACAAACGAGCGCACCTCATCCCAGAAGGTGATAATCTCCTGTTGGCGGTCGAGTTCGACACAGAGTTCGACGTCCCGAAGGTTGTACTCGAGCAGTCGGGTTGGGTCTTCCTCCCAGAGGTCCCCAATCTTGCCGGGGTAGCGTTCTTTGCCGACGCCTAACTCCGCCTCCCCGACTGCATCGAGCCGGTAGGAGTCGAGTTCGGAGAACACCATCCGCTGGTAGGCGTAGAGTAGGTCGAAGACGACGCGGCCTTTCACGTCGGGGCCGCCCCACCCGCTGCGCCAGACCTCACCGAGTCGTGACAGTTGTTCCGGGTCGAGGTCGTAATCGTGGTGTGGGCCATCGAGAACCTCGAGGCGGTCTAAGAAGTACGGACAGTCAAAATCCTCAAAATTCCAACCGGTAAGAATGTCCGGATCAGTGTCATCAATGTAGGTGAGAAACGCCTCGAGCATCGCTTCCTCTTCGCTAAAGCTCCGGATTTCGTGGTCAATATCGCCCTCGATTGGGTCGTAGTCGGTGATCTCTGTGGGCACCGCAGCGTCGCCGACGGGCGCTTCATACAGCCACATAATGTACTCGTCATCGACCGAATCGTGGCTGGTGAGACAGACGATTGGCTCCTCGCCGTCTTCGGGAAAGCCCGCCCGGTCGTTGACCTCGATATCGAAGGTGAGCACACGAGGGTCGGCGTCAACGGGGGTGGCCTCGACTTCCTCGTGGGGAACAATGAGCGTTCCATCGTCGGCTCTGCGTTCGGTCACGCGAACCCCACTACGGATGTCTTTATCGATGAGGAGTCGGTTGGGGAACAGAATGTCCGCCTCGTAATGGTCGAACTCGTCACGAATCGCCCCCACATCTCGCGGGGTCTGCCCGAAAATCTTCGTCAGGCGCTCACCCCGAATGCTCTCATAGGGCTCGCCATCCTCGTCTTCCTCCTCGAAGCCTGTGATTCGGTCGTCCTCGAGGTCGCCCTCCTCGAGAGAATCCGTTGGCGCATAAAAATACGGTCGAAAGCCAACCACGCGGACGTGCTCGAGCGTTCCGTCGGGCGTCCGCCCGAAGACGTGGACGATGGGTCGTTCGCTATCGCCGCGTCCGGTAATCGTGTAATCGACCTGCATCACGGCGAGTTCGAGCCGGCCGGTCGCCTCGGGCAGGCTCTCGAGGGTCGGATCGATGACATCGACATCAAAGGCGTCCATCCCGCCGTTGCCCGCCACGGCTGCTGCCTCTCCTGGTGGCCGCTCCTCGGGGTCGGCGGCGAATTCGCCGAGACCGGTCTGGCCCGCGTCAGTCATGTACCACCGGTTTGCAGCCGTCGGCTATAAACTTCCGCAAATCGCCTGCCACCGGCACATGCAAGGAGCTGTTACTCCCGAGCAACCAAACGTTGCACCGGCAGTAAGACCTTTAACATGGTAACACATAGCATGTGTCGAGGTGACTGAAGTGTCCATCCGTGTGAACGACGACGGGGTGACGGCAGTGAACGAACCGGCCGC
>LFCJ01003341.1_pt1 | contig 11751 bp, 8 predicted proteins | sample 643141 | NCBI WGS metagenome assembly LFCJ01 (sample SAMN03766243, study PRJNA286221) | soda lake metagenome | biome: soda lake; feature: Kulunda steppe; material: water; isolation source: sample B1-Br-g2 brine of Lake Bitter-1 | place: Russia: Kulunda steppe | collected 2010-07 | reverse complement strand
GTGTATTTTTATTTCAGAGAATCCCACGTGGTCCCCTTTTTGATTTCTACGAGTAATGTTCGAAACACATCATCATTGATGCTGCTCTCTTTGAATCAATGGGCCCTGTATTCATCGAGGCATTGCGATAATACCTCTCGTCGCTGCTTGCGTTTCCGTTCCTCGCTTCTTTGATCGTAGTGTTGCTCAAGCACTGGTACAGACACGTCCACGCGATCACTCAGTAGTTCTTTCGTCAGACCCTGGTCCAGTTGGTGCATAATCGACCAGCGTCGTAGCGGGTGGGTAGTGAATCCGGCTGGGCACTTTGAGGCGTGTGCGCTCTTTGTGGCTTCGCAATCGGATACAGTACGATCCTCTGGGCACACATCGGTGTACTCACACGGCCGAGTCATCCGATAGAATCCCTTCCTAATCGCCGTCTTCGAGACCCTGCCAGCCGCGGTGGTAAAGAGTGGCTCTCGATCGTACTGGTCGGTCACGTCGTAGCGGTTCCCCTCGATATAATCTTCGAGCAGTTCACAGAGCCCGGGAGAGAGATTGACAATTCGCTCGCCGTCCTGCCCATTTTTGAGTGGTGTTCCTGTTACGTCGGGTCCCTCTGGTCGGTGATGCAACTCGATAATCCGATCTTCAGGGTGGAAGTCGGTGAGATCGATCGCCCGAACCGCACCCAATCGGAGCCCGATCTCCGCGATGAGTTCGAAGATTGTCTGCCGTCGCGAGGCGTACTCGAACTTTCGATAGTAGGTTCGGATCCCTTCGACAGCTTCGTCGCTCGGTGTGACGTCACTAACCTGTTCTTGATCAGGGACGTTCGGCATCGGTACCCTCTCGGCCAGCCCCGGCCGGACTGCGTTAATGTTCTCGCAAAACACGAGAAAGCGTTTGAGGACGGCAAGATTGCCGTTGAGGCTGATATTGGCAAGATCGCCGTCTCGCTTGCGCCACGTTTTGAATCGCATCAAGTCCCGCCCGGTAAGGTCGGTCAGGTCTTCAATTTCGTTCGCTGTTGTCCAGTCGAGAAACGCCGCGAGAGCAGAGCGGTGTTTCTGTCGGGTTGCCGTCCGTGCGTCGTCGCGTCGGTGGTCAAGGTACCACTCGATGGCAGCTTCTGGCGTAATTGATTCTAACTGTTGGTCCCGTTGGTACAGACGATCGGCTCCGCTTGTGTTACCACGGTTGCCGTATGCATCCGAAGAGAGACCAGTTCGTGTCATTGGAATGTGGTGAAGCCTACTGAGCAGAGGCGGGCGACAAGCCGAGTTGATTCGAGCCGGGAACTCTCCAGTGAAGAACTACCCTGCAACGTCTCGATTCGAGTCGATCTCATGAATCGCCCCAAAGAGAGACCTCTATATAAATTGTCTAATAAATTGGGTATTGGAAGCCAGTCGCAAGACGTGGGCACATAATTGGAGATATAATTGGGGTTTGGGTCATCGGAGAAACCACGCCAAATAGAAAATTCCGAGCTATTCGACGTGGATTTATTTGACTCGGCCGAGATTTGCTTCTTTTCGAACTGAGGCGCGCCCTGTCAGCCCAAGAATCACCATTATGAACGCTCTTAGTCCGAATTCCACCAATTAATTGAGCCTACTCACTGTTTTCGCTTCATTGAGAATCTCCGTTCTATATCATTTACGGAGGAGATCGAGCGGTCCGGTCTCGATCGGATCGCCTCAACCCGACAATGGTTCGTCTGAAACGATCTATATCCATCCGAGCGACGTAACGCCCAACCTCGCTTCAACCCCACAAGGGTTCGTCTGAAACGTCAGCGGCTTTGTCGTCATAATGTCCGGCGAGTGTGCTTCAACCCCACAAGGGTTCGTCTGAAACCGTGATATTTTACGACATCAAAGGACGCGAATACCGAGCTTCAACCCCACAAGGGTTCGTCTGAAACGAATACCGTTCACGCGGCCCGACTGCGCTATCTGATGCTTCAACCCCACAAGGGTTCGTCTGAAACTCGACGAGGCGCGAAGTCGTGTTCGGAATGAGCGGTGGCTTCAACCCCACAAGGGTTCGTCTGAAACACGCCGACGGGTTTGTCGGAGGGCTCGACTGATGGCCGCTTCAACCCCACAAGGGTTCGTCTGAAACTTTCGAGGTTTTCCTCGACCTCGGCTCGCCACACGTCGCTTCAACCCCACAAGGGTTCGTCTGAAACACTTAGTGAATCCGCGGACGGGGACAAAGTGGGAGGTGCTTCAACCCCACAAGGGTTCGTCTGAAACGAGTCGCTCGTCTTCGAGGTCGGCTTGGCGGCCGCTTCAACCCCACAAGGGTTCGTCTGAAACACCGCGTTGTAGGTGCTCAACAAGTACGGTTTGGCTGCTTCAACCCCACAAGGGTTCGTCTGAAACAATCATACCCGCGCCACATAACCAAACCCAAAATCACGCTTCAACCCCACAAGGGTTCGTCTGAAACTCGGTGGTGTCACGTTGTCGCAACTATCCCGGGTTAGCTTCAACCCCACAAGGGTTCGTCTGAAACGGTCGTGGGATGATTTCCCCGTCGCCGTAGATTGTGCTTCAACCCCACAAGGGTTCGTCTGAAACCGGGATCACAAGAGCGTTGACGTTGGTGGCGACGTGCTTCAACCCCACAAGGGTTCGTCTGAAACGCTAATCGGATTTGCGAGTTCGGGATTCACGCCTCGCTTCAACCCCACAAGGGTTCGTCTGAAACCGCCGAAAAGGCAAAGACACGCTATCTATGCAAGCTTCAACCCCACAAGGGTTCGTCTGAAACCACGGTGTTGGCCTTGTCCGCGATCCTGCAAGCCGTGCTTCAACCCCACAAGGGTTCGTCTGAAACGTGACCGGGCAAAGTCGATGCCGAGTTGCTCTTCGAGCTTCAACCCCACAAGGGTTCGTCTGAAACTGCTGTGCTGTGCTGTATGTGGTGCTTCACGGCACCGGCTTCAACCCCACAAGGGTTCGTCTGAAACTGGGCTGATCGATCCCACTGCTCGAAGTGAGAGGGCTTCAACCCCACAAGGGTTCGTCTGAAACAGTTCGACGCTTCAAATGCGGGTGAACGATAGCACTGCTTCAACCCCACAAGGGTTCGTCTGAAACTGTTAGCTATGAGACGCGGCGAACATTGGGAGCTATCCGCTTCAACCCCACAAGGGTTCGTCTGAAACATGAATCGCCCACATTGTCCGGCTGTTCTGTTTGTTCGCTTCAACCCCACGAGGGTTCGTCTGAAACGTCAGAGTAGGGGATATTGTTTAGCCCCTTCCGTCGGCTTCAACCCCACAAGGGTTCGTCTGAAACGCGCAACCAGTACGCCGCCGAAGCGGGCAAGGTCGCTTCAACCCCACAAGGGTTCGTCTGAAACGTGCTCAAGCCCGACAGATTGCACGCAACCACGCGCTTCAACCCCACAAGGGTTCGTCTGAAACGCGATTCGACGGTATCTCGAAAGGACACCAAGCCGGGCTTCAACCCCACAAGGGTTCGTCTGAAACCCCTAATTGTCGCGGTAAGCGAACCGAACCGATAGCTTCAACCCCACAAGGGTTCGTCTGAAACCGGCGTCGGCGCCTGTATCCGTGCCTATGCTGAGATTGCTTCAACCCCACAAGGGTTCGTCTGAAACCCGATTTCGCCGACGACTTCAATCTCGTTTCGGCTGCTTCAACCCCACAAGGGTTCGTCTGAAACCACTCCGTCTTTGGTGCAGGTGATGTGTGCCGGGAGGCTTCAACCCCACAAGGGTTCGTCTGAAACTCGCTGTGACCGGGTTTCCGGTGGGCTACTTGGTCAAGCTTCAACCCCACAAGGGTTCGTCTGAAACACGCAAGCCCGATAGCCATCTCAAAGCTAGCTAGCTGCTTCAACCCCACAAGGGTTCGTCTGAAACAAAAATTTAATCAATACATGGAATGAAGCCGTTTATGCTTCAACCCCACAAGGGTTCGTCTGAAACAAGTGGAATAACTATTCATTGTTGTGGTAATCAAAGCTTCAACCCCACAAGGGTTCGTCTGAAACGGGTGGGATGGATAGCGGGGCGTGGGTCCACTGTGAGCTTCAACCCCACAAGGGTTCGTCTGAAACCACGAGATACGTCGGCGTCGTTGTCTACGTCAAAGGCTTCAACCCCACAAGGGTTCGTCTGAAACATGTAGTAAGGGGTTATACAATAGTATGTAATGGGAGCTTCAACCCCACAAGGGTTCGTCTGAAACCAAGCTGGTGGTTCACAAGAAACCGAGCAAGTGCTGCTTCAACCCCACAAGGGTTCGTCTGAAACAACAGCAAACCGACGACGAAACCGACGACGAAACCGCTTCAACCCCACAAGGGTTCGTCTGAAACGTTTGGGTAGTGGCCCCGGCACTTTCGCGGATATTCCGCTTCAACCCCACAAGGGTTCGTATGAAACGTGGAAACGAGAACACGAGGGCGGCGAGATCGGTACGCTTCAACCCCACAAGGGTTCGTCTGAAACAAGCACACAGACCAAACTCCAGCGGAGGTATTAGATGCTTCAACCCCACAAGGGTTCGTCTGAAACACCTGATTATGACTAACGGACGGAGCTACGGCGTTGGCTTCAACCCCACAAGGGTTCGTCTGAAACCGGTGCGGGTGTCATCACGTCGGGAATCACTCTGTGGCTTCAACCCCACAAGGGTTCGTCTGAAACCTTAACTGTTCGTACTTGTTCATACAGTCTGCAGTTGCTTCAACCCCACAAGGGTTCGTCTGAAACAACGGGGCCTTTTGGAACCCCTGCTTTGGGGCAAAGCTTCAACCCCACAAGGGTTCGTCTGAAACAGGTTTTGTAACTCGTTGTAATCGGTCACACCGACCGCTTCAACCCCACAAGGGTTCGTCTGAAACCCCAACAGTCGGCCCGACAGACCCGAGAGCGAACCGCTTCAACCCCACAAGGGTTCGTCTGAAACGGGGATGCTTATGATCCTGATTATGAGCTCGACGGCTTCAACCCCACAAGGGTTCGTCTGAAACCCGCATGGAAACCGCTCCGCGATCTGGCAAAGGCTTCAACCCCACAAGGGTTCGTCTGAAACATATCGAACTTATTTATGATGTGTTAATCGCGGAGGGCTTCAACCCCACAAGGGTTCGTCTGAAACGGTGGCAGAGAGTGACGGCGACGACGTGAGCCAGCAGCTTCAACCCCACAAGGGTTCGTCTGAAACCGTCCTCGCTCATACGATACCTCCAATCACGGACAGCTTCAACCCCACAAGGGTTCGTCTGAAACTACCTCAGCGGCCCCAAGGCCGGCGGCCCCGATGAGCTTCAACCCCACAAGGGTTCGTCTGAAACCGTCGATGATGAGTTTGTGAAAATGGGCCAATGGGCTTCAACCCCACAAGGGTTCGTCTGAAACGACGAGATGGCCGCCTCGTTGTTGCACGACACGGCCGCTTCAACCCCACAAGGGTTCGTCTGAAACGTGCCTGTCGCATCGGCAAGATTGTCAACGGCGAGCGCTTCAACCCCACAAGGGTTCGTCTGAAACAGATATGTGATCGTAAGTGTCTCAAGGCTCATGGGCTTCAACCCCACAAGGGTTCGTCTGAAACCCGATTTCGCCGGTGACTGAAATCTCGTTTCGACTGCTTCAACCCCACAAGGGTTCGTCTGAAACACCAAATGATAGGATAGGGCCTCTAACTGTTGAGGTTGCTTCAACCCCACAAGGGTTCGTCTGAAACGATCGGGATGAGCAGCTCCTCGATGCTGTCCGGAAGCTTCAACCCCACAAGGGTTCGTCTGAAACACGGATCTCACGCAGGATGACCTTGACCGAGTGCGGCTTCAACCCCACAAGGGTTCGTCTGAAACGCGTAGCAACTTTTGTTTCAACAGTTGCGAGTCGGTGCTTCAACCCCACAAGGGTTCGTCTGAAACATGATGACGACTGCGACGAGCGCGCCGCCGATCATTCGCTTCAACCCCACAAGGGTTCGTCTGAAACCACAGATTGGCGTCGACACCGAGGAGGAGATGAGAGCTTCAACCCCACAAGGGTTCGTCTGAAACGACATTATTGACATCACCAACGTCGACGCCGAGGACGCTTCAACCCCACAAGGGTTCGTCTGAAACCGTATGAGCTGTTCGACGAAACGGTGTCGATCAACGCTTCAACCCCACAAGGGTTCGTCTGAAACGAGCGTGTGATGCCGACGGAGTTCGGGCCTGTTAAAGCTTCAACCCCACAAGGGTTCGTCTGAAACAACACCCGATGAGTTCGGGGGCTCCTTTGTAAACGGCTTCAACCCCACAAGGGTTCGTCTGAAACCATCGGTGATGACCGTGACTACTCCGGTTATACCGGAGCTTCAACCCCACAAGGGTTCGTCTGAAACGCCGTGTCGATCGCGGCACTCGGGGCTGTGTTCGTGCTTCAACCCCACAAGGGTTCGTCTGAAACACTACCCCATCTTCATTGCTTACGATGGTTCCTTTGCTTCAACCCCACAAGGGTTCGTCTGAAACCCAATCCGTGACAGCTGACAGTGCGATCGTCGAAGGCTTCAACCCCACAAGGGTTCGTCTGAAACGGTCGGACGTTGTCCACCAAAAACGAGCATGAGATGCTTCAACCCCACAAGGGTTCGTCTGAAACCGCTCGGGTCGAGCGGGTCGCCCTCGGCGTCCACCGGGCTTCAACCCCACAAGGGTTCGTCTGAAACCCACATTTTCAGTTACCCCCGTAAATGTATATGTGGCTTCAACCCCACAAGGGTTCGTCTGAAACTTACCGACAAGATGCAAGTGCAATTAATACGCTTATGCTTCAACCCCACAAGGGTTCGTCTGAAACGTGGGGTGGTCACAGTCACAGCACGCTTATCGGTCGGCTTCAACCCCACAAGGGTTCGTCTGAAACGTGGCCCCAATATCGACCAGCTCGCCCCCGTCGCTGCTTCAACCCCACAAGGGTTCGTCTGAAACTCACAAATGAGACACTAAGCATTAACGGAGATGCTGCTTCAACCCCACAAGGGTTCGTCTGAAACGGTCGTCAAAGAGCAGTTTAATCGGTCGGAAAAGTCGCTTCAACCCCACAAGGGTTCGTCTGAAACGATTTGATACATGACACGAAGCGACGACCTACAAATCGCTTCAACCCCACAAGGGTTCGTCTGAAACGCGTTTGATGACCTGATCGAGCGTCTGATCGAGCGGGCTTCAACCCCACAAGGGTTCGTCTGAAACGCGTCAAAGCCGAAGCGCGCGCCGAGACACTGGCCGCTTCAACCCCACAAGGGTTCGTCTGAAACGACTGACTACACAACGATTCGAGTAAGCAAAGCGGCGCTTCAACCCCACAAGGGTTCGTCTGAAACCCAATGCATCAAACCAACCTCTTTTTTTGGTCGTTTGCTTCAACCCCACAAGGGTTCGTCTGAAACCATATGCAATGGCAGAGAAAACGACTATCCACGTCGGCTTCAACCCCACAAGGGTTCGTCTGAAACCACTACGATCCGGGCGGCGACCCGACAAAACCGGGCTTCAACCCCACAAGGGTTCGTCTGAAACGATATACTTCACATCTGACATTGGCGAGGAAACAACCGCTTCAACCCCACAAGGGTTCGTCTGAAACTATCTTCCGAAAGTTCAACAATGTTCTTGTTATTAATGCTTCAACCCCACAAGGGTTCGTCTGAAACTCGGCTGTTCATGCCGGTCATAGTCCTAGCCTCCCCGCTTCAACCCCACAAGGGTTCGTCTGAAACCAGAGACAGATGTTTTGATATCCAACATCTCATCAAGCTTCAACCCCACAAGGGTTCGTCTGAAACTTCGTTCGCTTGCTCGCTCGGCTCTTGAACAGGGCGCTTCAACCCCACAAGGGTTCGTCTGAAACTCAGGCTCGGCTCATTCACCGACTGGCAACTGTTGCTTCAACCCCACAAGGGTTCGTCTGAAACGAGTTGCCAGATGTGATAACTTCCGGGGCTCGAACGGCTTCAACCCCACAAGGGTTCGTCTGAAACAGGTAGCTGAACAATGATTATCCAAGTTCATAACGAAGCTTCAACCCCACAAGGGTTCGTCTGAAACACGTCCATAGTCCGACCGTCGGGAAGCTCATAGGTCGCTTCAACCCCACAAGGGTTCGTCTGAAACAGACGGTCGTTGTCGATGAGACGGTCACAGTCACAGCTTCAACCCCACAAGGGTTCGTCTGAAACGCTTCTAAGAGCAAACCGCCAAATAACCATATCTCAGGGGCTTCAACCCCACAAGGGTTCGTCTGAAACGATTCGACAGCCCCGAGAAGCATCCGCAGGCTGTCGCCGCTTCAACCCCACAAGGGTTCGTCTGAAACAAGTTGGTACGTCGTCACGCCCGTTCAACATTCTGCTTCAACCCCACAAGGGTTCGTCTGAAACTAACCGATAAAAAATTACGCTTGGCAATTCACGCTAAGCTTCAACCCCACAAGGGTTCGTCTGAAACTGCCGACACCATTCCAATTGCACCACTTGCAATAACGGCTTCAACCCCACAAGGGTTCGTCTGAAACAAGCCGTGTTCTTGACAACCTTATGGTTTTCAAGGCTTCAACCCCACAAGGGTTCGTCTGAAACCGACTTGACAGCATAAACGCAACTGCCAAACCAAGCTTCAACCCCACAAGGGTTCGTCTGAAACACGGAGGTTATTTGGATTGATACGACAACGGAGCCCGCTTCAACCCCACAAGGGTTCGTCTGAAACAAGCTGGGGATGGTCGGGCAGTCGGCCGTCTGAGGCTTCAACCCCACAAGGGTTCGTCTGAAACCGTCGATTCACGAGCAGCCTCGGCGCGAAAGTTGAGCTTCAACCCCACAAGGGTTCGTCTGAAACGCCGTGGCGCGGCGGCAGGTGCGACCTCGCCGAGCTTCAACCCCACAAGGGTTCGTCTGAAACAGTATGCCGCGATCTGGCCGACCACTACATCATTGAGCTTCAACCCCACAAGGGTTCGTCTGAAACTGTCGATCTCGACTTTATCGACGGCGTCGATGATGAGCTTCAACCCCACAAGGGTTCGTCTGAAACGTCCGTGTCCATTCTGGCGACATAGCGCCCGAGTTCGCTTCAACCCCACAAGGGTTCGTCTGAAACGCTATAGCCAGCGCGTGGTTGTCGATCCACCCGGCGCTTCAACCCCACAAGGGTTCGTCTGAAACTTTGTCATCTCGAGTGTCGTAGGCGTCTTTTACGATTGCTTCAACCCCACAAGGGTTCGTCTGAAACATATGGCTTGATACGTCCTCAACGCCGCAAGAGACGCTTCAACCCCACAAGGGTTCGTCTGAAACCGGTATTTGTCGCCTTTACCTTGCCAGACACGGAGGCTTCAACCCCACAAGGGTTCGTCTGAAACCGGGACAGACCCTTAGCAAGCTCCGGCGCTTCGCCGCTTCAACCCCACAAGGGTTCGTCTGAAACGCGAAGTCCCAAAGACCGAGGCCGTCAATATCGGCGCTTCAACCCCACAAGGGTTCGTCTGAAACCCGGCCGAGTTCGTTACCACATCAAAAACCAGTTCGCTTCAACCCCACAAGGGTTCGTCTGAAACTCCATCTCCCTGCTCGACGACGACGGCGACGTTCTCGCTTCAACCCCACAAGGGTTCGTCTGAAACGCGCAGGAACTCGCCCGCCGCCGTATGCACGCCTGCGAGCTTCAACCCCACAAGGGTTCGTCTGAAACTCATAAACGGCCTCGAAAACACCCTTTGGGAAGACGGCTTCAACCCCACAAGGGTTCGTCTGAAACTCTCCAGTTCCCCGACGAGTTCGATTTCGTTTCTGGGGCTTCAACCCCACAAGGGTTCGTCTGAAACGCACCGCATGGACCACGCCGAGGCGAACCGGTGGACGCTTCAACCCCACAAGGGTTCGTCTGAAACCGCCTCGAAACCACCGGCGACATGGTCGTTTTTTAGCTTCAACCCCACAAGGGTTCGTCTGAAACAAAACAAGGACGTGTAGGTGTGGTAGTCCACGAGAGGCTTCAACCCCACAAGGGTTCGTCTGAAACTGGCGAGATTTTTCGAGATACCCAAACCGTACGGGCTTCAACCCCACAAGGGTTCGTCTGAAACTCGTCTATGCTGGCGGTGCGCCGTTGGTGATCGATGCTTCAACCCCACAAGGGTTCGTCTGAAACGGCCGTCGGGGCCTCGCAACTGCGGCTCACCGCTTGCTTCAACCCCACAAGGGTTCGTCTGAAACTGATGCCTGGCTCCGACCGAGTAGCTCTACCTCTGCTTCAACCCCACAAGGGTTCGTCTGAAACAGACGGTCGTTGTCGATGAGACGGTCACAGTCACAGCTTCAACCCCACAAGGGTTCGTCTGAAACCATATACTTCACCTCTGACATTGGCGAGGAAACAACCGCTTCAACCCCACAAGGGTTCGTCTGAAACATGGTCAGGAACTGGGTCGGTATCGGCGATCCCGATGCTTCAACCCCACAAGGGTTCGTCTGAAACGCATACGAACCTGGCGACCAGCTGCGGATCAACGACGCTTCAACCCCACAAGGGTTCGTCTGAAACAACGAACAAAGCGCATGGTTTGACGGCCGTCGACCGCTTCAACCCCACAAGGGTTCGTCTGAAACTCGCGTTTATCTCCATCGCATAACGGTCGCCGTCCGCTTCAACCCCACAAGGGTTCGTCTGAAACCGAGAGATAGAAGCCTGCCCTCGGCAGGCGGCTGCCGCTTCAACCCCACAAGGGTTCGTCTGAAACTCGGCCACACGGCCGCGGGGTTTCGGTCGAGGACATGCTTCAACCCCACAAGGGTTCGTCTGAAACAGTGGCTCCTCGCCAAATCGGAGAGCTATTTCGAGGCTTCAACCCCACAAGGGTTCGTCTGAAACGACGACTGTCAACCCACTGGCGAACCTCGGGCCACAGGCTTCAACCCCACAAGGGTTCGTCTGAAACTTGCCCTTTGTGCAAGCTGTGGTGATGTTCGAATGCTTCAACCCCACAAGGGTTCGTCTGAAACCGGCGACGACTGGGTTGATATTCGGTATTCGGAGTTCGCTTCAACCCCACAAGGGTTCGTCTGAAACGGCTTGTAAGTCTTCGATTTCGGCAGTATTGTACTGCTTCAACCCCACAAGGGTTCGTCTGAAACCCGAGAAGTCCGACGCCGCCGAAGCGCCCGAGTGGGCGCTTCAACCCCACAAGGGTTCGTCTGAAACGGTTGGGGCGGCCTCAGTCGAGCCACCGAGCCCGAGCTTCAACCCCACAAGGGTTCGTCTGAAACGCCGGCCACCCGAGAGCACTCGGCCAAACGTACAAAGCTTCAACCCCACAAGGGTTCGTCTGAAACCAGGTCGGCCATCTCTTGCGGGCTAACATCTTTGCTTCAACCCCACAAGGGTTCGTCTGAAACAAGGCGCTCGATGCATTGACCGACACAGAAAGCGGCTTCAACCCCACAAGGGTTCGTCTGAAACACCGATCTCTGCCGTTTCGATTTCCCTCATCCGCGCTTCAACCCCACAAGGGTTCGTCTGAAACCTAAAATAACTCGTCTTCTTCCTCTGCCAGTTCCGGCTTCAACCCCACAAGGGTTCGTCTGAAACCGGATGGATACCGATTTAGGGATTATCGGGGACAAGCTTCAACCCCACAAGGGTTCGTCTGAAACACCGGACACAGGAGCGCGCGATCATGTCAGAAGTCCGCTTCAACCCCACAAGGGTTCGTCTGAAACTT
>LFCJ01003337.1_pt1 | contig 11756 bp, 11 predicted proteins | sample 643141 | NCBI WGS metagenome assembly LFCJ01 (sample SAMN03766243, study PRJNA286221) | soda lake metagenome | biome: soda lake; feature: Kulunda steppe; material: water; isolation source: sample B1-Br-g2 brine of Lake Bitter-1 | place: Russia: Kulunda steppe | collected 2010-07 | reverse complement strand
GTCGTTTTCGGGTAGCTATCCACGGCGAAATGATTCACCAACGGACATCACAAACTGCCGGTAGTACTACCGACTGATATCATCGATGACAGTCTCTGAAAACAACGAAAGATTTTCACATTCATCTCTTTCCTCGTTTTCAAAGGCGAGTAACCCGAAGTGATCGACGCCAACTTCTCTGAGGCGAGAGACGTGCTCTCGACATTCCATCGGTGTTCCGGCAATTGCAAACTGTTCAGTAACCTCACGTGGAATGTGTTGCCGGAGTTCTGACGCAGACAACTCTCGAACATCATCTATTGCCTTGACCTGTTTCGCCAGGTTGACATCGACGCCAATTGCCTGTAATGCTGGCAGTGGTGTCTTATTCACAATTCGACTGACAAGTGGATTAACGCCATCCAGGGCGACATCACGATCGTCGGCGATAGAGAGAAATGCCCAGCAAACGACGTCTATCTCTTCGATATCCCGGTCTGCCTTCGCCGCACCGTTGCCGATCTTCTCTTGTGCATAACGCATCCCGTCGACACTCGTCAGTCCGGCGCCGGCGAGCACGCCGTCACCCCGAAAGCCTCCTAGGCCCAGAATATGTGGCCCTCGGCCAGCGACATAAATGGGGATATCCGAAACCGATTCGATATCCAAATCCGCATCGTTCACTGCAAACTCGGACCGCTCGAGAGTGACACTGTTTCCATCGAACAACTCCCGCATGACCTTTATTGCATCACGGACTGTCCCGATAGGGTCGTTGCCGTCGTATCCCATTGGATCCAGCCCGATATTGGAACCACTGCCAATTCCAAGATGTGCTCGTCCACCAGAGATTTGATCTATTGTGGCAATCGCCGCTGCTGTCATCGCTGGGTGGCGTGTATACGGATTAGTAACACCCGTTCCAAGCCCAATCTCTTCTGTATGGTGCGCCGCAAGCGCGAGCAGTGTATATGTGTTGTAGTTTAGCCGTTCATCTCCAACAAAGAAGTTGTCGTAGCTTAGTTGCTCATCAAGGTGTTGGACAGTGTCAATGACGTATTGTGGACTGTGGTGGTTGGCCAAACTTGCGGTGAATGTAACCATATGAAACTTCATAGCCCAACAGACGTATGTAACTTTCGGGACCATATCTCGATAGATGTCGTCTCCTGATCCAGTTACTGTTACAACTGAAAACCGTTTGAGCGCTACTTGAAACACCCACTCAATACGGTAGTCGATATATCCAGACACCATTAGATTACTCTACTGATCCACGGTAAGCAACCCACGTTGATCAGGGTATGCTGACACGTGTAAAATCACTATCTGAATTTGAGGTATTCTACCAAACAGTCACAAATTCAGTACAGAGACGGGTAGTCGGCTTGCCACGGGGCGGCCTCTTCGAGTGTGGCCGCTGCACCGATCAGTGTGGCATCCTCGAAACGCGGTGCTACCAGTTGAGCACCAACAGGAAGACCTTCAACCATACCTGCTGGGACTGATGCGGCTGGGTGACCGGTGAGATTAAAAGGCCAGGTCAGTAACCATCCCAGCGCCCTCTCTATTGGTTTTTTGTTGACTGTCTCTGGCGATCCCGAGGCAGACTCGAACGGCGGTACGGATAACGTCGGCGTCACGAAGAGATCGTACTCTTCGAACAGATTCTGGACGGCACGAAAGAGCTCGGTCCGTGCAACGTTAGCGCGTTTGTATTCGACGGCTCCGCGTGATTTCCCGGCTTTTATGCGCTCAACGACGTGGTCGTCTATTTGTTCGCTCCGGGCCAACAGATCGATTCCGTGAGTCTCGCGGAGATTCTCGGCGAATGTGCTGAACAGTACCTCCAGCCCGATCATGATCGACTCGTGGGCCCGTTCCCAGTCGTCGAACATCGGTTTTGTACGCTCGACCGTCGCTCCCTTCGATTCCAGCGCCTCAACGGCTTCCAAGACCACTGATTGGACATTGGGGTCAACTGGTGCTCCCGCAAACTCTGGAGCATAAGCAATCGACAGTTCCGCCACCGGTCTGTCTAGCTCACTTTGGAAATTAACTGTCTCCGGCAGGCTGTTTGGCTCCTCGGGGTGTGGGCCGGCCATCACGTCGAGCGCTAACGCGGCGTCCTCAACGGTCCGTGTGAGCGGTCCACTTGTGACGTGGGGGATATCGTACTTGTATGCGTCGGGGCGAAACGCCTGCGGCACCCGCCCAGGCGTCGGGGCGATGCCCACCACACCACAGGCGCTCGCCGGTATTCGTACTGACCCAGCGTGGTCCGACCCCTGTGCCAGCGGCACTAACCCCGCCGCCACTGCGGCCGCGCTACCGCCCGAGGAACCACCCGCTGTTCGATCGGGTGCGAAGGGATTTTTTGTTCGTCCAACAAGACCATTGTCGGTGACGCCTTTTGAGGCAAACTCTGGTGTGTTGGTTTTTCCGACAATGATCGCACCGGAGGCCTCAAGTCGTTTAACCAGTGGCGCCGACTGCGCAGGGACGAACTCTTTTGTGGCCCGGGAGCCAAATGTGTTCGGCGTATTGGCTTTGTACGCGTAGGCGTCTTTGATCGCAACCGGAACTCCGTACAGCGGCCCGAGCGATTCTCCTGTCCCGCGGGCCTGTTCCAACTTCTGAGCCTGTTCCCGGGCCTCCTCTTCGAGAACAGTAACAAACGCGTTACAGTCGGCCGTTGTGATCCTGTCGAGACATGCCTCAACTGTTTCCACGGGCGAGCGGTCGCCCTCTTTGTTTGCTCTTGCTATTCCAGCGGCTGTATAACCGGCCATGTGAATTTGTCACATGCGCTATCAAAATAACCGTTTCGGTGCAACCGCTAGCTCTTTCCGTGCCAAGCAGGTGCTGTGATCCTCGGCGAACCCATCCGAATCCAGAGACAGGGTGTGGCATTCGATTTGAAACCCACGTTTGGATGATCCGGCGACGGGAGTGGTCTGCGCCACGTTTGAATATAGCGTCCTCCGCAGGGCATCGTCCATCAACACCTCGAGCAGGCGACTGTAAAGCGAGTATTTAATCGAAACCCCGATAACTCAAATCGCTGGAACAGTTGCTCTCCCTACTATTCAGATATCTCTAGCACCTCTTAGAACTGCGGACTGAGCCCTCTACTGACTAAACTGGTCAGCCATGCCGCAGACAAAGAACGATGTGGTGAAAACACAATCGAGGATAACGTTCGACACACTGCTTTATCGGCCCCGGTGGAACGATCCGGACACCCTCTGTAACACCACAGTTCCACACCAATCGCACCGTGTCTGGTCACATTCGGGGATTGCGGGGAAAGTAAGACCTATCTGATGACCGTTCATCGATTCCCCTACGCATGGATTTCACAGACAAGACAGCTATCGTTACCGGTAGTGGTCGAGGTATCGGCAGGCAAATAGCGGAAAGGTTTGCGGACAACGGGGCGACCGTGATCGTCGCAGACATAAACGATGCGGAGGCAACTGCCCAAGCCATCTCTGATGACGCTCTCGGCCTGGAGATAGATGTAACCAGCAGTCAGGACGTCGAGGAGCTGGTAACGAGGACACGTGAGAAGTACAGCTCAATTGACATACTCGTTAACAATGCGGCTATCTATGCCCCACTTATTCCGAAACGAAACCGTCGCTACAACGAGATTCCAGTGGATGAGTGGCGTGACGTCCTCGATGTCAACACGACGGGAATGTTCATCTGCTGCAAAAAGATAATTCCGCAGATGGAAAGTCAGGGACATGGAAGTGTAATCAACATTGCCTCGGCAGTAATGTACGGCGGTGTGACCGGCTACCCCCACTACGTTACCTCGAAGGGAGCAGTGCCAGCACTGACACGGGCCATCGCCACTGAAGCGGGTGAAAACGGTGTCCGCGTAAACGCCGTTGCACCCGGGCTTGTAACGTCTGAAGCCAGCCAGCAACTCGACCAGGAGTATCTCGATGCAATCGCTGAAAAACAGTGCCTTCACCGCAACGGAACTCCTGAAGAAGTTATTGACACTGTCGAATTCTTGGCCAGCGAAAAGTCCTCATTTATCACTGGAAGTGTCCTGAACCCGGACGGTGGATTGAGCTTCCGGTAACTGTGCGACCAGCTTACTCCTCGAGCGCGTGCCAGGACAGCCGTGGATTCCGAGCAGCGCTGGTTTGATCGATGTACCGTGCTGCAGTCGTCGTCGGCGCTTCTGACTGTTCGTCGTTGGACGTTTGAACTGAATTGAAGGCCGCTGCGAGCTGGTCAAGGTCGCGTTTTGATTCTGCTTCCGTTGGCTCAGTCATCAGCGCCTCTGAGACAATCTCGGGCCATTTCGTCGTCGGTGGATGTACACCGCGATCCAGCATTTCCTTCGCAAAGTCGGCAGCGTCATGATCGCCGGCACTCGCCACGAACTCGTGGTGGTACGGTCCGAATGGGATGTCGAGATCGATCAGTTTGCCCAGATAGTTTGCGTTGAGAACCGCTTTCGCGCTTGCATCACGAAGACCTTCGTCGCCGAGGCGACTGATATACGAGTACGCTTTTAGTAACACGAGCCAGTTCCCCATCGCACCGTGTACTTTCCCGATCGTATGAGATGGTTCAAAGAGCTCGTAACGGATTTCTTCATCGTCCGATGATGACTCGTCTGTCTTCCGAATGCGGGGTGCAGGGAGGTACTGCGCGAGCTCTTCGGTAACACCCACAGGACCCGCTCCGGGACCGCCTCCACCGTGCGGGGTTGCGAATGTCTTGTGTACGTTGTAATGCATGATGTCGAAGCCCATGTCACCAGGTCGTGCCCGCCCCAGCAGCGCGTTGAGATTCGCACCATCGTAATACAACAGACCACCTGCATCGTGAATGATCTCTGCGATGGTCTCGATATCTCGCTCGAACAACCCCAGTGTGTTCGGATTGGTCAACATCAGTGCAGCCGTCTCTTCAGTAACTGCTTCCCGCAGTGCGGCAAGGTCGACACGTCCGTCTTCAGCTGCGGGTAACTCAACGACGTCGTAGCCCGCCATCGCAGCACTCGCAAAGTTTGTCCCGTGGGCGCTGGCTGGGATGACGACTTCACTTCGGGAGTCACCGTGTCGTTCGTGGTAGGCCTTTGCAACGAGTATCCCGGTAAACTCCCCGGCTGCACCGGCAGGTGGTTGGAGCGACACAGCGTCCATCCCGCCGATTCGCGCAAGATAGTCCTGGAGTTCGTAATAGACCTGTAACGTCCCCTGGATAGTCTCTTCATGTCGGTCTGGATGTGTCGAGCCTTCCGGACGTGCCGCGATATCTTCGAAAAACGTCGGGTTAAACTTCATCGTACAGGAACCAAGGGGGTACGGTCCAGTATCGATACTGTAGTTCATCTGCGACAGTCGCGTGTAATGCCGTGCGAGTTCCGGTTCTGAGAGTGCTGGCAGTTCCAGCGAATCACGCGTCAATTCGTCCGGCAGTGCACTATCCTCAGTCAACACTGCCGTTGTGTTTTTTTCAGTAAGGAGCGGTTCGTAGCCCGCAGACGCAGAATCGTTCCAGCTAGCCTGATTGTGTTCCATCAATTAACTACCTCCATTACCGCCTGTAAGAAAGTCTCTGTTTCATGCGCATTGTTGTCAGTAACGCAGATCTGAAGCCGATCTGGGCCACGTGCATGGACTGCAAACCCTTTTTTGCGGAGATCTGACGCGAGGTCACGGGCGTCAGGTTGAACGCTTGCCTGGAACTCCCGGAAATGGTGGCCGTCGTACACCGGGGCAGAAATACCGTCAACTGTGTCCATCTCGGCAGCAAGTCTTTCTGCCTCCCTGTGACACTGTTCTGCCAGCGACAGCAGTCCATCCGGTCCGAGCCAGGCAGCATGGATGGCTGTCCGCAGTGCGACCCACGCCTGGTTTGTACAGATATTTGATGTCGCTCGCTCACGTCTGATGTGCTGTTCGCGGGTCTGGAGAGTGAGTGTGTAGGCTCTCGTGTCCGTGGCGTCTTCGCTCGCTCCCACAAGTCGCCCGGGGACCTGTCTGAGAAACTCCTCTCGACAGGCGAACAGGCCAAGACCCATCCCGTGAGCGGCGGGAAGTCCGAGCACACTCGCATCACCGACAACGATGTCCGCACCAACGTCGGCTGGTCGTTGTAGCAATGAGAGGGCAACCGTATCGCTCCCGAGGCAGAACAGTGCCCCGTACTCGTCAGCGAGCGTCCCGATCTCATCTAAGGATTGCTCGATAACTCCTTCCACAGTCGGGTTCTCTGCGTATATCATAACAGTATCTTTGGTAAGCCGTTCATCCAAAATTGCCGGATCAACCATCCCACCGGTAGTCTCGAAGCTCTCGACAGAAAGGTCGGTCCCATCGACGTAGTTTTCGAGTACCTCACGATACTCACTCCTGATATAATCGGGAACAAGCACGCGTGAGCCCTCAACTTGCCGGAGTCGCAACGCAAGCGTTGCAGCTTCTCCCAACGAGGTTGCCGCGTCGTACATCGAACAGTTCGCCACGCTGAGTCCAGTTAACTCTACCAGCATCGACTGATACTCGAATAGAGCCTGAAGGAATCCCTGAGACGTTTCGGGTTGATACTGCGTGTAGGAGGTCAAAAACTCGGACCGAAGCGAGAGATGATCAACGATTGATGGGATCTGATGTGAGTAGTAGCCCCGACCCAGAAACTCTGTCAGCTCGGTATTGTTGCCAAGTGTCTCTGTTATCTGTCGGGTCAGTGCCTGTTCCGAAGTCGATTCGATGCCAAGCGGCTCATCGAATCGGACTGACTCCGGAATGTCAAACAGCGCTTCGACATCGTCGACACCTATTTTTTCGAGCATCGCTTCGACTTCTATTCCCGAGTTCGGTGCATAGGGGCTTCCTGTCTGTTCGGTAAACGGGTCATCCTGCACAAGTTCTGTATGTTCATCCGACATGTTATACCTGCTGCTTGTACTCTTCTGGGGTGAGTAGATGGTCGAGGTCACCGTCCGGTTCAATCTCGATCATCCATCCGCCATCGAAGGGTTCGTTGTTGATAAGTTCCGGTTGGTCTATGAGACTCTCGTTAGTTTCTACGACCGTCCCCGAGACTGGCGCATAGAGATCAGAAACTGCTTTTATGCTCTCAACGATGCCGAAGGATTCGCCTTCACCGATCTGTTCTCCCTCATCTGGCAGTTCGATAAAGACGATATCTCCGAGTTCATCCTGTGCAAAATCGGTGATACCGATCCGAACAGTATCGTTTTGTTCTCTCGTCCATTCGTGCGATTCTCTGTACCGGAGGTCGTCAGGGAAATCAAATGTCATGGTTCTATCTGAGCTTCGAGTGTGTCCAGAAACCGGTGACTCACGACCGTCGAATTAACACCCCGGCCTCGGACGTCTATGTTCACGCTGGTTCCAATTTCCGCGTAATCTACGTCAATATAGCCTACTGCGAGTGGCATATTAAATGTAGGGCTATGTGTTCCGCTTGTTACATTTCCTATCGGTTCACCATCTACAAGAATCTCGTACCCACTGCGTGCGATTCCGCGACCGTCTACGCGAAGTCCGACCAATTGCTGATCGCATCCACCTTGTCGCTGATCCAACAGTGGTCGCTGTCCAACGAAATTGGTCTCGAAATCCACTACGAAATCGAGTCCTGCTTCAAGCGGTGTGCGTGGTTCAGTTTCCGGATCGAAATCCTGTCCGGAAAGAAGCAGTCCCGCTTCTAGACGGAGGGTATCCCGAGCACCCAGTCCGCATGGTTGCAGATCGTTGAATGTCTCCCAGACCCTCGTTGACTCAGTTGCATCGAAACAGATCTCGAAGCCATCCTCTCCGGTGTAGCCAGTCCGAGCTACCAGACAGTTAACGCCGTTTATATCCGTCCGGAGGCAACCAAATCGATTGATCTCATCCACAGGGTCAGATGACTCCTCGGCGACCCGTGAGACTGCATCTGGCCCCTGAACTGCGAACAGACCGAGATTATCGGTCCTGTTTTCAACAGTTACGGAGAATCCAAACTCGTTGGCGTATTTCAAACAGTGCTCGGTCATCCACTCTCCGTGTCCTGCATTCGGGACACAGAGATAGCCGTCCTGGTCTGGGTATCGGTAGATGACTATGTCATCCAGTATTATTCCGTTCTCGTCCAAGATACACGAATACTGAGCTTCGCCAGGAGCAAGCGCACCAACTGTATTTGTCGTCACCCGGTCTAGGAGTGGGGCAGCATCCGGCCCCGTGACGTGAATCTCGCTCATGTGACTAACATCAAAGATGCCTGCCGATTCGCGCACTGACATGTGTTCTGTCTTAATATCATTGAACGTACAAGGCATCTCCCAGCCGCCGAACTCAGTTAGGTCGGCACCTGCCGACTTGTGGGTCTCATACAGGGTGGGTTTTCGTAAAGGCACGAACCAATGTTTTGAGTGCAAGATAAATAATATTGTTGTATCTGCAACAATGGGTTTCCACATGACCCGATAGGATTAGTGAGATTATCACGTACTGGGTTGATAAGACGGCCGTGTTTAATCGCATGACGGGAGCGGAATTTCCTGTTTTTGCGGCCTTCTTGATGTTGTAAACCGCACACATCAACGCGATTTCACGAAATTCTCAGTACCAGGTTCGCGCTCGCAAGGCGAGAGTAATCGGGGTTTCCTTTGAATACTCGGCTCTGTTTAATCGCTAGACGGCGATCTGCATTCGCCAGTATTTATATATGATATGTGGATTCAAACAAAGCGCCCACCACTTGCGTCAAACAGCGAGTACAGTTCATCTACGACAATTTTGTCAGCGTTGATGTTGTCAGCGTTCGTCACGTCTTCTGACGGCCTGTCTGATATTTTGGAAGCTACAGACATTATAGGACGTCACTACCGTTTCATCCAGCTTTTGAAAGTTCAGAACGCGACAGTGGTTAGAAACGCTGATCTTTAGCATTGTTGGTCCTGTGCGTACTGTTTCACTGGGTACCCTGCTGATTCTAAGGATTTCACGACCTTTTGTGTCTGTTCAGCTCCCGTGGTCTCCAGACGGAAGTGCAGAAATGCCTCCTCCGGTGTGAGTGCCTTTGAGGCGCGTTCCTGGCGGACGGATTCGATATTCGCATCAAGCGCACCGATATGCTCGGAAACGCTGGCCATCTCTCCAGGTCTGTCAGTGATACGGACACGAAGGCGAACCAACTGATCGCGCAACGTGAGACCATCCGATAGGATACTACGAAGATCTGTCAGCGTTAAATTCCCTCCACTGAGAACCGGTGAAACAAGCTCGTTGCTGACATCGAGACGATCACTCTGTATCGCGGCGACTGTAACTGCTCCTGCTGGCTCTACCAGTTGTTTCGATCGCTCTAATAAATAGAGTACACTGTCTGTGATCTCTGCTTCTGACACTGTCACAACACTATCAACGTGGGCCTCGATGAGTTTGTACGTGAGTGCCGAGACACTCCCAGTTGCAATACCGTCAGCAATGGTATGAACAGTCGAAAGGGACCGTGGCTCCCCTGCCTGAAGACTCTGAGGAACAGTTGCAGCACCTTCAGCTTGGACTCCAACCACACGTGTTTCGGGCAGTTTCTCGGACAACGCGAGCGAGACACCAGCAATAAATCCACCACCACCGATTGGTAGAACAACTGTATCAACGTCAGGCAGTTGCTCGGCCAACTCTATTCCCAATGTTCCCTGACCGGCGACAATTGCTGGGTCATCGTACGCGTGAACGAAAACATTAGTATCTGATAACAACGTTTGAGCATACTCAACTGCGTCCTGAAAGTTTTCTCCATGAAGTTTTACAGTTGCTCCATAACCAGCTGTTGCCGCTATCTTTGATTGTTGGGCGGTTTTTGGCATGATCACTATCGAGTCGAGTCCCAGCTGTTCGGCTGCAAGTGCAACACCCTGTGCATGGTTGCCAGCACTCGCCGCAACGACACGCTCGACGTCAGGGTTTTTCTCGGCAACCTGTTTGAGCTTATTGAATGCACCACGAATTTTGAATGAGCCGGTTCGCTGGAGGTGTTCCATTTTCAGTTGTACCGTCCCTCCTGTTGTGTCATCCAGCGATCGGTTCGACTCGATCGGTGTCTCGTGGGCGATACCCTCTGCCTGAAGGCAACGGTGGGCCGCCTCGATATCGGTATATGTTACACTCATGTGAAGTTGAACTGGCGCAGTTGCTCTCAAATACGCCTTGTTGAGGTTACTGTGTGAAAGGAATTATAATTACCGCTCGATTATTCAAACCAGATGTATTATTTCTGTGAATGAAACGGATGCAGTAATTGGAAGGCATTTGATGATGGTTTAATTGAATGTGCCCAAACCAGTAATATCATAATAATCATTCTCCAGACTATTTCTCTTCATAGGAAATAATTCGTATTCTATACCGCGATGTGGTTTTAATACCACAACTACCCACATGAATAGATTGGAATAATAATTAAACTCCAAATAATTTGTATAACTGTTGGAACCCTCCCTATTTGTGGTGGACTTTGGAATTATTTCGAATATATTTTTCCTAAGGTAGCGATATTCACGCTTGGCAAAGTCTGTGTATTTGAACAAATACTGACACCCATATATAGAAAGAGAATGCCAAAAGATGATATATTACTGGATAGAGAAACAGATATTATAATAATAAGTCACAATAAGCCTAAAAATACCCAATAGTTCTGATTCGGTATCATTACTCATCACACATGTCTGGCAATTCAGTATACAATAAAAATGGCTCAGAGGTCTATCGCTACAATCGTTCTAGGCTAACAAATCCCCATATTAGGTAAATATTCCAGTTTGAGAGCAATGGGACTGTTTGGGAATGTCAACCCTCGATCCAGTAAGTTGAGTAGCAGGAACTGAATTTCCTGATTTGTTGACTCGATAGACATCCTGCTATCCCATGAGGGCGTGAAACAAGTATGGAACACAAGAGGCTGAACGCTATTGCGTGCTCCGAAGCACGTGTTGTCGACTGGCCCAAGTGCGTAGGAAGTCGAGTCCTAGGCATTACAGCCCGACTGCCGCTCAAGTGGCCTGAATAAGTTCTGAACAGCATCAAAGCTCACCCAGAACCTACCCTCGTCACTCGACGTTCAGTCCCGTTCTCAAGGGGTTCAGCTGTTGCGCTGATCACTCTGGCGGCAATCGGGAAAGCCCGTACAGATAAATCTCTGTTTCACGCACCGGCGTCCCGAAGTGAACTCAATGTTCATCAGAATTGACGTACACAAAAGGTACTCGCAAATCGTTGTATTGGACGAAAGCGCGACCATCGACGACTTTGCCCAGCAGTACGGTGGGTCCAAAGCCGCGCTTGAAGCGACCACCAATTACTGCCCTATAAATGACACTTTTTCAGAGTATCCGGATGTGACTGTCGTCAATCCAGGCAAATTGAACTTGGTCTCCGGTTCGGACAAGAAGACTAACCGGGTTGACGCGAAACAACCCGCTCGGATGGTTCGGTTGAGATCAATTCCTGAAAGCTACGTTCGGTAATTCTCGAAGGTCGCTTCGTGCTCTGTGATGAGTCATGGGAAATTGGAGCAAACGCTGGTGTGGTAGCTGAGTGAAGGGAGGGTGTCATAGAATACGTCTCACACGAAAGGGCAGGGTTGAGAAGCCGTGTCCAGCAGCACTCAAACCCTACAAGATGTGCCTTGGATAGACGAGTTCTTTAATCTCGTGGCGGTCGAGACGCTTCCGCTCTTCGAGTACCTCGACTTTGACTTTCTCAGTGAGTATGACGTGTTCGCCC
>LFCJ01003336.1_pt1 | contig 11758 bp, 12 predicted proteins | sample 643141 | NCBI WGS metagenome assembly LFCJ01 (sample SAMN03766243, study PRJNA286221) | soda lake metagenome | biome: soda lake; feature: Kulunda steppe; material: water; isolation source: sample B1-Br-g2 brine of Lake Bitter-1 | place: Russia: Kulunda steppe | collected 2010-07 | reverse complement strand
TCGGCCTGACGCTGCCCTGGTTTTTCTTTTCCATCAGCAATCCGCAGGTCAGTCAGCGACTGTTCTCCACGGTGTCCATTGGCGCGCTGCGGACCATGCTGCTGGGCTTTCTGCTGATCGGCTTCGTCTACACGCTCGTTTCCGTCCTGTGGGGTTTTGCCGCGCTTCAGCTCCTGCCGGCCCTGGATAGTCCGGACCTCGCCACGCCAACGCTGCTGGCCAGCGATGCGGTGCCGCGGTTGGCAGCCATCGTGCTGGTGGTGGGGATTGTGGCCGCGGCGGTATCCACCGTGGATTCGGTGTTGTTGAGCCTGGCGTCGCTGGTTTCCCGGGACCTGTATCGGCCCATGGCACCTCGTGGCACGCGGGAAATGCTCGCTGGCAAGATCGTCATGGTGATCGTCGCCGCGCTGGCCGTGCTGTTCGCACGACTGCAACTGGACCTCATAACGATCCTGTCGGTGGCCTCCTCCGCCGGGCTCCTGGTCACCGTGCCCGCCATTGTTGGCGCCTTCTTCTGGCGGCGGGGCACCGCCACGGGGGCCGTCGGCAGCATCATGATTGCCGGTGTCGTGGTTACGATCCTTCAGGTTGGCCGGTTCGCTCCGCTCGGAGTGCCCGCCTCAGTCTGGGGTGGGTTGCTGGCAGTGGCGCTGTTTGTTGGCCTGAGCCTGCTGACCCGTCCCCCGACGAGCCGTGCCGCCGAGTTCATGGCGCCGGTGGAGGAGGGGCTGGCCCGCCACCGGATCCGGTAGTCCTGTCGCGCGGCTCTAGCGGGTGCCCTCGAGCAGGTTGTCCCGCAAGCTGCCGGAGAGGGGGCTGTCCGGATCCAGCCAGATGCCAAAGTACGCCTCGGCAAATTCGGCCCCCGGCATGGTCCCCACAGGTTCGCCGTTGAATATCAGTTGTGTTCCCTGCCCGGGCTGGTATTCCATGCGATAGCGGTCGCCCTCGCTGACGGACTGGAAATAGCCATGAAAGGTGGCGACGTCCGACTCCAGCGATGCCAGCTGGTCGGCGGTCAGCTGCTCCTCGAGCTTGGTGTCCGCCGCCAGAATGATGTCTTCGGCGCTAATGTCGTAAAAATATTCGATCTCCAGCCGTCGGGGGGTGTCTGCCGCCAGCACGTCCGGGGTTGCCGTACCCGGAGGCAGATAAAGCCCGGCGGCGTAGACAACAAATATCACCCGGTATCGGGCGATGCCGGTGCCGGTGAGCACCAGGGTTTCATCGCCGAGGGTAACCTCCCGGTCGAAGCGGGCACCCCGCTCCTCGACCTCGGCCCGGGCAATCGCCCCCGACAATGTCAGGGCCAGTACCGACACCATGGCGATCCACCGGCTCCACCCCGAGATCCACCGACTCAAGGCTCGAGCCCCGGCGCATCCGCCTTTCGGAAGAACAACGTCACCGTGCCGACACGAAAGCCGAATTTGGTCACCTCGGCGGTATTGATCAGGGTGTTTTCATCCACGAGCACCATCCAGTCATCGAACCGCAGATTCCAGGTCCGATCGCCGACATCCAGGGCCATGGTGTACTGCCAGTTGAGGGCGTTGCCGGCGCGCTCGCCCTCTGCAATGCCAACAATGTCCCCGGCCGTGCCCTGGTAGGTTCGATCGTCAATTCGGTCAATTTCCCAGACCCGGCGCTCGGTTTCGCCGTCGTCGTAGACAAAATGCTCATCCAGGACGATCCGATCGCCGTCCACCTGACCATCGATGTCCACCGTAAACCGACGCTGAATCTGCCCACCCCGGGACTGAAACATCCCCCAGGCGAGCACCCGGCCGTCAAAAAACTCCTCCACCCGGAATTCCGGGCCCTCATCGGCATAATCCTCCGGCGTCGGTCCGGCACAGGCAGCGAGCAGGACCACAGCGAGAAGCAGGCTGGTTATCAGACCCGATCGGGTGGGGGCCATCACCGTCTCCTTTTGGGTTTATGGGCAGTCAACCCTATCATTGTGCTCCATTCCAGCGACCACAGGATGTTTTTCATGGCGGGTGATGAAGATCTGCGCCAATTGGCCCGGAGTGCGGATGTGGTGGTGTTTCACTCTCCGGTCACCGATCTTGGCGGACTGGATGAGCAGCTCGAGGAATCCGGGCACAACTGGCGCGCCATCGAAATGGGGATGGGGTCGTCGGAAAGTCGCGAGCAGTTCCGTCGGCTCAAAGCCATGACCGGACGCGGCACGTTGCCCCAGGTGTTTGTCGAGGGTCGCTTTGTCGGCGGCCTGCAGGCGGCAAAGGCCTCGCTGAATGAGCGCGCGGGGGGCAGCACTGCAGCCGCGGGCTGGATGGGCTATCTGGGGCTGTTGCCATTCCTGGCTACGGCCATTGGTGTCTGGTTCGGTCCGGCCTGGGCCGCCGGATGGCTGGCGGCCTATGGCGCCGTCATTCTCTCCTTTATTGGGGCGATTTACTGGGGGCTGGCCATGTCCCGTCCGGGTGCGTCCCCGGAGTGGTTCTACGCGTCGGTGGTTCCGGCACTGGTTGCGTGGGCGGCGCTGCTGGTTCCAGCCATCGTCGGCCTGCCCGTGATTGCCGCCGGGTTCATTGGCTGGCGGGTCTGGGAGTCCCGGGAAGCGGCCGGGGCGCTGCCTCGATGGTTCCGGCGGCTTCGCACCGTGCTGACGTCCGGTGCCGTTCTGGCGCTTGTCGGGGGCTGGCTGGCTCTCCTGCCCTTTACAGGTACGGGGTGAAAAGCCAGGCGAGCGCGTCCCGAATGCGGGGCAGAAGCGGACGCTCATCCAGTTCCGCCAGCGTCACCCGCCGGGAGGCGCGCCGGCAGTTTTCGATGTGCTCAGCCATGGCCTCGCCAAAACGGGTGTCATAAACCTCCACCACCACCTCGAAGTTTAGCCGCAGGCTGCGGGGGTCGAGATTCGCCGAGCCCACCTGGGTGTACTGTCCGTCCACCACAAACAGCTTGCTGTGATCAAAGCTGCCGGACTGGTAGTAGACCCGCACCCCCCACTTCACCAGCTCCCAGAGCATGTTGCGGGTCGCCCAGTGCATGAAAGGCAGATTGTTATGCCCGGGCAGGACAATATCCACCCGCGTGCCGCGCACCGCGGCCGCCTGCAGTGCGGCCACCAGCTCCCTCGGCGGCAGAAAGTAGGGGGTCATGATGGCCACATGGTCCCGGGCCGCCGCCACGGCGCCCACCAGCACCATGGTCAGGCGATTCAGATCCTCGTTCGGCCCGTCTAGCAGTACTCGGCATAGCGCGTCGCCGGCCTCGGCAGCCGGCTCGGACCGGCGGGGCGCATCGCGGCGGCGGGTGACGAATTCCCAGTCGTCCAGGAATACGCCCTCGAGCTGTTCAGCCAGGGGGCCACGCAGGTGGAAGTGGATGTCGCGGATCCCTTCCTTCGAGCCTGGCCGGTTCACCAGGTGGCGATCCCCGATATTCATGCCTCCGGTGAAGGCCGTCTGACCGTCGACCACCAGCAGCTTGCGGTGATTGCGCAGATTGATCAGTGGACTCGGCGGCACCAGCCGCGGTGGCAGAAATCGGGCCACCGGCACACCCCGACGCCGAAGCGCATGACGAATACGGGGCCAGCTGTACCACTCGCCCGCGCCATCCAGCAGGACGCGCACGTCGACGCCGCGATCCCGGGCGGCGGCGAGGGCCTCGACAAACTGCTGACCGCTTTCGTTGCTCTCGAAAATGTACGTCGACAGGAACACCTGATCGCGGGCATTTTCGATGGCGTCGATCATGGCCGGGTAGGCGGCCTCACCACCGATCAGACTCTCGATGTCGTTGCCATGGCTGATGGGACGCCCCGCGACGGCGCTGGAGATTTGCGCCTGGGTTCGAAAAGCCGCCGGAATCCGCTCCGGGAGCCGATCCTGCGGGTCCGGCTCTCCGCCGGTGAGCTCCCCCCGCAACTGAAGCGCTCGTGTCCGGATACGGTTAATGCCGAAAAAATAGTAGAAAATCGGCCCGACCACGGGAAAGAGCAGGCAGAAGGCAATCCATCCGAACGCCGCGGCAGGCTCGCGCTTGTTCAGCAGCGCATGCAGGGCGCTGCCGGTGGAAATCAGCAGGATGGCGGCGACGCTGAGCCACTGCAGAGTTTGCATTGTCACGGGCTGCCTCCGCGGCTAGTATCCGAATCACAGGCACGTTTTTGTGCCAGGAGGCTGCATGGTAACCCTGCGTCGCTGTTCCCTGCTTGCCGTGATGCTGGTGATCCTCGGATGGCTGGCTCCGGTTCCCCCAACGACCATGGCAGCCAACGGCGAGAGCGCCGGGACATTGCCCCGGCCCGCCGCACTCGAGCCTGCCATCCAGTTCTGGACTTTCATTTACACCGAGACTCCCGTTAACCGGGGTGTGATCCACGATTCCGGCGATGACATGCGGATTTACGGCGAGGTGTCGGTGGCACCGCCCGGGCAATGGTCGGAGCGCCGGCGCCAGGTTGGTGAGGCGCTGGATGAGCACCGGGCGGCCCTCAAGGCCCTGGCGGAGAATTCCCTGGATCCCCGGACGCCCCTGCAGGCACAACTCCTTGACCGCTTGCCGGATGACGCCAGCCCTGATGATTTGCTGGCCCTTGCGGAGCGGCTGCGTTTCCAGGGAGGACTGCGCGAGAATTTCCGTGATGGACTGGCGCGCTCTGGCCAGTGGCGCGATTACATTGCGGGGGCGCTTGCGGAGGCTGAAGTCCCCCCTGAGCTGCTTGCATTGCCCCATGTGGAGTCCTCCTTCAACCCGGTGGCTCGATCCCATGCCGGCGCTGCCGGCCTCTGGCAGTTCACGGCGGGCACCGGCCGTGAGTTCATGCGCGTGGACCCGGTGGTGGATGAGCGGCTTGATCCGTGGCTCAGCACTCGGGCGGCCGCGGCGCTGCTGCGGCGAAATCACAACGCACTGGGCACCTGGCCGCTGGCCATAACCGCGTATAACCATGGCGCCAATGGCATGCGTCGAGCGGTGAACGAGGTGGGTAGCACTGACTACATGCGGGTTCGCGAGACCTATCGGGGGCCCCGTTTCGGGTTCGCTTCGCGCAATTTCTACCCAGCCCTGCTGGCCGCAGCCGAAGTGGATGCGCGCCATGAGCAGTACTTTCCCGGGCTGGTCATGGACGAACCCGGCGCCGTTGTTCGGGTCGAATTGCCCCATTACACGCCGCTGGAGACGTTGATCGACGGGCTTGGTCTGGACGCAGGGCAGCTTCTCGCCGTTAACCCGGCGCTCGGGCCAGCGGTGGGGGACGGCCGCAAGTTTCTGCCGAAGGGCTACCCGCTGGTACTGCCGCAATCCGATATCGACTGGGCACGGAAAGTCCATGCACTGCCCGGGTCGCGTCTGTTCACTCAGCAGCGTCCGGACCTCCACCATGCGGTACGGCCGGGGGAGACGCTCTCGGGCATCGCTGCCCGCTACGGGGTCGGGTTACAGACCCTAATGGCCAGTAACGGCATCGGCGACGCCAATCGCATCCGAGTGGGCACCAACCTGAGTCTGCCGGCGGCTGGCGCCATGCCGGAGCCGGTCAGTGGCGGTTACCATCAGGTCCGTGCCGGTGAGACGCTGGGCGGCATCGCCCGCCGTCACGGGACGAGTGCCGGCCGGCTTCAGCGGATCAACGGGCTGGCGGATCCTGACCGTATCCGTGTCGGGCAGCGTCTTCGCTTGACGGCGGACCCGGCAGGAAGTATCGAAATCGGTGCCGAGACTTGATAGTAATGGGATGAACCCGGCGGCGAGGGATGGGCTTGGACGATGCTCAAAGCCATCAAGGATTTTTACGAGGCCAACATCAATCCGGCCACGGAGGTCGAGGGCCAGTCGGTCAGTCACCGGCTGCAACTGGCCACCGCGGCGTTGCTGATTGAGATGGCGCAGGCGGACAATCAGCGACACAGCCTGGAGTTCCAGGCCGTTCACGACGGGATCATGGACGTTTTCGATCTCACCGCGGAGGAAACCGCCGAGGTCATCGAACTTGCTGATCTCGAGGCCCATGAGGCAACGGACCATTTCGAATTCACCCAGCTCATCAATGAGCAGTTCGATTACTCGCAGAAGTGCAAGGTCGTCGATCTGCTCTGGCGGGTCTGCCTGGCTGACTCGGAAATGAACCGTTACGAAGAGCAGCTGGCCCGCAAGATTACCGAGTTGCTTCACGTGGAGCACAAGGACTTCATTGCCGCGAAACTCCGGGTGCAGCGCGAGTACAGCGCCAGCGGTCACCTCGACGACTTCGACAATTACGCCTGAATGGCGGTCTTCAAAGCACGTCAGGTCGCCCGAATTCGAGACGGTGTGGCAGCGGGCCGGGCAGCGGTGCGGCGATCCGGCTGCCCGGAACCGCTGGTTTTTGCGCGGGCCTATGTGGAAGCCGGCGGACCTCAGGTGCCGGGGGATCCATCGGTCGCCGCCTCCGAGGCCCTGGGTCAGCGTCTGCTGGCCTGGCTTGCAGACTCCGACACCCCCCCGGCGGACGATGCCGACCTGGCGCGGGAAGTCTCCCGATGTGTCAGTGAGACTCAGTGGGCGTTGACGCTGGATGATGATGGCGTCGTTGGCTTTCTGCTTGACCTGCCGGAGGAAGCCCTTGAAAACCCCACCGTGGAGGCGCTGGCTCACCAGAGCCAGGGGTTGGGTCCGGGGGTTTTTCGCAAGGCTGACATCCTGGTGCTCCAGCCCGAATGCGACGGAGCGCGGTTCATCCCCATCACCCACCACGACGTCGAGTGCTGATCGCCCGGCGGCAAGGTTGACTTGCATCTCTCTTGGCGTAGTCTAAGGCACTGCGCACAACATATAGTGTCTTTGTTCTCGAAAGGCGGGATATATTGTGCGAACAAGCCACGAACGGATGGGGCAAGGAGAAGTTCATGAGCACTGCGACGAGACTGCGGGCGCTACCCAGCGCCGTGACCGAAATTCCGATCCAGGACGCCGCGGCGGACATCTGGGATAAAAAATATCGGCTCAAGACCAAGGATGGTGAGGTCGTCGACGAGAAGGTGGATGACACTTTCAAGCGGGTTGCTCGGGCGTTGGCCGATGTCGAGGAAGAATCCCGTCGGGATCACTGGTACGAGCAGTTCCTCTGGGCGCTGCGTCGTGGCGCCATCCCGGCCGGCCGCATCACCTCCAACGCCGGTGCCTGGGAGCATAAGCCCGCGACCTCGACGATCAACTGCACGGTCTCGTCCACGATTGGTGATTCCATGGACGATATCCTGGACAAGGTTCACGAAGCGGGACTGACGTTGAAGGCCGGCTGTGGCATCGGTTACGAGTTCTCCACGCTGCGGCCGAAAGGCGCTTACGTGTCGGGCGCGGGCGCCTACACCTCCGGACCGCTCTCCTTCATGGATATCTACGACCGGATGTGTTTCACGGTGTCCTCGGCCGGTGGACGACGGGGTGCGCAGATGGCCACGTTCGACGTGGGTCATCCGGATGTCATGGATTTCATTCGCGCCAAGCGCGAGGACGGCCGACTGCGTCAGTTCAACCTGTCCCTGCTGATTACCGACGGGTTCATGCAGGCGGTGGAGAATGGCGATGACTGGCCGCTGGCGTTCCCGATTCGGGCGGATGAGGTCGAGGCCGACGGAGTCGACCTTGACGACGCCGAACAGGTGCTCTGGCGGGAGTGGCCCAATCGCAACAGTGGCTACGTCACCCGCGAAGATGGTCTGGTGGCCTGCCGGATCTACCGCAGGGTCAAGGCCCAGCGGATCTGGGACATGATCATGACGTCGACCTATGACTACGCGGAGCCCGGCTTCGTGCTCATCGATCGGGTCAACGAGCTCAACAACAACTGGTTCTGTGAGGAAATCCGCGCCACCAACCCCTGTGGCGAGCAGCCGCTGCCACCCTATGGCGCCTGTTTGCTGGGCTCCGTCAACCTCACCAAGTTCGTCCGCGAGCCGTTCACCGAGCGGGCGCATTTCGATTGGGAGGAGTACCGCCGGGTGGTGGCCCTGTTTACCCGGATGCTGGATAACGTGGTGGAAATCAACGGCCTGCCCCTGGGGCGCCAGCGCGAGGAAATCGAGCGCAAGCGTCGCCATGGCATGGGCTTTCTGGGGCTCGGCTCCACCGTCACCATGCTGCGCATGAAGTACGGCGATGACGATTCCCTGGCCTTTACCGAGCAGGTAGCTCGGGAGATGGCCCTTGAGGGATGGCGGGAAGCGCACCGCCTGGCGGAAGAGAAAGGCCCCGCCCCCATCATGGACGAGGACTTCGAAGTCACCGAGCGGATGCTCGCCTGGCGCCCGGAGCTTCGTGACGCCGGCTACAAGGTGGGTGACACCCTCAAGGGTCGGGTGCTCTGGGGGCGTTACAGCCGCTATATGCAGCGGGTTGCCGAGGCCGAGCCGGAGCTGGTGGATCAGCTGGTGGAGACCGGTGCCCGATTTACCCACCACACCTCCATCGCGCCCACCGGCACCATCAGCCTGTCCCTGGCGAACAATGCCTCCAATGGCATCGAGCCGAGTTTTGCCCATCACTACTTCCGGAACGTGATTCGTGAGGGCAAGAAGTCCAAGGAAAAGGTGGACGTTTTCAGTTTCGAGTTGCTGGCGTACCGCACCCTGATCAATGAGGATGCCTTGCCGAGCATGGACGCCGAGACGCGCAATCTGCCGGAATACTTCATTACGGCAGACGACATCACGCCGAAACAGCATGTCGATATTCAGGCGGCGGCGCAGAAATGGGTGGATTCCAGCATCTCCAAGACCGCCAATGTGCCGACGGACTACGACTACGATGAGTTCAAGGACATCTATCGTTATGCCTATCAGCAGGGGCTGAAAGGCTGCACGACGTTTCGCTTCAACCCGGAGGCATTCCAGGGGGTCCTGGTCAAGGAGTCCGACCTGGAGAACACCACGTACCGCTTCAAGCTCGAGGATGGTCGGACCGTGGAGGTCAAGGGTGGTGACGAAGTGGAATACGACGGCGAGATTCACACCGCCGCCAATCTCTACGATGCCCTCAAGGAAGGGTATTACGGCAAGTTCTGAGGATCCGCGATATGGCCGTGCAAATTGACAGCAAGATTATTGATTACGAAGTCGCCCGGGCGGATGCCGAGGCGAAGCAGGCGGAGGCCTCCGAGAAACCGGAGGCCCCGGGGCTCGATATCGAGCACATGCATGAGGAGCTGCAGCGTCCGGAGCGTCTTGAGGGACAGACCTACAAGATCAAGACGCCGCTCTCTGAGCATGCGCTCTACGTCACCGTCAACGACGTGATTCTCAATGAAGGCACGGAGCACGAGATCCGGCGGCCCTTCGAGGTGTTCATCAATTCGAAGAACATGGATCACTTCCAGTGGATCGTGGCGCTCACCCGGATCGTCTCGGCGGTCTTCCGCAAGGGCGGCGACTGTACCTTCCTGGTGGAGGAACTGCGCAGCGTGTTCGATCCGCGGGGTGGCTACTTCAAGAAGGGTGGGCGGTTCATGCCCTCTCTGGTCGCCGAAATTGGCGACGTGCTGGAGCAGCATCTCCGTTCCATCGGCATGATGGAGGCCGAGACCCTGGACGAGCACCAGCGCCGGTACATCGAGAAAAAAAAAGCCGAAGTTGAGACCCGAGCGGCTCAGGAGCCCATCGAAGCCGACTGTGATGACAGCACGGCAGAGTATCCCCCGGGAGCGGAGCTCTGTGACAAGTGCCACATGAAGGCCATGGTGGTGATGGACGGCTGTCTGACCTGCCTGAGCTGCGGCGAGAGTAAATGCGGCTAGGGTAAATCGGACGGGCGGCGTCATTTAAGCGCCGCCCGGCCGCCGGTTGTTCCGATTGCGGTGCTAGGGTGCCGGTATGCATTCCCCATGCCGGCACCCAGCGCTCCATCCAGCTCAGACGGGTAGCACCCTGGTGGAAGTGCTGGCTGCACTGTCCATCCTGGCCATTGGCGTGATCGGACTGGCTTCGGCTCAGGGCCGGTCCCTGGCGGTGAGCCAACTGACCCACGAGCACCTGCTGGCTCATTCGCTGGCGCTATCCGTGATCGAACAGCTTAGGGCGTCCCCGCAGGCACCGCTTCAGGGCCCCCGGCTCAGCGAATGGCAGGATCGGGCGGCCCAGTCCCTGCCGCAGGGTGAACTTTCCCTGGAATCCCGTCACGGAGGCCGTGGCGGGCAAATCGTCATCCAATGGTCCGATTCGCTGGGCGGTCCCGAGGCGCCACAGGTCCTCCGGCGTGACTTTTACCGCTAATGCAGCAGCAGGGCTTCTCCGTCCTCGAGATACTGATCGCGTTGGCCATCGGTGTGGTGGTGATCCTGACGGCGACCCGATTGCTGGGGGTTACTGCCCAATCCCATCAGCTGGAGAGAGGCCAATCGGTTTCGGTGGAGCACGGCCGTATCGCCGTCAACCTGCTTGAAAGGCAGCTTCGAAACGCGGGCTATCCGGGCTGTTTGCCAGCAAGTCGGCGTAATCTGCTGACCGACGGAGCCCTTCCCCACCGGCCGCCGGTCAGCGCCGCGGGCCCCTGGCCCGAGCCAATGATCGGGGATGGCATCGCCATACGGCGTATGCGCTCGCTGGGCAGCGCGGAAATCACCGACACCCTCGCTTCGGGTCCGCTTATCTCGCTGGACCGGGATCACGGCGTGGCTCCGGACGAGATCGTGCTGTTGGTTGCCGAGAGCGGTAATCGCTGTGTTCTGTTTCGCCACGCCGATGAATCCATCACGGCTCTGAATCGGGGGCCGGGTGATGAATCCGGCACCAATCGCATTCCCTCATCCGGTTACTGGCCACTGCAGGGCCGAGTCGAGATTTTCGTGCCCGCCCGGACGGAATTTGCGGTTCAGCCAGGCGCTCAAACTGACGATACACCGAGCCTGGTCAGACGACGGCTTCATGCTGATGGCCGCCGTGAAGAGCTGGTGCCCGGTGTTCGGGCCATGAACGTGCGCTACGCACTGGCGGGTGATATGGACGGGGCGATCCTGTCTTTTGTGCCTGCCAGCCAGGTGGCCGACTGGAGCCAGGTGCGGGCTGTGCGGCTGGAGTTTCTATTGGGCAGTGACCGCACCCCGGAGATCTGGCGGCCGGCCCAGCCGCTGTCCGTGGTCATTGCCCTGAGAAATATCGATTCATGAACCATCGCCAGGATGGTCTCGCCCTGGTGGTGGTGCTGATCGTGCTGACCATTGGCTCGGCGTTCGCCCTGCTGGCGCTGGAACGGGGCCTGCTCGGCCTGCGTATTACCGAGCGAAGCGAAGACAGAGCCGAGGTGTTTGAGCTGGCTGAAGCGGCCCTCGCGGTCGCCGGAGAGTCGCCGCAAAGTCGGGCAGGGATGCCTCTGGTGCCTGATCCTGGCGCTGATTCGGTGATCTGGGCCGAGCAGTTACGGGCGGTGGGGCAGCCTCTGGCTCCGCCGGGCTTCGCGACCGAAAATAGGGTGGTCTATGTGCTGGTGGAGGACTTGGACGTTGGTTATCGAATAACCAGCCTGGCCCGGGATGATCGCGAGCAGGTCACGGTGATTCTGCAATCGGTTCAATCCGCTTCGGGGGAGCAGCGAATCTGGCGTCAGCTGAGGTAGGATGCCGAGAGGTTTTACAGGAGACCCGCCGTGTCGCGCACTGTCTATGTCAATGGAGCATTTCTGCCGGAGTCAGAAGGTCAGGTGTCGATTTTTGACCGCGGCCTGCTTTTTTCCGATGCGGTTTATGAGGTGACGGCGGTACTGGAGGGCGGTCTGGTGGATTTTGACGCCCACCAGGCGCGACTGC
>LFCJ01003335.1_pt1 | contig 11759 bp, 9 predicted proteins | sample 643141 | NCBI WGS metagenome assembly LFCJ01 (sample SAMN03766243, study PRJNA286221) | soda lake metagenome | biome: soda lake; feature: Kulunda steppe; material: water; isolation source: sample B1-Br-g2 brine of Lake Bitter-1 | place: Russia: Kulunda steppe | collected 2010-07 | reverse complement strand
CCCCCAACACTCGACGAACAGATAGCGGCCCTCGAGGACAGAGACGACGACGAACTCGAAGCGCTACTCGAGGGCGTTCTCGATCCGGACGAATCCGAACCGTCCGAGTTCGACCCCGACGAGGACCCGACGGAGTTTCTTCCGACCGAGTACGAACCCGGCGAGGGCGAGGCCGACGCCCGGATCACGTTCATGTTTCAGGACGACGATAGCCCCGAAGACGAGGACCCCGAGGCCGCTTACGACGCCCAACTCGAGGTCGAGTCGCTGTTTGACGACCGCTTCGACGATGGCTTCGTCTTCGGGCAAGGAATTTCGGATGCAGCCTCCGCGAGCGCAGTCGGCGATAGCTTCGCAATCATCACGCCCGTCGCGTTAGTGCTCGTCCTGTCGATTCTCGCCGTAACCTACCGGGATGTCGTCGACGTGTTGATCGCGCTCTCTGGAATCGGCGTCGTGATGGGCTGGCTTGCTGGATTGATGGGCTGGCTCGAGATTCCGATGAGCCAACTGTTGATCGCCGTCCCCTTCCTGTTGATCGGCCTCTCGATCGATTATGCACTGCACGTCGTGATGCGCTATCGGGAGGCCAGAGCAGGCACGCTCGAGGTGCCTGAATCTGGAGATCAAACGGGCGCGAGCGCCGATAGCGGAGCCGACGAGACCGGCCGGATGGGCGTTTCCTGCGGTATCCGTGCGGGGATGGCCCTCGGGCTCGCCGGGGTGGTCCTCGCGCTCGCAGCCGCCACCTTTTCGACCGGGATCGGCTTTCTCTCGAACGTCGTCAGCCCGCTGCCGGCGATCCGGGATTTCGCTATCTTGAGCGCCGGTGGCATCTTCGCTACCTTCGTCGCCTTCGGCATCTTCGTCCCGGCGCTGAAAGTTGAGGTCGACTCGCTGCTCGAGGGCCGCTTCGGCCGCAGTCGGGCGAAATCAGCCTTCGGCGTGAGCGCGGGACCGGTCAATCGCCTGCTCTCTGGTGGCGTCGTGCTGGCGCGCCGCGCACCCATCGCGGTCGTCGCCGTTGCGCTGGTGCTTGCAATCGGCGGGGCCTACGGCGCGACGGGCATCGATACCGAGTTTAACGAGGCTGACTTCCTCCCCGAAGATGCCCCCGAGTGGGCCCAGTCGCTGCCCGGCCCGCTCGCCCCCGACACCTACACCATCAGCGACGACGCCGACTATCTCGGCGAGAACTTCCAGGATCCCGACTCGCAAGCCGAGATTCTGCTACGCGGTAACGTGACCGATCCCGGGACGCTCGAGGCAATCGAAGACGCTCGAGAGCGGGCCGCGACCGAGAACCAATCCAGCAATGACACCGGCGCGACCACCACCATCGACGCCAGAGCCGACGGCACCGCCGCCATCGACAGCCCGCTGTCGGTCCTCGAGGATGTCGCCGCTGACAACGAAACTGTCGCAGACGGCATCGACGAGCGCGACACGACCGGTGACGGCCTCCCCGACGAGGATCTGGCGGGACTCTATGACCTGCTGTATGGGGCAGACTCCGAGGAGGCGACAACGGTACTCGAGCGAACGGACGACGGCGAGTACGAGTCCGCCCGCTTGCTCGTCAGCGTTCGCGGTGACGCTGCTGCCCAGGATATCGCCGACGACGTGCGGGCCGTTGCGGCGGTGATCGACGACGAGGGGACCGTGACGGCCATCGCGACCGGCGGTCCCATCACGACTGCCGTCGTTCAGGACGCACTGCTCGAGACACTAGTGCAGGCCTTTGCGGTCACCCTGGTCGTCATCCTCGTCTTCCTCACCGCACTCTACTGGGTGCGCCACCGGACGCTGACGCTCGGGGCCGTCACGCTCGCCCCAGTGGTCGCCGCGTTGGCCTGGCTACTGGGGACGATGGCGATCCTCGAGGTCCCCTTCAACAGTGAAACCGCGGTCATCACCAGCCTCGCGATTGGCCTCGGCGTCGACTACAGCATTCACTTGGGCGAACGCTTCGTCGCCGAGCGCGAGCGCCGCGAAACAGTCGAGGCGGCACTCGAGGCGACGATCACCGGCACGGGAGGGGCCTTGTTGGGAAGTGCAGCGACGACCGCCGCCGGCTTCGGTGTGCTCGCGCTTGCGCTCGCCCCGCCGCTGCAACGGTTCGGCCTCGTGACTGGCTTGAGCATCATCTTCGCGTTCGTCGCCTGCATCACCGTCCTGCCGAGTCTGTTGGTACTTCGAGAACGGCTGCTCTGACGGTAGTTGTTCCATTCGGCGACAGACCTGTGAGTGTCTCGGATCAGCGGTTAGACGGTCGCGTCGACGCGATCGACGATCTCGACCTGTCGAAATGCAAAGCGTGCGCCACCGTCGCGGCCGTCTCCGACCGTGACCGTCCAGCCATGTTCGTCGACGATTGACTCGACAATGGCGAGGCCGAATCCGGTTCCGTCCGCGCCGGAGTACCCGACGGTCAAGACGGAATCGCGCTCGTCGGGTGAAATGCCGGGGCCATCGTCCTCGAGATAGAATCCGTCCTCGAGACCACCGACACACACCTCGACGTCGGAACCGGCGTGTTCGACGGCGTTGCGAAACAGGTTCTCGAACAACTGCTGGAGTCGGACACGGTTTGCTCGAATCGATGCCGTCGTTTCGACCGCCAAGGTTGCATCGGCGGTGTCGACCAGCGACCAGGCTGCCCTGGCAACCGCCTCGAGCGTGACCGACTCGACATCGCGGTCGTCGTTTCCTTCACGGGCAATCTCGAGGACATCAGTGACGAGTTCGTCGATCCGAGTGAGGGCATACTCGATCTCCTCGAGTGAGTCGTGTCCACCGAGATCTTCTTCGAGGAGTTCGACGTGGCCGCTTGCGATCGACAGCGGGTTGCGAAGGTCGTGGCTGACGATGCCTGCAAACCGATCGAGGCGTTCGTTCTGGGCTTTGAGCCTGCGTTCGTTGTGAATACGATCGAGGGTTGCCTCTGCACAGGCTAACAAACTCCGTACCAGGTCTTCGGTGCCCCCATAGGGGTTGACCGCACCGAGCACCGTCACGACGCCGTAGCTCCCAAATGGAAGGTACGTCCCGGAGTAGCGCTCGTCGTCGTCCGGATCTTCGCCACACTCGAGTGCCCACGCGCCTGCAACCGTCTGGGTGGTCCCCTCGGTAAACGCCCGGCCAGCGGGGTTCGACTCGCCCAGCGGAAACGATCGTGGCTCACCCTCGAGGCTGTCGTTACCGGCGACGGCGACCGGGTTGAGCCGACCGTTTTCTACGGCACGAACCACGACCGTCTCGTATGTGAAGATGTCTCTGAGATCGGTGGCAACCCGCTCGTAGAGGCGCTCAGGAGTACCGATCGTAATTAGGTCCTGGACGGCCTCTCGGAGGGCGAAATCAGCCCGTTCGCGCTCGATTCGTGGCGAGATATCGTGAAAGATCCCAATCGCAATTGGCCGGCCAGCGACAGTAGTGTAGTTGACCGACATCTCGATTGGGACGTGCATGCCCGAACTCGTCTCGACGTACATATTCGAGCCGTCGGGGAACTGCCTGATCGTCCCGCCGTCCATCCCAGCCATCGCCTCTTTGAGCCCTTCGCGGTAGCGCTCACCGTCTGGATGGAGAAACGAATTCGGCTTCCCGATGAGCGTTTCCCGGTCGTATTCCATCAACTCGAGGCCGGCAGGATTGACGTCGATGATCTGCTGGCTCTCACCATCGACGATGAAGACGCCGTCTGGAAGCGTCTCGAACAACTCGGCGTAGTACCCCTCCCCTTCGGGTCGAACCGAGACGATAACCAACTGCGTGCCATCGATATCGACCACATCAAGCCCGATGGCCGCCTCGAACGTCGATCCATCTGGCCGACGAGCCGTACACTGGAGCCTGCGCGCCGAAGGCGAGTTAGGTGCCGTGACCTCCTCGAGTGCCTCGAGATACACAGGTTGACTCTCCGAGGTGAGCAGGGAGTGAAATCGGTCGACGGCTGACCGATCGTCATCGATTCCGAACAGCGTCGCCGCTCGGTCAGTCCACTGCTCGAGACGGTCATCGGCATCGACGAAAACGACCCCGGCACCACTGTCCATTATCTTACCACTGATATCTCGATTGATACCGCATAAATCAACTGGCAGTACAGACTCAGAGGCAGTCAGGTTACACCAGTCAAACCCAGGCGAGAATGTTTTTATTGACTCTCATTTTGGCCGTCTGCGTGAGCCCGTACCCACAACTCACCGATTCTCGAGCGTCTGGTTCGATAGGATTTGCCGCGTTCGTCGCATTCGATGGGGCCGTTCCGATCGGGGCCGAGTCGGTCGACGGTGTCTGTTCTGGCGAACCCTATCGGTATTCTTCGAGCGGTACACGATTCGGCGAGTGCAGAAACTGATACGCTCAGACCGAACTGTGTGGTCGCCACCTTGGGGCGACGATTCACGACGCACGTCTGGCAGTATGAGCCGACTCACTCCGGTGGCCCCTGGATGTGGATCTTATATTTCGTTCCGGTATGCTCGACGAACCATTGAAAACCACTATGCTCGTTGTCACGTCCGAGCGTCTCTCTGGCCGCACTAATTTCGTCCAGACCTCGAATCGGGTATTCTACGAGTTCACTTCCGAATTTGCCTTGCTCTTCGGGGTCAAACTCGTCTTCCATCTCCGGCTCGTACTCCTCGTCGGCATACTCGAGTGCCGCCTTTATGTACTCGTCGTCGAGCAACGAGTCTTCTTTTGCATCGAGGATCGTCGCATCATCTGGGATATCGACCGCGATGAACACACGTATATAACCCAGCTCCGACTGCCCTCCTGGGTGGTCAGGATCATCGGGCGCTTCCTCCTCGTCGCTCTGAGGAGGTTGAGGTCCGTCGTTCTCGGTCGATTCCTCTTCGTCGTCGCTCCGGTCTTCGCCGTCGGCCGATTGGTTCCCGCTTTCGGTCGCTTCATCGGCGATACACCCGGCGATCGCTGTGACGGACGTGGCGAATACAAGCAGTACCGTTCGTCGCCGTAGTCTCATACGTTCAATACTTCTGACCAGCGTGAATATTTTCTGCTCGCCGGCGAGCGATTCGGCGAGTGCAGAGACCGAAGCGATTTACTCCGGTTCCGGCGGCCACTCAACTCGAATCATATACCGTGTTTCATTGTACTCGACGTACCATTGATGCGTATTCGCTTGGTTGTCCCGTCCGAGTGTCTCTATGGTCGCATCAAACTCGTCGTTAGTATCAACCCAGTTTGTTACGAGTTCGCTCCCCCATCGATCTTCAGGATCCAACTCGTCTTTCATTCCCGGTTCGTACTCGTCGTCGGCCTCCTCGAGTGCCGTCTCTATGTGCTCGTCTTCGAGCAACGACTCTTCGGTTGCGTTGAGAATCGGCACGTCATCTGAGATGTCTGCCTCGATGAGCACAGATATTGACCCTCCTTCCGGGATCTCATGATCTATGGACTCGTGCGCCTCCTTTTCGTCGTTTTGACCTTCGCCGTTGGTCGATTCGTTCTCGTCGTCGGTCGGTTCATCGCCGAGGCAACCAGCAATCGCTGTGACGGATGCGACCGATGCAAAAAGTATCGTTCGTCGCCGTACTCTCATACGTTCAACATATATGATTGGCATAAATACTTTCTGAACATATTAACTCGAAAGAAGTCTGGAAGTTGGACCTACCGTCCTCGCTGAACGGTATCCCGTCCTCAGTACACGTCGACGTCGCCGTCTGAGTGCGCTCGAACCCACAACTCGCCGATTCTCGAGAGCCGGGTTCGATACGATTTCCCGTGTTCTTCGCGTTCGATATAGCCTTTGCCGCCGGGGCCGAGTCGGTCGACGGTGTAGATGACTTTCGAGCGAAAACTGTCGGTGTACTCTTCGTTTAATTCCCGCGCAAGCGATTCGGCGAGTTCCGAGACCGAGCCGAACTCGCCGTCTTCGCCGAGTTTGTAGAGAATAAGTTCCTCGAACGGCTTGACGTTCGAAAAGGAGGCAACGGGCAGTTCGACGATGTGGGTGCCGTCGATCTCTTTTGCACCGATGGTGGTCCCGCGTTCGTCGAACTCCGCCAGCAGGTCTCGGGCACTCTCGAGTCGGCGACCGATCCGGTCGGGGTCGACGCCGACGGCCGTCTCGTCGCTGTAGGCTCGCTGTAGGTCAGAGAGTAAGTCGATCCCCTCGCGTAACTCCTCGGCGAGTTCCGTCTCGAGGTACTTTTCGGGGGCGGTGTAGTAGGTGTGGATCGCCTCGCGGTCGTCCTGGCGTTCGACCATCAGCGAGTGGGCAGCGGTCGCGAAGGCGAAACTCACCGTCCGGGGCATCGCGGCGACGTTGACCCAGACTTCGTTTTCTCGGTCGAGTTCGGTCGTGATGAGGTCGTAGGCCTGCTCGAAGGCCTCGTCGTAGTCATAAACATCCTCGAGGACGAACCGTTCGGTTTCCGCGCCAAGCAGGTTTCGGAAGTCGGTCTCGAGTTTCCGCGAGAGATTTCGGGAGTACTCGACGTTGGCCTCGCTGCCGACAGCGCCCTCGAGTAAGATCACGCGGTCGACGTCGATCTGATCGCGGACTAATGGCGCGATCAGCCGGTCGTAGTCGAAGCCGACCGGAACGATGTGGGTTTGCATACCCGGCTAGAGCGTCGCTCCGGGTATAAAACCAGCCAGACTCGACTCGAGGGACGGACACCCGACTGCCCCTGTATGTGGATGCTCACCACTCCGGGGCGACGATTACGACGAACGGTCGGCAGTATCACCACCGTCGGTGGATGCATCGTCGACAGTTCTGGCGAGGCGTGCGATTCGCTCGCGGTCGCGTTCTGGGTCGGCGTCGAACCCATCGCCGGCCTCGAGCGGAAGCGTCCCGCCGACGACGCCGAAACTTCGATCGGTTGGCCAGACGACGACGTGGGCCTCGGCGGTGAGTCGATCGGCGTTGCTATTCGAGAGGGGGTAGCCGGCGTCTAAGACGTACCATTTTCCGGGGGCACCGCCGTCTCGTTCGAACGCGATCGTCTCCCGGACGCCGTCGACGACCAGACCCTTATCCGCGACAGCGTCGACGAAGCCATTTTTGGCTTTCGGGGCGGCCATCGAGACGATGCCGGCCGGCGAGACGCCGACACTCGGCAGCGACGGCGAGAACTCGAGATCGACGATAAACAGCGATCGGATCGGAATCGATCCCTCGAAGATGGCAGGATTCGGTTCGTCGGTGGGGCCGTAGACGGTCGTCTCAGCGGCGATGGAGACGACGAAAACGCTTCGGTCGTCCGTAAGCGTCGTCACCGGCTCCCACCGCTTGGCGAATTCGGCCGGCAGATCGGAGCTCATTGGCAGGCGGTATGCGAGCGGGCGGTTTCGGTCTGACGATCCAACGCAGTCGGCGATCGATCAGTCCGCTCGAAGCCCCTCGAAGTAGAGTGTCAGTTTCTCTTCGGCTGCCGGCGAGGTCACGAGTGAGACGCCAACGGTTACGAAGAGCCCAACTCCCATCCCCACGAGCCCGGCCGTCCAGCCGAAGTAGCTCTCTCTGAGGACGGTCGTAACCACAACGATGAGCATGGGCACCACGTCGGCAGCGACCGGAAATTGGCCAACTGCCTCGAGCGCGGCGACGATGGACTCGACGAACAGCGCCGAGAGATAAAACGCCTGACTGGAAAGGATGCCGGCGATGATGCCGGCACGTGTCGTTTTGCGCCAGTAGAGGGCCACGAGGACCGGCAACGTAAGCTGGGCGAAGCCACTGAACGCCGCGTCGCCGAGTTCGAACAGCGTCGCCGGCGTCTCGAGGCTTACGAGAAACGCAGCCGTCGCAAAGGCGACGACGCCGATGCGAGCGATCAGGTCCTCGCGTCGTTCCGAGAGCCCACGATCGATGAAGGGACGGTAGAGGTCCCGAGTGAAATACGATGACCCAGAGAGCAACATCGAATCCGAAGAGGACATCATCGCGGCCATCGCCCCCGCGATGACGAGTGCGGCGAACCATATGGGAGTGAATTCGGCGAGCACCACGGGAAGAACGTTTTCGCCTTCGGCAATCGTGATGTCGAGTCCACGTGCCCACGCGCCGATCATAAAGGAGGGGACGAACAACAGGACACAGAGAATCGGCCAGAGGGCAAACGAGCGTTTGAGCACCGTCCGTGAGCCGGCGGCAAAGAACCGCTGGTTGACCTGTGGAAACATCGCCACCCCGAACCCGATCGTGATCGCCGTCGAAAGCATCCACTGGGGCGTATAAAACTCACTCCCGAGTGTGAGGTGGCCGGCTGCTTCGGCTTCGAGCGCCGACGTGGCCACACTGGGCCCACCGACGACGGCAAGCAGCCAGAGCATCGCGACCCAGGTAGTGACGAGCATGAACGCGCCCTGGAGGGTGTCGGTCCAGGCGATGCCACGCATGCCGGCAACGACGACATAGAGGATCATAAACGCCGTAATCAGTCCCGCGCCAGCGGCGTAGGGAAGCGCCCCGTCGGTCAGCGCCTCGAGTGCAGTTCCTGCGCCGACTTGCTGTAACATGACGTACGGAAAGAGCCACAGCAGGCTGACGCCGGCGACCAGCCCCCTGAGTCGCCTCGAGCCAAACCGGTCGCCGAGCATCTCGCCGAGGGTGACATACTCGTGGGTTTGCCCGAGCAGCCACTGTTTGTAGCCGATCAGATACCACAAGATTGCAAAGATGATCCCATCCATCAGCCCCATCACGAGCACCCACTCGGGGCCTTCGGCGTAGGCGACGTTCGGCCCGGCGAAGAAGGTAAACGCCGACAGCAAGGTTGCAAAGGTCGTAAACAGCAAGACGACCGTCCCGAAGGTTCGACTCGCGAGATAGAAGTCCTCGGCTGTTCGCTCGGTCATCCGGTAGGCAACGACTCCCACGAGCAACGCGACTACGAGATAGCCGACGATGATCCCGAGTTGCAACGAGAGGCTCACAGCCTCTCACCACCCCCGGCGTCACCGTCTGTCGGTTCGGGGCGACCTCCTGGCCCCTCTCGGTCGCCTTCTTTCGGCTCGATGCCGATTCCCCACGCACGTTGTGTGAACAGCCAGAAGACAACCGAAGCCAACAGCATCCAACCAACGTGCCACCACAGCCACAGCGGTATCCCAGCCACGACCGTCGAATCCCCCCAGAAAAACCAGGGTATCGTAAACACACAGAGAACGATAGCGACCGCGAGCCATCCCACTCGCTCGAGCCGGTTCATACCCGTGCTCAGTCACGGCCTCAATAATTGCTTTGCCCTTACGCTAGTACTCCGCCAAGCGTCGACTGATGGGTCGAACCGACACCCGCCGACTGGTTCGACCCATCAGTTCAGGCTTGTCAAAGCACTAGATGGTCCCTGGGTGTGATTTGATTGGGCTTACTACTGCATACCGGCGAGCAAAAAGCGTATACCGGTTGGCACACGACTCTCTCCAACGCTGACATGGCTCGCCTGTTCCCGTTTCGGTCTGACCCTCCACCGAACGATGGGCCGCCGCGAATCGTCGAGTTAGAGGGCGAAGACGCCGATGCGGTCTTCAGTGCGCTCTCATCGACGACGGCCCGACAAATCTACGCCACTCTCGAGGACGAACCCGCGACGCCGAGTGATATCGCCGAGCGGATCGATTCCTCGATCCAGAACGTCAACTATCACTTAGCGAACCTCGAGGAGGCTGGGCTCATCGAGGTCGTCGACACCTGGTACTCCTCGCGGGGCAACGAGATGAGTGTCTACGGGACAACAGCCGGCCCGCTGATCGTCACGAGCGATGAGTCGACCGGTTCGCGGTTGAAAACAGCCATCTCGCGGCTGATCGGCGCAGTTGGTGCGCTTGCCGGTGGGAGTCTCCTGGTCCAGTATGGGGCGACACGGTGGTTCGATCCCTCCGCGGCCGGCCCGACCGACGACCGCGCGGTAGATGAGCCAGCGGATGATGCCGAGGTAGACGACGGGCCGGGAGTGACGGGTACCGACGACACACTACCCGAGGAGGAATTCGAGGATGAAGCCGACGCGGATGAAGACATAGCGGAGGAACCCGATGCTGATATGGTCGACGACGATGCCATCGAGGAGGACCTCGATGCACCGGCTGACGACGCCGAACCGATCGCCGATGATGGCTACATGATCGGCGAGGAGGCCCCGGATGTCGGTGAGGCTATTTTCACCCTGCCGCCAGGTCTGGTGTTCTTTCTTGGCGGCCTGACTGTCTTGCTCGTCGTCACGGCCTACTGGTACTGGTATCGGCCGTCGTATTAGTCGGCCGTGTTCCGGTCGTAATAAGCGAGCACGCTGTGCGTCAACAGCTATTTGAGCGTCACGAACCAACTTTGTCACAAACCGATATCGGATCCGGTTTCTGTCCTCTCCGGGACGGATCTCCAATGGAAGACACCTCGAAATACCTCATCCACGCGGACGTCACGGCCGACGGGGTCGTCGAGCGAAGCGACGTCGTCGGTGCCATCTTCGGCCAGACCGAAGGCTTGCTCGGCGACGACCTCGATCTTCGTGATCTGCGCCAGTCACAAAAGGTCGGCCGTATCGACGTCGAAATCACAAGCACCAGCGGCCAGTCGACCGGCACGGCCACCATTGCCACCAGCTTAGATAAAGTCGAAACCGCCACCCTCGCGGCCGCCCTCGAGACCATCACCCGCGTCGGTCCCTGCCGGGCCAGCCTCGAGGTGACCGAAATCGAAGACGTTCGGGCGGCAAAGCGCAAAGAAGTCGTCGAGCGTGCAAAGGAGTTGTTGCGGACGGGCTTTGACGATAGCGTGATGTCTTCTGAGGAGATTTTAGCGGAGGTACGCGAATACGTTCGGGTCGAAGATATTACCGAGTATGAGGGTCTTCCGGCGGGGCCACGAGTTACCGACAGTGATGCGATAATTATCGTCGAAGGCCGATCGGACGTGCTTACGTTGCTCAAATACGGGATCAAAAACGCCATCGCCGTCGAGGGGACGAACGTCCCCGACGCCGTTGCCGAACTCACTCGCCACCGAACCGTCACCGCCTTCCTCGATGGCGACCGTGGTGGTGAACTCATCCTGGCGGAACTCGCCCAGGTCGGCGACATCGACTACGTCGCCTTCGCCCCAGCTGGCGATTCCGTCGAAGCACTCGACCACCACGAACTGTTCGCTGCACTTCGCAACAAGGTCCCTTACGATGCCGTTTCCGGCCTCAACGAACCGCGTGCCGCCATCGCCGCCACCGACGGCAGCACAACGCCTGCACCACCAGCGTCGACGCCGACGACTGGTGACGACTCGAGTGAACCACGACCATCGCCAGCCGAGCCAGCAGCCGCTGACTCGACGGCCGCAGACGCCAACGGAACCGAAATCGACGACGCTAGTGTCTCTGAGGTCGATGACACAGACGGGGCCGAGGCCGACCCGACCACCGTCTACGAGCACGCATCCGAGATCATCAGGGCAGGAACTGACCGCGTCCGATTTCTCGACGCCGACACAACGGTGCTCGAGGAAGCCGACGCGAGTGATGCCTACGACAGCCTCGAGGGACTCGAGGAGCCACCGGAAACGATCGTTCTCGACGCTATTTTGACCCAGCGATTGCTCGATTTGGCTGCCGACAGCGGCGTCGAACGCATCGTTGCCCGCTCGCTCGGACAGTTTACCAAACGCCCGACTGCGGTACGGGTCCACGCAGTCACCGACATCGCCGAGGACCCACCCGAGACCGGCTAGCGCTCGTTGCGGTTCGGTATCTTCTTTCTCAACCATCGTTCGTAAACGAACGTGT
>LFCJ01003334.1_pt1 | contig 11759 bp, 19 predicted proteins | sample 643141 | NCBI WGS metagenome assembly LFCJ01 (sample SAMN03766243, study PRJNA286221) | soda lake metagenome | biome: soda lake; feature: Kulunda steppe; material: water; isolation source: sample B1-Br-g2 brine of Lake Bitter-1 | place: Russia: Kulunda steppe | collected 2010-07 | reverse complement strand
GTCTGCAGGCTCACCTGGTAAACAATGTTTGTCTGCAGGCTCACCTGGTAAACAATGTTTGTCTGCAGGCTCACCTGGTAAACAATGTTTGTCTGTAGGCTCACCTGGTAAACAATGTTTGTCTGTAGGCTCACCTGGTTGCTGGCAAGGTTCACGGTCGCCTCCAGGACACCGTTGCACTGTTTCAATGCACCCTCCAGGGCCGCCACACACGAGGCGCAGCTCATGCCCTGCACTTCCAGCACTACTGTGCCAGGCTCCGTGCTCTGCGTAACACCAGCAGCAGCAGCAGCAGTAGCAGCGGCCCTAGAAAGACTGGACATGCGTGTGCGCAGTCACAGGACGTGCAGCGGCTGCTGCAGCCTGCCAATGCTTCCACGCGATGCCTTGCACCTCCACCACTCTCGGGCTAGGCTCTTGCAACTTGTGCCGGGTGCCTCAGGGAATTCGATTGAACCAGGCCTCAAGACCTCCCTTAAAATTGGCATGGCTTTGAGGATATCCTGCCTGACCAGCAGCCTAGTTTACTGCTCTGCTTGGGATCCGTGCTTTAATGCACAGATCCAGTGTCACAGCTCTATTTCACTAGAAGTGCACCACAACATGTGTAGCTCGGCGAAGCGCTACCTGGCAGCAGCAGGAACTAAGCGGCCTAGCTGTTTCGACCCGCGTCAGGTGGTTATGGAGCAGGAGCGAGGAGGACCAGACGGACCAATGGGAATCACACTCCGCACACAACGGACAGCCCTCTAGAACCTCTCAGGCCTCTGCAGCGCAGCCTCCCATTGGCATTTGCTCTGTGCACTCTAGGAAGCTTGTTGGCTAAGCCATCAAACCAGTGCCAAAACTATTGGGCGTTTTAAAGGCTCACCGAATGGCACTCATGTTTGTCTTTTGAACCCGCATCTGCCCGTGATACCCATATTTGTCTGTTGATACCACATTGGTCAGTTGAACACGCATCTGCCCGTGATACCCGCATCTATCGGTGTCCCCCAGGCAAAAGGAGGAAGTCTCCTGGTGCTCACGCGGTCGCAGCAGAACACATCCACATGGCCCACACTCTAAATCTACCTGCATGCCGCGCCAGCGTCCGCACCCCCCTGCACTCCAAATCCTCTCACACCCGTCGCACTTGCTCCTGCTGCACAGTACAAGCAGCCTTTGGCAGCAGGTCTGCCTCCAGCCTTTTTGCGCATCCCTGGACTACATCGCGTTTCCAGCCCCCCCCTAGGTGTGGCCGCAGCCCTGATACACACAGGCTGAAACTTCCAGGGATGCCCAGCCCTGACCGCAAGGCCGAACCTCTGCTCATGACAGCCAGCCCTCACGCCCAGGCTGAAACTGCCAGCAGCAGCCACAGCACGGGACCTTCCAGCATTCCATCCTATTTGCCAAAAACACACCTGCGGCTGGAGCTGTGCCTCAAAGCCAACATCCTCGATTGCCCTCAAAATGTCTGGCAGCTGCACCCGCTGCGGCTCGTACACCACCTGTGCACGCTCCTCCAATAGCAGTACAGTGGCCTCCACTACGCCGGGCAGCCTGGACTCACGGCATCCGAAGTGAAAGGAGGGAGATGGATGTCTGATATTTGCAATTTACCCATGCGTCATCTCTACAAGAGTGGTGGATGCAGGACTCACACATGCATCCTTACATACTTCCTTGCACACGCTCTTCAGGGACACCGGCGCAACCCCTCCAGGCAAGCAAGGGTAGGAATGCTGCCTGGGCTCAAGCCCCATCGCCTGTGCATGAGCTTGCCAAATGAGCTGTACAGCATCAGTTAGGAGGGCCAGCAGCACCAGATATGTGTTTTGAGTCGAGCTGCCCCAAAGCGATGAGCATATTCACAAGATTGAATGGCCATACTCAAAATTTGCGCCAGAACCACTCAACCCACTTAAAGTTGGATTCTGTTTGGTTGCAATGGCCAAGCTGACCATGAGCAGCAAGAGCTCCCAGCACTTGTGTATTATCAGGTTTGCTGCTTTACCAAGAAATGGCATTCACAGAAAGTCACAGACATACGGCAGTCAGAGTATCAAGTGAGATGCAACACGTCGCGTAACAAATTTACCAGGAATGTCTCATGAACACATGTTAATAGGCATCTGCATACCCCTAACATGTACAGTCATTGACTGTCAACCAATGGGATACTTGCACAATGGAGGCAGCAATGAAAAGGAAAGAAAAGAAGAAGCACATAGTCATTCCCTACGTCAGTTATAATTAATGGAGGCAGCAATATTTGTCAGAACTGCACCTTTTCAACATGCCCTCAAGTGCAGCCACACAGCTTGCACAGGTCATGCCTCCGACTTGGATTCGCACGCTCTCGGTCGTGCTTGGCATGATGGCTACAGGCCGCCCTTGTGCATCTGCATCCATCTTGGGTCCTGCGAGCCCTCTGGTGGGCTAGATCACAGCTTTAGGGCTTCAGATGTGGTGAAATATACTCGAGGAAGCCTGCAGGCGTGGACGCACAATTGTTGATGGCTTCAGTTGGCACAGGACCTGTTTCTGCCGGAGTTCACGATGCTCCTACAACGATTTATAAGTGCATTTCATGAATTGATAAACAAGGTGCATGCTTGCAATCAAGCGCGTATTCTGTGTTGTTGTATGCACAGAAAAACCTCTGACAGGTTTTGTTACAGTACGACAGCTCGCGGGTACAGAGTTATGCCACTCAGATAAGATAAGGATCTGTCACATTGCACTTTTCCCAGAAATCCCAATCCAGGACACAGATGCTCAGCTCCCATGCATGCAAGCAGCCGACCACAGCACAGATGATGATGCTGACCTACCCAATACTCCTGTAAAATTCATGCATAGAAAAAATAATTTACATATTTTGTGTTAGGTCTTCCTTTCACATGAGCTTTCGGACTGATTGCTATAACCATAATCTAAAATTATTGATAATTTGATAATGGACATAGAGGAGGCGAAACAGCAGTTCTGTGCCATCACAAGTACCAGCTCCACCGAGGCAGAGCACATCCTTGAGGCTGTCAACTACAATGTGGAGAGGGCTGTTGATCTATATTTTTCTGGAGGTCCTGCAGGCCCAAGCTCTGGCGCAGGTATCATGTGCGCATGATACTTCACACTCCATCCGCAAACCTAGCCACCACGGGGCCTCCCCCATGGAACACCAGACTGAATGAGAGCAAAACATAAAAGTATAGACACTGCATCAGGCCTGCTGGCCTCAAATAAGTTTCAAAGATCGTCTGGTCCAATTTGACCTCGTAACTTTGCAGAAGTCGTGGACATGACCAACGAGGACAATGATGCAGATGCAGCCGCGGCAGCTGCCCTTTATGAGGAGGACCTTAGGAAGCTCCAAGAGGAGGCCCCAGCTCCAATGGAGAGCCATTTCGGTGGTGTGGCAGGGGCAGAGCCAGGTGCGCGGCGCATGGTCAGCAGCCCTCTGCCGTGTCCGCGCCTGTCTACATGCCTTGGATTTTATCCTGGTAGGTCATACTCCCTGAGCCTCGTTCCTTTGCAGATCCTTCCGTTCAAGAAGTGGGCCTTGGTCAGCCCGGACCTGCGAGGCCTTCGCGTGTGCAGGTGGGTGCGTAGATCCTTCTCGACTCTTTGCTCTTGATGCCCTCTCAATGCATTGGCCCTATCCCTCTGCTCTTTGACCATGTCGTGTATGGAGTAGGTACCTTGCACATGCACTGCACAAACCAAGCCCAGAGCTGCAGCTTGGGTGAGTGGGTGCGCATGAAACTGTTCGATCTGCAGCACTCGTAAAAGAAGTGCATGGCCCTGCTCGTCATAATTTGTGGCAGCTGCACAAAGTGCTACAGCAATAGATTTGGTTGGCAATCAGGACTTGGGAGGGTGGAAGTCTGTGGAGATTGGGCAACCCAAACCTACTAATCAACACACAATGTATGGAGCCAAAAGGCCACCTTTCGTTCAGCAGGGCCACAGCACACCTCTGGATTTTAAATAGGCCTGGACAAAGTGCACAAGCACCAGCCCCATGTGCTCTGGTATGTACGCTGGCGTCTTGGCGTGAGTGCACATCCGTGCACGCCCGAGTCCATGGGCCTTGCCTAGTGCGCATCAGATGCTTTGTTTGATTCAGGGAGCATGCAAGAGCATGACCAGGCTTTCATACGCAGCGCACAAATCCACAGAGCTTGCCCGTGTGCAGTCCCCCAGCGACGAGGAGGACGAGCCTGTCGCTGGCCCTACAAATCCAGAAGAGGATGAAGACGAGGACATGCTGAATACCATGGCTGCCCAGCGGAGACAGTCTGTTGCCGCTGCTGAGCGTGCACAGCGGGCACGTGAGGGTGAGCCTCTGTGGCGCAGGGAGCGCACTCATGTTTGTACAGAGACGAAACAGAGGAGAGTTCGGGCTGTAGGCATGCCCAAGCCCAGAAGCCCAGCGCAAACGTGGTCTGCACTACAACCAAATCAAAGTGTGTACCTCCCCTCCTGCCCCTGGACTCCAGCCAGACCTGTGTACCGCTGGCACTCTTGGCATCACACGTGCATTTATGAGGCACAGCATCTGTGTTGTGCAGTGCGACATCGCCTAGTAGCGGTGGCCTCCTCATGTGCACCACATGCCGCCCTCGCCAGCCAACTGTCTGCATGACCAGAGGGCCGCATGTCCGGGGGCTGCGCATGCAGTGCCCAGCAGACAGGTAGCTGTGCCTCCTGCCCAACAACCCCCTGCGGCCTAGGCGGGTGCAGCAAAGCAGGGCATGGAAGGGCACGGCAACACTAAATAGTGCACCATTGCGCATGCACGTTCTAGCCGCATAAATGTGTGAATCATGCGCATGAATTGTAACCATGCATCATGTGTCAGATCTCACGACACATGCCCATTGCTGCGCGCGCCTCACAGCCACGATGGGCATGATGAGGCAGGGCGTGGCGAGCACGTTTGCCGCAGGCACGGCGGCTGGCATGCCCTCCATGTTCCCAGGTCTGACAGCGCCATTCCCAGGTGAGGGGCCTGGTAGGGCCACGACCCTGGCCACCACCTTGATCACCATCCAGGGGCCAGCACCCTGCGTGTGGCTACTGCCTCATCCCCAGTCTGGTACATGGGTGTGTGGCCCAGGTGCTTTGCCTGCCCCGCCACCCAGTGTGAGGCAGCTGCCTTGTCATCACATGCCTAACGCGTGGGGACGTGGATGTGGCCCAGGTGCTTTGCCTGCCCCGCCACTTAGTGTGAGGCAGCTGCCCCATCATCACATGCCTGACACATGGGGACGTGGATGTGGCCCAGGTGCTTTGCCTGCCTGCCCTGCTCACCCCTGCCTTGCCCACCCATGCCATGCCGGGGCTGAAGCTGTGGGACATGAGGTGGGATGTATATGTATATATGTATAGGATGTATATATGTATACATGTATAGGATATATATATGTATAGGATGTGGGACATGAGGTGGGATGTATGGGATGTGTGGGGTGTGCCCTTAAGGAAGACGACGCGCACTGAGGGGCATGAGGGGCTCGCGCTGCAGGACGTGGTCCGTGTGCGTTTTGGGGTGTGAGGTGCATTCTCTCTGGGAACGCAAGGCGTGCGCTTAGGGGCATGATGTGTACTGTGGGGCACGGAGTGCACGTGCCATAACCCCTTGAGGGCCTGGCCTGGGCGGTGCAGGACGTCCTGGGTCATTGCCGTTGCTGTGCTGCCGAGAGCGTGCGCCGCCTCCCCCTCTACCTGGCCTTGCTGCTCACTTCGCGCATCCCCTCCAATTATACCACCAGCCAGAGTCTGGGTCGTAGAGCACAGCCCTGAAAGCGCCCAACTGCGTCGCTGCTTAAGCCCTCGGACGTCCGCGTCCACCCAAGGCTATACCTGCTTCTTGTCCCTCATGCCTAGAGTGCTGCCTCTGGCCTCGACGTACCCTTGACTGTGCGCCTTGATGCGCCACCTCTGGCCCACAAACGCATCTGTGCGGGTTGATGGGCCGCCCCTGGCACCTCTGGCCCTAGAATGCGTCTGTGCACCTTGATGAGCAGCCCCTGGCCTTGGCAATCGCTTGCACATCCTGGTGCTTGCTCGCATGTGGTGCCTGTGCGCTGGTCACCCCATAGGCCTGGATGCCGTGCGCCCGCGCACTGGTCGTAAGTGTAGCACCTCCACCAGTAGCGCGCTCACCCGCATGCACCCTCTGCCTCCCCTGTCCTGCAGATGCTCCTGGCTTGAGCGGCATCGCCACCCGCAGGATCATTCCTGTGCATGCGCCTGAGCAAGGTATGGGGTAGGCACCATGGCCTGATGCTGGGGGGTGGGGGTTGGGTTCTGTAGCGGTGGGTGCGAGCAGGCTTTTGGTCACGGGGGCGCTGAGTGAAGAGGCCCCAGGCCAAGGCCAGGCATGGCTGCCTACTTGCAGGGCACCTGCCACTTGCTGAGGGGCACAAGATGTTGCTTGGTGGCTATGAAGCTGGGCCGCCAGCTGTGGCGCTGGGCTCATGAGCGCTGGGCCTAGGTGGCGTGGTAGCGCATGCAGAGGCGCACAGAGAGGGCTTGCAAGAGAGGGGCCGGCGGTCCGCATCGTGCAGAGGCGCGCACATGAGGTCTGCAATAGAGGGCTTAGTGGTTGGCAGACCATTGGCGGAAGATAGGAAAGGCCAACATTAATGGATGAAAGGATCAAAAATCCAAGAGGCCATCAAAAGGGAATGGCAGCAGTAGTTTGCTGTACGTTGCGGGGATGTTGGGGAGCACTGGGGACATTGATCCTCATGCACACGGCAACAGGTACTGCAATCTGACGGGGCCGCTTTGGGCTTAGCCCGCCAGCTGTGCCGCCATGCCTCTAGCTCTGCCTGTTTTCTGCCCAGAGGAGGACAGAGATGCGGCCTTGGCCCGGAGGCTGATGGAGGAGGACGAGGCCATGGATATATCTCAGTCTACACATGCAGGTGAACACTAGTAATAGGAAGGTGAAACAGCGCAGTGCCCGTTAAGCGCTCCCCCTGATGTCCCCTGTGCCATGTGAGCTTGCCTTTGATTTCGGTGCATAGCTTAGGAGGTGCATAGCTTAGGAGGTGCGGTGCATGGCTTAGTAGTAGGTGCCTTTGATTGAAGTGCATAGCTTAGGAGGTGCGCAGGCCTGGTGCTTGTGCACCTCCGAGGGCCAAAGCAGAGTATAGAGCGCGCCATCAGGGCTGGTGCGTAAGTCAAGCAAGCATCTCAGATCCCCTGGGCCTGACAGCGGCCTCCCCCAATCAGGTCAAGTCTGCCCCGGACATTCCAGATTGCACGTCTTGGAATGATGCCGGGGTCTCGATCAAAGAAATCACACCCCACCCACGCCTGCCACTTCAGGCATGTGTTGTGTACTGGTGCAAGCTCCAGACAGCGCTGCGGGGGCAGGCCTGCTGCACTCCCCCCACCCATCCTCCCCCTCTCGCCCCACGTCGCGCACGTGTGTGCTTGTGGGTCCAGGCCCACTGCACTCCTCACGCCCATCCTCCCCCTCTCGCGCGCGTGTGTGCTTGTGGGTCCAGGTCCGCCAGGTGAGGCGCCTGAGGAGGAGGCCCACGCCGCCGAGCTGCATGGCACATTCGACAGGCACGAGCTTGAGGAGGCACGCATGCTGGAGGCAAGCATGCTGGGCATCCCTTACGAGCCGCGCCTGCCAACCAGGTGGGTGCGTGTGTGTGTGTGTGTGTGTGTGTGTGTGCGTGTGTGTGCCAATGTGTGTGTGTGTGCGTGTGTGCCTACATGTGTGCGCGTGTGTCTGCATGTGTGTGTGCGCATGTTTGTGTGCACGTGTGTGGGCGTGTGTGTGCCCCAACAGCCTAGCTTGTCCACGAGGTGTGTGAAGCAGCCCACTTTTCTGCATCGCACAGGTGCACAAATTGGCTTGGTACGCTGCATTGCCAATGCTCAAGCGTGGCTCACCATATGCTGCACTGCCGATGCTGAAGGGTGTGGCTGTGCCTGGCTTCCTAGGCGCACTTGCACATGGGCAGATGTACGGCCACGGTGATTTTGTTAGGCAGAGGAACCATCGACTGTGTGTTATCCAATATCATGAAAAGTGATCGGACGTGCACCCGCTAAGCACCCGCAGCCTCATGCGCGCCACACCAACAAAACTCCTGTGCATCCATGTGCGGCGGCTGCCTTGCGTGCACCCCACCAAGTATACCACGCAGCATGCTTTTTGCTTTTGTTTGTGCATACGCGCTCGCAGGGGTGCTTCTGCTAGTGATGCACCACACCCAGGGTTAGGAGAGCATCGCAGCTTACGCTTTGAGCAGGACCAGGCGTACGAGGAGTCGCTGGCGGCAGACAGGTGGGGCGCTGGGGATGGTGGGATACAGCCGCAGGGCAGGCTGCAGGAGCAAGAGCGCGGCCGCACACATGCACACGTGCACGCACATGCGTACCTTCCCATTTAGAGGAGCAGCAGCTAGGCCCACACAGGTCTCCACCTCTCGCGCTTCATGTGCCTCTGCAGTATGATGGCTTCTACAGGAAGTCCTAAGGGCCTGGGAGTCCTCAGCTGATGAGGGTTCTCCTGCACAGTCTTGGGAGGGGCATGCGGGAGGGGTCCGCTACAAGGAACGACGGGCAGAAGGAGTCAGCTGCAAGGAAGGACAGGCACAAGGGCAAGCAATGGGGTCCCACAGATAAGGAGAGAAGAGGAAAGGTAGATAGAAGGGGGGGGCAAGGGGAAGTGGGAGACAAATGGAAAGGAGTTTAGATGGGAGGGGTGGAGGCAGATGGAAGGGTGATAAGGAGGGGCGGAGGCAAATGGAAGGGTGATAAGGAGGGGTGGAGGCAGATGGAAGGGTGATAAGGAGGGGCGGAGGCAGATGGGAGGGCAGTTTAGAGGAGGGATTGGATGATGGGGGAAAGGCAGACAGGTTTGAGACAGAAGGAGGGTTAGACAAAGGTAGGGAAAGATAGAAGCGCAGACGAATAATGAAAATAAGGGTTGGTGAGGAACAAAGCAGGACGGACATGGGTTAGGTTGGGGCAAGCAAGGATAAGGCATGAAGGCAAAGAGGGAAGAAGAGCTAACTGGCAGCAAATGGGAGCAGATTGTTGGAGGGGCGGGTGAAAAGGGGCTGGTGCAATGGTGAAGTAGGCAAAGGGATGAGTGGCCTGCAGGTTGCCCACCTACCCGCTCGCCTCTGGGCTGAGGGTGGCGCTCATGAAATGTGCCTGTTCCAAGAAATGGACGAGGAGGTCAACCTTGTCCTCTTCAGGCGCAGCTTGCAGGATCTGAGGCAGATCTGGTATCTCCTTATCCCACGATAGAAAGGGAGCGCGCGAGGTGGCATTGAGGGGCCGAAGGGCTCAAATGTAAGGTTGCTGAAAACTGTAAGAACACCCCCGTATTTCTTGGCAAATTGGGACAGGATTTGGCAAATCTACTGCGTATGTGTTCTGTCTTCAGCGACCCTCATTGCATGATCAGTGTTTGCATGAAGATGCCAGGCTCCTTTGTTGTGCTTGCAAGAAGTGCGCACCATGTGCGCGCCCCCATAACCCCCTGCAAGCAGGGCAAAGGAGGAGGCGGCCCAGATGGCCGCTCGGGCTGCAGAGGCAGAGGCCCTGAGGGCAAAGGAAGAGGCGGAGGCAAGCGCGCGCGTGCAGGCTGAGGAAGAGGCACGCATCAAATCAGGTGGGGGAAACGCCATCAAATCCGGAGGGTGATGCCAGCAGCATGCCTCATTCAGCCCCCTCCGCTCCTCGCGTGCACCTGGCGCCGCACTGCGTCTCCTTGGTTCCTTGCGACTCTCAACTGCGCCTGAACGTGCCACGCTGCACCCCATTAGCCTCCTGGCGATGGCTGCCTGACCCTGGTGCTGCCCCATGTCCCTTGCCAGGAAAGTTAAAGTTAAAAAGGGTTAACCGCCAGCCAGATCGTTAGGCTGATTGGTTTGCCAGGAAAGCATAGCCCTGTGGGTGCCGAGGCTGGTGGTGCCTTGCAGCAGTGCTTGGCACTGTTAGAACTAGTGCCCCTCATCATCCAGGCCAGCGCGCCTCACTGCTAACAGCTGCATTTGGTTCGCCCTGCCTGCCTCCCAAGTATAATGGTTTCCCTTGCACCCCTGCCTGTGGCCTGACCCTGGCGCCAAGCTGCATCCCCTGAACCATCTACTTATTTCCTGCCTGGCCCTCTCCAGTGCCCCAGCGCGTCTCCTTGCCCCCATGGGGTCCGCATCTGACCCTCTGGCTTGCTGCTGCTGCTGCTGCTGCAGAGCTGTCACGCAAGGCAGCCTCACTGCCCACCGAGCCCAGCCCCTCTGAGCCAGACACAGTGAATATCATGATACGATGGCCTGACGGCGCCCGCCAAGCCCGCCGCTTCAGGAAGCAGGAGCCGTTGCAGGCAGTGTTTGACTATGTGGATCTGCAGCACCAAGCCGCGTCCGTGAAGCCAGGCGCCTACAACTTGGTCAACTCTTACCCGCGCAAGGTGACCTGCCTGCAGGGAGGCTGCCCAGAGTGCATGCGTGCGTCTGTGTAAAGTGGTGCTGCACAGCGCGTTGCCTTCACTGCGCATGCACATGCCTGCCAGCTGCTCCTGGCTGCAATGCTGCATCCCGACCACCAACCCCCTCATTGCCCTTCTCCCGCTCCGTCTGTACCTGCTTTTGTGCGCCCCTGCTGTGAACTGCACGCCGGTTGTTTCTTCCGTGGTCGTCTATCAACTTGGGCTGGCTTGAGAGGCATTACGACCCACATGGTGCATTCAGACATCGGGCGACCCAAATGGTGCATTCAGACATTGGGCGACCCATATGGTGCATTCAGACATTGGGCAACCCACATGGTGCATTCAGACATTGGGCAACCCACATGGTGCATTCAGACATCGGGCGACCCAAATGGTGCATTCAGACATTGGGCGACCCATATGGTGCATTCAGACAGTGGGCGACCCATGGTGCATTTGCAGGCTTTCTCTGACGGCACTCCTGGATCTCTCGCTGATGTGGGGCTCAACGCAGACACTGCACTGTTCCTGGAGCCTAAGACTAATTGACATTTTGACTTCTGAGTTGTGCAAGCCAAACCGTACCTCATCTCGACGCATTGCTCATCACCACACCGTGTGTGTCCGCCATGGCTTTTCTGTCAATGACTCCTCCAATAAGAGTATGTGTTTATGAAACAGTGACAGCAATGCATATCTTTCTTGCCAGCTGCTTATGCATAAGTGCGTGAATTCGTGTATGTGTGTTTGCATGCGTGCGCACATGCACACATGTGTGCTCCATGATGTGTGTAATCCAGTAGGGTCTAGACATGTTTGGTTAGGACAGAAGAGGTGGGCACAGTGTGCCTTACTGCTGTGCTTTGACACTGACTTGCAAATGGGCTGACAGGTCGTGCTCTGGCTGAGAGGCAGAGCGTGGGCCTCAAAGGCATGGGGCGTCATAAGTCAGAAGGAAAAGAAAAAGAAGCCACAAATGCATGAGCCTTCACACCTTGTTGACCCAGGGGCAGCAGGTACACAGCTATCAAGCTATTTTCAAGGTGTTTTAGGGTAAGTCAAAGCGCGTGTTGACTGCGTGTTGGAAGCCCTGTAAAAATGTGAACCACTGTTGCAAGAAGTCAATAGCATTATTACTGCAGCACCATTGCACCTACAAAATATCTTCGTAAGGGAAAGAGGATGACGCCTTCAGTCAACCTGCATGTAGAGCTAGCTAGCTAGCTCTCTCTCTCTCTCTCTCTCTCTCTCTCTCTCTCTCTCTCTCTCTCTCTCTCTCTCTCTCTCTCTCTCT
>LFCJ01003333.1_pt1 | contig 11759 bp, 11 predicted proteins | sample 643141 | NCBI WGS metagenome assembly LFCJ01 (sample SAMN03766243, study PRJNA286221) | soda lake metagenome | biome: soda lake; feature: Kulunda steppe; material: water; isolation source: sample B1-Br-g2 brine of Lake Bitter-1 | place: Russia: Kulunda steppe | collected 2010-07 | reverse complement strand
GCTAGCCTGCTCATAAAAAACGATTAATTCATGAAGAAAAAAGGAAGTTTATGGTTGTTCTGGTTTAAAAAAGCGGACACATCATGAGATCCTGCCTGTGAGAACAAGGGAGCATACTTCCTGCGGAAAGAGACCACCTGGGGATGTGTGCAATGAAATAGGACATGTTGTTCATCCTGGACATTATCATCAGCCTCGCAAAGGTCACAATTTAGGGGAGACCCGTGATTCCAAGTAGCTGTCTCGTAGCGAAGAGTGTGAACACGAAGTCTGAACCGAGAAACGTTGCGAATGACATCATGGGGGAGGTCAAGGAACATGTATTTGGGAAGACTGTAGGAAGAATGCCAAACCAATGCCCTTTTAATAGGAGTAGCGCACCACTGATGGTAGGTTAAGCGTTTACTGCTGCGCTCTCTTGGGTGAGTGTTGGAAAAAGGTGCCCAATAGGTCACCAAGGTTTAAGGTAATGTTGTGTAGTTGTACTTGCTGAACAAGGGCAGCTCAAGCGTTTCAGGCCTGCAATCAGAACTTCAAACCTGGAAAGGGTTACATAGCCGCATCCTTCGAGCAAGGGCAGCTTGGCCTTAATCTATCAGGCCTGCAATCTACCCACATCTGAAAAGCACCTATTTCGCGTTGTGTAACAAACAAACAAACAAACAAACAAACAAACAAATAAACAAACCTATTACAGAAAAGGAAGTGTCTGAGAAGATGATGCACGAAAAAGAATGCTCGTAAAGTGAGTGTCGGATCTAAACAATTGAAGGTGTGATGCGAAGAACTCAAGCTGGATCCAAGATACATTCAACCTCAAACTGAGGAAATAAAGTTGTACTTGGAAAACAAGAAATTGTCACCCCAGATTTATGCAGTGCCAGATTTGTGCTGCATTGTGAGCCGGAGGTTGGTTGAGTCCGTTGGAGGAGTATTTGATCCTGTTGTCACTTCAGCTACAGCGGTAATTGAGCATGTCAAAGACGATCTTGCAGTAATAAAACCCCTCTAGGCCTTAGGGGGCAACAGGTGTGGCAGCGCCCAGTCCAATCCAATCCATTCCCCGTCCAGTGTGAGTGCAACCGACAGCAGCTGCATGCAGCGCTGACTTCACCTATATGCAGGCTTAAACGAGAGGGAAAACGTGTAGGGAGGGATAAGGGCATCAGATGCTCCTCAGTCTCATCGCAGACAACCTGTTGTCTGCTTGGTGCACACTGTCACTGTCTGCAGCCAGTCCACAAACCACATTTGCTCAAATATCTTAACCTGATTATGGTCATGCCACGAGTCTGTTTGGTGTGCAGCAGTCTCTCAGCGTGACAAAATTCTTGTTTTATTGCCTCTGAAAGACAAGAAAAACACCATGGGAAAATAAAATGGGAAAGCACAGACTTCTTTGGCAAAACACAAGCACTAGCTCTGTAGTCTATTTGAACACTGGCAGTCAGTTGCACAGAGCTCGAGCAAAGGTTTACAAGGATTTAAAAAAAAGGCCTTCAGCTAAAAAGTGCGACTGCTAGTCTGCTCTTAGGAAACAAGATCACTAAGGAAAAAATAGCTTATTACTGTTCTGCGTCAGTAAAGTTAATACACATCATGGGAACATGTGGGAGGAAATAGGGACGCATTAGTCCTGTGGGGAGTCATGGTCACGCCATGAGTCTGTTTGGTGCACAGCAGTCTATTTGGTGCACAGCAGTCTCTCAGCGTGACAAAGCACAAGGGGATGGGTGCAATAAAAGAGGATATGCTGCTCATCTTGTATATCATTAATATTGCGCAGGTCACAGGTAGGGGTAAGGGGTGGGGGTCCAGGCCACGGTTTCAACTTGAGGGTGGGCACAAAATCTGAAGCGTGCCATGCTGCTAATAACTTCATGAGGAAGGTTAAGAAACATGTACTTGGGAAGGATGTATGGCTAATGCATGACCAGGGCCCTCTTTGTAGGGGGGCGCACAATTGATGATCAGTGGAGCTCTTGTTGCGCTCTCTTAGGTGCGCATCACAAAAAGGTGCCCAATATTCCAAGTGCCTCTCGAGGTTCACGAGAAAATGGCTGAGATCAATGGGCTCACACTTCAGCAGCCTTATGGTTTAGGCTTGCCGCCGCATGGATCTAGTTGAACTGTACTCACTTCACACACTACCCCTCAGAGGGGTAGCTAAGTATGACATTCATAGAAGGTCCTCTTCACTCCAATCAGGATAGTGTGTAGACTCACTGTGTGGCATTGCTGTGCAAGTGCGTTCAATTGAGTATGCTGTTTGGTCGCTCTTGCTTGTTGTTGCTCTGGCCGTGTGTCATCACATAAATGCTGGCGGCAAAACCAGACTTTGTTGAGCCATCAGACTTCACCAAATACCTGTGAAATGATGATCGTGAGCTTCTCCAGCGTTTATTCACATTATTCATCATACATCTCCAGCGTCGACAAATAAGTTAATTTTAATAATTACTCATGATGTTGAGAAAGGCGGGCTTCCTCCAAAAGCTGATGGCTGACTCTTACATGCGCGAGGACAAATGCAAGGAATATTTTGCCCAACTTATGGGCAAGCATCTTGGTAAGTGTAAGTCTTTGTCAGAAGATCCCACACCTGATCAATTAGTCTGCTGTTTGAGAAGCAAGCAATTACTTGTGCACACAAGCACAACACCGTGCACCACCCTTTATATGCTTGCCACGAATCTACTTTGTGCATTGTAGGTGTAGGAATAGTGGAAGTGGTTGCTGTTGTTGTATGTGGAAATGACAGCTGGGCTGTCATTTTGCTTTTTTTGCAGACGCGGCAACAGAAGCTCAGTATTCACAGACCCTGAAGGATCTCAACAATGAACTGGGGTCTTCTAAATGCAATTTCAAGATTAAAACTGTGAGAAGCCCGGTGAGTGCGGAGGCGCTCAGCAACAGCACCTTCGCACGCCCGCCTGACGCATCTATTAATGATGGATTGCTTCAGTATGCATGGTTGTCCCAGCAGTGCACACCTGCGCAATGTCTGACATTTCTGTGCCTTGGAACCTTGATTACATTTCCAGGTTGACAACATTAGATACGTGGGCTTTGCCAACACGGTACGTGAGGAAGGGTGGAAGCACTCGTCATCCTTGATCGAACCCTTGATCGAACGGCAGCTTCCCTGCTTGAGGAATACAGAATCATTCATGTTAAAGGCATGCACGTGCTGCGAGTGCTGTGCAGGTAGTAGATGCGGCTTCCAAGCTTGGATCTCGGTACAGCTTGGCGCAAAGAGAGCTGTTCAGGCAGGCGGTGAGTTCCTTTAGTGACAAATATCATTCTCCTGAAGTGCTAGCATACTGATTTGAAGCCAGAGGTTCCCTTGCACGTCTTTGCCGCCCCCACTCGCACAAACGATTTTTGCGATTTTCCAGTAGTTCATGGAGCATCAGGGGAGCAATTACTAAGGATGTACCTCACCCCCATCAGAGACTCCAGAAAGAGGAGGAATGCCGCCATGCAATGCCTTCTCAGGTAGTGGGAGCAAAGTCTCCTTGCAAAACGAGCCCTCAGGGTGTTATTCGAGAGGGGGCTACCTGAGGCCCAAAATGGGTATGGTTTTGGCACGCTCCCAGGGCATGGTCTCCGTGACGCGCAGTTTCCAAGCTTAGTGTTAGATGGTAGCCCTGGTTGCAAGCTGTCCACAGCACTTGAGCTTGAAAACTGCGCGGCACGGAGACCGTGCCTAATGGGCGCGGCGTGAACCCTACTTTTCAAATGTCCACACCAGATCAGCCACTGCACCAAATTACATGATTTTTGGTGTTGGGGTGTTCTTGTAATAAACAAACATCATTGTGAAAATGGAGTGAAAAGATCCAGCAGTTGGTGAGATGTGCATATTGGGTCATTTACCTTAATAATAAATAAAAATCCAGCAAATGGGTGTTTGCCAAAATGGATCAAAAACTTACCCACTCCAAACCTGGGTTTCAACATCTAATGTCAATGAGCAACATAATAGACGTATACTGGTGGCGTTATGGGGGTAAACGGAGCTCTAATGGGCACGTGGTGAGGGCGCAAGTGCGCTATCTTTGCCATTATAGGCCAAAAACAGAGGCTGAGCACCCACCCAGGCCACCAGGGGCGTTCATTTCACCCCAAATTCTGCCAGCAGCCTAGTTATATGATGAAAACACAATTTGCATCAAAAAATGAGCATGCCCGGACTTTTGGTTAGATAGCCCCCTCTGGTGCTATTCGTATGCATGAACACTTGTTTCTGAGTGGCGTAGCATGGTACAAGCTAGTTATTTAGACACCCTCTTGTCAACTTGTCCATAGGAGTGCATTCCTCATTCCACCTGCATGGATGGTTCTCATCAGGTACCTCCTTATTGCACTGATCCTATGGTCACTTGTGTTCTGATGTCCGGGTTAAATCACGTTCTGCAGATGGAGAGCATATCTTTGTCCACCATCATGGACGGCTCTCCTGGCGCCCCATGCATATCAGAGATGGAGCTCCTGAATCTCAGCAACCAAAGTGCCCACTTTCAAGCAAGTATAGCCAACTCAAGCCAGGCAGGCCCCTCCACCCAGGTAAGGGCGGACTGCAGCCCCACACAGCAAGGGTGTGGGCTGGGAGCTGAGCCCAGCCTAGGACTGAGCGATCATGAATGAGTGTCTCAAGTAAGGCCGTTCCTCTCTGCTCTGCTTAGGTTTAGCTCTGATCTAGCTCTAGTGCTCAATATGCTGTTGATGTCTGGTTCAGTATCTCTGATCCTTATTGGGCAGCGCGCTGCTCATGCAGTATCAGCTGGAAGTGTTACAAAACTGCCCTGCCATTCATGGATTCCCTTGTTTAGCACAACAATGAGGCCCAAAAACTGTGCACATCTGCACAAGTGTCAGGGCGCATGTGTGCTGTTCCATGCGACAAACTCCGTGACAATGCCTCCCTTCTGTTTCACTCATGCAGGCAGCTGCTGCATCCACTAAACGGCTCAGTAAAGTTGAGGTGAACGAAACGCTTCGCAGCCTGATATCTGATGGTTGGCTAGCGAGTGCACCCTCCAAGTTAGGATACTATTGCCTAGGGGTAAGTCGCGGTGACAGCTTGTGAGGTGCTTTCTCTCAATTTACTCAATCTTCATATCACTCCATATGATTCTGCTCGTGAGATAGAATTGAGTAAGGCTGACCTCATTTGTTATTGTTGAGAAATTCATGGTGACGGTCATTGCTTGTGCGATCATCATTGGAGAACTGCACACATGCTTACCTGCTAATATGCACACGCACATGCGCACCCAGGAGTCAACATGTCTGAAGCATGTGTGTTGTTTGTTATTGCAGCCAGGAGGGAAAATGAGGGGTGAATTTCAATGTTTAGCAGTCTGCAGCACATTCCTTTGTCTCAAGCATTTGTCTAGATTTGAGCTAGTTACTTGTCAGCGTCTTACAAAAAAAGAAAAAAAGAAAAAGAAAAGAAAAACTACGTAGACAGTGAAACCACTCCCTACATCTATCAAGGAAAAGGAGACACATTGGCCCGAAGAGCCGTGAGTCTCCTCCACCAGGGAGAATGAAGAACTAGTGAGGATCAGGCGTCTTACAAGGAGGCAATTTTGTAGCACCTTCCATGGATGAGGCTGCTTTCCTTAAGCACAAGGTATCTTTCATTGTGTACGGCACCTTGCATCTTTTGCTGCATGGATCTTCCAGGAAGATTCTTCCTACTTTTGAAACTGCTGCTTCCTTGCCATGTGCAGGCGCGCTCGTTCTTGGAGCTAAATGCACATCTCATGTCACTTCCGCTGCCAAATGAAACAAGGGCTGCGTGGGAAGCAGTGTTATAAAACAAGGTCTGGTTAGGAGCGCATACAATGTCACGAGATGCAGAAGTACAGGGTCAAATGCACAAAAATACAAATGTTACAATGCACTGCTTGCTTGCTGGAAACATCAAGTGAAACATGGATACGATCTCCTTGTTTCTTGTTTCTCAAACATTGCCTTCAAGACATGTTGCCTCATTTATATTGGTGCCCTTCTAGGTTTAGGTCCAGGCCTGGTAGAATTGTTTGTTAGAAGGCAGATACAGCTGCACATCCTGTACTTTGCCTAAGCAAAGCATTGCCACAAATAGCACAGTCCGCTTGGGTCTCTTTACTAAGTTTCTTGTAGACAAGAGCACGTGGATTATGGCCGGTACGCTGGAATCTGAAGTTTGTCCCTGCTTCAGCACAGGCCACCAAGTGTATTTCTGCTGCTATGACTTTCTGCTGGTACAAAAGGGGTACAAGACATGAACACATATTCAAATCAATACGTGACAAAAACCAAAAACCATTATACGAAAAGAAGACTGAAAAGGAAAATAGACAGAGCACGTGGTTCTATTCATAATCCTCCTGACCCCTTCTACTAGTCGTTAGTAATGCCCCTCCGAGTCCTCCTGGTTTGATGGTGGTTATATCCTGATGCTTGCACCAGATGTACACCTTTTCATTAATTCAGGTTTACAAATTTCAAAAGATGATTGTCATCAGTCGAAAAAGTGTGACTGCAAGGCAGCATGTGGAATAAATGTAAGTTACAAGTTAAGGGTTAAACGCCATTCCTTTTCTCTCTGTATGCCTGTCCTTTTCTGTGGAGGCCACTTACATTTGGCATCCGATGGGAGTCCCTTGCCTAGTCCCTAGTCCCCTGTCTTTAATTTCCTTTTTCAGCGGCACAACAAACTCTGCTATTTCATGCCAGGCATTATGGACTATTTTTGGCTGACGAAGATCAACAACAAACCAAACAGCCTTGCGACCTGGCAGGAGGTTAACTCTACTAGTTAGTAACTTGTTACAATTTGATCTCAGACGTTATGGATTGCTATTTGGCTTGCAATGACCAGCCATAATCCGTTGAGCCTAATGGTCCCCTGAAGTGCACAAATTGAGCAGAGTGCAGCAGAACATCATGTTGTCATGATGAGCGAGATCCCCTCCCATGTGGGAAAGTACCTGGGAAAGTACACGACCAGAGCAACAACTAGCAAGAGCAACTGAACAGCATATTAGATTGAAACATGCCCTTGCACAGGAATGCCACAAAGTAAGCCTACATACCATCCTGATTGGAGTGATGGGGACCATCTTTAAACGTCATACTGAACTACCCCTCAATAAGCTTGGCCTAGACCGGTGTAGAATAAGAAAACTTACTCCCAATCTAAACACTCATTCTATTCAATTCAATATGCAACAAAAACCATAGACACAAGTAGGAAGTTCAACTTTCCAAGTTGAAATATATCGAGGAAAGAAGATATGGCTCTTTTCAGAACCCACCCGACCCCCACTAATAACCTTCTTCCTAGTTTGATGGTGGAGGTTTTCCTGGTGCTTGCACCAGATGTAAACTTCTTCCTTAATCCACACAAACAGGGGTTACCTTGTTGGCGTAGTCATTTCATTTCCTCAGGTCAGCAGTGAAATCTGAGTAACAAGTACTACTAGTAGGGTGCCCCTACAAGGAAGTTGTGTATATGTGTCACAGCAATACTTTAAATCTCCTTAAGAGCTCGGCCTTGACACAAAAAAAACTCAAAAAACTGATCTTATATCCTGGATTCATGCTCACTTGTTGCTTTACGCACACAACAGATCACCACCTTGCTCCAGATCCACCAGATGGCCAGATCACGACCTTGCTCCAGATCCTCACCAGCTTCTTCTGGTGGAAGAGAAAGCTCATGGCCCTTCGGGCCAATGTGTCTCCTTCTCTTTAATTGTAGGGAGTGGTTTCACTGCCTACGTAGTTTTCCTTCTCTTTTCCTTGTCTTTTTCTGAATTTGATCAGGCTTTGTCTTGCTCGGGGTAAAATAGCAAGTGAGCAAAGCTGGTCTTCAAAGTTGCCTCAATTGTTATGACAGTAAGTATTTTGGGGCAAACAGCTGTTCAAAATGAGGTGCATGTTCTTTTTCACTGTCAAGACTTGTTTGTGTGCTCTCTCAGAAGAAAGTACTCTTTCCTTTTCTTCCCTTTCCGCCAATCCTTTTCTATGGAGGCCCCTTATATTCCACATGCCTTGCCTAGTCAGATTGTCTTTGATTTTCTTTCTCAACGGCACAATAGACTCTGCCATTTCATTTCGGACATTACGGACTATTTTTTGGCTGGCGAAGACCAGCAACAAACCAATCAGCCTAACGACCTGGCTGGCGGTTAACCCCCTAAACTTGTAAACTTGGGGCAAACAGGCCGCTTGGTCTAGAGATGGACGTCCAGAGGAAAATGTTACCCAAGCATCACTGCCAAATATCCTGCCTCCTCGATTCATGCCTAGTATCTTAGATGAGGTAAGGATTGCTCAGCTGCAATTGTGGAACGAGGGCAGCTGCAACCTGACGAGATGAAAGGAAAGACAATGCCATCACAACCTGACATCCTTCAGCAGCAAGATTCAAAAACTGAGCGGCCAGCAGGGATCGCCACTTTGCAGTTACTGATGCCTTGTGCAAAGTGGTCTCGGACAGCGAAGGGCTGTTTGCTTTCACCGTGCATGTGCATTTCCCTTGATTCACACCAGCAAGCAGGAGGTTATTCCTGGGGGCACAGCTCTGCATCTATTTTGATCTGATATCATACTTGCAGTATGGTAGGGGGCATGCATCTGGCCTACCGGGTGCATGCAAGGGGGGGAAGGGGGGAGGGACTTCCAGGTACAAGCTCTGTGCAAATCTCCCTCCCTGTTAGTGAGGTTGGTAAGGAAATGATTCATTTTCAATAAGCATACTTGCAAGCATCTTGGTGTTCCAAGGAAAGGTCCAGACGTCAGGTGGGTCGTCTCCAGCGTTCAACAAGCTCATTTAAGAGTGTTTGTTGAGAGGATGTTAGTGTTCCCTAAGAGTGCACAATTCATGGTCCTAGGTGCCCACAGATCCGCAACTGAGAGGTAGACAAATAACTTCATACTGTCTATGCACACAGTAGATAGGAAGGCTGAGTCCGATCAGGGTCCCCATTCACTATGAATTATCACCATCAGACAAATCAAGGGTCCACAAAGGAGGTGCCAGACAGCAAATGCAATGATGGCAGCCGTTCCTGAGCGACCAGCAACATGCAATGCCTCTTACAAATAAAGAGGATCCTACACTGCAACTAAATGCTGGCCTTGTAGACACACGGGGAGCTGTGAGCCGTCAGTCCATCTTTGGGATTTCAAAGGGTGATCCTGGTGGCCCCAAAAGCTTCTGGGCGTGCACGTTGAAGAACTGTGGGGAGCAAACACGTCCACTTGCACTGAGTCCTGCGCCAGCCCCTACCACTTTCATACAATGTGCGCTGAGGCAGTTGCATGCTCGCGCCAATTGCTGTGCATGGTAGCCCCTCATCATGCGCCAGCAAAAATGAATGAACTAGTTTGGTGTGTGTGTGTGTGTGTGTGTGTGTGTCGAAGGAGGAGTGTGTTTCAGCAACTGTCATGTACATGCACCACGCAGGGTGGGTGGCCATGAGAGCAGGTTGACTAAGCAGGAGTGGCCCAGCACGGAGCACATGTGGACAGCACCTCCATAGCTCGCACCTTAGGCCAGAATGTTTTCAGCGCCATGCTGCTGAGCAAGAAGATGGGATGCACGGAGCACTCTGTCAGGTCGTTGGATTCCAATCCCCTGCAGATCCTCGCGGTGCAGTGGTCTTGTTTCGGCCATGCAAGGCACACTTGAGGCCAATCAAAGGCATCCGGCGCACTTCTGGACTATCAGCCATGGAGGAATTGGTGGCCTCAAGTATGGACCAAGGCGCCTTGTGCCGTGCATACCATCACTCGCAATTTTCAAGGTTCCCTGAACGTGGCCACACGCATGATTTGGGAGCCCGCCTCCAAGGGGGAAGATGCGTGTCAAGTGCGGAGCCGGAGGTTCTCCACCTATGTTGGTGGTTAATAATAACGGCATGCGTGCATTCATGACCCCCTCACTCCTCCCGCTGAGAATTTGACAAGCTCCTCCTACTGGAAACAAACGAAAAGGCACTGCCAAATTGCTGCGCTTGTTGGACATACTGACAAGCGAATGCGAGCGAGCGCATGCCAACCAGGCAGGACACTGTGCTGGTCTGCGCCCCTGTGCACAGCAATGAGGTTGCAAAAGAGGAGCACCCACGGCGGCACTGCTCTTACCCTACGGCAAGGTGCCGTGTGCTCGATGGCATTGCCATTGGCCTGCGGCAAATGCAGAGAATAAACTCCGAGTAGCAGCCCCCCTGGTTCCTCACCTGTGTGTGAACCACCTGGCCATCCAGCCCGGGGGCATGAAGGGCAGCTTTGCCACAGGCACGCCTTGAAAGTAGTAAGTCATTACTTGGAAGGATGCACCCATGACAGCCATCGTGATAGCCTGCATGGCAAGGCCGGGGTGTCCATCAGATGCCAGGAACACATCTTCTGTGGCTAAATGGCACTGAACAACCAGGGCCAAAGGTGCAAAAGGGCCCCAGGTCTAAAAACAAATCAAGTTTGGGAATCTAGGAGCCAGAAAAGAGGATGAAGGACAAGCATGATCTTAGCAAGGCTGCTAGGGATCGGGCATGCATGTCCACCGCTTTTAAGCACAGGGGACTTTGCCGCAACATCAAGAGCAAGTGAGCGACTGAGCATTGCCTCTGTTATAAAACTGGGACATGGTGGATACATGGGACATGGTGGATACATGGGACATGTTGGATACATGCTGCTCCTGTGCAGCAGCAGGAAAGGCTCACACCAAGCTGGCAGAATACTCACAAGCTGACCAATTCGGTAGCTGAAGAGTTTGGCATTCAATTTCTGCTGAGCAATTTGCTTCCCTCTCTTCTTTGACGGCTTCTTATGCTCCTCTGAGAGCGCAAGATCCGTTCTCAAGGCTGCAGCCAGAGCAATCAAAGGCATGAATTAGGCACATTGCTGGACCTAGACGTGTTTGTGAAGTATTGTGGAGTGATTCACATGAAGCAATCCTTGGCACACATACATATCAAAAGACAACGAAGGTAATTTCCATAAAAATGGAGAATGTACACCACCACAAGTGCGCCCGCGCATAATCTACACTTTGTGCATCGCACATTTGTGCGCGTGCATGATTGTAAGTTTCCCTTTCTTTCCCTTTTGCGCACACGTACACACACATAAACTAACGCGCACACACATACACACATGAACACACATGTGCACGCGTGCATGCATGCACACACATACGCACGCGCGCACACACAAACTTTTTCTCAGCAACACACCTTTAAAGCTTGATGTATTGAAGAGAATGAGCCAGTTTAAAAGCTCACAAAGGAGGGTTAAGCAGAACACGAGTGCGACAATGCTCATCTGGTGTTGGAGCATGGTGCCTGCAGGCGCGCGTATGCTTCAAGTTGAGAGCTAGGAATCACAAGTCATCCGAGGCACTATACACGATCATGCATGCTCACTCACCTGCGGTCTAGGCTGGCACGGTCTTTAGCTCACTTGGACAGAGAGTTATCTGGCAGTTGTCAACGGTCTTTGACTCACTCAGACATTTGAGCAAAGATCCCGTAAATATTGTTGGAAAAGTTTTAAGTTTTATGACGGCCATACCGTCGCTGCAGAACCTCTGCTGCAGTGCTGTGGCTACTTTCCTTCACTTCACTGAATGGAGATGTAAGAGTGCTTGTGATGTATATTGATTTGATCTCAAGCAGGGTCGAGTATTGTTAGCATATGCATGTCTCTCTTCTCTTCGTGCGCATGCGCGCGCGCGCACACAAGATCGGAAG
>LFCJ01003332.1_pt1 | contig 11760 bp, 9 predicted proteins | sample 643141 | NCBI WGS metagenome assembly LFCJ01 (sample SAMN03766243, study PRJNA286221) | soda lake metagenome | biome: soda lake; feature: Kulunda steppe; material: water; isolation source: sample B1-Br-g2 brine of Lake Bitter-1 | place: Russia: Kulunda steppe | collected 2010-07 | reverse complement strand
CTACGGTCCTTCTGTAACGAGAATGGCGACGCATCGATCGGCGAGCTGTCACGCGGCGCGCTTCAACCCGTCTACGGTCCTTCTGTAACTGCATCATGATGGATCGCATTTTGACCGATCCTGAGCTTCAACCCGTCTACGGTCCTTCTGTAACCGCCGTGAAGTCTGCATTTGTCAAATGGATTCCTTCGCTTCAACCCGTCTACGGTCCTTCTGTAACCAGATCGTTTCTCTTTCTCCGCTCCTTTGACTTCGCTTCAACCCGTCTACGGTCCTTCTGTAACGCACTTATCTTTAACGTGGGTGGGATTCGAGACACTGCTTCAACCCGTCTACGGTCCTTCTGTAACCGCTCGTTTGCGTCGACAGTCGAGAGGCCGTCTGTGCTTCAACCCGTCTACGGTCCTTCTGTAACTGTCCACACTAAAGGCTCAAATATCCATTTTGGAGCGCTTCAACCCGTCTACGGTCCTTCTGTAACCACGGTGGTGACGAAGAGGTCGTTATCCGATCGACTCGTGGCTTCAACCCGTCTACGGTCCTTCTGTAACTAAGGCACGCTTAAACCCACCCGTCACTGTCTCTTGCTTCAACCCGTCTACGGTCCTTCTGTAACGCCGGTCAATTGCACCACAGATACATCCAACCCGAGCTTCAACCCGTCTACGGTCCTTCTGTAACCAACCGCTGCACGGGAGATTCACGCGGAAAACAACCGCTTCAACCCGTCTACGGTCCTTCTGTAACTATCTGTCTAAGTTTTTGACCTTCACCTAGTGCATTAGCTTCAACCCGTCTACGGTCCTTCTGTAACCTGTTTCGACATGGACGATGATGATGGCACCATGCTTGCTTCAACCCGTCTACGGTCCTTCTGTAACTACAATACAGCGTTTGTTTGTTGGTTGGATGCAAATGCTTCAACCCGTCTACGGTCCTTCTGTAACTTGGTTGGTGTCTCGATGTGACTGCTCCCGCGATGAGCTTCAACCCGTCTACGGTCCTTCTGTAACGCGAAGCCGCTCGGAGACCTGTCGCAATGTCCGGCGGCTTCAACCCGTCTACGGTCCTTCTGTAACTCACATGGCTCATACACGCCAAACCAGTGTGAACTATGCTTCAACCCGTCTACGGTCCTTCTGTAACTCGCGTTGGGTTCGGTATGAGTGAATAAACGCTGCGCTTCAACCCGTCTACGGTCCTTCTGTAACCTTCGTCTTGAGATAGCCATAGAGATACGCCTGCCTGCTTCAACCCGTCTACGGTCCTTCTGTAACGCACGTCGGGCGGTTATCCCACCCTCGGAACTCGTGTTGCTTCAACCCGTCTACGGTCCTTCTGTAACTGCACGGGTTCATCTTTGATCCGGCGAATTGGGCCTGCTTCAACCCGTCTACGGTCCTTCTGTAACCTTGACCTTTTACCCACTCATCGTTTGTTCGACTGTCGCTTCAACCCGTCTACGGTCCTTCTGTAACCATGGCCAATTTAGGAGCCATAAGGCTTCTACTCATTGATCATACACAAGTGTTTCCGTCGACCCTCAATTCTGGGTTTACCCTTAGGGGGTCGACGGAAACGAGATCTCAGAACGTAAAACGACCGGCAAGTCCATCATCTTCGTCGAGAATGAACCCACCCGACCCAAGGTCGTACAATTTCCCGTCACCAGCATCAACACAAACCAGTACCTGTACCCCATTTGTATCGGTGAGCTCCCGGTGATCAACTCTATACACTCGGTTGTGAACTTCCTCGATATCTTTGACAGGTACGGAGACTCGGAGGTCAGAAAGTGCTGAAAGAAGGCTAAACCCAAGTGGCTTGTTCCCGATTCCAAATGCTTCCGTCATCTGTGACACAAGTTCCTTTTCAAGCGCGGTTTCTGCAACAACCACATCGAATTTTTCGTATTCGTCGTCGATTAGATGGTATCTATTTAGTTGATCGGCCCGGCAAGCATTGATATGATCCAGTATTTTTGGGTTAGAGAGATCTGCACTGTCTACCCAGTCAAAGTATGACGGCACTGCTTCACGAGTAAGCATTGACTCTGGAACCACTGATGAGCCGTATGAGGTACAGCACTCAGAGAGGATTTGAGCGACTTCTGTGAGTTGAGAACGTGGTTGATACACATATGTCGATGGCGGATCAGATGTATCTTTTGTGGGGGCTAGCGCCCAAATTGTTACCTCTCCATTTCCCTCTCCCCACTCGAACGACCGATTACACCGGCCAGCCGCTTGAACGATACTGTCGAGTGGAGCAATATCACGGTAGACTTTTGCGAAGCTGATGTCAACACCTGCCTCGATGGCCTGCGTTGAGACAAAAACAAAAGGTACCTTCGAGCGTGCGAGTACGTTTGCAATTATGACGAGCGAACGGCGATCGCGTGGTCGAATCCGAGACGTGAAGGTTCCGAGAAAGATTTCGCTCAGATCTACAGCTGCCGTCGGTTTCCACCTTTGTTCTGCAAGTGGGGTCTCTTCTGTTGGATTTACCGGTTCAAGGCCTAAGTGTTCAAGGGTTGCAGCTGCCACTGTTTCTGGAGAGGGAAGATTAGTTGATTCAACAGTCTCATCGGTAGTTGGGGTAGGCGTACAGTGAGTTAGTGCGCTTCGGTACTCTGAACCAATGCGTGTGACCGTAATTCCTGCACGAGCTGCGGCCTCGGAAACTGCGTCTGCTGTTGCAGTCGTACTTGTAATCGTATTACAGACTGAGAGGACTGACGTTCCGTTTGATGTGGGTTTGATAGCAGTTTCAAATAGTCGATTGCCAGCATCCTCAGCAGAAACCAGTGGTGCGTTTGGTCCAAACGCTTGGGCCGACTCATCAATATTATATTTGACACGAGTTACCGCCTCAAAACAGGCAGTTTCTAGCGGGCTTGTCGCTGCACCAGAGTCTGAAAGCAGTGATATTGTCTCAATCTCAGAGGAGTGAGTGAACAATGACGGTTGGGTCGCAGTCATCGAAATAATCTGCACATTATACTGTTCGATCAACAGCTTTGTCAGTCGTCGAATTGCATTCCACCATGGTTTTGGGAGTGTTTGGGGTTCATCGAGGATGATCACACTGTCTGTGACTGCTGATAATTTCAACCCCTGCGAATTTGACGGTGCAGCAAGACTTTCGAATAGTTGAACAAATGTCGTGAGTACGGTCCCCGACCGCCAACTTTCTCCAAGTAGTGTTGCATCAGAGAATTCACTATCATCGGCTGGATTGTGGGCATTCTGTTCATCTGCTTCTGGGTACGTGACCGTCTCACTCAAGTAGTGGTGGACAGTGAAACTCTGTCCCCGTGGGTCGGCATCGAGTATTCGACTATCTTCGAAGATATCTCGTGTCTGCTCAATGATTGACGTATATGGCAGCGCATAAATAACCCGTGGCTTGGTTACTTCGTCCAATTCGTTGTGTTCGTACGAGTCCCGAATCGTATAAGCAGCAGTAAGGCCAGCGAACGTCTTTCCAAGTCCAGTTGGAAGCGTGAGTGTTGCAACGCTCTGTGAACCTTCTGCAAATCGCTTCGCGTTACTACGAACAACACGCCGAATCGATTCGCGTGTCTGATTCAATGCATCTGTATCTGACACATCGATTGACAGTGTTTCCTCGCTTCCCGTGAGTTCTGGCGGTTCGTCAAGTCCTATCTGTAGACGTGAAATGTGAGTCTCAAGACGATCTAGGTCAAGATGTGAGGGCAACAGATTTGATGCATTAACTCCTCCCGCACTCGTCTTGTCCGCAAATGTCAATGCACTCCACAACTGAATTGTCACATCATATAGGTTGTGTGAGAGTTTCTCAGTGTTCGGAGCAAATGTATAGAGGTCTTTCTTACCGACAAGATGGGTGATTTGATCAAATAGTGACTCATCACTAACGGCAGCGTAGAACGATGACCATGTTGCTTCTCCGTTGCTTGCTGTTTGAAGCAACTGGTCAGCAACCGTCCGATTTCGTTCCGTCGACTCAATATTTTCAATTTGAGCACGAATGTATCCTTCTCGGCTCTTACGATCTCGTTCTGTAAGAGTGTCTTTAAGTGCTTTTTCAGCTGCATCTGGGAGACGTCCGTGATGTTTGAGTACCGCAAGGAATCCGGCGAGTTTGAGCTCGTCCGATGCACCCATTTCACCAAGCGTATAGAACGTCGCAAACGCGCCTAACCGAGCATGATACCGGAGACGAGTCTCTTCAATATACTTCCCTCTAATGTATCGCTGAAAGTATGTCGTTGCTTTTCCAAGATCGTGAAGATATCCGGTGCACTGAGCAATTGAAAACATCGACGGATTGCCATCATGATCAAAAGAGCTCAGCATCGGTAGTCGTTCCCCTACGTCTTTTGCATGGCACAGTAGTAATTCGTCAGCTTCGGATTTGTGGCGTCGAGAGATAATCTCGGTGCTCATGTACTCATCGAAAGACGACTGTTCGATCGCCGACGTTGACAGGTGTAACTTTGTTTGTTGATACCTCTAAGCGTGATGAGTCTTCGACGAACGCATAGTCAATGAGTCCTGTTGTGTGCCGTCCGGTTTCATCAGTGGTCATGAACCCAGGAACATTCTCAACAGCGTATGACTGACCTGGGCTCGGAATAATAGCTTCAATGGCATCAGGGAGCACGGAATCAACGACGGATGTACTAGCATTGATCGGTACCGTTTTTTGTTCGCTATGGAATGTAACGTTCATCAGTAGCTCTGATAACCCCATCGACGGCGTGTAGTATGACTCGCCGTTTTCGAGTCGGTCTCGAAGTGTTCCATAGAATATCGGATCTTCGACAGCAACATTAATCCGATACACGGGATCAACGAGGTAGTGATAGCTATGTAGTTGCCGATTCGCAGTACTATCAGGGTACTGAACCTGTATCGTCTTATTTCCTGTTCCACCTGCACTGGTAAACGTCTCACCCGGATGTGTTCCAAGGCCAAGCGATGGCAGCGAGTGCGTCCGAACCGGTGACTCAATCTCGATACTTATTGCCGAATTTCCCTCTCTAAACACATCGTAGTAGCCGTCTCGCCCTACACCAACGATTGCGGCGAGCATACCAGCGATCGTGGTCCGTGGGGGAACTCGATACGTCTGTTTGGTGACGGTTCGGTCAATACGTCTGAAGTGACCCCAATCCGCCGATATTGTCAACGAAAGGCACTTCGACGGAATATGGTTCTCATCGATGGTGGGTGGGTCGGATGCTTTTTTTTCTGACCCTCGAATAGACACCCATGAACTGTCTGTTGTCATGATTCACTCACTAGGGAGTGACGATTCGAATTCGTCGTAAACCTCAATGTTGTGAACTGCTACCCCGCTCTCTTCGATGAGTCTAGAGACATCACTCGCAACGCCGACTTGCTCACCATCATAGCTAACCGAGAGATAATCACTCCCAACGATGTGAACCGTCTCGATTCGGTCTGCTGCGTTTGCAATCCTGTCAACAAGCCCAGTAACATCAAGACAGATATCAGTGACATTCCGAATTGCATCGTCACTCATTGACTCATTACGGTCACTCGCTAGTTCACGGTCAAGTTTGAGTCCATTTTGAAGATCGCCGATATGGTATCCCGGCTGGTTGTACTCGACGCGAACATACAGCCGCGGTTCTTGGCCGACTTTGCTCCGTGAAATTGTTTGGTTCTTCAATGCTCTCCAACAGAGTGTGTCAAGACGTTCCACGTCGGTGTGTGTGAGTCCGGTGTCTTTTGCCCCATGCTCGTCAACGAGACCATGGAATGGGAAAATGCCGTACTTGATCCGGTGGTCATCAAGATTGAATCCGCCGACTTTCTTTTCGTCGTTTGTGGAAATGACGCTCGTCAGGGTGTTTGTTTCTTCATTCAATTCGACTGCATTGAGCGAGCGCGCTGGGCTGAATTGCACTGGGCCAGTATAATTACCACTGTTGAATTTTTCTTTTATGACCTTATGGAGGTCGTTATCTGGATTTTTGTTGAAACTCAGTGTTGCACCAAAGTATCGAACGTCTGTTGCGTTCGCGAGGAATTCGGCTTCAATGTCATCGACCTTTTCGAGATCTTCCTTGGTTTCAATGTCACCTAATACATCGAGTGCAAGTTTCGCTCGGCCTCCACTCGTTCCCTCGTCGGTCTTTTTGACGAAGACACCGTGTTCGTCAGAGACGAGTTGATCTCGGAGAGATCTCTTGAGTCTCACGTCAGTCACCGCAGCTTGACGTGTGACTGGGTCGATTCTTGGTCGGTTTTCGCCGAGCGGATTTCCGTTCGGGTTGCAGTCCTGTGCATCGGTTATAAAGACGATTTCGGATCGGGTCTTGACGGTGTTGTGGTTGTCTGACATTGGTCTAAGTTAGTTAGTTAGTTTTGAGATCGATACCTGCATGATCTGCAATCGATGAACGGAGGTCTAATGCCCTACTCAGAGCGCGCTTGCCGTACATTTGGCCGAGTGCGTAGTGGAATCGGAGGTCATCGATAGGGAGTGTCCACCCTTGTGCTGCCGCATCGGCAAGTGTCTCTGGGAGTCGGTCTTCCAGTTCTGGAAAAAGAGATGATCCACTGTATTTGTCCTCAGAGGCATACACGTGTGTCTTCTGGATGAGATCAGGAACGAATCGAGTGATTCGTGGCCCGGACATTTGCTCAGCAGGATACTGAATCAATACTGTTCGGTTCATATCACGCTTGCTCGGACTGGATTGGTAGTTTCCGAGTTGACCTACTAGCACTCCTGCAAGAAATGCACCGCGTCGTTGTGCGTTATCGTCAAGTGCAGGTCGTTCTTCGATGAAGCGTTTTAGTCGATACTCTTGGACGGTTGCAATTGGGATCTCCCCATCGTCCGTGAGGAACTGTTCCGCCGCTGGGATATCTGGTTTGGTTGTCATACGTGGTGGTTTTGTAAGTTCTGGATGCTCAGGAGCAGTCAATTGATCTGCTCGCGCGAGTGCTTCGAGTTGTGTATACTGTGCCTTCAGATGCTTTTCGGAGACTCGTCCATCGCTGTCTTTTGCCCGCTCTTGTGCGAGGCGTTCGACATATTCGGAAAGTAATCGGTTCGCAGTGATCTGCTGTCCAGTGAGCAAAGAAAAAGTCAGCCATTCACTTGGGTCGTCGGTGCTCGGGTCGTCTTCGTCGGGCCGGGCGAGCGTTCCGAAAGTGTAGAATCCGCTTGTGATAGAATTAATAATTGGGTCGATACTATCGGTTCCCTCGGAAATTGGTTGCCAATTTTTCGGCTGCCTAAATCCTGCAACGGCATTGAAAGTAGACCCAAAGAGAACATCGAGATGCGATTCAGCAAGAGCACGAACTGGTTGTATCGTCGCATCGGGAACTTCATGAAGAACATTTATATCACCACTGTCGTTCCGGATTGCGATGACGTAGTACCGAAGATTTTCCAGAATATCGTCGTCTCCCTCACGCTCGATTTCCCTTTGTATCTCTGCCATCAGCGATTCCTCACTCGATTTGTGAGTCGCTGTGACGACGTGCCGAAGTATTTTTGCACAGTGAGAATCCGTCTGAGTGAAGTATGGAACTGTGTAGATACTACGGCCATGCCGAGTTCGGCGACACTGCTCGAAAAGTGATGCACCCGACTGCATGAGAAGTGCAGCCTCCGAAGAGACCGGATGTGCTCGCCACGCGTTTTTCTTTTTCAGTTCTGGAAATTTCTCAGCATGCTGGACTGTAAAGAACGCCAAAGGGTCATCGACTGTCCCGAATACTTCGGTACTTCTATTTGTGACCAAACATGTACCATCGCCCCGGGAAGGAATGTCTGAGTTCTTTTCTGCGAGCTTCTCTTCTTTACGTGCACGCATCGCTGCGTTGAGAACGTGCAGTTGACCTGGATAGTAGTAACCGTTTATTATATCGCCAGAAGGTTTCTCTTCGAGGCTATCTGGGTCAAGTTGAATCGCAACGGTTGCAACGACACGAGGTTTTTCATCTTCACCAAAATGAGACCACAGTTCCTGTTCAATCTCCTCTTCGATTCCATCTTCTAGCCCAAGACTCTGCAGCGACTGAATAATCGATCCATCAGGATGTTCATTGGCGACACGACCAATGGCCGCTTCTCGACCATCTGCATTTGTCCATCGCTCGAGACAGTCGACACAGTACGTAGAAACAGTGCCTCGCGTGGAACCACCTTTTGCTCCCCTACGAGTAATTGAGTGGTCGATTCCCCGACCCCACGGAAAGCGCGAGAAACCAAGCCTGTCAACCATTTCTGGCCGAAATGGTCCTACATCAATACCGTCTAGTTGTGGAGATGCATCTGTGAGATCGATTTTGATAGTAACTAAACGGTTCTCTTCATCTTGCTCAGTTGTGAAGCCCTCAAGTTCCCCTGGGGTGACATATAATTGAAATTCTTCGGGGATAACTGACTCATAGCTGCTTTGAGACTCTTCAATAGCACCGTACAGTGCTTGGACTCGGCGGAGAGATGTAATAGACTGCCCGGACCAGTATTGGTCGAATTTCGCGTCAAAATCGTCTGTCGATTGGCTCATCGACTTGCTCCCGAGATGTGTGACTTTGCACTCGGCTTTTCAACTTCGTCTTTACGGATGTTAACAAAGCCGAATCCTAGTGAGTTTCGCTCGCCAAGTCCAACGTCAAGTGCGAGGTTGAGGTGTCTCCGGTGGTGATCGTCACGAACTGTGTACCCGAATCGGAACTTGCTTAAAATGTATGTCTCCTCGGTACCTTCCGTGACAGTGACTGGAAGTGAATATGTCTTGATGAGTTCATACTCATCGAACAGTTCCTCGTCAACTTCACTCGGACCTGGGAGATAATCAGGACAAAACAATCTGTGCTTTCGATCGAGATTGTTTTCCAATTGTGTCTTTAACGGGCGAAGTGAGTGTTCGGGCTTCCAGAATTCGGGAGCATCTCCGGGTGCGTCAATGTTGTATTCGCCGAACCTTTTCGCAGGGATACGCACGACAAGTCCGGTTGCCGTTTCGAGGACCCCTTTTGTTCCTGGTTCGCCAACATCAGGCTCAACGCCAGTAACCTCTTCGACAGTAAACGGCATCTCTTTAATATTGAATTCTCGGTTCTCAATGAGATCTGTACCGATTACACGGAGTACGTCATCATCGGCAGCAGCAACAAGCACATTCCGCAAGTCTCCTTTTGAAACTGGCCCAAAAGGGAACGGGTTGCTGAACGATATCCCAGGAGGTTTTGATGAGTCATGAAGGTCATCGAATTGAGAATCATCCAACGCCCGCCAAATTCGGCCTGAGAGCCCACGATGATAGTTTGTTTGATACGCAGCGTCAGAGCGTGCACGGAGACGAATTAAGAGACGCATGGTACACCCCCTCTGTTATGAAATCGGTATATAACAATAATTTCATTTCACCATCAATTTACCAATACAGTCCGCAATTAATAAATGTTTGTCAGAATGATTTATCTTGAAATCAGCCTGATCAACTGCTGTAACGGTTCATCTCTTGCATTGTGCTGCATTAACAACAATTCACTTAGTGACATCCACCTCACCGTAAACGGCAGAGTTCACCTACCGCTTATTATGCAAATCATCAGCTAGATATACAACAGATTAATGTCTATATTCCTTAATGACTGATGCAAACGGAATATCAAGAGACTCTCTTGAGGCGTTCGTCGCTGCAGAACGACATCCGTACTCAGAGCCGACCCATCGCATAACTGGACTAATGGTCCAATATTACACTGTCTGCGAGCGCGAATTATGGTTCATGTCGCGTGGTATTGATATTGACCGTGATTCAGCAAACATTCGACGAGGAACACGGGTTGACGAAACAAGTTATCGAGACAATCGAAAATCGTTCCAAATCAACGGAAGAATCGCAATAGATGTGCTTGATTCAGGAGATATTATGGAGGTCAAAGTCTCTTCGAAGATGGGTGAATCGGCACGTCTACAACTGCTGTATTATCTCTGGTATCTATATAGAATACTCGACATTGAGCGAGAAGGTGTGCTTGCTTACCCACGTGAACGAACCCGTGAACGGGTGTCGCTTACTCCCGAAAATCGTGAACACATCGAAGACGTCCTTCGTGGTGTTATCGAAGTTCTTGAGCAAAAAACTCCACCTGCTATTGAAAAGAAACCAGTCTGTGAGGCCTGTCTCTACCAAGACTTCTGCTGGATGTAACCGACCATGCCAAAAAATAATCATCATATATTCGCTGATGGAGATCTCCGTCGCAACGAAGGAACTCTCCGGATCGACACACTTGATGGAAAAACTAAGTACCTTCCCGTCGAAAGCATTGATTCACTCTACCTCCACGGTCAGATCACATTCAATACTCGCGCACTCGGGTTGTTCAATGAACACGGTGTACCGATCCATGTGTTTGGGTGGAAGGACTACTACCGTGGGTCCTATCTTCCGAGGCGATCGCATATCTCTGGAAATACAGTTGTCGAACAAGTACGTGCATACGACGACTCCGAACGTCGACTCAGCATTGCGCAAAAAATCACAGCAGCAAGCATACACAATATGCGCGTTAACCTCCAGTACTACAACCAACGAGGCCATGACTTTTTGATGGCGATCGAGGAATTAGCCGAATTGAAAACTCGCGTGCAAGAAGAAAACAGCATCAACTCACTTCGAGGTGTTGAAGCGATGGCACGGAAGACGTACTATCGGTGTTTCGATAATATTCTTCGCGATCCATTTGAGCTCATGCGTCGTGAGTACAACCCTCCCTCAAATGAAGCGAATGCCCTCCTCTCATTCTTGAACGCAATGACTTACACGACGTGTGTCTCAGCGATTCGAAAGACAGCACTTGATCCTTCAATCGGCTATATGCATGAACCCGGTGAGCGTCGGTTTACCCTCTCGCTTGATATCGCGGATATATTCAAACCAATTCTTGCCGATCGAGTGATGTTTCGTCTTGTCAATCGACAGCAAATCTCTTTTGATGATTTTGAATCAGATCTGGACGGGTGTCTTCTAACTGAGAACGGCCGGATGATAGTGCTGAAGGAGTACGAACAGACACTCGATGAAACAGTTGAGCACCCACGTTTGTCGCGACATGTGAGCTATAAAACGCTCATCCAAACAGATGTCTATAGCCTCAAGAAGCACGTACTGACTGGCGAATCGTACTATCCAACAGAGCGGTGGTGGTAATGTTTGTTCTCGTCGTCTATGACGTGCCCGCGAAACGAACTGGAATTTACCGGAAAATGCTTCGAAGGCGTCTTGAACACATCCAGAACTCAGTGTTCTATGGTGACGTCACACCAGGACAACTCATCGATATCAAAAACGATGTGAAAGACGAATTAATTCCCGAAGATTCGGTTATAATCTTCGAGGCTGACACTATTGGGTTCGTAGATTACACGACTTATGGGTCTGGTGACGATCCCGGAAGTAGATTCACCTGATTTCCGTCGACCCTCTAGGGGTGAACCCAGAATTGGGGGTCGACGGAAACACTTGTGTATGATCGGCGAGTAGAAGTCTTATGGCCTCCAAATTGGCCACCGTTACAGAAGGACCGTAGACGGGTTGAAGCTCGTCAGCTCATCCACGTCTGCAACCCGCAGATCCCGTTACAGAAGGACCGTAGACGGGTTGAAGCTCGTTTCCTGGAAAACTGCCGATGTAGACACCACAGTTACAGAAGGACCGTAGACGGGTTGAAGCATGATTCATTTACCCGGGGACATTGAACCCCATTG
>LFCJ01003330.1_pt1 | contig 11768 bp, 13 predicted proteins | sample 643141 | NCBI WGS metagenome assembly LFCJ01 (sample SAMN03766243, study PRJNA286221) | soda lake metagenome | biome: soda lake; feature: Kulunda steppe; material: water; isolation source: sample B1-Br-g2 brine of Lake Bitter-1 | place: Russia: Kulunda steppe | collected 2010-07 | reverse complement strand
CCGTGGGCATCCCCCTCCCTCTCCTCCTCATCACCCTCTCCATACTTCCAACCCACCACTGCCTCCTTGTATGCACCAGATCTAGCAGCTGTGAGCAGCAGATTGATGAAGCAGTACAACAATTTGCCTGCCCAACTGTGGCATGCTGGTTGCGGGCCTTGCTATGTATGAAAGAGTAGGTGCTCCCTGGGCGGCTGTGCTTGCACATCACCTTGCTGCTCACCCTGTTGCACAATGCACTCTTGGCCTGGAAAAAGAAAGAAAAACTACGCAAGCAGCAAAAATGCTCCTCACATCAATGAAGGAATAGGGGCCACTTGAGTAGAAAAGCCCCTTCACCAGAAAAGAAGAAAGCAGTCAATGAGGATTAGGAGAGTTGCGGGCAGACAAGCCAGCAGACCTCTCCTGATTAGTTTGAAGGTGAGGAGAATGCTCAAGTGAACGTCTGGTCTGTACAATCTTATGAGCTTAGTGCACAACATGAGCATGAAGCTTGAGAGCGAGTTTCTGACTCTTTGCAATCAAGGCCGAGACTCTTCAGAGGAATCAAAGTGTGAGGAATATGAATAACCACCCCTACACCTAAGAGAATGACATGAAGAAAATGGTCTCCTGCAATGCTGCGTCAAAGGCGACCATGCTGAGCATGGGCAGCTTGGAGCTGCTGCTCAGGGCGAGCGTCTTCACAGTACTTGATCTCAATGAGATGAGTGGTATGACGCTGCCAAGGGAGATTCTCGAGGCGAGTCTGTCTGGACTGGTAAGCTGCCTACTTTCAGGACTTTGATGGAGAGTGTCACAGTGTTGCGGATTGCTTTGATGATAGCCTCTAAGAGGTTGTGGTGGATGTGGTAGGTGTGCGATTCTGGGTATCTTATCTGTTTTCTAATTTGCTTCATTGAGTTTTCACTGTCGGTAGCTATTAGAAAGTAGTCATGAGTAGCGGCTGCAGCAATGCCTGCAAGCTCAGCCCTATGGACAATATTAGTAATGTTGGAGCCATTGGGATTCACGTGATGGATTCTGTTGGTGTCAGGTATGTAGACGCCTGCTCCAATGATCTGCTGGTGGTCATGACGGATGCTGCTCCCATCTGTGTAAGCAATCTTCTCCCAGTCCGCTGCTTTGAGGGCCAGATGAGGGTTTGACTTGTCTTGTATCTGTGAAGTTGTTGTTTGTCCAGGGTGCAGTGATATGTCGTGGTTGTGGCGCTTAGAAACTAGGAGGTGGTCAGGCTTTGATCTCTTGAGTTTGTTAAAGCCTGGAGGTGGTGTGCCAAGTGGGAGGATACGGATATGAGCGTCGTTGCTCACACTGGTTGTGTTCCATTTAGCCTCAGGGATGCTCTGTGCCAGGTGATTGGGCCACTCGGGGTTGTGGTTATTTAAGCTCAGCCTGGCTTGTGCGTTCCAGACTGCAATGATCTGCAGGTCCCAGTGGTGCTTTGGGAGTGGGGTGCGAGAATCATTCCAGAATAGGATATCAGCGTACCAAAGGTCTTGAGATGAGCTGGTTTCCAAAAGGCTACACATGTGGTTGACTTGGTTGTATAATGCCATGTTTGCATTTGTGCTCATGGATCTGCCCCAGCAGGGGAGGAGCATGAAGGTTGCTGTGGGTATATCATGGGGACTGTAAATGGCAGGGTAAATAGAGGTCAAGTGCATGATATCATTGTCATAGATGGGATGACAAATAGAGAAGCCCGAGAAAGAGGAGGAGAAACAGTCAGTGAAGGCACCAAATAAAGTGTCACGTGGGTGGCTGCTCCAGTAGTGTGGGAGGTCTGGATTGAAGTCAGTGGTGAGGCCATTTTCTCTTGGGTCACAGCTGCGCAATGCTTGAAGGCTGCTATGACATGGGGAGGGAGATTATGACAAAAGGAGTCTTCTTATCTCTTTGCTATCGAATAGTTTGGTGGCCCTGGCTTTACGTACAAACTGTCCAACCAACTCAGAAGCAAAGCTCTGTGGTGGAGGGCTGACATCGTGGTCAAGGCCTGTGCTCTCCGCTTCGTTGTATTTTTGATGGAGAATTTGTAGGCATACGGGTGTGAGCATGCCTTTGCACTTCTTATCTGCTTCGTAGATGCATGCAGCAAGGATAGTTGAGTAGCTTATGGGCTGGGATACCTGCTCGTGAGTGGTGCATTCTGGTCTATATGGTCCATGAGACAAACTTCATGAACCCAATTCTCGCAATGACCCGTGGGCTGGATGTCCAGCTGTGGGTTGTTTTGATGGAAATCAGGTCACTTTGTTTCTCAGGATGTAATCACTTTTTTGGTGCCATGGGTTATCAGATGTGTCATCCTTTGAGAGACCTGGGCGTGTCAGATTGTCTAGGCTGGTATCTGCTGTGGGGGCAGAGAGATTTGGGCCAGGGTCTTTGTTCATCAGGTACTGTTTGTTCAAAATCTGCATGGATGGTCATGTCCTTTGGTCCCCAGGTGGGGTCCCAGGTCACCACTTTTAATTCCTAATTTACAGCAAAGTGATGCCGTGACTCTTTCTGTGAATCAGTGAGGCAAGCACAAGCAGGGCAGGCCCATGTTTCATCCTTCTTAACGGATTCGGTCATTGTCTTTGTAGCAGCCAAGGCTTAGGAGGCAGCACCAGTGATAAGTGCGGTTGCGGGCCTTGCTATGGAAGAAGGAGGTAGGTGCTCCCTGGGCGGCTGTGCCTGCACATCACCTTGCTGCTCACCCTAGGGCAAATATGCGAAGCCTGGTGCACACGTCGGCAGCCGCAGCGCTGCAGACCAGCTGGCCAGGCCTAGTGCATCCCACCATTGATACACCCACGGCTCTGTGGAATCCCCTGGACTGGGTCTACGGCGCCTTGAAAACCATAGCCATTAGGCCATGGCCTGTTGCACAATGCGCTCCCGGCCTGGTCCTACTTGCGATGAAGTCTTGTTACCATGGAGGGGATCAACTTGAGCCTCAAGGCGCTTTCTCTTCTGAGCACTGCTCCTCTGCACAAGCTGCTCCTCCATGGAGGGAGCTGGCCAGCTCTCTTATTGGCTCTTAGTCCTCCTCTGAGTATTGCTTGATGCATGGCTTGATGTCCCAATCCTTGAAGGAGAGTATATTTGCTCGTAGCTTGCTCAAAGCACACACCCACTGGCCTCCACAACCTCTGCAACTCCACTGCTTATTCTTTTGGTTCTCCGCTTGCAAACAATGAATTCAAACATCAGCAGCATTCGTGGTGTGCAACCCTGTACCGGCATAATCCTGCGTAATCTTGCATAATCCTGCGTAATCATAATTCCCACAAAAACAGACCGTTTTATTTTATCTTTTTATTATCCATTTCAAAGCATATCATGGACGAATTTAAACACAAACAGGTATTCGTAGATGTGCCGGGACTGGGAGCGACGTCAATTGTCGATACTGGGGATGTCAAGAAGATCGCCGCAAACGACAAATGGTGAGTCAACCTCACTGCGGATTGAATCTGTAAATATGTTCAGTGCTCGCGAGCTCGAGCGCTCGCTAGCGCTAAGCCGTCAGAGGAATCCTTCCGTAGCTCCCTAATCTATGCCTTCTTCGGTCTCGCTTCAGGGTCTGGGTTCCTGCTCAAGCTCCGAAGGGTGTTGGCCGATATGCTTGGTTTCCCACGAAGGGCTATCAGTACACCAGGAATGCCAATGGGGCATTCGATTTTCCGCTGGAGCATGAAGTCGTGGTCATTGAGCGTACTCCCGACGAGTTTAAAGGTGGGTTGGAAGTGCTGTGGGTTGGAAGTGCTGTTGTTATCCTTTTTGGTCCCCTCATATTCGTTACGAGTTCTCGCGCGAAGTGCATTTGCGCTGTAACGTATACGTTCCCGGGAACCTAGTAGGCTGGACCCATCCACGCGGGTATCCGCATACCCCCCCCCCAGGACTCCACCAGGTTAGGCCGGTGGACACATTCGAACGGGCAAGAAAGGGTCCGGACCTCCCGGGAGGATCCTCCCGGGATTGCCGGGATAGCCCGGGATAGCCGATCGATGCCACAACATCGATTCTATATATGTATGTTTTCTTTATTATATTGATAATTATTACACGTTTCATCTGCAAGCAAGTGCAGGTATGTTGCAAATTCAAGGAGCAAAGCAATCGCATCTCTGGGTACCCGGGATGGCAATTCACCTGCCCCACATTTCATACCTGTACATGCAACAAACAGGAGCATTGGCAGCATACCTGGAGCAGGTGACCACGCATACGCAGTCAAAGGGCAGATGCAGGTCATAGGGCATTATTATTTAGGCATTCCACATTCAGTGCACCAATGCACACCAATCAGGACTAGTGAAGGTCTTTCCATGCACCATCATGCATAGTTGTGGCTTCCTGCAGGCCCACAGCTGTGCCCCTCAGGCATCATGCATGTGCATGCCATGGCCAACGCAGCGCGCATTTAAATACGCGAAATTTGGCGTGTTTCTCTCTTTCAGAGTACTGCTACTTTAAGTACCAACTCAAAAAGTAGCCGTACTCGCACATGAACCCTTGTCCATACTCCCGTACCGTGCAACTATGAGCCTAATGCTGACAGTTGATCACAATCAATCATTCCAATTGGGTAGATGGAGGTGATCTGGTGATCAAGGAAAACCTGGTTTTGTTACATTATACAACTGTAGTGTGAACGTGCAACCCTTAAGGGGTAGATTGTAGACCAGCAGCCTAGGCGTGCCTGGGCGCGTTGCAACTAACTCCATCCACTGTCCCTGTGGCCGTTGCTTCCAAGCGCTTTCACCTTCTGAAATTTGCTTCATCTAAACTAGATGAAATATTTTTCAACATGCGTGGGTGCACGTGTTAGCCTGGACCATGGTTTCCAGCGAGGTGGTTGGCCAAGATGCGATAGCACGCAGTCCTTCACTTGCCTTGCATAATAATGAATTACGAATTGCCAAGTTTTGGAAGATCGTGAGAACCGGGAGAGGGTAAAACGTCCAACCCTCAACCCGCATTGTTGGAGTATGACGCAGTCCATGGACTGCAAATTGGCCAATTTATTATCCAAGATTGTTTCCCGTGACAGTTCCCAAATCTCTCCATGACAAGCAAATCAGAGAATCCCATACACTTAAAGAAAGCCCACACTGGTGTAGTTGGAGATGAGGCTGCGATGCTATCGCGGAACATGCTGCTATCCATTACTAATCACTTATACCCTTAAAAAGGCATGCATCATATGATCATCATATGATGAAGCAATTCAAAATGGAAACCTCAAACCTTATGACAATTCCACCTTGCGACGATCCCCCCCACCTTGTGACAATCCCTTCTCTCATGTATTCTTGCTCGTGGAAGTAAATTGTAATGTCCTTATTCGCGACAAGAATTGCACAGCGTGACATCCCTAGAGCGCCTTCAGTTGTGAACCCGTGGGACAGAAAGGACTGAGGGACCTGGCTCCTTGCGTGCCAAAGCCTGTCCGCGTCCCCGCTAGGGGCCTCTATTATCATTAAGGTAAAGAGCTCCCTAGCTGCATGCTGCCCAGGGGATATCTCCCTTTCAGCCCAACCACTGAAGCGGTTGATTTGGTAACGCCTGAATCGTTACATTAAAGGTGGTTCTAAGCACCCTAACGCCTTGCTCTTCTACAAAGCACGAGGACAAACTAAAAGCTCAAATGAGCAAGCATCACATACCAAGGGATGCTAATCCAAACTCAGTTTGATGATTGGACAAGATTGCTTATCCCAGAGCCACCAGAGTTACAGGGGACACTGTAACAAAACGAGTCCTTCCTTGACCACCAGATCACCTCCAACTACCTAACCAAGCACCAGGCTCAGGCTTCGGGGTGGACTGGGGTCAGGCCAGTTCATAAACCAGGATCGCTCCCCGGCCAGCCTATTAAAAGACCTTTTTGTATAGCGTACCTTACACACTCACTGCCCTCTCCACAAAGTGACCTATGCTGGACCTGAAGCAAACAGGGATCTCTGTTAAACAGGGCCTTCTTTAGGATTAAAGTGAGTGAAGTAGACAGCAGGGGGAAGGGGGTGTGATTGACCTCCTAGGCTTGTACACATGGATGCGCTACGCGCAGCAGGGTGCACCAATTGTTACTATCACTGCAAAGATATTCTGCTTCCAAACACCTTTCAGTAGCTATGCTCAAAATTCAGAATTGGATATAGTGGCCTTGCTGCAAGGCAGTGTGCAACTGCAGTACAGAGTGCAGAGACGGTGTGCCTGACCAACGGGAAACATCTACAAATACTGAGCTCCCCTTGGTAAGCTTGGTGATGTTAAGAGACCTGCGCTCAACCTCATCACACATGTGCTCAATATGCAAAAAAATACATTTTGATAGAAGGTTGAAGCAGATCACTAAAAAACGCACATGGCTCATCTCAAAACTCTCCAGACCCTCATGGACGCTCCCCTTCCTAGTTTGATGGTGAGGGCTTGCCTGGTGAAAAGCTGGTGAAAGCCAGTGTTGCTTGAGTTTCTGCCTCTGTCCTGCGCTGCAACAATCCCAAGCCTACAGCTATGAGGCATCGTGCAGCAGAGGGGCACCATGCCATGTCTTATCTAAATTTTGATTGCATTAATGCAGCTGCTGCAGCTTTTTTTTAGGGTTGCGTTCTCACAACGAGGCTACAACTCTTCCTTATTGTAATTGTACTTCTTGAAGGGTGCAAGAAGCTTGCAGTAGCGCAAGCCCTAGCGTTACGCTCTAACTCAGGGGTGCTTTGACTTTATGCAAGAGAATGTACAGAGTGAATCTTTTTCTTATTTTATGTTACATACACTCCTTTCAAGAAATGAATTTAGGTACCATGCACTTCATGCAATGTTGGCTCGTTCTAAAATCAAGCATGTTGGTCGTCCCCACTGCTGGCCCCACTTAACAGGCAAAAAGCCTATTATGGTTGCCCCACTATCTTGCCCAATCATGCATGAGGGTGTGCCAAAAAAAGAGAGGCGCTCTGTTTGCGCCACAAGTCATTCTGGCACGAGCGTGCTCCGCTGTGGCAGGGAAAGGGTGTCTCCCTGAGATGACCTGGTAGCCTCGCTCTCCAGAATGTGTGTAAGGAGACATTTGTATGCCCGCTTATCTAATTAGGGGTGTCAGGCGGCATTTTGATGCCTTTTCTTTCATTGATATACAGAGCTGGGTCCATGATCCACTTGTGTCACAGGTGCAGGCAAGGCTCAGGCTTGGCACAGGCTGGTCGTTCGAATTCTACCAAAAGCACCAGGCTTTGTTACTTCAGTTGCATGTGTTTCCTGGGCAAGGACACGAGGCTAGACTAGGGCAAAAGGAAGACCTACACCTGGCCGGGACGTCCAGAGCCAAGCAGGGAGGAATGTAAGAAGACTTTCACACAAACCCTAAGTAGTGGGCGTGTCAGGCGGTATTTGGATGCCTTTTGTGACAATCTGAGCTGCATTTGAGCTATCATTTGGTTGGGAGGGGGGGGGGCATCTGGCAGGTGTGCTTCCTTTGTCCCCTTGTCCCGACAAAACATGTGTGCCAGTACGCCATTTTCATTGATAGTTCCCAGAACCACATCCTAGTTTGCAACTGTTTTAAGGTATCTTTTAGTGGAATCCGGGTTTTCACCACCTTGGCATCATAGAGCTGACTGTGCGGGTTACTAGCCTTCAAAATTGCACCTCCTTTTCATTGATTAAATTGTGTTCAAATGTTACGACACCAAAAGAACTCTCATACCTGTAATTGTCTGGCCAAATTAAACGCACCCAGATGGGATCCACCCATGCCAGTGAGTTCATCAACTACACATCAGCCTTTCCTTAACATATTCACGCAACAGAGCACGTGCATAAACAATTGTGTGGTCATTATTTTTGTCATGGTCCTCTTGTTGATCCAAATCATTTTGCAACAGAAAACATGAAGTTCATTACCCAAATTTCCTAGGCGCTTTACTAGCTGGCTTTATCCTAATCATACCAAAATCCCAATACTAAACTTCCAAAAAGCCACATGAAAGAGGGGGGAGGTGTTTTTTTTCACCAGACTTTTAGGACATTAAGTGGGTTTTAGCTGGTGGAGATTGACTTGTTTGATAGCTTGCACAAAATATTTTACTTGAACATGTATGAGTGTGCAAGTGCTAACATGTGTATGAAATGCAAGCTTTGTACCTTATGGCATATGAAAGCTTATGATATTTAAGCGTAATAACGATCATTATCATAATTAATCTTATCATGATATACATAATCGTACTTAATATATATAGTATCTTATTATAACATATATAATCTTATCATATTGTTGCAATTGCCGGCTGGTTTCAGGTGCAGGTTACTGGGCCTTAACATATTTTTTCATGAATCCCACTGAGTCTGGCATGCTCACCTGCACTTTTTACCAATTGAGTGCATCACCAAATGTCCATTCTGAGCACTTTCTGAGCACTTTGCATGCTCACCTGCACTTTGTACCAATTGAGTGCATCACCAAATGTCCATTCTAAGCATTTTTGAGCACTAAGCGTCTCAAAGCTACCCTACAATATGACTATGCTCAGATTGCAATCTGTACACGCTGGCAACTGTAGGGCTGTTTTTCTTTAATGCCCTTCAGCGGGCAGAAGAAGACGCACAGATACTGCGCGATGCTGCTGGAAGCAAGCTGGGTACATCTAGGTTTAACAAAGGCAGCATAGCTGCTTTTGGTCCTGAAGACACACAAGCAGGGCAGTTGGTCACAACGTTGCCAGGCCTTGCACATCACTTGCGAGACGGCTTAGGAGCTTCCACAGTGGAAATGCGGGCAAAAAGATATGGGGCTAATGATTTTGCCAATCAAAACTGGATAAAACTTCACGTTGATGGCAATCCAGTAAAGGACTTCCAGGCAAGGATTGGAATAAGGCTTTCCGGGGGTGCGCTAGTATTTCTGGGTGAAGAGCGTACCTGGTTCTTTGAGCTCCTTCCTGGCCAGGTGAGCCTTAAGGCCCATCAAGTGTGCAGATCTTTTCCTGTAGACAGCAAAAGAAAGGAATATTCCTTGGGAGAATATTGCAACAACCGCTAGGGGATTTTCCCAGATCCGTTTTACTGTCACTGTCTTTTAAGGATAGACCAAAGGTTTTAATGTTCATTTTGGGTTCACATCAAGCATATTTACTGGTGTTTCACAAACTTGTTTTTCTATTTCCTACAATGCAGGCCTGGGTCATGCCAAGAGGCTGTGGCGCAAGCCGGTGGCATGGAGGTGTGGGTGTTTACCAAGGCATCACCATCAGGATTGACTATTATGGTCCCTTTGGCCCAGCCTTCCAAAGTCCAAGGCTGGTGCAAGCAGAGGAAAGCTCAGCTGAAGATTCTGAGGAGGATCCTCAAGATGGTTCATCTCTGCCTTCCAGTTCAGCGGAAGCGGCAGCAGCAGCTGCAGCTGCAACCGCGTTGGCTGAACTGCTTTCTTCCCTGATCTCAGGCTCTGCAAAAGACTGAGGATTTGTTTCATGATGGCCCGTTGCAAGGCTTTAACACCGGTAAAACCCTGAGACTGATGAAAGCCTCATAATTCAGGAGGTGCTGGACTTGAATGGTCTTGTTCATCTATTGAGGGCCTCCTCTGCCAGGTTCCTGCTAGGGCTGCTAATCAGTTTGTTTCCAAACTATTGCAGCATCCTTAGGCTGCATACGTTTGTTTATTTCCCAGGGCTTGTGCAAAGAATGTCTGTCCAGCCCTGTTCTTGGCTCTCAAATATTTCTGCAATAAAAGCTCAGCACATGTGGAAGGCCTTGCAGTGCGGCAAATGATGTCTAGAATAGGGCACAACTTATGTGATCCACGGTGGCGATCTTCCAAAGATTGGCATGCAAATTGAGCCTTTTGCTGTTTGGACCAGTGCAGGTCATGTCAACACTGTATGGCTCTAGCCCATTCTGATACATGAGCCAATAAGCTTTGCAATAGTTGATGACTTTGCTCTTGGAGCATCAAGATACCTGGTGTTTGGTTTGTGCCATGGTCAAGCTGGGGCTGGCATGTTGTTCAGCTCAATAAAATATTTGGCCAACATTTTTGCGCTGGCCGCCGTTGAGCTGTACGATTTTCTCCAATATCCTTGTTGGAGATGCACGACTAGGATGCACCGATAATTGTACTGGAAGTCTATTTCGATTTGGCATACCAACAGCTTAAACAGGAGTTGTGTTTTTGCTGGTGTCATGGATGGTCTGAAATCTGGCATCAGCCCTGATTTAGAAATGATGAATGATATTCTTACATCGAACAAATTTGAAGACTTGGTTCAGGCTGTCTTGTATGAACTTTGCTCGGCTGTTTCTATCCAGACTTGCCAGAGCAAACTGCTATTGCCTGCACAAGTTTGTCTTGTACGATAACAGTGACTGATCATGGTATCTTCAATTGTCTTTGCTCATGTTGACAATTTATGTTGCAAAGCCAAGGCAATTTCGAAAACAATAATTCCAATCCATTTGACTGTATTCTATGCACGCCATATGTGCATCATAAGTGATATATACAGGTATGTGCCTGTATTGTTGAATCTGTGCATTGCTGAGACATTTTGAGCTCCATATCCAGTCGAACTTAAAATATGATTTCAGCAAGATGCCTGAGCTTGATGCTCCTTGTAACACTATTGCTGGCTATGCTCTCGCTTCGAGTCTCAACTTCGAGCTTTGAAAGCTACAAAAGCAAACTCCATGAAGCCCATTTTCGTTTTCTAATTGTCGAATTTGTTCATCTGCCACATGCTTGCCAGATGGAATTTATTCCAAAACAAAGGGAAATATCATCATCTTGCATAGCAGTGAAAGCACTGTCTGAGAAAGCATAGAAAGACTACGCCAACTAGCGTGAATTAAGGAGGAGATTCACATCTCGTGCAAGCACCACGTAACCCTCCACCAATTTCTGATCATTAAATCATGTAATGAAAACCACCTTGGCCTTGGGGAAATGCCCGACTGTGCGTGCAATAGTGTGTGTGTTGGAGGGATATGCCTGACTGTGCATTTATTAGTGTGCGTTGGAGAGGTATGCCCGACCGTGTGTGCAATGATGTGCGTGTTGGAGGGATATGCCCGAATGTGCGTGCTTGCAGGGCATGACCAGCCCTGCTGCTGCAGCCTTGCACCTCCTTTTCCTCCAGTTCTCCGTCCATGCCGTGTCCTACACGGAGCATCCCTGCACGGAGCCAGGTCCTGATGGAAGTTTCAGGTGCGCACGTATAGAGAAGAAAATCCGGCAGCATTTTGAGGAGGTTGTGAGCCAAATTTGGGCATTTGCTTTATGTTTTAGGGGCACACCTGGGGCGGGAGGCCAGCAAGCGGCAGCTGGCGGGTACTGAGCATTAAGGTGCCAGCTCTGGCTTGATGCTTGGGCGTGGTCGGGGCAAGCATCAGGGCGTGCATCAGGGCATAAGGCCCGTGCATGGGGGGCGCAGGCGTCTGAGCTGCTGCTTGACTTGGCAGCAATGGGCTGGGCAGGGCGGGGCGGGGCGGAGCGGGTCCCAGGAGCTTCACAAGCCCCCCTTGCTTGCCTACGCCGGACTGACTTGCGGGATGTGAGCACAAGGTGTGCACTTTGTTTTCTGGATTCAAGAGTGTAATGAGGGGTGGCATGGGTGTTCTGATTTTGCAGAGTGTTGATGCCACTGCTGCTGGCAACACCTACATGCACTCATTTGAGTTCCATGTGTAGATTCTGCCTACCATGTTGACATGTTGTGTGCGTCCAATGAGTATGGCTTGCTGACACTGTATGGTTGTGTGGCTTTGCCCGGGGT
>LFCJ01003329.1_pt1 | contig 11769 bp, 11 predicted proteins | sample 643141 | NCBI WGS metagenome assembly LFCJ01 (sample SAMN03766243, study PRJNA286221) | soda lake metagenome | biome: soda lake; feature: Kulunda steppe; material: water; isolation source: sample B1-Br-g2 brine of Lake Bitter-1 | place: Russia: Kulunda steppe | collected 2010-07 | reverse complement strand
GGGCGAGCGCTCCCGGCGCGCTGTGCCCGCCGTGACTGCCGCGCGCGGGCATTCTGTGCTGGGCGAGCCGCTGTCGTGGGCAGGTGGCAGCACAGGAGGGGATGACAGGGAATTTCAGTCCTGGGTTTATGTGACCGGGATAGAAACAGATGCTCCTATTTTGCTACTTATTCAGGAGCGTGGTGGTGCTGTTTCTGACACCGTTTTGCTTCATGTTCAGTTGAGTACAGAGTTGCTTTTATTTGGCAAGCGCATGAAAGGCTTTCACGAGAGGTATGCGGTAGAACAGTTTGCGTCACTTGAAGATGCGCAAGAATTTGCAGAGGACTACCTAGTAGACAATATTGATGAGTTGATTGATTATGCGCTGCGTAACACCGAGCGTCAATCTTTTCTGATGGCCCAAACTAAAGCAAAGCACACACCATCGTATGAGCGCCACAAGGTCAAAGAACAGTTTGAGTACATGACCGGCTATGACATAGTGGAGTATGTGCAAGACATGCGTGGTGCATCAAAACAATTTGCTAGGAAAGTTGCGCCTACTCGAACAAGCACCAACAAGAGTTCTGTAGTAAAAGCAGATTGGGATCACTCTTCATTTTCTTCATACTATTTTAAGAATCTTGATAGTGGATTCGGCGCAAGCAATGAAGGTGGCAAAACTGATCTTACTGCTCATGCTATTGAACAACTTGATGGAACGTGGAAAGCACAGGTTTTATTGAATCCTTGGTTGGCTTTTACCGAGTATAGTGAGATTGTGTTAGGTGAGTTTGCTGAAGATCTTATTGATCTTTCGGAAGATATGCCATATGATTACATGCATCATAGACTTATTGACGAAGCCTTTTTTGACAGTCTTGATGAAGCGGAAGATTGGGTGGACTCTTGGGCGCAAAGAAGTGAAAATCAGGATCTTATGTTAGATGAAATTGAAGAGTTCCTACAGGCTGTGGGGTATCACGAGCCTATTAGACTTCCTCGTCAGCCTGTAGTAATGAGTTCAAGATTTTCATTGGCAACCAAGACCGCAAATGCAACATTAGAGCCTAGCCCAAGTGCTATAGCACCAATCATTCGAGAATGGTCAGACTATTTTGATGATACGATGGGAGAAGATGAATCGTTAGATGAATACTTATTATGGGATCGTTATTTCGAGTCTTGGTTGAAACGTGTTGTTAAAAACTTCAACACTAGTTCTGTCAGTAAAGTTTTCCCGCTAGACTTTCGATACACTGAAGATATTAGAAAGATCGCAGATTTTTATGATCCGCGCGATTTTCACGAGACTGCATGGGAAGCCGCAGATTATCTAAATGATAAAGCAGAAGAAGAACAGAAGTTGCGTCGTGATATTCTTAAAGACCCCAAAAAGTATCATCAGCGTGATTTTGAAGACTCTAGGGTAGGAGAAGCCGTGATGGCAGTTATTGAAGATCATGGTTTCGAGATACCACCGAACACTTATACTGAATCAGAATTTTTGCGCTACAAGACCGAGAGTTTTGAAGAAGTGCTAGAATATGCAATGAAGTTTTGGCGAGCGAGTTTTAGCAACTCGCAGTCTATGCGTAAGATTATAGAGGTAGGAGACGCACCGCCAGCACATCAAAACTTCACAAGTTTCTTTCTTGCCGAGATTATGCGGATCGCATTGCAGGAAGCACCACCGTTGGGCACAACGACGTACAGGGTGCAGCCAGGTCGTATACGTTTAGGCGATGTAATTGAATTGCCTGTCAATGCAGTTGCTCGTGTTAAAGAAGATGCTATTGGTTATGAACAGGCATTGATCACGCATGATTATGGTGTGATGTTATTAGAGTTGCCGCCAGACACTCCGGGGATTTGGTTTGGCGATGGTCGTGAAGCCATTGTTTCTGGTGAGTTTAGAGTCGCTGACGTACACAAAGATTTTGAGACGCGGGCGAATACACAGGCAGTGCTGTATGAGATGGATTATGTTGGCGAGGCCGGACTATGAGAAATCGACGCAAGTTTGCCGACATTGAAGATTCTTGGCATGTAGAAACAGGTGTTGATGCAATCCCTGGCGGGATTGTAGGCTACATTGCGTTCTATGACAAAGAGAGTGGCGAGAGAGCGGGTTACATTGATTATGGCTATACTCCTCGCCAAGCCTATGTGCCAGAAGATATCCTTGATATTAAGTATGTCTACGTAAAGCCTGAATACCGCAGACAAGGTGTAGCAACACAATTACTTGAGGCTCTACTAGAAAAGTATCCCGGGGTTCCTGTCGATCCGGGCATGTCTACTCCAGAGGGCGATGCATGGCTGCAAACAGTTGATTTGCCAGAGCCAACAGTCCAGCATCAAACCGGGTCAGATGATCCGATGGAAATGTCTAACGAAGAGATTGCCGAAGCGATTCATGCACTGACCGGCGACGAAGATGTAATGTATTGGGATGACCTGGCTCACGAGGTTCGGATTCGCAATCTAGGAGAAGCGTTGTATCAAAGAGCGTATCGTTTTGCTCCGTGGGAGGTTGATTCTTACAGCGCAAGTAGGCGTACTGCGTTAGAGCGTCGTTATGTTTTTAGTGATCCTGAGACGTATTGGACTAGCAACGACATAGTAGTGTTAGTTAATTTGGTCGCAGAGAAATTTGACAGCCCATTTGTGTTGTCGTACAAAGAGTTTGATAACGCTTGGCCTCCAGAAGATTTGCATCGCACAATTGACGATGCTATTGATGAAGCAGAACACTCATCAACTTGGGATATTCCTGTAGTACAGAAAATCCAAGAATATTTTGACCACAGGCTTGTTGTTGAGATTCGGTCACGCGGTAAGCAGAAGATTATCGGAGTGCTTCACGATATTCACGACCCCATTCTTGATGAGCCTACTGAAGTAGATGATAGGCATACAGGGGTGTCAGAAAAAGTTTGGCGTGCCTACACATTTGGAGATAACGAAGATTTGTTGCGAGCCATCTTAAATGATGTGTTTGATTTGGGGTTGCCAGAGCAATTCCACACTATGCTCAATGAAAAACAAGAAGTTGTTGAGGTTTATCGGGGCATCACTCTCGAAGACGATGATGTTGATCCCATTGATGCTGCACGATCAGATGGCGGAATTGGCACGTCATGGACATTAGATTTGCGTGCAGCGCAAGGCATTGCAGAGTTTGGACAGGCAGGATTCAATAAAGGCAACGTGTACGGTACAGGGATTATTCAGGGAGAAGTTCGCCGGTTACTTGACGGCGAAGTTAAAGTGAGATGGCCTGAGCGTAGAATCGTGCTACGTGCAGAGGTCACGCTAGACCAAGAAAATGCTCACTTGCTCCTCGGTCCATATTCGTATGCACCGGAAGAAGAAATCTCGTTTGATCGTGGCACACCAATCCAGGTCACGGGAATCATGGAAGCCGAGTTAGAAGAGGCCGCTCCGGGTGAGATTGATCGTGTTGTAGAAGAGATTCAGGAAGAAGAAGGTTTCCGAGAGCCATTTGGTGTCAGAGTGATTTGGCCCGATGATTTTGATGAGGTTCGAGTGGAGAGACAAGCCAAGCGTCACGGGTTGCGATAATATGATTGTTTATCATGTCGCTCCGTCCACAGCGAGAGATTCTATTCGCTCTCATGGCATTAATTACTCTCGTGGGCGGAAAATGCATCCAATGAGCCAGGATGCAAATTATTTCTTCGAGTCATATGATGATGCTTTAGAGTACGCCTATATAATTGAGGAGATTCGTTTTCACGAAGGTGGCGAGATTGCAGATGAAGCAGGCATGGACATTTGGCAAGTAGAGGTAGCCGAGGAATTTCTTGAACTAGATCCTGAAGCCGATGTAGGGGGCGATTGGCTCGAAGGTGATTCGTTGTTGTATCGTGGTCTGGTGCCATCAGATAATGTAGAGTTGATTTCGTCTACTGATTTGGCTCCCCCTATTACTAGTAGTCGCACTGCATCTACAAAAACAGTGTGGCGTGGCCTTCAATTAGGGGCGGTCACAGCCAATGAACCAGAAGAATTAGAGCAAGTGCGTTCGCTTGACGATTTGCGTATCGAAGACAAGGCGGGCATTCATTGGACTTCTGATCCAAATATTGCTCTCTACTATGCATTAGGTTATGATCTTGAGGGTTGGGCTCCAATGCCCGATCCATTTGAAGAAGAGATGGAATACCCATATGGCGTAGTTATTGAGGCAGAAGTAGAAGAAGATGGCATTGTAGAGTATGGCACAAAAGAGTGGGAAGACCTTGCTATGATGCAGTCGATTTTTGACCCGGATCATATTGAACAGGAGGTCACTGTTCGTCCGGGTACGACTGTCAATATCACGCGGGCCATTTTGGTGTATCAGGAAGACGAGGGATTCAGGGAGAAAGTTATTGATGCACCTTCGACCAAGACCGCTAACACTATTGATTCTTCTGCGCTACCCGATGTAGGCCCATACGGCGGCAGTTTTGATGCAGCGGGTGATAATTGGTATGCAGCCGGAGGTTGTGCTTATGCTGAGAAGCAAAGGGTAGTGGCGGGGTCTGGTTATTGGGATCGTTCTGATCCTGAGCCAAGATGGATTCAGCCACATGATGAATTATTAGCAGACGCTTTACAGTCTTGGTCCGGTGCGCCAAGTGATATGCGCATTCACATGCAAGATGCAATGGATGGCGAGCCACTGCCTAGTTCTGGCTCGGGCAAGAAAATGCGGGCGCAGGCTGAAGCATTATTGTGGAAGTTAGAAAATAACGCTCAACCTATTCCTGCGTTGTGGCGCGGTAGCGCTCATGAGCCAAGAGGCTTCACGAGTTGGACTGAAGATAAAGAAGTAGCAGAAAAGTTTGCAGAGAAGAGCAATGGCAGTGTTTATTATCTAGAGCCGGGTTCGCATAACGGAATCCGTATCTCTGACTACATTACAACAGGTGTTGGGTATTTTGAGCAAGAGTGGATCGTATACGTAGATAGATCGTACCAAGGAGGTAGAAAAATGGATCGTCGTCGTCGTAGAGCAATGAAGCGTGCAGAACTAACTCCTGCACAAGAAGATAAGATATGGGACCTGAATACTCAAGCAGCATATGTTCATTATGGATCGTCAGAGTTAATAGATAAATTGGCTTATGTACAAGATCGAGTTGAGGCCATGCGAGACGCTGTAGAAGAGCCTGAGTTTGATGCAGTACCTGAAGAATTAAATATGGCTTATGAGCGTTTAGCCGATGCTTGGGGGCATCTTGAGAACGCTCAAAGAGAAGTTTTTGAATATGTCAATCCAAACTATAAAACAATTTTAGATGACCCTTATTGGTTTTGGTAAGTGCCATGAGTTTTTCTAGGTTGGCATCGCATCGTCCAAGCGAAGACGGCCCTCCCGCATATGACTTGCTAGAAGAGTCTAAAATCCCAAATGATATTTATGTAAGACCTGATTGGTATACAGGATTTACTGGACCGATGTTGTCCGAGACAATGACCAAGTTATTAGATGTGTATGAAGAACCGAGGGCATACATTACTATTTTCCGCGCCATTGATGAAGATGAACCAGAAGAATTTCGTTATGGAGATTGGGTAACTCTTTCGCTTGATTATGCGATGCTTCATAGTGAATCGGTTTTGCGAGACTCAAAAATTTTAGCGCTGGATTGCCCAGCGCAACAGGTGCGTTGGGCTATGGATGATTTGATGGAATGGGGTTATTTCGGTCCCGAGGTAGAAGCCGACGAGGTTATTGATGTTTGAGCGTTTCGCCATTCCACGAGAAGTAGATATTGATGTTTACGATGGCGAGGCCATCGCTTCTGTATTTGGTACAGAGATTGGCATATTGACGTTCTATGAGTTTGACGATCATTTAGTTGTATCAGAAGTAAGTATCGTGGAAGGCTGGCAGCGCGAGGGCATCGCAACAGCGATGGCAGATGAGGTTGTCGGAGAAAAGCAAAAGCCTATGTATCATGGATTTTTTGAGACTGAAGAAGGTCGGGTGTGGGCCGAGTTTCTTGTGCGCCGTGATCCCGAGTGGCACAAAATGTCAAGTGTTAAAAAAGTTGAACGGGCATCATCGTCTAAGATTGCTATGGATGAAGATGCTTGGCTTGATTTGGCTAAAAACTTTGATTCGTTTGAAGAATTTAGTCGAGCAATATCTATAGAGGGCGTTCGCCCGAGAGCATGGCATTTGTCAGATGATTTAAATTTTGAACCTGATCCAGATTTTCATCCACTTGACCGGGGTGGGGCTGAAACTTATAACCCTGTATTATTTTTAACTGCTTACCCTGTCCTTTGGACAGATGAACATTATTTGTCTGACAGGGCTATTGCTGTAGAATATGATATTACTGATTTGCGTTTTGGTGAAGATTACATTAGTGATCAAAGTGGTAATGAGGGATTGGTGGTTTATCCTCATGCATACGATAAATTACGTGAGATTGGTAGATACAACGTTTCTGTCGCTGAAGATAGAGCAGAGTTGCAGCAACAGAGCACTCCAAAATCAAAAGAAGAGGCTAGAAGAATTTACAATGAGTCTCATGGAGTAGTATCAAAAATTGCTTCGGAGTTTTATCATCATGCATCGGACCCTGTTAATCGACAATCTATTGCACGGGATGGTCTAGTAGTAGAAAAACACGGTATCAAGTGGGAAAAAATTGCCGAGGACTCATTTATATCAGTACAAAAAGTTCCTGTTTTGTATACTGTAGGGTATAATGAAGCAGAAGATGTTTATGAAGCAGGTGTGTTAGTAAATGATATCAAGTTGATAGAAAAGGTGTTTGACACAAAACCTGAGATGACTTCACAAGAGCATTACATCCTTACTTATGAGTATACAGACTCACTAGAAGAGGCTTTTGTTCTTGCTAGTGATATGAGAGATTTGGAAGTAAAACCCTGGGCATTAGATTTAGTTTTAGATTATGAGATGCAGCACGGCGTCAAGCCTGTTTTATCAGATGACGAGATTATTGATCTTGTGTCAGGCAATCCATCCCGCAGATTTTCAAAATGTACTACTGCGTCAATGTATGAGTGCAATATTTGCGGTAAGCAGTTTGACTCACTTGGCAAGGCAAAGAGTCATGTGAAGCGTGTGCATAAAATTGGTATAGAGTATGAGCGCAAAGTCATTACGTCAGAGACGGGCACGACTGTTGTGCTGCTCGACACAGAGCATCCCGATAGCGTGATTTCTCCAGAGGACGGCGGGCGCTGGGCACTTTTGTGTGATGACCATCAAATCATTGTGCAGGATACGAACAAGCGTCGTCTCATTGATATTATGTACGAGTCAAGTTTCTGGTGTGAATACTGCGAGCAAATCGTTCGAGGTTGATGCATGAGACGCAGAGGCGCGGGTTATTTCTTTTCCGAAGACGGTAACGTTTATTGGGGAAAGTATGGTGCAGCCGGTTTGCTCGTGCGCTCATTTATTGAGGCGACGAGTGAGTACACATACTTTTTGACTAAGCGCGCTGATTGGGTTGATTACGGCGGGACCTGGGGCATTCCATCTGGTGCAATAGAGGAAGGTGAAGGGCCGATTCAAGCGGCTTTGCGGGAAGCCGAAGAAGAAATTGGCGAGTTGCCCAATGACCTGAACATTGTCAATTTAGTAGAACATAGTGTTGCGCCGGATTGGACATTTACTACTGTAGTGGCAGAAACGGATCAAGATTTTGGTGATATTAGCAACGAAGTTGATGAGTTTGGTTGGTTTTTGCGTGAAGAAATAGAAATGCTGAACCTCCATCCTGGGTTCAAAGACACCATGCGCGAAGTCGTGTCTAGTAAATTAGCAATGCCGCGTGATGAGGATTTTCTTGCGGAAGTAGAGTTGATCTATTATACTGAAGGGGATGAAGATGATCAGAGTACAGACCACGATTTGCTCGTAGGGTCGTTTCATATTATCGAAGCCTATGTTCACGAAGGCAGGTCAAAACAAGTCGGCGGGCTAGAGGTTGGTTGGCACGTTACTCACGATGCGCCGACCATCAATCAGATTTGGGTGCGTGACGATTATCAGAGAAGAGGTCTAGCAACAGAAATGCTAGAAGCAATGGAAGAAAAGATTGGTCCTGTGGATCACGATTTTGCAAACATGAGTGATGAAGCCTGGCGTTGGTATGAGTTTCTTGAGTCCTAAATGTTATGCGTACCTAGCCTGATACTTGACCTATAATCAGAAGGTTCCTTTCGTCGGAGGTATTGTAATGGCAAAGACTGCACGACTCGGTGCTCATAAACCTATTTATCTTGATCATCATGCAGATGATCAGTACAATGACTATGTTTGGGATGCTTTAGAAAGCATTTTTAATGGTGTAGTTTCAGGGCCGCTTGAGAATCGTGAATATCATCTTGAGGCCGCGCGTTACGCTGCTGGCTTATATCACGGCGGGCAAATGTCTGCACTGTATGAGTTTGCTAGCAGTGGTTCTACTACAAATGGATTGCAGTTAAGATTAGAGGCTCGTGAAGCCCGAGAGATGGCAGAACAAGAAGATGCGGCTGAATTTGAAGAAGAGAGTGTTGTAGATGATTGGTCGCTAGAAGATGTAATTAATGGTTTGGCCATTCTTGAAGCCTTTGGTGAGCAAGTTAGTGAATGGCATGATGCTGTAACAGATGGAGAGTACCCTGCTGATGGCGATTTTGTTGATTGGGTACAAGGTGCTTCTTACACGGGAAGAAAGCGTTCCATGAAAAAAGAAGCAATTGAACCTGCATTTCACGAAGACCTTGTGCGCGGTAGCGATATGCTTAAAGATTTTCTAAGGTTGCTGCGAAAGTCTCACGACAGACTGATCGAAGCAGGCGAAGAATTTGAGAGTGTTCAAGAGTTTGACCAGGCGGTAACTGATATTTCGGAACGTCTTGACGCTGCTGAAGAAGCAACGCAGATGTTGCTTGATCGCATTGATCAAGAGTTAGATTACTAATAATTTATGACTGACGTGGGGAAGCCTTGTCCCGGTGCTGGCCTGTGGGCATTTAATTTAGAGCCTGTTGTGCCTCCATCACCGGGACGAAGGCCAAAAGGCCATTGTATTTGGTGCGGCAAAATTGTCGCGCTGAATGATGATTTTCGTGTCTATCCGCATAAGTTTACGGGGTATCACCATGATTGGAAAGACCCTGATTTTCGTGACAGGTATCAGCGCTTAGGAAGCAAAATCGCTGGCGGCGTTGAGTTTATTGACTACGGTCATCTAGAGTGGCAAGTCATCAAGGATGTTGACAGGATTACCTGGACCGCTACGTCAGAAGAGTATAGAGATGCGGTTCAGTATTTTGTAGAGACTGATCGAGAGGGGCGCAGGGACTTGTACGTTATGGTTAACCCTGGGTTGTTGCCGATTGATACGGGTAGGTTTGAGTTGCCGAGCAACCACAAGGTTTATTTGTTCGAGTCATTTGATGATGTAGGTGAAGCCTTAGATTATTTGCTTGATCTTGACTTGTATCTTAGTACACCAGAAGGTTTTGCAGAACTAGCAGAGTGGAAGCAGGAAGTGGTATGAAAGCATATCACCTAACTGACCCACGTAATGTGTCTAGTATTTTGCAAGAGGGGTTGCGACCTGACGCGCAACCTCAATATCATGTATGGGGAGCAGATATAGAGCTTGAAGAAGATAAAGTATTTCTTGCTGCTAATGAAAATGCAGTTATTGCTTGGGCTAAAGAGTTAGCGTGGGCTATGAATAAACACGATGACGTACAATATCTCATAGATTACGATAATGAAGAAGACCGTGTACAATTTCTATTTGATTTATACCCGTGGTATTTTATTCCGTTTGCTATGTTAGAAGTAGAACTTGACGGTCTTCGTAAGATTGAATACTCTTTTTTGGAACACGAGCAAATTGAAGTTGGTCAGCATATTCCTCCAGAGCGTATAACATATCTTGGCAAGTATACACTGATTGACGATTTTTATACGCACATTTCTCTGCCTGAAGAATTTGACTCCGACGACATGATGTTTTGGTAGAAGTGGTAATATGAATGAGATGATTGCTTGGCTAGAAGAAATTGATCAGGAGTTAGAGTCGCTCTATGGAGATATCGGTATATCCGATCTAAATGAAGAGTTGCTTGATGAAGTCAAACAAATGTGTAACAACCCTGATAAAACTGTTGACGATGCTGTAGAATATATTGCTAGGCAAGAGGAGTTGAAAGAGTGATGCAGGAAAGTGAACTTAAAGGTGTTTTAGCAGAAAGTTTGGGTCAGCGTTACGCTGATCTTATTAGAGGGCTTGAGTCACAGTCAGACTATTCTCAGTTTTCACGTCCTGTTGTAGAGTACATTTATCAGGCTGAAGATTTTCATGCAAACAAGATTGCAAGGGTTTTGCGGAGTTGGGCTAACAGGCTCCCTATGGCTCAGGTAGACCGCCCCGAGCAGACCCCGAGCCTGCCGAGGGAGCCGCGAGAGGCTTTGCAGTACGACGTGCTGACTTATGTTTTTGTTGAACCCTTGCAGTTTTGGAATGAGTTTATTGACGAGAGTGAGTTTAGCGAGGCTCTAAGAAAGATAGATAAGAGTCGGGCTTCGGGCTATATTGCAAAGTGGGCGCAAACTATTCCTGGTAAGCATTGGCATTATGCACTACCTACAATCGCATCAAAAGGTGCTGCTACAATGATGGTTTCGCTGGCAGAAAAAGAAGAATTGGTTCGCACTCTTGCGTATCTAGCGGATATTGATGGCGTGACGCTAGAAACTCCAAGAACACAGCAAGATTTTGCAAGCACGGTCGCAACGCTTAATCAGTACAAAGTCAATACAGCAGATGCTTTTGACGAGTTGACCACAGACCCGTTTTACTACGATTCTTATCTAGAGGGTTTCAAGGCTGCCACCATGAACATTTTTGCTCGGTGGTAATCAATGCCAATTGAGGGACTGCCAGACATTGATGACCAGGACCGGACGCTGTACGAAGCCCAGCGTCGGGTTTTGAATCGTTGGCAGTTTGGCGATGAGGATGCAGAGTTTGGTCATCCAAACAGGTACTTAAATTGGAGTGCTTGGGATTGGCTTTTTCTTGAAGTGGCTATCCCCGAAGGTTGGGATCGCATATTTGAAAAGCACAACGTCACGATTGACCTAGATTCACCGATTGATAAACCGATGGTTTGGCGGGAACGCAACGATTATACTATTGTCGATGACTCAATCTATACTACGATCATCGGTGTGCCACTAGGCATGGGGCTGTTCAACAGATTTGTGATTTTGCATGAGTTTTTGCATCTTGTGACCGGCGAGCGTCAGCACCCACCGCATTTTGTGAGTCTGTTCACTGAAAAACTTGATGAGCATGTTGAGCCAGGTGTGGGAATAGATTTATGGAAAGAGTATCTAAGAGTAAGCGAGGAATTTGAAGAGCATGGCTTTCAGGGATACACTCCGTTAGAATTTTAGGGAGCGATCATGGTTGAAAAAAGCGCGACTGAGGTGCTCGCCCAACGGCGAGATGTGCAGGAGTATGGTTTCATTCATAGCAAGGGCCGCAGAGCATTTTTCTCGGCCAACCCTGGTTTCTTCTATAGTTTCTTGGCGGAACAGGGAAAGACGCCAGATACGCCAGGTCAGATCAATACTAAAATCGAGCGTGCTTTAGAAAACGGTGAAACGCGCCATTTTCTTGTAGTGGTTGATGGCACTCTTTCGTTTTTGCGTACTTACCAAGAGCATCTGTCGAGCGATGTAGACTTTATCGTCTACTCGGGCAGCCAGCG
>LFCJ01003327.1_pt1 | contig 11773 bp, 18 predicted proteins | sample 643141 | NCBI WGS metagenome assembly LFCJ01 (sample SAMN03766243, study PRJNA286221) | soda lake metagenome | biome: soda lake; feature: Kulunda steppe; material: water; isolation source: sample B1-Br-g2 brine of Lake Bitter-1 | place: Russia: Kulunda steppe | collected 2010-07 | reverse complement strand
TGTGACAAGTGTTCCTGTGCTGCTGTTCAAAATGAGGTGCATGTTCTTTTTCACTGTCAAGACTTGTTTGTGTGCTCTCTCAGAAGAAAGTACTCTTTCCTTTTCTTCCCTTTCTGCCAATCCTTTTTCTATGGGGGCCCCTTATATTCCACATGCCTTGCCTAGTCAGACTGTCTTTGATTTTCTCTCTCAACGGCACAATAGACTCTGCCATTTCATTTTGGACATTTTGGACTATTTTTTGGCTGGCGAAGACCAGCAACAAACCAATCAGCCTAAGGACCTGGCTGGCGGTTAACCCCTTGAACTTGTAACTTGACCGTCTAGACAGCGAAATACGGTTCGTTGCACGGTTTGGTCTGGGGATTTGGGGCCTGCACCAAAAGTAGCTTGTGCACCCCCTCTCGCCAGCAATTGCCCCTTGCCTACACCATGCACAGCACAAGCACCAGTGGCTTCTCCATGGTGCCATGCCAAGCTGCAGAAGCCAAGGGATGCCCCTGGTTGGCAGGAGTGGCCTCACTTGCATGCGCGCCGTGCTCCCTCCCTGTTTCCCATACCCCATGTTTCACCCTTGCTTCACCCCGGTGTTGTCTCCAGAACTCTTGCTTGTGTGTGTGTGGGCAGGCCTATGCCAAGGCCTAATGGGGGGGGAGCCCTCAGGCTTGGGAGAAGGGCCTGTTAGGCTGCTTGGAGGGGGCAGGCTAGGCTCCGCCAAGGCCTGCCGCGCTCATTTTCCACTATTTTGCATAAGGACGCCGATTGTATTATGCATATTTAATTACAGTTCATGGGGTGGGGGGCGCCCCCGAAATTGAAGCAGCAAGCCCTTGCAAGCACGCTGGTAGGGCCAAGCTGGCAGACGGTGCCACCATACCGGTCAATTTGCCACTGTCTCTCTCTCCTGGCCATGTTTGACAATTTTAATCATACCGTACAGTCACTGTATTATTTAGACAGACAGAATTCTTAATGACGGCATGGGTTCACAACCCTGGAAAAGATGGATTTTCAGGGTCCAGGCGCGCACCTGCTGCATCATGACAGGCTCGACACCTGCCCCGCACGCTTGGCCGCCCGCTTCACCAGGCTGGCAGCACAGGGCTCGTGCCAGAAGGTTGCGCATTGATGAGCTTCCGGTCTTGGGGATTGGGATCCAGACAAATGAGTAGTGGTTGGAGATCACACACATGTTGCTCCATGCTCGCAGCGGGCGCGGTAGAGGAGCCCGATTCAGGAGGGGCGGACAGGTAGGTGCCGTAAGATCAAACAGTAAGCTAAGGACAGCAAGCAGGTGGATGGAGAAGCAATTCACAAGCCACAGAAAACAGCTTCCCGCAAGAGTCATTGCTTAAAAGCCTTGGTTGAAGGGAGGCCCGATGCCCATGCTCGCCCGTATGTGTACCGGCTTGATGGACACCGCGGACATGCGTACCCTTCAATCTTCTGCATAGCATGTATGAAGACAGCAAAAAAGCCAGCCGTGAGAATTGAGGGGTGTTTTCACACTTTGTTGCATTATGATACTTATGTATGCTCTTAAGGAAAGTTAATGTGAGCTGCACTTATGCAAAAAGGGAGGGGAAAGTCTTTCCCCTCCCTAGCTAGCTCCTCTGTCTACCTCAGGCGAGCAAGCACAAATTTGTGTGCTTACTAGGATCATCAGCAAGCTGGAGCTAATTTGTTCATAACAAACCTGCTTCACAAGCCAGTAGGGATTAGTGAGAAAGTTGCTTGGAGCGTGATGAAGTAGCACTGTCAGAGCCTGTGCAGATGCAAACGGAGAAAAAACCTCGATATTGCACTGGAAAGGCATGCAACACAGGTGGTTCTGTCTTCCAATCAAATGAAAGCAAATGCAATAGGAAGATGACTCACTTCGATTGCCAGTGGTGCAAATTTTTCATCAATTGTTAAAACTAGTACAATTATTTACTATTTAGCAAAAAGATGCTGGTAATCGCTTTTGTCGTGATGCAATATGTATCTTTCATTCAACACGCATGAATGCATACACACATGCATGTGCACACGAACTGAAATGCTTTTGACCATTCCTAGGACAGGCCTGTCAGGACATATACGAGTACATATTCAGCAGCATGACACGCTTAAGCTTCATACTGTGTGCCCACACCATACGAGTTAAAACAGTGACCTGGACACACTATACCTCCACTACTTGTGACTTGTGCAATGCTGATGATGTACTAACATGTGAGGGGGGGGATATTCCAAAGCTGTGATTTTGGACTAGATCAGGTGGCATACTTAGTGACAAGGATAGAAAAAGAAAAGATGACACCGACTGGGGTACCTTTGTATGCGTGATCTAAGGAAGAGGTCTACAACTGGTGCAAGCACCAGGCCCACCATTTAGCAAGGAAGGTCGTTAGTGGGGTGCAGGAGGATTGTGAAAGACAATGTCCTCTTCTGTGTTATTTTTTAGCATTTTACTTTACATAAAATTTGTTATCCTGCCCACATTCCTGGGGCACAGCCATCCATCTGTAATGGGACTGCCAATAACTTGTAGACCTGCGGGTATCCAGCACAGACTTCACCTACACCTTTAAAAAAATGGCAACTTATATGGTGAGAGGTCTACAACAAGTGTGATGTTTGCTGTGCGCAAAGGTGATGAGCATGCACATCTATACTGACCAGGCTCAGAATTAAAAGACGGGTGCACAAAACACATGTGTCAATCTGTTATTTCACCGCCTACGTAGTTTTCCTTTTTTTCTCATTAAATATGCGTCTGCCTCTCAGTCTGTCAGTCTGTCTATCCGTCCGTCCGTCTGTCTGTCTGTCTGCCTGCCTTCCTGCCTGCCTGCCTGCCTGCCTCCTTGCACTCATTAAAGCTCTAGCATTCTCAAGCCCAAGCATTTTCCGGTCGAGTACTTGAAGAAACTGCATTCTCACGCAGTCACACTTTGTAAAAAGTCAAACATAACGTCCTCAGTCCATGGCCTGCCTCTCCAGCCCCCTCCCCCTGGACTCAAATCAACCCATCCCAGGTGCCCGCCTACACAACAAAAAGGCAGATATGAAGAGATTAGACAGGATTCAGAGACTTTTTCTATAAAAATTAATGCTGCAATGATCTGGCCAGTGCAGGCAAAGACTTGTGTACAGCCCAGCTGCTCAGCTATTCCTAAATCTTATCCTTAGGCGTTGCTCGACTCTGTGCGGCAAAATATGTGGGCAAAAAATGTGGGATAAGTATTGCATGCATGGATTCCGCACCTGTCGGGGTGGTGATCAGAATGAGTTCTGGGTTATCAAAAGCATCCATTGGGATCGCTTCTTTGGGGCAAATGGGATCATCCTCAGCGCTGCAGGCAATGTGACAAGTTTGTTCCCTTATCTACAGCATTAAGATCTGGATAGGAGGGGAAGGCAAGGGGTCGCACATGAAGGCAAGCCCTTCACTGTGTTCCAGTACCTCATGACACACAGGTGCTTAAAAGCAGTGCGAGGAGCAGAATTGATTTATCCTGATCCTGCTGCAATTTTCATTGCATCAATCAAGCGCTTGGGCTTTCGTAAAAGCTAAAATGCTGAACTTGTTTATTAGCGTCACGGGGGAGGGGGAGGGGGCAGGGTAGTTGAGAGGAAGCCCCTTGCTAGAGTGTCTTGAATGGCTGATTGGGGGTGAATGTGTATGTAATGTTGCTTCTAGCTTCCCCCCCCCTGCTTTGCTCAAGTGCCTAAAATGGAATTGGAAGCGCTGCTGTCTGTGCCATAACTTTTAGTCTAGCACCCAAGCATCGCACCTGATGCACAGCAGCGGCGTGTCCACAGCATGCAGATGATAGCCTGAGGAGGCTGCGGCATAGTATTCGTCCACAGAAGCAAAGCCAAACCAGTGGCGAGTTGCAGCATCATCAAAGTCTCGAACTGCATACAGCAAACCCAACCAGACATACTCAACCACTCCTGCAGCTTGGCACATGCAACATCTTCTTTTGCAGCCTAGCTGTCTAACTATTTAACCTATCCTATTCTATCTACTTTTGCAAAAGGCCCACAGTAGCTCCAAAGCCGGACTTGCAAGCAAAACAGGCTTTAGGCAGGCAGTACTGAAGTCCATACATTTGATAAGCAGCCAAAAATACCATGCGGCAGCAGTATATGAAAGGAATCCATCCGTTCAATAGGGCAGCTGGGATTGCCGTCCATCCAACAAGCAGTGCACCAATGAGCCTGCTCATTGTCACGACCAGGCATGGACATGAGGCAAGCTTTGACTGCAGATCTAGGACTACTGATTGGCAGGTAGGGAGGTTAGGATGCACTCGCGGCAGGCTGACGTTTGAGTTCCAAAACTGCAGCAAAGTCCGCTAAACATCCCCAGCGCTACGCAGCTCAGCCGGCCAGCTCATTGGTCCTTAATCTCTTTGTTATATGCCTGTTATGCTCAGTTTGCTTTCAACAGACACAGGGGCCCAGCCAGGAGTCTCATAGGCGACTGGTGATGCTTGCAGTCATGATTGAGAACTCAACTTTAGCCTTACAAATAGGCATGCTCTGAGTGCCACGCACCCATCAGTTTTGGCATGCTCACACCAGGAGTGCCTGCCCGACTGCTGGAGCGCCTGCCTGGCAGCATTGGCACCACTGCCAGACACAACAAACACTCCTGCCTGCCAACAACTGCCAACAACACTGAATGAATGCAGGAGCACCTGCCTGGCAGCATTGGCACCACTGCCCGAAACCACGAAAACTCCTGCCTGCCTGGCTGCACTTGCGCCTGCATGCCTGACAGGACCCATAGTAGCTCCTGACTATACCTGTTGCCGCCCGCTGTGCACCCCCATGACCTGTAGAACAGTGCAGTACTGTGCCTGGGCTGTACTGCGCACCCCCTGGACTGTACCTGTGGCCGCCCGCCTCGCATCCTCTGGACGAGCCTGCGCTGCGCAGCTGACCGGCAGCAGCGGCTTGGCTAGGCGCGTGGGCCAGAAGCGGGTGCTCTGCGCCTTGCAAACATACAGCAGCGTGACATGAGGTTCAGTGCAGGTGTGGAGCGCATCCATGCTTGTGTGCTGTGTCCAGTCCATGTTGAGTGTGTGCGGAGGTGGATACGCAAGCAAGTGCTCGCGCACACAGCTGCACATTTACATGTTGGCGGGTGTGAGGAGAGACCCAGGGTGCAGTTGCGGGGGCTGCACGCCCTTCCTTCCATAAGCCGCCCCGTTGAGCACTTAAGCGCTGCGTGTTAAATAGGGATTGGGTTTTGCTAAAAAACGCAAAAAAACTCGAACTTTCTAACAATGTTAAAGCGTCTTCAACAAACTGCCCTTGTCTTCCCTCCCCCCTCCCCCCCTCACCTTCTCAGGCGCGCTGCCGTGGATAGGGTCACTGCTCCCTGTGCTGCCCACACACGGCAACGCAAGGCCAGTGGCTGGCGCCGACCCAGAGAAAGGCGGGGAGCTAGGCGCAGCCTCCGCAACAGCACCGTCACTGCCGCCGCCGCCGCCGCCGCTGCTGCTGCTGCTGCTGTCCTTGGCCCCGCTGCTGGGGCTCAGCCCTGAAACTTGCGTCAGTGCGGCTTGGTCTGCAGGCGTGATGGGCAGGTCTGGCCGCTGGCTCTGCGCCCAGGCATTGCGGCCTGGATGCGGGTCAGCTGGCATGGACGAGGCTGAGAAGCCCTGTGGACTGTGTGCATCAGCAATGGTGGCAGCGGCGGGGGCAGTTTTGGTACCTGTAGTCAAGGGCGAGGCAGCTGCCCCAGCCAAGACATCCCAGTTCTGACTGAAGACTTCAGACATCCTCGCTGCGCGCACACGCACACAGGCACAGACAGGGCCATGGCAAGCCAGCCCAGGTCTCCGTTGCACATCTGCAAGCAAGCTGGATTTGGCTTGGGACCGGGGCATGTACTTGCTCATCGTCTACAAATGTACAAAAAACAAATGCCTACAAATTGGCTCTGACAAGCTCATAGCACAGAACAAATGCCAAAGGCAATGAAAAAAACACAAAGCCGGAGCTGCTCTGGAGCGCAAACATGGCGGGCCTCCACTGACAGGCCCATGGCTTTGCACTGCCACTCACTGTGGTGCGGGCAGGGCCACAGGCACTGCCTCCCCGCCCCTCATGGAGCGGTGTGAGTTAAGCGTGAATGACACCCCATAGCCTACATCACCACTATGCATAATTTAACCTCACACTTCCCTCACTGGACTCAAGTGTTTAGGCAAGTGCATGCATCAAGGCTACAAGGCCACTGATAGGCAGAGGGCCACAGGCCTCAGTTCCTTACAGCTCAGGCCTGCCTGCCTGCAAGCCCGCGTCCACAAGCATCACTCGCAGCGCAGCATGCGCACCTGCCAGATACTTGTCGTATGCGCGCCTGAAACCAGCATCCGGCCGCCTCCAGTTCCAGTCACCTAGCGTCAGGTTGAACGGATTGCACAGGGACACGGCGGCCGCCAGGCGCGGGTGGGGTGCACCGAGGTCTGTATGGGAATGCATTGCGACAAAGGTTTGCGTGAGCATGCGATTGGAGGCGGGGTGCTCTGAGGTCTGCGTGAGCAAGCACCAAGGACGCCATGCCCCCCCCTGCCTGGTGCACTCCTGCTACCCCTGATGTCCACTGCTGAGGTTTGCACCAGCACTGCAGCTGCTGATGCTCACACCAAGACCGCGACTGCTGATGCTCGCACCAGTTCTACAATTGCTGCTGCTGCTGCTGCTGCTGCCAGGCCTGCGCGCGTCCGCCTCCTCAGCAAGGTAGTGCACAAGCACATTGGCGCCAATGGAGAAGCCGGCCGCAAGGAGGGGGGCACCGGGGAATAGCTGCGCAATGTGGGCCACTGCCAGCCTGCACAACACAGCACATATACGGCCAACGGTTGGACGGGGGCATCCTCGCAGACTCCTCACTCTTGATGCCAGGCTGGGCAGGCTGCGCTGACAAAATGCGTGGGCAAAAGCCAAGCCAAGCTGCCGCAGCCTTGCTTGGCATAAGACTCTTATGCCACCCCATACATTGCTCATAGCCCGCCCCGCCTCTTTTGTCTGGACGCACAACAATACCTGAGGTCTCCAGTGAAACAAGCTGAGTACAGGCGGGGACTTGTGACTGCAAGGCATGAGGCATGGAATCAGAGCAGCAAGCTCAGGAAAGGCATGGAAAGGCAGTTACATGACTGCAAGGCAAGAAGTATGGAATCGCAATGCACAGATATGACTTGCAGGCTTGCCTGATGGACACAGTGGGCAAGCCTTCCCAAAGTAGGTGCAGGTCCCTGTGCAGCCCTGGTATTTAGGTAGGTACAACTTTGTAACCTTACCTAACCTGGTTTTTGGACTGCCCTGGACATGCAGCTACTCGGGGTACAGGATGCGTCCAAGTGTGTGCGTGCTCATTTGTGCAAGGTTGTGATCTATGGGGTTACATATACGTCTTTGAACAGCACTGTGCTGATGACCTGCAAAAGGATGGCCCTGGAGATTCATGCTGTCCCTCACACGCAACACCATCATTACTGGAAAATCTTGCATGTTGCAGGTTGCACAATTTTGCACCCTCTTCAACATTAATCCACAGGGATATGCATTAAAATACCCCCTGTAAGCCTCATGACTTCCAGACTAAGGCTCATCAGGCAGTGGCTGCCCTCTTTCAAAACGAGTCCATGCCTTCAAGTGCAGAGGAAAGGTGCTGTACAGAGCCGCACAACAAGAGAACCTGGGCTCCCACAGACCCCGCAGCGGTCCCACAGCCCCCGCGGTGCTGTCTCAAGCCACACAGCAAAAGCGCCTTGACTCCCATAGACCCCTTAGTCCTGTCTCAAGCCACACAACAAAGCACCTGGGCTCCCACAGACCCCGCAGTGGTTGTACACAACCGCACGCATGCCCCTCTTGGCAGCCCCCAGCACAGCGTGCCTGATGTACCTATGAGCAACAAAGGCAAGAAGCCATGATGTGCATGAGGGAGACACACACAGAGAGAGAGAGAGAGAGAGATAGAGAGAGATAGAGAGAGAGAGATAGAAGACGCAGAAGGAGACCATCACTACAGAAGCACAGTGATCTGTTGTTGGCTGGTCCGTTCAAGGCGGTCTGGCTCTAGCCGTGCGGGCCTTGCTCCTGGCTCATGCACGTGGCATGTGATAACAAGTACATACTCATTCACGTGGGCTGCCACAATCAATGCCATGTAACCCAATAACACGCGCGTGATACATCCCCGTGCACAATCACTCTGACTCACAAAGCAGGCATGCGTATGAAGTAGGCTTGGTGCACGCAAGCGCACTGTAATCTTGAGCAAACATGAGAAAGGCTCGCCTTACCAGTAATGGAGATTTGTGCTTGATTGTGATTGAGTGTGAGTGAGTGGACCTGCAAGCAAGGGAGGCTAGCGTGCAGGGAAGTACAGCGGCAGCGGAGGGCCTGGACCCTGGGGACCACTAGGGTATAAGGAGCTCCTCATAAGTGGGAGCCACGGGGAGACAAGTTCCCCCTTCATCGGTGGTCTCCACAGGGGATGGGACCTCCCTGTCAATGGTGGGACCTCATGGCAGACACAGTGGGCGCAGCGCACCTTGCATCACTTCCTCCAGTCAGGCCAGGTATGAGGATGAGGACTGGGGCACAGGGATCAGCCTGCAGTCGTGCATAGGGTAGCACACAAGGCAAGTGGGCATAACCGCGTACAAGGGATTGATCAGCATGCCACAAGCAAGCCAACATGCTCCAAGCAGCTTGGAAGCACACAAGGCAAGTATGAGACAACTGCGTACGAGGGATTGATCAGATGGCCAACTAGCTGTGCCCCACTGCTGATGCTGCGTAGATCTCATGATCATGACTGCTGCGTGCCCCTAGCGTAACAAAGCTGGCTGTCCCCCACATATGGATGGCCACATTCCAAAAATGGCTGAGCACTGCTGCATTGCTGCCTCGCAGCTGTTGCAGCCCAGGCTCTGCACTGCAGAATGCACCGTGCATGGATCAAGATGCTGCTTTCACAGGGCCACGCAGCTTTGGGGCAGGTGACACGTCACTTGGAAGTTTGCTTATGGGCATCGTGCGTACGCCCCAGGCAGACAGAAGCCCATGGGCAAGTGCCACCTCCCATGAGTAATGCAGATCTGGCCTTGCAGATCTGAACTTGCTCCCAGGTCAAGCCAAGCCGGCATTGGGCCATGGTCACACCTGGACCAAGCAACAGTCTCCACATCAACCTTCACGACAGACCCACAAGCTGGCTGAGCAGCACGCGGCCCAGCCCTGTCCCAAGCACGTACTTACCAGGACCTCGCCCTCCAAGGGCGCATGCCAGTCCAGTGACACGGTGCCCCCGTCTGGCGCCTGGAGCAGTTCCCGCCGGTAAGGCGGCTCAGGCCGCTCCCTGAGAAGCGCGCCTGCCAGGGTCTGCATTGGGCGTGGTTGAGGAAGACCAGGCCAGGTACATCAGGCAGACGCGAGGCATGTGTATATGCGTGTGTGTGTGCGCATGTGTGAGTACATGTGGCTACAGCGCATGGTATGCGCTTGAGTGGATGACCCCACTCAGGGAGGCCGGATTGCGAGAAGTCCTTTGAAAGGAAGTCAGTCCTTTCAGCACTCTGAAATTAGCTCAGGCTGCTCGTGTGCACGGACTAGGCCCGGGCCTCTTGCATGCACACATGTTGGGAAACCAACTTGGTGAATTGGTCCACCTAACTGCCATGATGACAACAAACAACATCAATGCTGGAGTCTGCCTAAGCGGCCTACGATGCTCCTTCCGTTCGACCCGCAGTCCTCTTAAATGAAGACAGCGTCTTAAACTTGAGACTTGACATCCAAGCAGAAGGGGGCAACTAAGGCCCAACATAAGTATGCTTTTCAAGTGTATCTAGGGTGTGAGCCCCATGATTGGCACTCTTAAAGCTAACCACTGGCATATCCAACGCTTGCATTTTTCCAATACTTCAATGTATCCAATGTTCGAAACCAGCTTAGTTTGTATGGCCCCAACCCTGGGGCACATGCCTTCTTGGTCGCAGCACAAATCCTACTTATGACCCCCAAATCTCCACACCAGACCACCCATTGCACCAGAATTACATATTTTGGTGCTATAATATCACAATTAATAAACGCCATTGTAAAAGTAATGGAGTTAAAAGACGCGGTTGTTGGTGAGATGTGCATTTTAGCCGTTTACCTTTAAAATCAGCTTCTGGGGTGCCACAATCATTCAAACTTGTGCGCCTTCGGTCCTTTTTCATCCAGGCTTATCTTAACTTTCAACTATAAAGGAAGATAATGAGGGTTGTTTAGATATGAAATTGGCTGGGTTTGGTTGTTCTGGCTCAATACGCAATTATGCCAAAAACAGGCAGCGCACCCACCCAGGCCAGATTATATCTTAAAAAACATGTTGGCACCCCAAACTTCACTTCATGTGCCTAGTTGTATGATAATAGTTGGTTTTGCAACAGAAATGGAAGATGTCAGGATTCTTGGACAGCTGCACCCATTAGAGACTGAAGTGCTGCAGTTGCGAGAGCACTATCAGTATACTTCTGCGCCTACCTCCAAATGGCCATCTCCACTATTTGGGAAAAGTACGTAAGGCTTTTTCAGGGCTTGGATGGAATCCAAGTGCCTCAGATTTTGAGGAGTCGGCACGCAGTGTATCCCAAGCCCAGTCCTGGTCTCCACGTTTTTGAGTAGAGCAATCCCGCCAGCCTGTCGTGCATCATGAACGTAACACAATTGTGAAGGTCTTGAGCCACGCAAAGTTAAACATCAAGTCGAGGATATCCTTAGTGCATGGGTTTTGTTGCTGAGCAAAAGTAGCAACCATCTCCGAGATCCACGTACCACTGCAGATGCAGCCAGGAAAGCCCGCTTAGGTGCCCCTGCATATAGCGCCCTCCTCCATGGCAGCTTCTTGTGGGCACCACTTTTCAGTACATTCATCGTCACACACCTGAAGATCTATCAGACAGACGCCATGCAAGCAGTGTGCTTGCACGCTGTGAATGAAACGTAAATGTGAAACGTAAATGCGAAACGTAAATGCGAAAAATCAGTTCGATTTGCTTCACTTATTGAAGTAGCGCAATACGAAGATGCAAGCAACACAAATCCGAAAAAGTACCACACAAATACAATTCAAAAATAGTTTTGAAATGCATAACCAATATCTGCATCGCCATGCGTCCGTCCCTTCCCATCCACAACTGTGCCCTAGAACAGGCACTGTCTATCCAGTACCAGGAAGGCCACAGCATGTGACAGTATTCCAGAGGAATGATGGAGCTGGAAAATCGATGACAGCAGATGGTGCCTCTCATCTGCCTTTGAGCCTGTGCCCAGTGCCCTCACGTGATCGAAGACGTGCCAGGCAGCTGCACCGCCTCAGAGCACAATCTGGACCAGAGCTATGGTTGCCGCCAAGCGCCAAGGATAGTAAAAACAGTGAGAGCAGTGTGTGCGCTCGCCTTGGCGGCCCTGATCACCTTCAAGCCCTAGACAGTTCCTGACCTTCAGATTCATTCTGCAAAGTTGCAAGGAAACCTTGATAGTTTGGTATCAAACTGACATGCTTGCACCGTGTGTGGACATTCGCACAGGTGCAGGCAGTGCGCAAGAGGAGACTGATGATGCAGCCGCGAAGCTTGAAGCCTTCTGCGCTGCGCTTCAGCCTGAGATAGATGATGAAGGCTTGGAGCGGTTTGTGGGGGCTGTGCCAGAAGTTATGGCCATGCCCCCAGGGGAGGTAGGACAAGCAGGATGTGTGTGTGTGTGTGTG
>LFCJ01003326.1_pt1 | contig 11776 bp, 12 predicted proteins | sample 643141 | NCBI WGS metagenome assembly LFCJ01 (sample SAMN03766243, study PRJNA286221) | soda lake metagenome | biome: soda lake; feature: Kulunda steppe; material: water; isolation source: sample B1-Br-g2 brine of Lake Bitter-1 | place: Russia: Kulunda steppe | collected 2010-07 | reverse complement strand
GGGGAGTACGAACTCGCGGACGCGATCGATCGACTCCTCGAGGCGGGTGGCGTCGTCGAGACCGTCGGCCTCGAGGGGTGGCGAGTCAACGTCAACGGGCCGGCGGACCTCGAGGAAGCGAGTTCCCGACTCGAGAACGGTTACTGAGAAAAGCGAGCCGCGAGGAACCGGACGACAGTCCGGTGACGAGCGGTCCGGACACATCGATCACGATTCAACTACTGGCGGCGAAAATCCTCGCGGGTTTTCGCCCGACAGCATCAGCCCGCGAGCAGGGTCGGACCGAACACGAGCAACATGAAGCTCACGAGCATGGCGAGTCCGACCGAGGTGGTCACGGCCCGGACCATACTGCGGGTGGCGTCGACGGGGAGCCTCGAGAGGACGGCCTCGGTCGAGGTCCGGAGGATGTGCCCGCCGTCGAGGGGGAACGCGGGGATACAGTTGAAAAAGCCCAGCTGGACGTTGATCCAGCCGGTCCAAAAGAGCAGGTTCGCGAGCATAAAGACCGTGCCGTCGCCGAGGGCGGCGAGTGAGCCCTGCACCTCATAGAAGTTCTCGATCCCACCGGTAAAGCCCGCGAAGTTGTACGGGAGGACACCGAGGACGCCGGCGATCGGCAGGAACAACACGACGAGCATCTTCCCGAGGAACGAGTCCGTCAACGCCGGAATCGGGCTCTCACCACCGTCGCCGCCGAGTGCGACCAGATACTCGTCTGCCGGGTACAACTCGACGCCGATGTCGCTCATCTCTACCCCGGAGATGCCGTCTGATCCGTAGATACCCAAGAACACACCGCCCTGTGGCTGTTCGTCAAGGATGACTTCGTACTCGACGGGGTCGCCGTCGACGTAGCCGACGACCGGAACCGCCTCGTCCGGACTGGCCTCGTCGAGTCGCTCTTCGAGCGCCGCGAAGTCGTGGATCCGTTCACCGTCGAACTGCGTGATCGTGATCCCCTCCTCGACCGGCGCGCCGGCCTCCGCAAGCGGCCCGTCGGGGGCGACGACGGCAAAGGCGCCGATCGGCGTCTCGCGCTCTTCGAGTTCGCCGTCGTCGCGTTCGACGGTGAGTGTGACGACCGCCGAGTCACCGACGGCGTCGATCAGTGCGGCCCGGGTCGCGACCGGTTCCCCGTCGACCTCCCGGATCGTCTCACCGGCTTCGATGCTCGCGGGCCCGTTATCGACCGCGGCGGTCGCGAGCAACGACCGCTCGACTGTGGTCTCGCGGTCGCCGTCGTTGAGTTCGACGCTCACCTCGTCGTCTTCGGTCGCCGCGAGAACGCCCTCGAGGTCGTCTCCCGTCTCGAGCGGCGTACCGTCGATCGCGGTGATCCGATCGTTCGGTTCGATGCCGGCGTCTTCCGCGGAGGAATCCGGGGCGACGCCACCGATGGCCGCACCCGGCGCGACGGTGACTGCGCCGGCTACGGGTCCAAAGAGCAAGGCGAACGCGAGTACCGTGACGACGAAATTGAACGTGACGCCGGCGGCGAACATCCGGGTCTGGCCGCCGCGGTCGGCCTCACGCTGGTCTTCGTAGTCGGGTTCGACGAACGCCCCGATCGGGAGGATCGCGAACATCGCGACGCCCATCGACTCGATGTCGATGTCCTCGACCCGACAGAGCAGGCCGTGGCCACCCTCGTGGACGACCAGGCCGACGAGCAAGCCAAAGACGATCCCGGGCGTCGCAGACAGCGGCAGGAAGTCGTTGACACCGGGAATCACGAGGACGTTTTGGGGCTGTTGAACGTCTGTCGTCTCGGTCGTCTGGAGCGCGCCGAACGCCGCGAGCAACAGGAAGACGAACATCGCGACCATCACGACGAGTGCGATCCCGACGCCGAGGTTCGCCCACGCTCGCCAGAACCGCTTTGGCGTGGCCAGTCGATCGAGGAACTCCCGACCGCGTTTCGTGCGGATCGTCACGATCGGCCCCTGGGTCCCGACGTAGTCGGGTAACAGGTCGCGATTGCGGAGGGTCGCGACCGCGAGCCAGTAGACGGCGATCCCGATCAACACCCACGTGAGTAGACTCGAGCCGAAGAGATCGATAAACGCAGGGGCAAGAGGCGGGGACGTACCGTAATCCATCGCTCTAGGTTCCGGGGTCAGTTCTCAAAGGGCTTTTGTATGGCCTACCGTTCCCGGCGCAGGCGGGCCACGACGAACTCGTCGTCGAGTTTCTCGAGGAACGGCCCTAGCTTTGGCCCCTGTGTGTCGTCGAAAAAGAGCCGGTAGCCCGCCTGAAAGAACTCACCGACGGGGACGCCGTGGCGCTTTGCCGTCTCGTAGATCTCACCCTGAAGTTCCTCCGGGCCGGGGCCAGTCTCGGCGAAAGCCGCGAGCTCCTCGAGGGCGTCCTCGGTGGCCGAACCGAACTCGTGGTCGGGGATCGCGCTACGTTTGAGTTCGTAGTCGAACTCGTTGCCCGTCCGCCGGGCCCAGTTCCGTGCGCGTTCGACCCGCGCCAGGGCGGCCTCGACGGCCCACTCGGGGGCGTCCTCGGAAACGTGCCCTTCCTTGCGGGCGATCTCCTCGCGAACGTCGGGGTCGTCGGTCATCCCCAGGACGGCCGCGAAGGTGTAGGGCAGACGGATACGCTCTTCGCGGGGTTCGTCCACTACGAGTGGGTAGACGCGCTCTGCAAACTCGACGTCGTCCGCGCTCGCCTCGACCTCGCCGAAGTAGATCGCCTCGAAACGGTCGAACTCGTCGACCAGTTGGTCGAGCCGTTCGATGCTGAAATCCCGCGCCTTCGAGGGGTCTTTCGCGAAGAAGTATCGCAGGACTTCGGGCTCGAGTAACTCGAGGACGTCCGAGACGAGGATGACGTTGCCCATAGAAGAGGAGAACGGTTCGCCGTCTAAGGTAAACCACTCGTAGACCATCGGCACCGGCGGTTCGATCCCGAAGACGTTTTCGGCGACGTCCTGTCCGCTCGGCCAGGAGCCCTCGGCGTGGTCCTTGCCGAACGGTTCGAAGTCGACACCCAAAACGTCCCACTGGGCGGGCCACTCGAAACGCCAGGGGAGTTTCCCCTCGCGGAACGTCGCGGTTCCCTCGTGACCGCAGCCACTGATCGTCCGATCGCCGGCGTCCATATCCGTACAGCGATAGTCGACGGTCCCGACCGTCTCACGGGTCGCGTCTCCCTCCGCTCGACTGTCCGAGGCGCCGTGGGCCTCGCTCTCGAGGTCGACGGCCGTGACCGTCTCCGTGACCTTCCCACACTCCGCACAGATCGGGTTGAAGGGAACGTACTCCTCGTCGACTTTGTCCTGGTACTGTGCGAGGACCTCGCGGGCGGTGTCCCGGTTCTCGAGGACGAATCGGGTGAACTCCTCGAACTCGCCGTCCTCGTAGAGATCGGTGTTCGAGACGAGTTCGATGGGGACGTCGACGGCCTCGGCGCTGTCGGCGATGATGTTCGAGAAGTGGTCGCCGTAGGAGTCACAACAGCCGAAGGGATCGGGGATGTCCGTGTAGGGCACACCGAGGTTCCGCCCGAGGGCACCCGCGTTGACGTCGCCTAAATCGACGAGTTCGCCCTCTAAGTCACACAGCGTCCGGGGGAGCTTTCGCAGGGGGTCCCGGTCGTCGGTCGTGAAGACCTGCCGGACTTCGTGGCCACGCTCGCGGAGGACTTCGGCGACGTAGTACCCACGCATGATCTCGTTTACGTTGCCCAGGTGGGGGACGCCCGAAGGTGAGATGCCGCCTTTGATGACGATGGGTTCTTCGGGCTCCCGGGCTTCTACGCGGTCGGCAACCCCGTCGGCCCAAAACGCGTGGTGGTCGTCCCCGTCCTCGCGTTGAAGCGTGTAGGGACTCCGGGCGTCGTCCCCGTCGTCGCCCTCACCGCTCATCTTCGGCCCAGTAGGTCGGTTCCTCGCCGACGCCCTCCGGGATGACGTCGGTGCCGTGGTGTTCGCCGTACCGGACCGCCCGCGCGATCCGTTCGGGGTCGGTGCCATCGAGGACGATCGTCCGCATTCCAGAACGCTGGATGATTTTCGCCGCGAGCAGGTCGACCGGAGCAGAGGAGCCGGCGGCCATCTCGAGGTCGGCGATGACGTCGACGAGTTCGGCCGCAGAGAGCTCCGAAAAGCGGGTCGCCTCGGGGTTCTCGTTGGGGTCGTCGTCGTAGACGCCGGGGACGCTCGTCGCGTAGACGAGCAAGTCGGCGTCGACGTACTCGGCGAGGGCGGCCCCGACGGCGTCGGTCGTCTGGGCGGGAGCGACCCCGCCCATGACACAGACGCTACCCTGTCGCAGGGCCTCGCCGGCTTGCTCGTAATCCCGGGCCGGTGCCGTCACCGTCCCCTCCGAAAGCGCGGCGATCAACAGTCGGGCGTTGAGCCGGGTGACGTCGATCCCCAGCTGATCGAGTTCGATCTCGTTTGCGCCCAGGTCACGAGCAGCGCCGATGTACTCGCGGGCGACGCCGCCGCCTCCGACGACGGCCCCGACCCGACACCCGTCCTCGACGAGGTCCTCGACGACGCCAGCGTGTGCGGCCACCCGGTCGGAGCCGGGTTCGGGCACGAGTACGCTCCCGCCGATAGAAACGACCACTTTCATCTTATCGCGGTGTAACCGGGTATCGGATTTAAGAGTTGCCAAGCGTCCCAAACCGCCCGGTCCGGTCGACGACCGGTTTCCGGTGCGATAGCTACAAATCCCGACACACACACAGTGTAGGTATGCACGTACTCGGAGTCTGTGAACACGGAACGGCCGGCAACGAACTCGAGGCCACCGTCGACCGGATCGTCGATCGACTCGCCCGGGAGGGACGGGTCGGCGTCGTCCGGTACGACGCGACGATCGCCGACGGGACGGCGGGACTCGAGCGTGTGCCCACCCCCGGCGGTGACGTCACCTACGACCTCGGGGCCGACGGCGACTGGATCGCCACTGGAACCGGCATGAGCGTCGGGGACGCCGTAGACGACCTCGCATCGGACTGTGCCTACGCCGTCGTCGTCGGGGTCGACTCCCTCCGGCATCCGACCGTCGTGGTCGGAGAGCCCGAAGAGCCCCCGGAATCGGCGATCGCGACGGTTTCCGGTCCCGCCGACCTCGACCTCGAGGAACTCCTCGCCGACCTCGAGGCCGCCGAACCCCACCGAACCCTCGAGAGCCTCGTCGACCGGGTAAAGCGGTCACCCGACGCCGACCGTGCGGGGGCTATCGCGACCTTTACCGGCCGGGTCCGGGCGAGAGACGGCGAGGACGACGACCGGACGGAGTACCTCGAGTTCGAGAAGTACGAGGGGGTCGCCGACGAGCGGCTGGCGTCCCTCGAGGCGGACCTCGAGGCCCGTGAGGGAGTCCACGAGGTCGAACTCTTCCACCGGACGGGCGTCGTCCGTGACGGCGAGGACATCGTCTTCGTCGTCGTGCTGGCCGGCCACCGCGGGGAGGCGTTCCGGACGGTCGAGGACGGGATAAACCGGCTGAAAGACGAGGTGCCGCTTTTCAAAAAGGAGGTGACCGTCGACGACGAGTTCTGGGTCCACGAGCGAACCTGACCGATCGACGAGGGGGTCGGTACGTTTCAACTCGTTTCACACTGGTATCCTAGATACTGGATCAGATCTAGTTCTAAAACGTCTCGTTAGCTCTCGTCCGGTAATAAAAGGTAAAATGAACGAGAGTAAAAGGTTCTTACTCGCGCAATTCCCTAAACGTATCCGAAACGTGACTAACCATCACCCGTTTATATTCATCCCCGGTGGGTAGTGTGGAATACCGATGAGCACGACAGCATCCCCCTCCACCGACAGCAAGGAACGACGCCTCAAAGAGTACCTTCGTGAGCGTGCCAAAGACGGCGAGCTGTACTTCAAAGGCAAGTTCATCGCGGACGACGTCGGACTCTCCCCGAAGGAAATCGGCGCGTTGATGGTAAAACTCTCGGAATCGGCGACCGATCTCGAGGTCGAGAAGTGGTCGTACACGGGCGCGACGACCTGGCGTGTCTGTCCCGCGTAGTAGCTGTCGGCATCGACGGCCACGGTCCCCACCTCTCGTGCCGGCGCGACGGGCACCCCCGGCTCGCCGTGACCCGGCTGCTTTCCACTGAACGACAGTCACCGCGCTTTCCGACTGCAGTCGATTTATGTCCGGCCACGTATAAGCGAAGACGATGGACGACGGCGATCGAACGAACCCGGGCCCTCCACTCGAGACGATCGAAGCGGTGTTCGCCGTCACGGACCGGGAGGTAGCCGACGGGACGTTGCGGTACTACGGGGCCCCGCGGGTTCCACCGGAGCCGTTGCTCTCCGAACTCTGGCCCGCGTTCCACGAGGCGGGGTACGAACTCCACCTCGAGCGCCGCCGTGTCGACGAGTCGACCCGGGACGGCCCGATCACGGTTCACGACGGGGAACTGTCACCCGAACGGGTCGGAAACGGCGGGACGACGAGACGGGGTGGGTACGTCCTGGTCGCCGAACCCGCGGAACTCGGGATCGACGGGATCCCGTGGACGAACGTCGTCCTGTTTCTCGCGACGGTGCTCTCGACGCTTTTCGTCGGCACTCAGTGGTACTACGTCGATCCGTTCGGCGATCCCGTCGGTGCGACACTCGAGGCCTGGCCGTTCGCCGCCGCCATACTCGTGGTCCTCGGCGTCCACGAGATGGGACACTACGTGATGAGCCGCTACCACCGCGTCCAGGCTTCACTCCCCTATTTCCTGCCGGTGCCGACACTGATCGGGACGATGGGGGCGGTGATCAAGATGAAAGGGCGGATGCCGGATCGCAAGGCCCTCTTCGACATCGGCGTGGCCGGCCCGATCGCAGGGCTGGTCGCAACCGTCGCCGTGACGATCGTCGGACTCCACCTGGAGCCAGTGACCGCCCCACAGTCGGTCGCAAACGACCCCGACGCCGTCGAGATCCGGCTTGGTTACCCGCCCATGCTCGAGTTGCTCGCGGCCGCGTTCGACCAGCCACTGTACCGCGACGATCCGACGACGTCGATCAATCCCGTCGTCGTCGGCGGCTGGGTCGGGATGTTCATCACCTTCCTCAACCTCATCCCGGTCGGCCAACTCGACGGTGGCCACGTCCTCCGGGCGATGGTCGGGAGTCTCCAGGAGACGGTCGCCGCCCTCGTCCCCGCCGTCCTGTTCTCTTTCGCCGCGTATCTCTACTACGTCGGCGGCTACGCCGGGACCTCGGTCTCGGTGTGGGCCATCTGGGGGGTCTTCGCGATACTGCTCGCAGCGGCCGGACCGGCGAACCCGGTCGACGACACCGAACTCGGCAGGGGGCGGATCGCCCTCGGGATCGTGACCTTCGTCCTCGGGGCGCTGTGTTTCATTCCCGTTCCGGTCGAGATAATCGAGTGATGCTGGCGAAGGAAAATCCCCGGGAGTTCGTCCGGCAGTGTAAAAACGAAGCGGTCAGTCCGCGCGCTTGTGGCTTGCGTTACCCGAGCCGTTTCCCGGGTCCGTGCCGGTGACCGTCGGGAGGAACGTCCAGATCCAGACCACGAGGATCGCCACCAGCCCGGCCAGTGCCGCTGCTTCCACTGAGACGGCGACGCCGAGCATCTCGAGTAGCGTCCGCAACTCGACGGTGACGATGGTGATAAACGCCGTCACGATGAGCAACGCGGCCGGTGAGATCCGGAGGTTCATCGGAAGATCACCTCGGTCGCGTTCTGGATGACCATCTGGACGAACAGGCTAGTGTACTCGAGGAACCCTGGATTGCCCGACGGGAACGAGCGCATACCGTCCGGACCGAAGAGGCCACCACGTTCGACGATGCTCGCGAGTGGCAGCGTGTAGGCCATGATCACGAGAACGATCGCGATCCCCGCCCAGAGTTTGAGGTTGTCGATGACCGCGGGCGAGTGGTCGGGCCCGGAGAGCGGTTCGGGGATGGAGCTGCCCTCGACGCCCCCCTTCGACCCCCTAAGCAGGGTAAGCAGGATGACGACGAAGAACAGCAGGATCGAGAGCGTAAGGATCGTCCCGCCCAGCGCGATCTGGAAGTTGTGCTCGGCGACGTTGCCGGCGTACTCGAAGCCATCGTACCAGGGTTCGGCGGTCCGGCGGGGGACGCCGAGCATCCCGGTGCGGTGCATGGCGTTCGTCATGAACACCATCCCGACGAACCAGAGGACGACCTGGACGAGCGCGATCGAGCGTCCGACGAGTTGTTTGCCGGTCAGCTGTGGGATGAACCAGTAGGAGGCGGCCATAAACGTCAGTGCCACGGCGGTCCCGACGGTGAGGTGGAAGTGACCGGGGACCCACAGCGTGTTGTGGACGAGGTAGTTGATGTTCATCCCGGCGTTTACCATCCCGGAGAAGCCACCGGCGGCGAACATCAGGCCCGCGAAGATCATCCCGGTGAACACGGGATCCTTCCAGGGTAAGGCCTTGAGCCAGCCAAGCCGGCCCTCACCGCCGCGCTGGCGAGCACCGTGTTCGATACTCGCGACGACGGTAAACGCCGTAAGCAGACTCGGCAACAGCAAGAACATCGTGTTCGTCATCGCTATGAACTTGAACCCTTCCGCGATACCCGGGTCGAGATACTGGTGGTGGATCCCGACCGGGGTCGAGAGCAAAAGGAAGAGGACGAAGACGACGCGTGCGAGGGGGTCACTGAACAGTCGGCCCCCGGCGAGTTTCGGCAACAGGGTGTACCACAGCAGGTACGCCGGCATCAGCCAGAAGTAGACGACCGGGTGGCCGAAGAACCAAAAGAGCGTCCGTGTCAGCGTCGGGTTGACGGTGTCGACCAGGCCGAGCGACCACGGCAACAAGAAGACGAGAATCGACGTCGCGACCCCGAGGGTCGCGATGTACCACATGATCATGGTCGTCAGGACCATGAACGTCGGTAGCGGGATACGTTCGCCGGGATTCTCCGACCGCCAGGCGAGATACGAACGGAACCAGTCGGCACCCGCGAGCCACGTCCCGACGACGAACAGTACGAGCCCGATGTAGAAGAACGGGTGTGCCTCCAAGGGTGCGTAGAAGGTAAACAGGACGTCAGCACTCAGTTCGGAGCCGAGGACTTCCGGTGGGTCGCTCATAAAGCCGCCGAAGATCGCGATGGCAGCGAGGAGCGTCCCGACGGTCATGAACCCGAACCAAGCCCAGGTAAACCGGAGGTCCTCGACGCCGCGATCGAGGCTGCTAATCACCGCCCACGCGAACACCCCTACCAGGAACCAGATGGTGAACGAAATCACCATGAATACCCCGTGAGCTGTCAACACGGTGTAGTACTGCTCGGCGGAGATGAAGTGGAATACGTCGGTGCGGTACAACGTCTGGAGTATGCCCATCAGGGCACCGATCGCCAACGCCACGAAGGCGTTGTACATCGATGACCTGACGACTTTCGCTTCAGCCGGGAAGTCGTCTACAAACGTACTCATATTATTCGTCCTCCTCGAGTTCCTCTAGAACGGCGACGGAGCCGCTCTCGATTTCGTCTTCGACCGTAACCGTCCAGTCGAAGTCGCCGGTACCGAAGTCGTCGGTGTCGACGGTGAACGTCGTCTCGGCCGTGTCGTGACCGTCGAACGTGAGTTCCTCTTCGACTTCGACCTCCTCGCCGGTCGTCTCGTTTTCGGCCTCGAAGGTGGCGGTCGTCGTGCGCTCGTCGTAGTGGTCACTCGAGACGGTGACGTCGAAGGTCGCGTCGTCGCCGAGTTCGACCTCGTCGGGTGCCTCGACGTCCTCGAGGGTAAAGAGGTGGAAGTCCTCCTCTGGCACGACGGCGACGATCCCCTCCATGTCGTGGTGTTGTGGACCACAGTACTCGTTACAGATGATACCGTAGCGCTCGGGTTCGTCGAACTCGGCGGTTATCGCGGCGACTTCACCTGGAACGACCATCGTGTTGACGTTGGTCCCGACCAGGCTGAAGCTGTGGATGACGTCCCGACTCGTGACGTAGAAGTTCACCTCGCTGTCTTCGGGAATCTGGATCTCGCCGTTGACCTCGTCACCTGGATCGTATCCGAACTGGTAGGCGATCACGTGCACGTCGTACTCGTTTTCACCGACCTGTGTAACGCCCGGGTCGTCGAACCCGTCTTCTTCCTCCAGTGCCCCTGGGTCGACGGTGTCCTCGGTGTCGTCGACCATCGCGATCCCGAGGCCAACCGTCCCGTACGTGATCGTGGCGATGATAGCGACGATCAACACGAGCGCCGCGACGAGCCACATCTTTTCGTAGTTGTGAATTTGCATCGTTGAATCAGTTATACAGATCGGAGATCCACTTTCCGCCCTCCGTGGGGTGGTCCCCACCGATGGCCGGCGTTTCTAGGGTACGATTGCCCCGTTCCACGGGCGTATGACAGCTCATACCATCCCCACCACCGTTGGATCGTTCCCGACGAACTCGACGAAGTACATGAAAAACCACATCGAGATCAGGATCAGAAAGTACAACGCGATCAGCGTCAGGGTGCCGATCGGGTCGTACTCGTCGTGGCCGATCTCCCGTACGGGCTGGGTGGCCTCCGATCCGTCTTGTTTCACCTCTTGTTCAGTCGAACCCATGTCATCGGGTCGTAAGTAAGAACGATACTTACAGCACACTCCGATTCCCAGCCGATGGGAACGGGTTGGGTTTTTATGATCGTAGCCTCCCGAGTTGGCTCCATGGAACCCGATGCTATCCCGCCACGGATCGCCGTCACCGTCGGTTTACTCGCCATCGTCCCGGCGCTCTGGTATGCACTCGGCCGTCCGAGCACGGCCGGATTCATCAGTCCGAGCACGGCCGGATTCATCACGGTCGCCAACGTCATCATCATCACCGCCGCACTGTACACCGCAATGTCGCCGACTGATCACGCGGACTCGAGTGCGACGGCGTAACCGGACCGCTCACTTGTTCCGACTGGAGTACGGTTAGACCCCACTGCTCGGGGAACCTCGGCGTTTCCCCCGTTAACCCCCGCATGAGCCAGCACATCCACGGAGACGCTGAGACAACCCCTGAGAGTGGCTGTACTCTCTGTGACCTTCCACTGCCCAACGACCCCCCCACCGACGACGACGTCGAGGGGGTCTTTTGCTGTCGGGGCTGTCTCGAGGTTACCAGGGCACTCGGTGACCTCGACGAGGCCGAAACCGAGTCGATCGAGAGCGCTCTCGAGGGTGATCGACCCGACCCCGAAGACGTCGACGGCGAGGAAGCCTTCTTCGCGGTCGAGGGGATGCACTGTGCGACCTGTGAGGCGTTCCTCGAGGGACGGGCGACGAACCTCGAGGGGGTGTACGCCGCCGAGGCGAGTTACGCCACCGACGCGGTCCGACTGGTGTACGACCCGGAGGCGGTCGGGAGAGACGAGTTGCCGGACGTACTCTCGGGGTTTGGCTACACGGCAAGAGAACGCGGGCAGGGTGAGGAAGGCAAAGAGGACAACGCCCTCGCACGGTTTCTGATCGGCGGCGGGATGTTCGGGATGATGGTCATGCTGTGGTACATCATCTTCCTCTACCCGCGATACTTCGGCTACGACCCCATCGTCGAACTCGGGCGATACGACGGGCTGTACGTGTTCGCGAACATCTGGCTTTTGACCTCCTTCGTCCTCTTTTATACCGGCTACCCGATCCTCCGGGGGGCGTACGTGAGTCTGCGGGCGGGGATGCCGAACATGGACCTGCTGGTCTCGCTTGCTGCGCTGTCGGCGTACGCCTACAGTACACTCGCCATGCTCGTCGGGCGGACGGATCTGTACTTCGACGTGAGCGTCGCGAT